>Ga0114932_10003390_pt1 | contig 15640 bp, 13 predicted proteins | sample 2SBtaG_2_FD_87286 | JGI IMG/M metagenome (GOLD analysis project Ga0114932, IMG submission 87286) | Deep subsurface microbial communities from Kolumbo volcano to uncover new lineages of life (NeLLi) - 2SBTROV12_ACTIVE470 metaG | ecosystem: Environmental > Aquatic > Marine > Volcanic ...
CAGCCGCAACAACATTTACTTTTGACTCACCTATATTTTTACAAGAAGGTGTGGAGTATTGTTTTGTCACAATGACAAATAGTCTTGACTATAAAATATGGATTAGTCAAATGGGTGAAACAGATGTTTCTGGTACAAAGAGAGTTATATCTGGTCAACCACATTTAGGTTCTTTATTCAAATCACAAAATAACAGAACTTGGGATGCAATACAATCACAAGATAAAAAGTTCACTCTTCACAAAGCAGTGTTCACAACTGGTAGTGCAAATATCTCATTACAAAATAATATCATTGGAGTACGAAATACAAATGAAGAGGGTTCTACAACAGATGTGTACGGACAGAAACTTCTTGCAAATCCCATCACGATATCAAATGGAGTTACAAAAGTCAAAGTGCAACATAGAGATCATGGTATGTACTCTACCAGTAACAATGTTGTAATCACTGGTGTATCATCTGGTGTTTCAACAACAGTTGCAACGACTGCTTTGACAACGACATCATCAAGTTTAACCATTGCGTCTGCAACAAACTTTCCATCATCTGGAACTGTAACAGTCAAAATCGCAAACGAGATTATGTCTGGAACTATATCTGGAACTACGTTATCAAGTTTAACAAGGGGCATTGGTGACTCAGATGCAGCTGCTCACGCAGTTGGTGCCACAGTTGAACTTTATCAAGTTAATGGTGTCCCTCTAACTGAGATAAACAAAACACACACTGCAATTGCAGATATAGGTATGGACTCGTATACAGTTTCAATAACAAGTACACCATCTGTGTCTGGTACATCTGGGGATGTTCAGATAGGTGGAGTGGCAGTTTTTGCAAGTGAAAACTTTAGGTTTGAGGTCATGCAATCTGCGATATCTGCCTTAGAATTGACAGACACAACAATATCATCAACTGTTAGAACAACGTCTGCAACAAGTCCTAGTGGTTCTGAAACATCATTTCAAACAACATCAGCTGCTAACGCACAACCATTCCCACTTGGAGAAAACTTTAGATTTGAAACAACTAGAATGGTCGCATCAAATATAAATGAAACAAACGAATTATCTGGTGCGAGGTCAATGTTTGTGAATCTTGGTTTATCTACAACAAATCCAAATGTATCTCCAGTTATAGATTTGGACAGAGCGTCAATGAACTTGATTGCAAATAGAGTTAATAATATTGATAGTTCATCTGATGTTTATCCAACGACAGATTTCAATGCATCAACTGAACCAGATGGTGACAATAATGAGGCGATATACCTAACAAAACGAATTGCACTTGAAAATCCAGCAACCTCAATAAGATGTTTCTTTGCGGCTGCAAAGAAAAACAATGCAGAGATCAAAGTTTTATTTAAGACTCTTGGTTCAGACGAGTCAAAGGATTTTGATGAGAAAGGGTTTACGTTCTTTAACACAACAGGAACAACAGACTCTACAGTTAGAAATTCACTTTCTGACACTGATTTTCAAGACTATAGGTTCACTGCTGGTGTAACTGATGATGGTGTCGGTGAACCACTACCAGAATTTTCACAATTTCAAATCAAGATAGTAATGCAGTCTTCAGACGCAGCTAATCCACCATTACTCAAAGATTTGAGAGTTATTGCATTGGCGACATAAAATGAGTGATTATATAAAAGTACAAGGACATAATAATTTAGTTAGAGATGTGAACAGTCATGCGATTATAAATAAAGATAAAAATGCATACAATCTTGCAAAACGAAGAGCAGAAGAAGCTCAGAGACAAAGGGATGAGATAAGAGGTGCAACTAGAGAGATAAATAATCTCAAATGTGAGATGCATGAAATTAAGAGTATGTTAAAAACATTATTGGAAAGAGACTAATATGGCAATATCAGCAACCCAAATAGCAACAACTAACACACTTGAGAATTTTAGACAACAATTCAATAACTTACAAACTGATGTTAATGGATTAGAATCTGGAACTCTTACATTTAGTTCAGTCAGTGCGACCACCACATCAACCTCTGCACTTAATGTCTTAGAGGACGGAACAATAGTTTTCGAGGGTGCGACAGATGATGGTAACGAAACAACACTTACAGTCGCAGACCCCACTGCCGATAGAACGATAACACTACCAGATGCAACAGGAACAGTTTTCTTAACTGCTACAACTGATACTGCAATAATAACCGATAAGACTGCGTTGGCAAGTGCAGATGTTGCTGGTGATACGGATGTTTTATTAATCGCAGATGTGAATGTAACGACACTAAAGAAGATTACACCAAACAATCTAGTTAGTTCTGCTGGTGGTCTGACATCTGTTGCTGCTGATTCAACGCCCCAACTTGGAGGTGACCTTGATGTAAATGGTAATAGTATAGTTTCCACTTCTAATGCAAACATCAATATAACACCTAACGGAACTGGTGATGTGGTTCTTGCTGCTGATACAGTCACAGTCGGTGACTCTGGTGCAGCTGCAACTTTACAATCAAATGGTGCTGGTACGTTGACAGTAACAACTGGTGGTGCGACTGATCTAGTCTTGAATACGAATGGTGGAACAAACTCCTCTTCAATAACAATTACAGATGCAGCCAATGGTAATATTAGTGCAGCTCTTAACGGAACTGCTGTGTTCCAGATTGATGGTACAGATGGTGTTGAAATACAACAAGGTGCGATATCAATCAAAAATGGTGGTGCTCAGTCATATGTAAGATTTTACTGCGAATCATCAAACGCCCACTATGCACAACTACAGGCGCCTGCACACGCAGACTTTTCTGGTGACATCACAATAGTTCTACCTAATACTGCGACAACATTAATCGGTGATGATACAACAAGTACACTTACAAACAAAACATTAACAAGTCCTCAAATAAACACTGCAATACTTCCAGCAAGTGCAGACGGAGCAACACTTGGTTCTGCAACAAAAGAGTTCTCAGACTTGTTTCTTGCAGACGGAGGAACAATACAGTTTGGTAACGACCAAGAGATTACACTAACACACGTTGCAGATAGTGGTCTTACACTTAAACACGCAGCCACAGCAGACGATAAGTTTCCAACACTTTCTCTTGCAGCTGGTGATACAGATATAGCCGCCAATGATGTTCTAGGTAGACTTGCGTTTATAGCACCAGACGAAGGAACAGGCACGGATGCGATACTTAATGCTGGTGTGATTGACGTATTATCTGAAGGTAACTTTGCGGCTGATAACAACGCTGCCTCAATGAGATTTCTAACAGGTAACTCTGCGGCCGCTGGAACTGATGGTGGTTCTATGATACTCAGTTCTACAGGTAACCTAACACTGAAAGACCTCAGAACTGCTGATGGTTCATCACCAACGATTACATTACAAAGTGGTGATACAGACATAGCCGCAAATGACGTATTAGGAACAATCAACTTCCAAGCACCAGATGAAGGAACTGGAACAGATGCGATATTAGTTGCCGCTGGTATTGAAGCAGTTTCAGAGGGTGACTTTGCTGCTGACGCAAACGCAACTAAACTATCTTTCAAGACCGCCGCTTCTGCAGCTGCCGCTGAAACAATGGCGCTTAGTTCTGGTGGTAATCTCACAGTATCAGGAACAATAGTTCCAACAGGTGCGATTACAGCAAACGCTGGAGTTGTAGTAGATAACATAACCATAGACGGAACAGAGATTGACTTATCTTCTGGTGACTTGACAGTTGATGTCGCTGGAGATATAATCCTTGACGCAGATGGTGGTGATGTAGATTTTCAAGATGGTGGAACATCAATAGGAACTTTTACCAATAGTAGTTCAAATTTAGAAATTCGTAGTAGGGTAAGCGATAAAGATATGAATTTTAAGGGTAATGATGATGGTACAGAAATCACTGCACTTTCACTTGATATGTCTGCTGCTGGTGCAGCCACATTCAACAACAACGTAACTGCATTCTCAGATGAGAGATTAAAGTCTGACATAACCACACTAAAAAGTAGTCTTGAAAAAGTATTACAAATGAGAGGTGTTTCATATACGAGAAATGATAATCCAGAGGGTGGTGAACAGATAGGTGTTATCGCACAAGAAGTTGAAAATTTTTACCCTCAAGTTGTTCTAACAGCAGATGATGAACAAGGTACTAAATCAGTAGACTATGGAAGACTAACCGCTGTGCTTATAGAAGCAGTAAAAGAGTTATCTGAATTAGTAAATCGTGACATCACAAGTATAAAGAAAGACATAAATGCAATATGTCAACATCCATTGTGGCAAGAAAATCAAATGAAAGGTGAATAAGAATGGCACTACAAAACTCTGGAGCAATAAGTTTAGACGATATTCATGTTGAAGCTGGGGGAACATCTGGAACAGAAGCTTCTATAAATGACTCTGACATAAGAAGTATGATTGATAAATCAGATGGAGCACAGGCTAGTTTTCAAGAATATTATGGTGCATCAAGTTCAACCTATGTATCTGGAACTGGAGGTCAGACAACTACCTCTGGAAACTACAAGTATCACTATTTTAATTCCTCTGGACAATTTCAAATATCTGAAGTTGGATCTGGAGGCCCAAGCAATACTATTGATTTTATTGTTATCGCTGGTGGCGGTGGAGGTGGTGGACAGTCAGGCGGTGGTGCTGGTGCTGGTGGTTATAGAACTGGTACATTTAGTGCTTCGCCAGGCAATAAAACTGTAACTGTTGGTGGTGGTGGAGTAGGAGCAGCATCGGGCACTGAACCCACTCAAGGCAGTGCATCATCAATAACTTCTGGGCATACAAATACTGGTGGTGGTAAAGGTGGTGACGCACTCAATGGTCATGACCAACCTGGCCCCGGCGGTTCTGGTGGAGGTGGCACTTATATTGGATTTAATGGTGTTGGAGCTTCAGGCATATCAGGACAAGGAAATAGTGGTGGTCGTGGTACAGATGATGGTCATAGTGCTGGCGGCGGCGGAGGTGGAAAAGGCGGAGGTGGTGGTAGTGCTCCAGAAAGCTCAGCCGGTAATGGTGGTTCTGGTTCAAGTACAGGAAATGCAAATTATAATAGTGCCACTAGAGCTGGTGGAGGGGGTGGAGGTACTTTCTTTGGTTATCCTTTTGCTCCATCTGGTAATGCTGGCAGTGGAGGCCCTGGCGGAGGAGGATCTAGTAGCAAAAGTGGGGCTGCCTCTTCTGGGTCAGCAAACACAGGTGGTGGTGGAGGTGGTGGTTGCTCATCTCCTAGCCAATCAAACGCACAAAAAGCAGGCGGTGCAGGCGGTTCTGGAATAGTTATGGTTAGATACCAATATCAAGGGTAATTATCATGGGACATTGGGCAAGAATAGACGAAAACAATATTGTACAAGAGGTCATCGTAATCACAGAAGAAATGCTTGACACTGGAGGATGGGGTGATAAATCACAGTGGATTAAGACAAGTTATAATACAAGAGATGGAAAACACTATGTACCTAAAGACCATCAAGATTGGTCTGAAGAAAGTGCTGATCAAAGTAAAGCATTACGATACAGATTTGCTGGTGTAGGTGATTATTACGATTCTGTAAGAGATGTATTTTATCCACAAAGAACAGCTGCAAGTTGGACTTTTGATGAAACACTAATGTTGTGGGTAGCTCCTATCCCAATGCCTGCTGTTGAAGAACTTGGAGAAGGCGAAACATATTATTGGGATGAAGACGCATATCAAGCTGATACTGGTGATCCAAAAACACAGGGTTGGGCAGTACAGTCGCCGCAAAAGTTTGATGAGTAGTCACTCTTTATAAATACCATAAAGAGGATTTTTATGGAAAAAAGTGCAAAAAATAAATTCAGTAAAATCTTTGCAAAGTTTGAATCTGAAGTTAAGAGAAATAAATCTCAGACAGTAGAACCTATTGTGGAAGAAGTTGTTGAAGAAGAAGTACAACTTTCTGAAAAAGAGGAAAGAGGTCTGGATTTGTTTTCTAATCTTATGGAGTCTCTTTCTGATGATAATAAAGAAACGAAAGAGTCAGAGATACAAGATGACCCATCTGATGATGTAACTAGTGATGTGGGTGAGTGGATTAAGAAAGATATTGATAAGAATGATAAAAAGGTTGAAGCACTAGGAGAACTATTTGCACCTTTACTTCCAAAAGAAGAAGAGAATATCGAACCTGTAATAGAAGAGTCAGAGATACCAGATGAACTATTAAAAGAATTTCAAGAAAAACCAGTACAACCCAAAAAATCTAGACCAATTAAGAAAGCTATGATATCTGTGGATGAACAGAAGTATATGTCTAGTTTCTTAGATGAGATTTCAAAACTACCCCCAGAAGAAAAACCAGTAGATTTAAGTGAACAGAGTTTTCCAAACTCTATCAAGGATAGTTTACTTACCCCAGATCAAACATCATTACAAAGAAAAGTTGCACAACCAGAGGATAGTCTGACCAGACTACGCAAGGAGTTTGAACAGTTCAGAACTGTCATGCAACGTAACCTTGAAGCAAAACAAAACGCATATGATGGTAATAGTGGTAGTGGTGCAGTTAAGATACAAGACATGGATGATGTTGATGCTGATGGTGCTTTGATAAATGGTAATGTATTTAGATTTAATTCATCAAAAGGAAAATTTGATAGTGTTGCACCTGTTACAGAAGCAATAATTCAAGAGGGAACTGAGAATGCAAAGATACTACTAGATGGAACTGATGCAGATGGCACAGATGCCGGTGGTTTCATTAGTTTACAAGATGACACTTTTGGTTCAGTTGGTTTTGATAATATTTCAGAGGACATAGTTCCAGATCAAACTAACACAAGAAATTTAGGTTCTTCATCTAGAAGATTTAAAGAGTTGTTCTTATCAGGACAAACTATTGACTTAGGTGGTGCAACAATATCATCTGATGGCACTGGTGTAGTATCAATATCTTCAGATGGAGTTACACTCCCAACAAATTCTAAAGTTGGTTCAGACACAATCGCAAAAGCAGGAACGAATGGTAAAACCTCAATTGACGTTGAGTTTTTCAGCAGAGCTGGTGGGACATCAACTGCAAATGCAACATTTAAATTTCAATCAAAGGGTCTTAGTTATGTTTTCACTGATGGTGGTTCATTTACGTTATCGGATGGAACTGCACTAGAGGACTCTAACCCAGAGTTGTTTACATTTTAAAGGATAATAGATATGGCAGATGCAGCTCCAATCAAAGCAGTTTTCAACGCAAGTAATGTTGCGACAGGTCTTGCAGAGTTTCAATCATCAGATACAGTTGCATTAAGTAATGGAGGTCTGGGTGCGGCTCTCACAATAGGGACTGCTGGTCAAGCACTTAAAGTTAATAGTGGTGGAACGGCAGTTGAGTTTGGAACACCAACAATACAAGGTACAGACTTATCTGGTTCAACTCTTGCAAGTGGTATAACTGCGTCAAGTCTTACAACAGTTGGAACACTCACGACACTCACAGTAGATAATGTGATAATCAATGGAACTACGATAGGACACACAGATGATACAGATTTGATCACACTTGCAAGTGGATCTGTGACCATCGCTGGTGACTTAACTGTTTCTGGAACAACTGTAACTACAAACCAACAGGTGGTGAATGTTACGGAGGCATTTGTATTTGAGGGTGCGACAGCAGATGCAAACGAAACAACTTTTAGTATAGATGAACCCACTGCTGATAGAACAGTCGCACTACCAGATAAGACAGGAACAATAGAACTTTTAGATGGATTAATACTAAATAGTACAGATGGTTCTGCAAACGCTGGTGACAATATAGTACAGGATACATCTGCTAATGACGGAGACAGAATACTACTTGAAGATGCAACCTCAGACCCAATATTAGTTCTTGCATCACACGGAATAACACTATCTGGTGTAGGATGGAACACATTCCAGTTTGATAATGATCACTCATAAGGAATAATTAGATGGCGATACCCACCACCAGAGCCACATTCAAGGATTACTGTTTAAGAAATCTTGGGTTTGGTGTGATAGATATAAATGTATCAGACGCACAGGTAGACGACAGAATAGATGAAGCACTACAATATTTTGCACAATATCACTATGATGGTATTGAGAAGATGTATCTTAAATATAAAATTACACAGGACGATATTGATAGGGCTGCAACGAATGATGAAACCACTGCAACAGATACAAAAGATGGAACAATCTCTGCAACATTTCTAGAGGGTAAAAACTTCATACCTATGCCGTCTGCTGTTGTATCGGTTCTGCAAATATTCCCATTTGATGATCAAGCGACAAACAATATGTTTGATATTCGATATCAACTCAGACTGAATGACTTGTATGACTTTTCATCAACATCAATCATACACTATCAGATGACAATGCAACAACTTGACTTTCTATCACACATACTGGTAGGAGAGAAACCCATACGTTTTAATCAACACCAAAATCGTTTGTACATAGATATGGACTTTGCAAATGATATTGCAGTGGATGAGTTTCTTATCATAGAGTGTTACAGAAAGATAGATCCAGCGTCTTACCCAGACATCTTTGATGATATCTACCTAAAAAGATATGCGACCGCACTTATAAAAAGACAATGGGGTGCAAACTTATCTAAGTTCACAGGAGTACAACTACTTGGTGGAGTTGAGATGAATGGTGGAGAGATATACTCTCAAGCACAACAAGAGATAGAACGACTAGAAGAACAGATACAACTTGCATTTGAACTACCACCAGAATATATGATGGGATAGTGTCATGGCTGTCAACGCAATATTCAAAACAAACAATCTCGCATCAATACAAGCAGAAAGAAACCTGTATAGTGACCTAATCAAAGAGGCGATACAGATATACGGACATGATGTATATTACATGGACAGAACTTTGGTTGCAAGAGATAATGTTTTAGGTGAAGACTCTCTCAGTAAATTTACAACACAACATCCCATAGAAATGTATGTTGAAGATGCAACTGGTGGGTATGCTGGTGAACGAGAGATAATCACACAGTTTGGATTAGAAAACAGAAATGAGATAACTTTTGTTGTCAACAAGAAACGATTTCAAGAACTTGATAGTCAGATTACACTAGAGGACGGAACTGGAACTACAGGTGGTTCTATACAGTTAGAAGCTGGTACAATAGACCAGACTACAACCTCATCTAGATTAGAAACACAAATCACACAAAGTTTTGTAACGCTAAGTGGGACTGATAGTTCATCAACAGATGCAGACGATAAGATAATGTTAGAGGATGATAATACGTCTTTTATATTATCAGAGGAAAGTGGCAGTGAGTTCTACCTTATCAATGACACTGCGACCACAGATGCAGACAGACCACTAGAGGGTGACTTAATATTTACACCTATACTTAATAAACTATTCGAAATTAGTTTTGTTGATCACGATGACCCTTTCCATCAACTAGATAATAATCCTGTTTACAAACTTAGATGTAAACAATATGAGTATAGTCAAGAAGCGATTGATACTGGTATTACAGTTCTTGACAACATAGAGTCAGACCTTTCTGCCGATACTGGACAATATCAGTTTACATTAGAACAATCCTCTACTTATAACGAGGGACTTGAAATCAACGATACTGTCAATACCTTTGGTGTATTACTTGAAGAAACTGATGGTGATAATATTATTATGGAAGATGAAGACACCTCTGCTGGTGAAAACATTCTACTTGAGAATGCGGCCGATAGTGGTGATAAATCATACTTGATACAAGAAACCTATATAGTAGGTGACGCAAGTACAACGACCACAGACTTAGATAAGTCTGCACAAAATGAACTATTTGACCAACTGGATGATGATGTTCTTGATTTTTCAGAGACTAACCCATTTGGTGATGCTGGGAGTAAATAATGTTAGGACAACAATTTTACCATGAGACAATGCGAAAAGTCATCATTTCTTTTGGTACACTATTTAATAATATAAATTTAGTAAGAAAAAATAATGCTGGTGCAATCACTCAGACAATGAAAGTGCCACTTGCATACGGGCCAAAACAAAAGTGGTTATCTAGACTAGATGCAGATGCAAATCTAAACACAAAAGTTGCAATCACACTACCACGATTAGGATTTGAAATACAGAACCTTGCATATGACCCAGCAAGAAAACTCAATCGTGTTCAAAAGTTTAAAAAAGTTAAAGGTTCTTCTGATGACTCAAATAAGTTAGACTCACAGTTTATGCCTGTTCCATACAACCTTGATATGGAACTCTACGCTATGGCGAAGAACTCAGATGATGCTTTACAAATAATAGAACAGATAGTGCCTTTCTTCCAACCAGACTACACACTTACAATAAACGATATGGCAGACATGGGCGTCAAAAGAGATGTTCCCATAGTTCTAAACAGTATAAGTTATGAGGATAGTTATCGTGGTGATTACGCAGAGAGAAGAGCAATTATCTACACATTAGCATTTACTGCTAAGTTTTATCTATATGGCCCAGTCACTTCTGCAAAAGTTATCAAGACTGTGCAAGTTGACCAATATGCAAATTTACAAGACCAAGCTCCAAAAAGAGAACAGAGATATACAGTTACACCTGATCCAATCACTGCTGATTCTGATGATGATTTTGGTTTTAGTGAAACTGTATCTTTCTTCCAAGATGCAAAGGATAGAGATTTGACAACTGGTACGGACAAGACATCAACCAATGATTAGTTATGAAAAATGCAGATGACATACTCAACGAGGTTCTAGGAGTTTCAGAACCCACACCTAAAGAGGTTGTTGTCAGTGAACCTGTGCCTAGACCATCTGATGAGTTAGATGATGTTGATGCAGACTACAAATACCAGAGAGATAACTTTTATAATCTTATAGAAAAGGGTCAGAATGCAATAGAGGGTATACTCAATGTTGCAAAAGAGTCTGACCACCCTAGAGGATATGAGGTTGCTGGTAATCTAATTAAACAGGTTGCAGAGGTTACAGAAAAACTTGGTGACCTACAGGAAAAGATGAAGAAACTTAAAGAAGTTCCAAACTCTGCACCTAAGAATGTTACTAACGCATTGTTTGTCGGTTCTACTGCTGAATTACAGAAAATGTTGAAAGGAAAAAGTGAATGAAAGAATATGAAATAGACCATAATACTTTTATCGGTGGTTGGTATGTGCCTGAAGAGGTGTGTGATAATGTGGTTGACGTTTTTAATTCAGAGCAAGATAGTTGGGAAGAGGGAATAACAACTGGTGGTGTAATAAAACATGAATGGAAAAAATGTAAAGAGTTATTCATACCATCAGCTGATGCGAATATAAAATTAAAAGTATATCTAGAATATTTGAGTAATTGTTTGGATTTATACAAAAAGAGATATACATTTTGTGATGAGGTTGCTAACTATAGTTTACAAAATACTAATATAAAAATACAACATTATATGCCAGGTGATGGATTTTATAGATGGCATATGGAAAATTGTGGTTTTGGTCAAGAGAGATTAAGACATTTAGTTTTTATGACTTATCTAAATACTTTAGATAATGCTGGTACAGAATTTTACTATCAAAAAACTAAAACACCATGTGAGAAAGGTCTAACAATCATTTGGCCTGCACATTGGACTCACACTCACAGAGGCATTACAAACTACGAGGGTGAAAAGACTATAATAACAGGGTGGTACAATTTTCATGCAGACCAATGATTATACATATCTAGGTAATCCAAATCTTAAAAAGGCTAATGTTCAACAGGAGTGGACGAAGAAACAACTCCAAGAGTATACAAGGTGTATGGATGACCCACTCTACTTCATACAAACGTATGTGCGAATAGTATCACTTGATGAAGGTTTGATACCTTTCAAGATGTATCCCTTTCAAAAAGAGATGGTGGGTACATTCCACAAAAATCGTTTCACAATCTGTAAGTTACCAAGACAATCTGGTAAATCCACGACTATGATATCCTATCTACTACATTACTCACTTTTCAACCCAAGTGTTAATATAGCAATACTTGCGAATAAGGCTGCGACTGCAAGAGATTTGTTAGGACGACTGCAACTTGCATATGAACATCTACCGAAGTGGTTACAACAGGGAGTGATGTCATGGAACAAGGGGTCACTAGAACTAGAGAATGGATCTAAGATACTCGCATCATCAACCTCTGCGAGTGCAGTTCGTGGTGGTTCTTATAATATTATATTCTTAGACGAGTTTGCATATGTTCCATCTAATGTTGCAGAACAATTTTTTAGTTCTGTGTATCCTACAATATCATCTGGTAAGTCCACAAAGGTTATGATAGTTTCTACACCACATGGTATGAATATGTTTTACAAACTCTGGACAGATGCAGAGGAAAGACGAAATTCTTACATACCTATAGAAGTGCATTGGAGTGAAGTTCCAGGCCGTGATGAAAAGTGGAGAAAAGAAACTATCGCAAACACAAGTGAACAACAGTTTCAAACAGAATTTGAGTGTGAATTTCTTGGGTCTATAGACACACTAATATCACCACACAAACTCAGAACACTTGCATACAAGACACCACTACAATCAAACGCTGGACTCGACATTTATGAACAACCACAAAAAGGTCACACATACTTCATGGTTGCAGATGTATCAAGAGGAACAAAGAATGACTACTCTGCATATGTTGTATTTGATGTAACAGAAGTCCCATATCGTGTGGTTGCGAAGTACAGAGACAACGAAATAAAACCATTACTATTTCCACAGAAGATACATCATGTCGCACGAGCGTACAATCAAGCATTTGTTTTAGTTGAAGTCAATGACATAGGTGAACAGGTCGCAAACACATTACAGTTTGATATGGAGTATGATAATCTTGTCATGGCATCTATGCGAGGTCGTGCTGGTCAGATCATGGGTGGTGGTTTCTCTGGGGGTAGAGCACAACTAGGTGTGAGAACAACTAAAGCAGTTAAGAAGATTGGTTGTTCTAATCTAAAACAGTTATTAGAGAGTGATAAGATAATAGTGGAGGATTTTGACTGTATCAATGAACTGTCTACGTTCATAGTCAAAGGATCATCATTTGAAGCAGATGATGGTTGTAATGATGACTTAGTTGCGTGTATGTTCATATTCTGTTGGGCAACAGATCAAACTTACTTCAAAGAACTCACTAATAATGATGTCAGAGAACAAATGTTTAAAGACCAACAAGATCAACTAGAACAGGACATGGCCCCATTTGGTTTTGTGGTGAATGGTTTAGAAGATGAGAACGTGGGTCAAATGGTGGACGAATACGGAACTAGGTGGAGTCCAATCGTAAGACAATACGATACTAACTGGTAATGATATCTGAGTCTCGTTTCTGAAAACAGTTTCTACATACAATTTCGTTTTTTGATATATACTCTAATACTTCAGTTTTATCCTCAGATCTTTTAGATAATGCTCGTATCTTCCTATCGTCTGGGTAAAACTGTAAACATATGAGTTCAGACTCACCACAATGTGAACAGGAGTTAGACATCAAATAATCTGCAATCCACTTATCTTTCAACAATCTGTGTCGCCTTGCAACCTTTTTGATGGTTTCTTTATATTTGTTATAATGTTCATTCATGGTATTATTTATAACTTCTGAATATAAACATTGTGTTTTTAGAATGTTGTTTTTTATAAATATTATGAAATAATCTCATTTTTAATAGAGGGAGTAAAAAAACATGGCATTTTTAGTTTCTCCTGGCGTTCAAGTCAAAGAGGTAGATTTAACCAATGTCGTACCAGCAGTTGCAACATCAATCGGTGCAATTGCGTGTCCTTTTGAAAAAGGGCCTGTTTCTGAAGTAACGAATATATCTTCAGAGGAACAGTTGGTAAAGATATTTGGTAAACCTCAAACTACAGACAATGCGTATGAGTGGTGGTTTACAGCTGCAAACTTCTTGCAGTACACAAACCAACTCAACGTAGTACGAGTAGAATCTGGCATACTAAACGCAACCGCTGGTAGCACAGGACTACTCATAAGAAATACAGACCATTACCTAGAGTCATTTAGTAATGGTGAAGCATCAGTCGGTGAATGGGCTGCAAGAACTGCTGGAACTCATGGTAACTCACTAGGAGTGTCAATATGTTCAAGTGCAAATAACTATTCACAAAACGCTGTAACAACAACAAGTGCAGAGGAAGCTGAAGGACAGACCACAATATCTGTTACAGATGCAACTGTCTTTAGTGTTGGTGACTTGGTAAACTTTGGTGAAACAGATGGTCACGAATACGAAGTTAAAACTGTAAATGATAGTGGAAGTGCAGACACCATAGTCATCAAGTTAAAAGATGACGCAAATGGTGCTGGTCTACAAAGCACAATCTCAAGTGGAACTAGCATTCGAAGAAGATGGAGGTTCTATGACTTGTTTGATGGCGCTCCAGGCACATCATTATATGCAGAACAAAATGATAGAGGAACACTAGATGAAATACACATAGTTGTTTATGATACAACTGGTGCAATCTCTGGTTTTAGTGTGGACGCAGATGGACAAAGAACAAACGCAGTTCTAGAAACTTTTGCAAACCTCTCAGTCAATAACAATGCAAAAGGGCCACAGGGAGATAGTATCTTCTACGCAGACGTAATATACAGACAGTCAGAGTTTGTATATCAAATGGATCATAATACTGGTGGAACAAACTGGGGAACAGATATTGATGGAACTCAAGAAGGTGATGTATTACTTGATGGAACAGACAGTTCTGGAACAGACGCTGGTAGTAAAGTCTTACTAGATGGTACAGATGGGTCTGGAACTGATGGTGGTGACAATGTTGACTTGGAAGATGGTACATCAACATACGCAGTTCTCTCTTTACCAACAAGAAGTGAACTCTCTGGTGGAACTGATGACTACGCAGTGACCGCTGGTGAACTTAAAACTGCATATGACAGATTTTTAGATACAGAGTCACTAGATGTAAATCTAATCTTAGGTGGACGAGGTGGTGGAGCTGGTGATAGTTCATCAACTCAAGATACACACGTTACAATGTTAACATCATTCGTTGAAACACGAAGAGATTGTGTCGCATTTGTATCACCACATAGAAGTGCAACAGTCAATGTAAATAGTTCACTTACACAAACAGACAATGTGATAACTGCATTTGATTTATGTCCATCATCATCATTTGTGGTATTCGATAGTGGATATAAGTATATGTACGACAAGTACAACGACTTATTCAGATTTGTACCACTCAATGGGGATATTGCTGGACTATGTGCGTTTACAGATCAAGTCGCAGACTCATTCTTTTCACCTGCTGGTTTCAACAGAGGTAGAATTAGAGGTGCAATCAAACTCTCTTATAACCCAAACAACGCAGAGAGAGATAGATTGTATCGTGCGAGAGTAAATCCTGTGGTGAACTTCTCTGGACAGGGTGTAACACTCTTTGGAGACAAGACTGCGTTAACAAAACCAAGTGCGTTTGACCGAATAAACGTAAGACGACTATTCTTACTCATGGAAAAAGCAATCGCAACTGCGGCCAAGTTTCAACTCTTTGAGTTCAACGATGAGTTTACAAGGGCACAGTTTAGAAACTTGGTAGAACCTTTCTTACGAGATGTTCAAGG
>Ga0114932_10003393_pt1 | contig 15634 bp, 12 predicted proteins | sample 2SBtaG_2_FD_87286 | JGI IMG/M metagenome (GOLD analysis project Ga0114932, IMG submission 87286) | Deep subsurface microbial communities from Kolumbo volcano to uncover new lineages of life (NeLLi) - 2SBTROV12_ACTIVE470 metaG | ecosystem: Environmental > Aquatic > Marine > Volcanic ...
GCATTTGCCTCGGTCCATCATGACCACGTGGTCGGCGAGCTTCTCGATCTCATCGATGTTGTGGCTGCTGACAACCATGGTCAGCTTGCCTCGCATGCGGCCCAGGGCTGCACGCAATGACGCGGCCTGAACGGGGTCCAGCCCCGCGGTGGGCTCGTCGAGCAGGACCAGCTTGGGGGTGCCGATCAACGCGCTGGCCACTGCCACCCGGCGACGCATGCCGTGGGAGAGGGAGGCAATCCGGTCGTGGGCGCGGTCATCGAGGTTGACCAGCTCGCACAAGCGCCGGGCCTCGTTGCCGGCGTCGGCACCGCTCATGCCTTGCAGTCGTGCCAAGTGATCCAGCAGCTCGGATGGGGTGTGTCGGTCGGGAAGCTCGGCGTCTTGCGGCAGCAGGCCCAGGTGGCCCTTGAGCCGCCATGGGTCGAAGCCGGTGTCACCCAAGATGCGCATCTCGCCGGAGTCGGCGCTCAGGAATCCGCCGACCAGCGAGAAGGCGGTGGTCTTGCCGGCGCCATTGGGCCCCAGCAGACCGCTGATGGCACCGGTCGGGAACTGGCAGGACAGGTTGTCCAGGGCAGGGCGGGCGTTGCGGGAGTAGCGCTTGGTCACGTCCGAAAAGGAGAGGGCGTTCTTCATAGGTCTCTCCGTCGAAAGTGCACAATGCCCATGCCCGCGATGGTGATGCCCATGGCTGTGCAGATCAGCGCGGCGACCATCCAGCCGCCATCCATCAGCCACATGGTGCGCATCCAGCCCTGGGGAAGCAGCGTCAGGATGACGTCCCAGATCACGCTGGATTCAGGGATGTCGCGGTAGTAGCGGGCGACGCCGGTGAGCACCCAGCTGCCGACCACCATGCCCAGCGCCATGATGCGAGCCCACGCTGGTGAGGATGTCAGCTGGCTGCACAGCACCCCCATGCCGACGAAGGGCATCGCGATGAACCAGGCACGCAGGGACAGCCAGACCAGATCGATCGCCAGATCGATGGGCTGATGACCCAGCATATAGAAGGCGCCGATGCCCCACGTCGCGGGAATCGACATGAACGTGGCCAGGCCCACCAACCCGACTTGTCCCGCATAGCGGCCCATGACCAGCTCGGTCCGCCCCGTGCGCATGACCTCGAAGCGGAGCGCCCTGCTGTTCATGTCCAGGGCGATGGTCTCGGCCGAGGTGGTGGCGGCAAAGAACGGAGCCAGAACCATGCCAAACCACAGGTGCAGAATGGCCAGCGGAGAGTACTGCAGCATGCCCTGCACGGCGGCTTCGTCCCCGGCCATGGCGGCGAACATTCGCTTCAGGCCGCGACTCTTGAGCAGCTCGGCCAGCAGGCTGCCGGGCCGACTGGGGGCGGCAGCACCGAGGGTCTCGGCCAGCTGGGTCTCGAACAGCCAGATCAACTGGCTGAACAGGTAGGCGGCTCCGCCGGCGGCGACGAGGTACAGGGCGATCAACAGCACGGCCCGCCAGGTTCGAATGGCACGGAGCAGCTCGAAGCGCGCGATCAGCCATGCGTCGCGAATTGAAAGGCCGAACGTCACTCGCTCCTCTGGTTGTCGAGTTCCTTGAGCAGGTCTACGAGTGCGGGGTCGATGTACTGCAACGGGTCGACAGCTTCTTCGGATGCCGCCTGCATTTGTTCGGCATCCATCGAGTCCCCAAAGCCGTCGTCAGCCTCGAGCAATACATCGAGGGTGTCTGCGGCAAACACCATCATGTCCCGGCGGCTTGGCTCCATGCCGGTCTCGTCGAGTCGGTCCATGAACGTGCGCGAGACATCCTCGAGCTGATCGTTCATGTGGTCCACCACGCCGTCAAACTGCTCGAGCTGATCGTCGTCCAGCCCGGCCTCGTCGATCAGTGCGTTTCGAGCCGCTTTTCGGCGAATTTCCATAGCGGTCCGCATGGCGTCCATCTGCTCGTCGGGGCTCAGTCCCTCGTCGCCTTCCTCGCTTTCCTCGATCGGGTCCCCGGTGTCTTGTGCGGCGTCCGGTGTGGGCTCATCATTGCCCTCGGGGACGTCGACAGGCGCCTGGTCCACTGGTTCGGTGACCGGCGCGTCCCCCACCTCGCGCTCCCAGGACTCGGGGTCGTCGGGCTGCAGCGGACGGCCGTGCAGCATGCCGGCCAGGTCGGCACCGGGCCTGCTGCGGCACTCGGGGGTCTCGGCATTGGCAAGCTGTTGTTCTAGGTCGCGCACCTGGGACAGTGGCCACAGGCCGCCAATCGCGAGGCCCACCAGCAGCGTGGTCGACCCGATCAACAGTTCTTTCATCGCCTCTCCGGCACGCTATTCGACGAGGTCCGCCGGGGTTCGCGCTCTGAGGACGTAGCCACCATCACGCCCATCGACGACCCCGGTGATCGAGGTCCAAGTTGTCCCTGCGGCACCCGAGGTGATCGGCACGAAATCACTGGCTGGCATCAAGTCCAGGTCGATGACTAGGCCGTCCCCAACCGTGAACTGAGCAAGGCCCGGTCCGCTCGAGACGAAAGTGGCGCCGGTGAGGGTGACCAGAACACCTTCGTAGGGCTCGCCGACGGCGGCCTCGAGATCAGAAGTGGTGACGGACGTCGGCGTGACGGCGTCGGTGACTCCGGTGGCAACGATCAGGCTCGCGTCGATCTCGGTCACCTCAAATCCGGTGGAGTCCGTGGTCTCTTGGATGAACCCGGTGATGTCGAGCTCCTCGCCGATGACTCGCCCGTGCGAGGCCCCGGCCACCACGCGAATGCCGGTGTTTGGCCCCCCCGCCACCTCGCCCACCCAGATGTGCTGCACCCATGTGGCTGTGACCACGACGCCGTCAATCTGAACCATCTCGCTTGCTGCGATACCGCCGGTCTGGACTCCGGGAATGGTGTCGATAGGCGGATCGGTGTCGGTGTCGGTGTCCGTGTCCGTGTCGATGTCCGTATCCGTGTCGGAATCGGTGTCAGCGTCGGAGTCGGAGTCGGAGTCGGTGTCGGTGTCGGTGTCGGTGTCCGTCTCGATGTCCGTCTCGAACGGATCGCCGGACTGCCCCATGCACGACACAAGGCCGCCGATCAGCACGGACATCATTAGCGGGCGCATAGGAACCTCTGGGCTTGTTGAGAGCCCCGTCAGATGAAGGTTACTCGATTCCTATGAGACTTGCCGCTGTGCAGTTCAAGGGAATCAAGGGCGACAAGTCGGCATCGCTGGCGCGGCTGGCTCAGCTCACTGCGGCTGCCGCATCGAATGCCGATCTGGTGGTGCTTCCCGAGATGGCCGCAACCCGGTACATCTACCCCGACAAGGCCGCTGTCGCGCAGGTGGCTGAACCGGCGGATGGGCAGACATTGGCGGCGATGTCCCCGATTGCGCGGGAGCACGCCTGCTGGATGGTGGTGGGTTTTCCCGAGAGAGACGCGGATCGATTCTTCAACAGCGCGCTCGTCATCGATCCGACGGGCGAGCTGTCCTTTGTGTACCGAAAGACCATGCTCTACGTCGACGATTTGCCCTGGGCGACCCCGGGGGACAGTGGCTATCGGGCGTTCGACACCGACTGGGGGCGCTTTAGCACCGGCATCTGCATGGACATCAACGACGACGGGTTCACCACGTGGCTGGCGGCCAACGACATCGACGTGCTCGCCTTTCCCACGAACTGGGTCGAAGAGTTCAGCCGGGTCTGGAACTACTGGCGACGCCGCTTGCGCCCCGACATCACGCTGGTCGCCGCCAACACCTATGGACTCGACCGACACGCGTGGTTCAGTGGACGCTCGCTGATCAGCCAGGCGGGGGTCCCTTTGGCGCACGCCGGCTGGCTTGGGGACGCGGTGATTCGCGCGACCGTGCCGACTCAGTAGCGGTCTTCTAGCCGCTTCAGGCGCTCTTCCATGTCGTCGACACGATCTCCCAGGCTGATGTCGTCCTCGTCCTTGGGCTTCTCTTTTGCGTCGTCAGTGCCTCGGTTCCGAATCTTGGCTGCGGCCTTGGCGGCTCTTTCGGCCAGCTCGTCGATGGTGGTCGTCTTGGACAACGCCCGCAGCGCGGCTTCGGCCCGATCGTCGCCGATGCGACCGATGTAGCCGATGACGCGAAGCCGCAGCTTGAGGTCTGGGTCGTGGATGATGGGCATCAGTGCGTCGGTGGCGTCGGCGCGATGCTTGGCGGCCTGTTCCTCGTCCATGTCCTCGATGCGGACAGTCATGGCTCGCGCTGCTGAGATGCGGATGTCCCGGGACTCGGTGACGGCGGCGTACTGGTACAGGGTCTTGAGGTCTTTGTCCGAGCCACGTTTCTGGATGACCTTGAGGGGGGCTGTGATGCCCAGGTCGTTTTGACCGGCCTCGGGCCGCTTCTTGAGCTGCTTGCGGGCCGTCGACAAGGCGCGCTCGTCGTCGTGCTCGGCCAGGATGAGCATCGCGGATGCCGAGACCCACAGGTCGTCATCGCCCATCAGCTGGGCAAGCTTGTCGACCACGGCATCTTCGGCCGGTACCTGCTCCAACGCATCGATGCAGCGCTCCCTGACTTGGCTTGGTCCCTTTGAGGTGCAGGCCAGCAGGGCGTCGATGGACTCGGGCGAGCTCAACTCTCCCAGCGGATCGGCGGCGAGCATGCGCAGTCGCACATGCCGGTCGGTGTCTTGCAGTGCCGCGGTCAGTGCCGTGACGGACTCCGGGGTTGCCTTGGCCTTGCCCAGCTGCGCCATCGCGACGAGCTGCGCATAGGCTGACGGGCTGTGCTCGAGCTGGTCGGTCCAGGCGCCGCTCTCTTGGGTCTCGTCGAGGTGGACCAGGGCGGCCCCGTACGGGTCGAAGGCCACCCAGAGCGGTGGTTCGTCCAGGTCCAGCACCAGCTTTGTCGCGCCTTCGCCCAGCCAGATCGTTCGCCGCATTGGAGTGCCCTTGGCCAGGCCGATCTCGACATCGATGGGCAGGGAGTAGGGCGTTGTGTCCTTGGTCGTCTGCTCGATGTTCAGCACCAGCTCGCCCTCGTCATGGGTCCAGCTGGTCTCGGCGGATGGGAAGCCCACACCCGTGACGAACTGATCGAAGAGCCATCCAAGCTGCTTGCCAGACTCGTCTTCGAGTGCCCTTCTGAGGTCCTCGGACTCGACCATGCGGTCCTGGTTCTCGGCCACATAGCGGCGAATGCCGGCGTCGAAGACCTCGCGACCCAAGTGGTGCTCAAGCAGTCGGAGCACGGATGCTCCTCGTGAATAGACCCGCACATGGTCGTGCTTGCCGTCTTTGCTCCACGACCGCGTCGCCATGGGGCGCTTGGGGCTGCCCATTGCAGAGCGGCGGTTGCCACGCCACAGGGTGGCGACGGCCTCTTCGCCGTGGTGCTGCTCGAGCCAGCGAATCTCGTAGTACTTGGCGAAGCCCTCGTTCAGCCACAGCTCGCGCCAGCCGTAGCAGGTCATCCAGTCGCCGAACCATTGGTGGGCCAGCTCGTGAGAGACGACCGCTTCCGTTCGCCAGCCACGCCAATCGGGCTCGCGCAGCAGCAGGTGGTCGCCCAGAGTGGTCTGAGTGGTGTTCTCCATGCCGCTGTACAGAAAGCGGCTGACCACGACTTGGCGGTAGACCGGGTAGGGATAGGGCGCCCCCAGCAGCTCGTCAAAGAAGGCCAGCTGGTCTTTGACGCCGTCGAGACCGCGCTTGGCTGCCTGCTCGCCAGTGCCCTTGGGAACGACGTACTCGAAGGGGATGCGCGTCTTGTCGGTGTACAGCTCGTAGTCGCCCACGGTGAGCGTGACGAGGTAGTTCACCACCTGGTGCTTCATCTCGTATTCGAAGGTGGTCCAGCCTTCTGCGGTGGTCGGCTCGGCCTTGAGCACGCCGTTGGCGTAGGCCGAGAGCCCCTCGGGAACGGTGTAGCGGCCTGTCACGGTAAAGCGGTCAGAGGGGTGGTCCCAGCCGGGGTACCAGAACCGGTTGTTGGTGTTCTCGCCCTGGCTCCACACCTCGACGACGGGGTCAGCACTCCCTTTCGGGTCTCGGAAGTGGATTCCAGATTCGGGGGCGGCGGTGTAGGTGATCGAGACCTCGTGTGCATCACCGGACGACGGCATGGGGATGTCGAGGGTCTGTTCGCCGGTGCGCCAGCCCTCGACGGTCCTGCCGTTGACTGTCACCTTGCTGATGTCCAATGCCACCTGATGCAGGCGCAGCCAGCGGTGAGGAGCGCCGATGGGGGCCACGGTATGGGTGGCCGTGCCCGCGACGGTGCCTGCAGGCACATCGATGGTGAGGTCGAGCTCTAGATGCTGCAGATCCCAATGGCGATCTGGCATGACCTCGCCGGGGATATCGCGGGTTGGCCCGTCTGCGAGGGCCAGAGATGCAAGCAGAAGGAGCACACAGGCCTCCGAGCGGCTGCTAATCTACCGCATGATCTGGCTGATCAGTGCAGTTGCGAGCGCCGCCTACGGAGACGCCGTCGATGGCTACCCGACCTACGATGAGCGCGTGCTGCACCACTGGACCAATGCAGCGCGACTCGACCCCGAGGCCCACGAGCCGCACTACACGGCCGGCGGCTGCTCGGTGGATGTGTTCACAGACGACGAACGCACCGGCAAGCCTGCGCTCCGCTGGGACCACAACCTCACTCGCGCCGCTCGTTTCCACACCGACGACATGGCCGACAATGACTTTTTCGACCACGCCAGCAGCGATGGCACCGACGGCCTGATTCGCATTGCGCAGTACTACGGCAGCAGTGCTGTGGGCGAGAACATCAGCCAGGGCTACCCCGACCATCGCGCGGCGGTGCTTCAGGGCTGGATGTGCTCGACCGATGGCCATCGGGGCAACATCATGGATGCCGACTGGTCCGAGCTTGGCACCGGTGTGAACGGGGCCCTGCGCACCCAAGACTTTGGCGGCGACCCCATTCTGCCGGTGTCCATCGCGATGGGCGTGCACACGCCGGCGATTCCCTCGATTTCCGTCGGCTTCTATGCAGACTGGTACGACGCTGCTGGGCGGCCTCCGGAGCGATTCGAGGTCGTGATGAACGGGATCCCCCACCCCATGAGCCTGGAGTGGGGTGAGGCCGGGCAGGGCATGTACAGCTGGGCCGGAGATCTGCCGCTCGAGAGCTGCGTGATGTACCACTTCGAGGCCGACATCGATGGCGCTATGGCCCGGTTCCCCTATGACGGCAGCTATGGCTGGGGAGACTGTGACTTCGACGACCCAGGCGCCCAATGGTCCGACGGCCAATGGCGCACCGATGGAGGCGGAGACCCTGTAGATGAGGGATGCGGCTGCGACGCGGGGCGGTCGCCGCGTGTGGGCTGGATGCTGGTGCTGGGCTTGTTTGGAGTGACGCGCCGCCGATGGCCATGAATCAGGCGGTTCGAACTCTGAGACGCATCGGTGGGCGATTCGCGCGCACGGTGGTCTCGCGCATGCTCGGACGACGCATGCATCCGTCCTGGAGCGTGGCCCAGGAAACGCTCGTCCGGGCCATGCGCAGCGACAGCGGTCAGGGCAGCGAAGACCCTGTTCGCGCACGTCGGGCCGCAGAACAACTGGCCCTGCCATCGCTGCTGCGCCGCAAGGTCGACATCGAGAAGCGCACTGAAGGCGGGGTGCCCGGTCGCTGGTTCGCGCCCAAAGAACCCGCGGGTCCGTTGCCTGTGCTGCTGTGGTTTCATGGAGGCGGCTACGTCATCGGCTCGAGCCGGACCCATGCCGATTTGGCGATTCGACTGGCGCTAGCGGGGCATTGCCGAGTGTTTGTACCCGACTATCGACGAGGTCCCGAGGACCCGTACCCGGCCGCTGTCGAAGATGCCGATGCCGTCTACGAAGCTCTGCTGGGCCAGGTCGACGCGGATCGGATTGTGGTGGGCGGTGACAGCGCCGGAGGTGCCCTGGCATTGGTCGTGTGTGCCCACGCGAGGGAAGCCGACCGAGACATGCCGGCCGGAGCCGTGCTGCTCTCTCCATGGGTTGACCTGACCGCGACGGGAGGCAGCCTGATTCACAACGAGAAGTACGACTGGATCACGCTGCGGGGTATCGAGGTCTGGGGCGAGGCCTACTTGGCGGGTGCAGACCCGTCCAATCCCGACATCTCGCCGATCTACGCCAACCTGCGAGAGCTGCCGCCGCTGTTCGTCGAGGCCGGTGAGTGCGAGCTATTCATCGACCAGGTTCGAGAATTCGTCGGCAAGCTCAGAGACCAGCGAGTGGCGCACGAGTACCACGAGTGGGACTGCATGGTTCACGACGGATACTTCCTCGCTCCCTTCCTCAAGCAGTCTCGCGACCGGTTCGAGGGGATCGGCAGGTTTGTGAAGCAGCGCGTAGGCTGATCGCTGTCAAACGGCTCCTGGCGCAGGCTTGACAGCTTCTCGACAACCGGTTGAGATCGCCTCGATGATCACGGTACAATGCGAACGTGATGTCTTTCTCTGCCAACTTGGCCGCAGTGACTCTGATGGGGTTGGCTCTTGCCAGCCCAGCGTGGAGTGCCGAGCCGTTCACAATGATGGGACTGACCCACAACAAAGATGGTGCGAACGGCGCTCCCGTGGGCAGCGGCGATGTGATCTCCATCGATCAGAACACCGCCGAAGGCTCGTTTGAAGCCCGAATGAACAACCGCGGCTTCGCACTCGCCTTTGATGGTTCGAGCGAAGATTTGTTCGCGGTACAGCCCATGGGTGGGGGACAGCACCAGCTGGTAAGGCTGGACCGAATTAATCAATCGGTGGCTCAGGTGATGGGCACCCTCGTTGATTCACAGGGCGTGTACCACAACGTGGCTGCCATGGGATTCTGGGGCGGAAAACTCTACGGTGTGTCCTCGGTGTGGGAGCCTGTAGGCGGCTTTTGGGTTCCGATGGGGTACCTGGTCGAGGTGAATCCCGCCAATGGGTCGTGTACACCGATCGGACCACTTGGAATCACGCCCTATTCACGAGGTGGAAAGGTCGTTGACGGCAAATTCTACCTGCTGACCGCCACCGAAAAGGTCACTCGCAGTGTCGAGCTGTACAGCATCGATCTGTCGACCGGAGCGGCGACACTCGTTGGCGACACGGGCCTCGATGGGCGTGCCGTGGCCCTTTCCGTTGACCGCAGCGGCGAGCTCTTTGCAGCCATCAGCGGCTCGCCAAGCGGTGGCGGTCCTGACTTGGCGCGATCGCACCTGTACTCGCTGTCGCCAGGCAACGCGGGCACCGTCTACATCGGCGACACGGGGTTTGACTACGTGTCTGGATTGGCCTGGCAGGCGTGCAATGACTGCGTCAGCATCATCGCCGGCAAGAATATGTGGACCAATGACGACGCCTATGTTGACGCTTGGGATTCTCGTGAAGGTCCATACAGCGCGGGCTTGGCCAGGGACGTCAGCATGGCGGGCAACGGCGACATTGTCATGGAGGGCAACTCCTACATCCGCGGCAATGTCTATTGGGGGGACTCCATTTCGGTTGGGTCGTCCGTCACGGTCACTGGCGTGGTCGAACAGCTCGTTGACGACGTACCGTTTCCGACCGTCGACGTCAGCGCGGCTCAGGCCAGCAACAACAACGGGTCGCTAGGTCTGACCGACTTGGGCAATGACCCGTTTGAAGGTTCTGGTACAAGGTACGACTTCAACCTCAACGGCAGCGACAGCATCACCATTCCGCCTGGCGTCTACTACTTCGGCAGCATGATTGTGCAGAACCAAGCCACACTGACGGTCACCGGCAACGTGACCATCTTCGTCGATGGAAATGTCAACGTGGTCGATGGGGCCACGGTCGACACCGGCGGCAGTCCCGGTCGGCTCGATATCCGCGCCACGGGCAACAAAGTCGACATCGACTCGTCAAGCGAGCTCGAGGCCTCCATCATCGCTCCCAACGCCATGATGAAGGTCAAAGGAACCGGACAGGTGTACGGCATTCTGATCGCCGAGAAGCTGAACATTCACGGCGATGCGAGCTACCACGTCGATCTGAGTCTGTCCCAATGAGCGCAATGCTGCTGCTACTGCTCGCCGGCTGCGGTGAGCCTCGTGTAGTGGTCGATGAAGTCGTGCGTGTCGACGCTCCGATTGTCGACGACTCACCCGAGTTGATTCCCCTGCGCGACCGGTACATCGCAGCGGTGTGCCGCGTGTACACCGAGCCCGGTTGTGTGGCGTCGCAAAAGGACACCTGTCCAACCCAGGCGACCTTCCCGAGCGCACAGTCTTGTTTCGACAACCTCAAGGGCCAGTCCAATGAGTGCGAAGGCCTGACTGCGGCGTTCGTCACCCACAAAGCCCAGGTGTCGGCTTGCATCAATCGGCTGGACGCGACGACCTGTTCTGTGTCCAGTCCGTTCTGCAGCGCAGACGGCGTCCGTCTCGATGTGACAGGGCCTTGTGCGGCGGTCACTCAGATCGTGTCGCGCTGTGCTCGCAGGGGCGACACCGGCATCTAGGCGGCGCTACGACGCTCGCGCTTCGATGAACTTCTTGATGGCCCGGGCGGTCTTGTCGTAGCCGCTCTTGATCTGGTCGCCGACGTACTGCTCGATCTTGCCCCCGACGAAGCGCACGTTCACGGTGACCTCTCCAGCCATTGTGCGCTCGCAGCCGTCTGGATGGGCGACGACGCTTGTGTCACCTCCGACACTGACGCGGTCGGACAGGCCCTGGATCTCGATGGACCAGACCAGCTTTCCGTTGGCGGCATCGGTCTCGTTGATCTGGTGGTAGACGATGCCGTCGGGTCCCACAAAGGCCTTGAGCACGCGCGGTACATCGCGGTCGGGCTTGCAGCGCACGACCTTGCGTTTGGTGCCGTCAGGCCGCTCAATCAGCTCGAGACGGGTTCGCTGGACGTTGCTCACTTCGCTCTGCATGGCCTCGAAATCTGGATCGTCGAGCAGAGCAAAGAACTCGGCGGGGGTGCAGGGGAAGACATGGGTGAGTTTGAACTTCATGGCGCGCAGGTAACGCGCGCGGATCGGCCCGGTCATGGGTTACAAGGCCCCCGCCATGCTTTCTTTGCTGCTCATGCTGTCCGCTTCTGCCGAGCTCCCCTTGCCCGTGTACCCGGACTGCGGCGTCGATCAGACGGGCGACGCCTGTCCCAGCGATTTCTCGACAGGATGGGAGTACATTTCCTGGGCTCCATCGTGGAGCGAGAGCCTGCGCGATGCCGAAAAGGACATGCCATCCGGCATGAGCCTCGATGTGGCCTTCCGCTACAGCACGGGTCGATGGGACGTCCCGATCGCCATCACCGATTCCGGTATCTATTGGGGCGACCTGTCCACCAAGATTCTGTTGAATCGAGCCGAGCTGCCAACCCCACTCAACGCCGCCGGCGAAGAGGTCGAGGACCTGGACGGCAACGGCATCTTCAACATCAGCGACTACGCCGAAGACGGCCGCATCGACATCACTGCGGGCCGCGACCGGGCCGACGACCGCCTGGACCCCAGCGACCTGATCTACACCTTCTCGGACGGCGTCGACGACGACGGCAACGGCTACGTCGACGACATCGCCGGGTGGGACTTCTTTGGCATGGACAACGACCCCTTCGCCTCGTATCAACAGGGCTATGCCAGCCATGGCACCGGGGTCATGAAGACTGCCGCCCAAGAGGGTGGCGACGGCGGAGGCATCGGCATCTGCCCGAATTGCCCGATCCTTCCGCTTCGAACGGGCGACACCTTCATCACCGATGGGGACCGTGTCGGCCTAGCCTATGCCTACGCTGCAGATCGTGGTGTGCGGGTCATTGGCAGTGCGATTGGCGCGCTCAGCCACCCCGAGCAGGCCGCCGATGCCATCGAGTACGCAGACTCCCGCGGCATCACCATGGTGGCGGCCGCAGGGGACGAGAACAGCTACCATCACAACTTCCCAAGTGCCGACGACCCGATTCTGTACGTGCACACCGTGCGTCCGGACAACTCGTCCAACGAGGACGTGACCACCTTCCTCAACTTCAACAACTGCAACAACTACGGCCCACGCGTGGACCTTGTTGTGGGCAAGAGCGGCTGTGCGACGGACTCCACCGCCATCACTGCAGGGGCACTCGGACTGCTGACCTCGGCCGGGCTCGACGCCGGGGTCGACCTGACTCCCGATGAAGTTCGGTCGCTGCTGCGGGGCAGTGTCGATGATGTGTGGCTGTCGGACGCAGATCTCGCCGAGGCGCGCACCTACCCGAGTCAAGAGGGCTTCGACGCCTACTACGGCTACGGCCGACTCAACATCGGGCGGGCCGTCCAGCGGGTTTTTGAAGGAAAGATCCCGCCGCAAGTACGGCTGGTCAGCCCTGGATGGTTCTCGTGGAAGGACCCGGCCGGTGGACTTGTCGCGGTCGAAGGCACCATCGCTGCACCCCACTCAACCGGTGTGGACTGGGTGGTCGAGATTGGGCACGGACCGGCACCTGAGTCGTGGACCGAGGTCGCAAGCGGCTCAGGCGATGCGGACGGCACCCTGGCCGAGATCGACGTGTCAGGCTTTGGCACCACCGAGTTCCGCGACCTGGGCGGCGAGACCGTCGAGCTGCGCTTCGACCGCGCGCACGAGCCCATGGTCACCGTGCGGGTCGTCGCAACAGATGCTGATGGGAACCAGACCGAAGAGCGTCATGGCTTCTGGGTTCAGGCCGACTCGACCCTGCGTCCAGGCTTCCCGCTGACGCTCGGTGGCTCCCTCGAGCCGCCGCCGCAGCTGTGGGACTTTGATGGCGACACCGACCTCGAGATCGTTCAGGTCGACGCCAGCGGCGTGCTGCATGTGCTGCAGCACGACGGCAGCGAGCTTGCCGGCTTCCCGGTCGAGACCGCCCCCATTGCGGGCATCGATGCCGGATGGAGCCAGGCCGAGGCCTATGCGTCGGGCAGCGTGCGCACACCCACAGACGGTGTGGTTGCGGCTCCGGGAATTGGCGACGTGGACGGCGATGGCGATGTCGAGATCATCGTCGCGACCCTGCGCGGCCGAGTGTTTGCCTGGCACCATGACGGGTCCGAAGTTGCGGGCTTTCCCGTCAGCATCGAGGGCCGCGAAGAAGCCGAGATGACAAAGGGCTTTGGCTACGACAATGGCATCAGCTCGGCTCCGTCGCTCGGCGATATCGATGGCGATGGCGACGACGAGATTGTGCTGGGAGGCATGGACCAACGGCTGTACGTGTGGCAGGGAGACGGCAGCTTGTTCGCCGGCTATCCGATCGAGCTGTGCTTGACGGACGACACCTGCGGACAGGCCGGGTACCGAATCCTGGGCTCCCCCGCACTCGGTGATGTCGACAACGACGGCTCCCTCGACGCCGCGATTGGCACCAACGAAGTCCCTCGAGGTGCTGCGGGCTTGGCCTATTTGGTCGACCTGCCGACCGCGACGATCTGGCCTGGATGGCCACAGAAGCGCGACGGACTCATCAACCAGACCGTGTTGCCGGTGCTGGGCGAGGGGCACCCCGCTGCCATCGCCATGGCAGATATCGACGGCGACGGCACCCTCGAGCTGGCCAGCAACGCCATGCTCGGTTCTGCCGACCTGATCTACGAAGACGGCGAGAGCGCACTGGACATCGGGTACGTGCAGGGCGACTTCGGCACCAACAGCAATGTCGATGCGGGTGCGTTCGTCGGCATGGCGACCAATCCAGCCTTCGGGGACCTGAACGCCGACGGGCTGCCTGACTTCGTCGTGGGCGGCGCCACAGTGGACTACCTGGTCTCGCTGCCCAGCTTCCACCGATTCGACTACCAACACGCCGTCGGCGCCTGGGACAGTGCCACCGGCGATGCATTCATCGGCTTCCCCAAGCAGGTCGATGACGTCAGCTTCCTGGTCGCTCCGAGCATCGCCGACGTCTCGGGCGACGGCACGCCAGACGTTCTGTATGGCAGCGGCGGCTACTTCCTCTACGCCTGGGACCACACCGGTCGGCTTGCGGACGGCTGGCCCAAGTTCACCGGCGGCTGGATTCTAGGCGCCCCTGCGGTTGGAGATATCGACGGCGACGGGTTCCTCGACGTCGTCGTTGGCACCCGCGAAGGCGCCCTGTTCGCTTGGACCACACAGGGCCGCGCTGACCAGGACGTGCAGTGGGCTGCAGTGCACCATGACGCTCGAAATACCGGCAATTGGCACAGCGCATTGCCCGAGCAGGCAGGCCCCCCCGATGCAGACCAACAAGGCGGCTGCGGGTGCAAGGGCGGCGGCGACGAGACAGGGTTGGCGGCGCTGCTGCTGTTGCCTCTGCTGCTGCGCCGGCGACGCCAAGCGTGATCCCGGAACACCCGTCAGACCCACCGGTCCAGACTGCACAGACCCCCACCGGACCATTCAGCTACACCGATGAGGGCGAAGGCCCCGTCGTGCTGGCGGTTCACGGTCTGCCTGGCTCGGTCCGTGACTTTCGCTGGCTGGCCCCCGAGCTGCATCAGATTCGCTTCATTCGGGTCGACCAGCCGGGTTTTGGCGGGACTCCACTGTCGACGGAGCCCGGCGCACGGTTGGCTCCACGCGGAGAGTTCCTGAGCCATGTGCTCGACGCGCTCGACATTCGCGAGGCGGTGGTGCTGGGGCACAGCTTTGGTGGAGCCCTGGCGACAGAGCTGGCCGCCCGTGAGCCGGTTCGGGTCAAGGGGCTGGCTCTGCTGGCCAGTGTGGGCATCCGCGACCATCGCGGGCGTCGAAGCTTCGGACCATGGAAGACCCTGTCGATGGCCCTGCGGGTGGGCCCATTGCGGCGGCGTCTGATGGGACGGCTGCGCGCCGGCTACATCAAGGCGGGCTTTCCCAAGTCGCTCGAGGACGACGCGCTGGTCAACACCGTGCACCGAGTGGCGTGGCTGTCTTTTGCACGCCACAAGGCGAATCTATCGGCACTCGAGGTGCCGACTCTGGTGGCTTGGACCGAGGACGACCCGCTGGTCGAGCCGGCGATCAGCGAGGAGCTGTACTGGCACACCTCGACCGGTCCGCGCATCGCATTCGCAGACGGCGGCCACAACCTGCAAAAGACGCGAGCCATCGAGCTGGGGCAGTCGCTGTCCGCCTGGGTTCCCACGCTTGTTGCCGGCGGCGTCTAGCAGCGTGGGTTGAGTCCGAAGTTCGCCTGGATAGCGACAAGGAGGGGCGGGCTAAGTCTCGCCCTCGATCCGCTCGGTCGGGGGAACCGGCGAGACGAAGCTCGCCGCTCCTTGTCATGATTCGACCCCACGCCGCTAGTCCTTCTTCTTCTTGTCGCGGGCTCCGATTCGCATTCGGTCGCCGGGTCCACCGAACAGGTCGTCCATGCCGCCTCCGGCCTTGCGCGGGCGCGGCGGGCGACGGTCGATCTTGGCGGGGCCCTCTTGTACAGGTGCGTTGTCGAGGACCTCGCCGTCCTTTCCGGGACGGTATCGCGGACGCTGACTCGGCTTGAAGCCGGTTTTCGACTCCCACATCTTCTTTAGGGCCGCGCTCGTTCGGGCGTCGATCGTCTTGCCCTTCATGTGCTCGGGAATCCACGGCCGCTCCTCTTCCTCTTCCTCCGCGTCGGGTTCTGCCTGGAGTGCGATCTCTGGTTCGACGTCCGGCTCCGGTTCGCTGTCGGGCTGCGCCTCGACCTCGGCTTCTTGCTCAACCACGGCCTCTGGCTCAATCGCGGGCTCGGGCTCAACC
>Ga0114932_10003397_pt1 | contig 15618 bp, 21 predicted proteins | sample 2SBtaG_2_FD_87286 | JGI IMG/M metagenome (GOLD analysis project Ga0114932, IMG submission 87286) | Deep subsurface microbial communities from Kolumbo volcano to uncover new lineages of life (NeLLi) - 2SBTROV12_ACTIVE470 metaG | ecosystem: Environmental > Aquatic > Marine > Volcanic ...
GTGTATCGTAGGTTCGAATCCTACCACCCCAGCCAAGAACTTCCTTGTTTCCAGACATTGAATAGTTGCAGCGTGAATGTCGCGTGTCTTTGGGCGCTTGGCAGACAGGGATTTCAGCAGAGACGCGGATAAGAGCACGAACAGGGCGGATTTCAGGCCCCAGTCTCTGTTTGCGATTCCGGCGGTACGAGTTTGGGATGTGAAGCTTCAGAGCGCAGCGAACTGTTGGCGCTGTTCTGTCCAGACAGCAGAGAAGCGCGTCTTGATCAGGTAGTCCGTGGTGAGGCCATCGGGCTGCTCACCCGCGGCGATGCGGTCAAGAACGTCAGGCGCGAGCAATGCCAGGTTGGTCACGTCCTGAACACGGCGCTTTGAGACGCCTTCGGTGTCGGCGATCTCAGAGATGGGTATGCCTGCAATGACCATTGCCAGCCAGCTACGCCCCTTCATGATGTTCTGCACCAGCGTTCTGTCGATCTCTGCCGGTGGTTCTCCGAGATGCAGCTTCAGTTCCACACCGCGCCGTCGCATCTGAAATGGGGCTTTGATCGTTAATTCCATAGCATTCATTTGTTCCGGCTTGCAGCCAAGACGGTCAGCAAGCATTGCCTTGTCCAGCCGTACCGTCAGTGACCCTGGTTGCAGATCAACCCGTTCGATCAAGGCCAAACGTTCCGTCACAGTGTCTCGCTTTTGAAGCCTTTTCGACGCGTCCGACATTTCGGCTGCCGCCAATCCTTCGGTCATTGCCACCGCGGCGCTGGGTCTGGTCAGATGCTGCCCAATCAATTCAGTCAGCAAGCCCTCCACCTGTTCTGCAGGCAGCCGCCAGGCATCCGGATGCTTTCGGCTGCGGTCTTTGACCAGTCTGCGAGAGATATAGTAGCTAAGTCGCTTGCCATTCTTTCGGCTGTGGCTGGGTGTCAGCCGATCGCCGGTTTCATCAAAGAGCTTACCCGCAAGAGGTGATCTGGTTGCCTTTTGTCTGGAGCCGCGAGCAACCGCTGCCCCACTCTGAAGCATCTTCTGAACCTTGTCCCAAACCGCCGGATCTATGATGGCCGGATGTTGTCCCTCATAGACCTGTTTCTTATGACGGATTCGCCCGGCATAGACCGGGTTGCTCAGAATATGCTGGAGATGACCCCTGTCGAAATGTGTTCCACCCGAAATCCGACCGCCCGCTCGTTCACGGCACCGGGACCTGAGGTCGAGATCCTCTGCGCGCTCTTTCACGGCCCGCAGAGTGCGATGTGCCAGATACAGGTCATAAAGCGTCCTGATCGTTTCAGCTTCAGCCTCGTCCATCATTAGTGTCCGGCCGTCTGGCTGATAGCCAAGCGGAACGTTTCCTCCCATCCACATACCCTTCCTCTTGGACGCGGCGATCTTATCCCGGATGCGCTCTGCCGTGACCTCACGTTCGAACTGGGCAAAGCTCAGCAGCATGTTCAGGGTCAGGCGCCCCATGCTTGTAGCGGTGTTGAAGCTTTGAGTAACTGAGACAAAGGACGTCTGGGCCTCATCCAGACGGTCAACAAGCTTGGCAAAGTCCGCCAGCGACCGCGTCAAGCGGTCAATCTTGTAAACCACGATCTGATCGACGCGTTTCTCATCCACAGCCTGCATCAGGCGCTGAAGCGCCGGGCGATCCAGATGACCGCCCGATATACCGCCGTCGTCATAGTGATCGGGCAGCAGTTCCCAGCCCTCGTGTTTCTGGCTGGCGATATAGGCCTCACAGGCTTCCCGCTGGGCATCCAGCGAGTTGAAGTCCTGCTCCAGACCGTCTTCCGAGCTCTTGCGGGTATAGATTGCACAGCGGATCCGGCGCATCATTAAACCCCAAAGAAGCGTGGCCCGGACCAACGGGCACCTGTAATGTGCCGGGCAATGGCCGACAAGGACGGCCAGGTTTTCCCATCCATGACATAGCCGCCATCGACCACTTCAACCTGATAAGTGCGCCCGTTCCATTCCCGAACCAGATGCGATCCCGGCCTCGTCTGCGTAGGTGGCATCTTACCTGATGCAATTTGTTGCAGGCGGCGTTCGGTCTTCGCCGATAAGCCTCCCAGCTCCCTGTTTTGCAGTTCCCAGATCAGCACCCGCTTCATGAATTGAGGTGACAGGTACTTCGGCGGTGATCGCCCGAATGCTTCCCGCCAGTGATCCAGACAGCCCGGCCGGTCCATCAAATCGATGCCGAGGATTGCCTGCTCAAGTTTTGAAACGCCTTTATTCATCATAGCCTCACGCCTCCGCAACGATACGATAGACAGCCCCTTTGTCGGTATCGGTGCGTTCTACCGGAAATCCGGCTTTGCGCAGTGTCGATATCGCAGCCCGGGCCGTGTGCGGCTGCCAGCCGAATGCCTTCTCCATTTGTGGAATCGTAGCGCCGGTCTTGCGGCTCAGCAGTTTGGTCAGTTGTTCCTTTCGCGCAGGCCTCGCCTTTACGGCCTTGGCTTTCGCGACTTTGGTTTTCTGTGCGGATTCCGTCATCATCTCTCTCCACTCATTTGCGAAGGCCAATCCCTCGCCCTGTACTGAGTGGAGCCCGGCGATCCCGGGCGATATGTTACGACAACAGTACAGCTCTCAAATGCCTGGAAGTCCAGTGATTATTACAGAAGGGAGGGAAGGCGACATTCTCGGCAGGTGCCAAGGCATCAAGTTCAGATGCCATGAGCGGACATTGAAAGACTGCGGAGAACTGACGTGCGGCAGTTCAGCGTCGCGAGGCGAAAAGAAGCGTTCGCTCGGCGAAATCAGTCAGTTCAGCATCATTGATCGCAGCAGTTTGCCAAGCGGGGTTTGTATCGTGATGGAAAAAGTTCGCGTAGCCTGTCTGACGTCAGACACCTGATCACAAAAGAAACCACTGGACTTGCTTTCCAAACGAAGCGTCAGTCACCACTATGGAAAACGACCCGAAAGATACGGTTCAGCGCCTGTTTGCGGAGGTGACGGCGCTGCTTGAAGATGCAGCGATGGCTGCGCTGGAAGGGCAATCGCCCTGGGTTGATGCGGAAAAGGCACGGACAGTCGCGATAACGGTGCGTGAACACCTGGCAGAAATTGACCGAAAGCTGGATGCGGCAGAGATGATCGCCGAGCGTTATCTGCGTGATTGAACGAGAAAGTCGCCGTCAATCCTCCAGCCGGATCAGTTCCGGCGCGATCATCGCGACACGGGCGCGGCGCGGCGAACGCCACGAAAGGAGTTGTGTCAGGGCATCCACCTGATCGTCGTGGCGAAGGTTCGGGAACCCGAGCAGTTCGCGTTCAAAACCGGCAAGCCATGGCGCGTCTTCGGGCAGCAACAAGTCGCCCGCCTCGATGCGGTGTGTCTGGGCCGAAAACCTCGTTTCCTTGTCGCCTTCGGGTTTTCGCGCAATTGGTGTCGGCACCCCCTGCATCGCCTCATGGCGCAGAACCTGGATCAGCTGCGCCCCGCTTGCCGCATCTTCGATCAAAAGCATATCCGTCGGCCATGATCGTGCCAGATCAATAGTTCGGCGGCGCAGATCTGGAAACTGCAGCCTGTCACGAAACACATCCAGAATAAAAACCTGGCGCTGTCGGACGAGCCCTGTAATGCAGACCGAGAAATCGTTGAACACGCCGTCTTTGCTGGCTGTATCCCAGCTCTGAGCGATCAGATCTCCCGGCTTGCGCTCGGGCATTTCTTTGTACCGTCTGAACCACTCCCGCTTCACATGCAGGCCTCCGGCCGGGACCGGCGATTGCTGATACTGGGCCGAATACGTCGCGGACCCCATCACGGCTTTCAGCGCATTCAGGCGGGCGACATCTTCACGCTCCGGATGCAGGGCTTCGCCTGACTTGCGTTCGTGAATCCGCCCGCCGCCAAGCGGCACATGTTCATTGATTTCCGCGATCGCCTGCAGGCTGAGATGATCCCAGCCACCGGCTTCCAACAGATGCCCTGCCAGATCCTCCTCATGCAGGCGCTGCATCACCAGCAGGATCGCACCCTTTGATTTATCGTTCAGGCGCGATGACAGCGTATTTGCATACCAATGGATGACCTTGCGCCGCGCAGTTTCGGACATGGCTTCATCGGGTTTGATCGGGTCATCGATGATGATGATGTCGCCACCGCGCCCGGTCAGAGTGCCACCAACCGAAGTAGACAGCCGGCCACCGCCTTTTGTGGTCGCAAAGTCCATTTCGGCCCCGCCGCCGCGTTTCAGGCGGGTGTTGGGGAAAACGCGCTGATACCAGTCAGTCTGCATAATAGCGCGACAGTCACCGGCATGTTTTTGGGCCAGTTCGCCCGAATAGCTGACGCAGACGAATTTCAGCCCGGGATCGCGACCGAGCCGCCACGCAACCCAGGCGACCGAAATCGTAATGGATTTCAGGTAGCGTGGCGGCATGCTGACAATCAAACGTGTTGAAGAGCCGCGCTCCACCCGGCTCAGCTGATGCCCGATGGCATCGTGGTGCCAGTTCGGTGCGAAATGATCACCCCCCGAAGCTGTCGTGAAAGCCTTTGAAAGAAACGCGATGAAATCTTCCCGCAGCACAGCGTCGAAGTAAGCCTGGCGGTCAGTCATCACGGGGCCCCCTGCCGTGCCGTTCAATGAACTGTTGCAGGATCGCATCATCCTCCGGTGAAAGATGCGATCTGCTAACCGGGGTCTCATCCTCCGGCCCAAGCAACGAAATCGCCAGTTCCGCCAGTTTGCTGATCGCGCGCATATCGCCTTTCACGGCTTTCGCCGTCAGCTGTTTCACCATCAACTGCTGCTTGGTCAGCTTGCGGGTCCGGCCATTTTCCGTGATCGTGACGCGCTCGCCGAGTTCTGCTTTCAGATCGGTTTTCAGACCCCGCGCGCCTTTCGGCCGACCACGCGGATTGCCCGACTTCCCTTTCTGAAACTGTCCGCTCCTGGGAGGTTTGCCGTAGCCCACTTCATAGCTGTGTTTACCCTTGCCGCTCATGCGTCATCTCCGGCTTCCGCACCGACAGCCGCAAAGCTTTCAAAGGTTTCAGCGTGGACCGCCGTTTCTCCGGTTGCGTCCTGCAGTCGCCGGACAATCAGATCTGCATAATGCGGGTCGATTTCCATACCGAAACCGGTTCGGCCGGTCTTCGCTGCTGCAAGCAGGGAGGTTCCCGAACCGGCAAAGGCATCTGCAACAATCCCGCCGCGCTGCGAACAATCCATGATCGCATCCGCAACCATATCAACGGGTTTTACTGTCGGATGGGCCTTGAGATCGTCCATGCGACCGGCGCGGAAGGTATTGGCGCCGGCATAGGTCCACAAATTGGACCGGTGCCGCCCTTTATCTCCCAGGCCGAAATTATTGATATGGGCTGCGGTACCATGCTTGAACGCAAAGACCAGCTCATGCTGTGACCGGTAAAAGCTGCCCATGCCTGCGTTTGTCTTGGCCCAGACGCACAGGTTCTTCAGCTCGCCGTAGATGCCATCCGCCGCTTCCAGAACTTCCCGCATGTGCCGCCAGTCCATACAGATGAAATGAATCGCTCCGTCCGCGCTGAACCTTGCCAGGTTACTGAATGATAGGCGCAGAAACTCCGTGAACGCGTCCTGCGACATCTCACCTGACGCCATGGCGAATTCACGATGCCTGACCTGGCCAAGCCCGGAGACATGACCTGCGATCGGCACATTGTACGGCGGGTCGACAAAAATCATCTGCGCTTTGTCCTTACCCATCAGAATCTGCCAGTCGTCAGGGTTCAGCGCATCTCCACAGAGCAATCGGTGCTTCCCGATCAGCCAGAGATCGCCGGGGCGGCTGACGGCCGGACCGTCGGTCTCTGGCAGCGGCACAGTTTCTGTTTCAGCCGCCGTTTCCGACGCCAGCAGCACGTCGATCTCGCCCGTCTCAAATCCGGTCAGCTCAATGTCAAAATCGATGTTGAGATCAAGAAGTCCCTGCAATTCAATGGCCAGTATTTCAGTGTCCCAGCCAGCATTCTCCGCAAGTTTGTTGTCAGCGATGACGTAGGCTCGTTTTTGCGCGTCGGTCAGATGATCAAGGCACAGCACCGGAACATCCTTTATTCCGAGCAATCTGGCAGCCTCAACCCGGCCGTGCCCTGCAATGATGTTGCCGTTCCCATCCGTCAGAACCGGATTGGTCCAACCGAATTCCTCAATGCTGTCTGCGATCTGGCGGATCTGCTTTTTTGAGTGCGTCCGTGGATTGTTGGCATAAGGCTTAAGCCGTTCAACCGGTGTACGTGTGTATTGTGTTCGGGACATGTAATTTCTCCTGAATGCGATTTCCCACATTCATGGAGAGTTTCCCTGTTCAATGCCCTCACGGCATTTGGCGTTATTTGCGTGAGGAGATCCGGTTCAGGATATTCGCATGATGCCCGTCATGACCAAAAAACCAGATTGAGGTAAGTCGCGCCGCGCATTCATGACGGGAGAGTGTGTGGTGAAAACTTTGAGAATGCTCTTTCGCAAACGCAATCATTTCATCAGGAAGGTCGCTGTCTTCTTCATCCCAATGCTTCATAGCCGAGTAAATCAGCCTGAACTCGATCGTTTCAAGCTTTTCATATCGGTTGGGTCGCGGCCCACGTTTCGGGCGAATACTTCCATCCAATAAACCACAGACATGTTCCAACAGCGCCTCCGGCCACTGTTCCGGCGGCTCCTGTCGCAAAACGTCTGCCAGTTCGTCCGGGTAGACAAACTCGCCTTTTCCGAGGCGCCAGGCCAGCTCGTCCGATCTGGTCTGGCGCAAGTGATCGAATTTGCCCTTTTTTTCGCCAGAATCGGCCATCTTCTTACTCTTCCAGCAACCGCCAGGACGGGATCCCGAGAGGTTTGGCAATCTGCTCCAGCACCACAACAGTCGGATTGCGAACGCCCCGCTCAACACCGCTCACATAGGTCCGGTGCAATCCACATTCGAGCGCAAGTCCCTCTTGCGAGAAGCCTGCTTCCTTGCGGTATTTCTTCAGATTGCGGCCAACCCGCTGACGAACGTCCATCCCGAGTATGGGCCATAGATGTTGCCTTTTAATCTACAGACTATGAGTCTCTTTTCGCTTGACTGTCGGCCCGCAGGAAGCGTGACTGAAGCGATAACCACGTGGAAGAACAATGTCAGATACAATTCACAACGACGCCTCAAGCCTGCGGGAGCAGTATCTCGAATACGGCTTTCTCGGTGAACTCTGTCGGGAAATGTGGAGGCGTGGCATCGAAATGGACATTCTCCGCAGCCATACTGATCGCAGCGGCTACGATATCCTGCTGGAGGCAAATGGCATCGAACGACACGTTCAAATGAAATCCAGCTTCGTTGGAGCCAAAACGTCCAGGCAGAAGATCAACGTCCGGCTGGCAGACAAACCATCCGGCTGCGTGATCTGGGTGCGCTTTGATCCGGAAACCCTGAAATTGGCTGAATTCCTGTGGTTTGGTGCATCACCCGGAAAGCAATTGCCAGAGCTCGGCGACCGGATTGGCAAGCATGAAAAAGGCGATCAACACGGATACAAAGCCCAGCGTGCAGCCATTCGGGTTATCAACAAGGGCAAGTTTGAACTCGTGCGCAGCATGCCGGATCTTGCTGACCGCCTGTTCGCACCAGGCTTAACATAATGGCACTTACGCGTGTCGAGAGTGTACCAGTTTTCGCGACAGCGGCCCTTCGCTGCGCGGTGCGCGAAATGGTAAGATGCGGACATTTCGGACTTACGCAGATGCGGCTTTTGCTGACGCGGCATCCGTTCGCAATTGCCGAACATGCTTCGTCGCGTTGTTGATCATGTCGCCAAACCCGTCATTGAGCTTGGCCAATACGGTCATCATCCGAACCGAGCATTCGCTACACCAAGCGGGAACCTGAGGGGAGCGGTCGGCCTGGTCTTGCTGGTCCGATAAAGTCCTCGTCGCGGTTGACCAATAGCTTCGTGGATTTCTTGGTCGGATGTAACCCTTCGCTCTGTGGCCGCTATGACAGCGGGGTATGAGCCGGAGGGGCGATTGAATTGGAACGCAGTGACAGGACGTAGCACTGGATGTTCACAACAGGCGAAGTGGCGCTGGATTTGCGCTCTGAAGCCAGAATGCAGGCAGAACTTGCATAAATAGTTCTCTTTGTGCAAAGAATGTTTGCTGATACTGTTCCGGCAATCATCAGTGGCAACGGAGATCCAAGCACCTTGTCGAAAATATCTACGGTTCTTCTCAAGTCCAAGGACAAGGCCTTGACCCTGGCCGCTTCCAGCGCTCTGAGCGAGTTGGATGGGTATCGGCTGATCTTTTGCGAGGATGATAACTCCGCAAAGAGCCTCCTTGACGAAGTGAACGTGGACCTCATTCTCTATGACGTCGATGAGGATGATTTTGGACCGGACAACGCTTTGGTGCGGTCTCGCCTGTCTCATACCGCGTGTTGGCGCATTGTTGTTTGCGAAAAAAATGAACTGAGCTGCGGCGCGCAACTCTGCGAGGACACGGCGTCCTATTTGTATCTTGCCAAACCGGTGCAAGAGCAGCAGATCCGCATCGTCGTCAAGCGTGCCCTGGAACACGCCGAGCTGTCGCGCCGGCACCGGATACTGAGCAGAGAGCTCAAACTGTCGCTGGATGACGAGATTTTCACCGACGAGGAAGGCGGATCGGTTCAGGGTGGCGTTTCACGCTTTGAAAGACTGGTCTATGCAAGCCCCAAGATGGCCGAAGTTGTCGCCGAGGCGAAAGTCGCGGCCTCCACGGGCATGCCGGTCCTGATCCGGGGCGAGACGGGCACCGGCAAGGAGCTTTTGGCGCGCGCCATTCACTTTAACTCGGATCGCGTGAATTCACCCATGCATAGCCAGAATTGCGGCGGTGTGTCTGACGATGCCTTGTATTCCGAGCTGTTTGGCCACGTGCGCGGCGCCTTTCCGGGGGCGATTGCGGATCGGCTGGGCCTTTTTCGGGCGGCTGATGGGGGCACGGTGTTTCTGGACGAGGTGTCAGAAGTATCACCGCATTTCCAGGTGGCCCTTCTGCGCTTCTTGCAAGAGGGCGAAGTCAAACCACTTGGTTCAGACAAGACACTGTACAGCAACGTGCGGATCATCGCGGCATCCAACCGTTCAATTGAGGAGATGGTGGAAAACGGCAGTTTCCGCCGCGATCTGTATTATCGTTTACGCGGGTTTCAACTGGAATTGCCACCGCTTCGCGACCGGACCGACGACATCCCGGTGCTGACACAGTTCTTTGTTGAGAAATATGCCGGTGTGGTTGGTCGCCGGGTATTGGGTGTCACATCTGACGTTCTGAAGCGGTTGGAGTATTACCCATTTCCGGGCAATGTCCGCGAGCTGGAAAGCGAAGTTCAGCGCATGGTCGCGGTTGCAGAACAAGGTGGATATGTTGCTCTACGACATCTATCGGAAAAGATCGCACGCACCCCAATCGAGGACGACAAGGACGCAGCGTTCGTAGCATCCGGTGTAACGCTTAAAGACAAGGTTGAACATTTGGAGCAGGTCGTATTGGCCCAGGCGCTTGCGGCGTTTCACTGGAACCAGAGTAAGGTCGCGGAAGAATTGGGCTTGTCACGAGTCGGGCTGGCGAACAAGATCAAGAGATACGGTCTGCGCAAAGGGTAAGACATGGACGATGACACGCCTGCCACGAAAGTCATTGGTTTCCCCTATGCCCGATCCGGACTGGCCAAGACCCGGTCCAAGCCGCGCAATCTGGGCCTGACCGCCATGTCAAAGGCCGTTGCTCCTTCGGGCACGGGCGCCAGGGGCCATTGGTGCAAGAGCTGCAAGGGGATCTGGTACAGCTACTTCGGAGAGGCCGAATGCCCGGCTTGCGGGCGACGGGGCTAAGCCCTGTCAGCTGTCAGCTAAGTTTACATTGCCCCATGGCAACTTAGTTTTCAGTTTACACTTTGTTACCAAAAAAGGCCGTTCCGACCGGAAGTGTTGATTTGCGGCACTGCGTGCGACGGTACACCATCCCAGCATCAATCCCGCGTCTTTGCCAAGCAGGAGACTTGACCCTGAGGCAGGGATATCGCGGCACAATTGTTGGTCTTTGGGAGGAAGAAAAATGGCAAACCTGTTGTGGCTTCAGGGGGGCGCGTGTTCCGGCAACACGATGTCTTTCCTGAATGCAGAAGAACCAAGCGCATGTGATCTGGTCACTGACTTTGGGATCAACGTCCTTTGGCAACCCTCCCTCGGGCTTGAACTGGGCGATCAGGTCAAGGCAATCGTCGAGAAGTGTATTTCTGGCGAGATCAAGCTGGACATCTTTGTCTTCGAAGGCACCGTCATCAATGCGCCGGACGGCACCGGCGAATGGAACCGGTTCTGCGGGCGCCCGATGAAGGAGTGGGTGAAAGAGCTGTCAGCGGTTGCTGATTTTGTCGTGGCGATCGGCGATTGCGCGACCTATGGCGGAATTCCGGCGACGGCGCCGAATCCGTCCGACAGCGTCGGCCTGCAGTTTCTCAAGCGCGACAAGGGCGGAGCACTGGGCGAAGGTTTTGCCGCTAAATCCGGATTGCCTGTCATCAATATTCCGGGTTGCCCAGCACACCCTGACTGGGTAACGCAGATTCTGGTGGCCGTTGCCACGGGTCGGGCCGGTGATCTGACGCTGGATGAATTCCACCGCCCCAAAACGTTCTTTTCCTCTTTCACGCAGACCGGTTGCACGCGCAACATGCACTTTGCCTACAAGGTGTCGACCACGGCGTTCGGCCAACGCAAGGGGTGCCTGTTCTACGATCTGGGGTGCCGTGGCCCTATGACCCACAGCCCCTGCAATCGCATCCTGTGGAACCGCCATTCGTCAAAAACCCGTGCGGGTATGCCCTGCCTGGGCTGTACCGAACCGGAATTCCCGTTCTTTGATCTGGCGCCGGGAACGGTTTTCAAAACACAAACCGTCATGGGTGTACCCAAGGACATGCCCGAGGGCGTGGACAAGAAAGGTTACATCAAGCTCACCTCCGCCGCCAAAGGCGCGGCACCGGCGTGGGCAGAAGAAGATATCTTCGTAGTCTAACTGCGAATTGGGAGAGAGAATTATGTCTGCAGCAGTAGAAACACTCGACATTTCGCCGGTTGGTCGCGTCGAAGGCGATCTGGATGTCCGGGTCGATATTGAAAACGGCGTTGTCACCAACGCTTGGACCCACGCGGAGATGTTTCGCGGGTTCGAAGTCATCCTGAAAGACAAGGACCCCCAAGCCGGTCTGGTCGTCACGCCGCGCGCCTGCGGGATCTGCGGTGCGTCACACCTGACCTGTGCAGCCTGGGCACTCGATACCGCCTGGGGCACCACCGTGCCGCGCAACGCCATTCTGGCGCGCAACCTCGGCCAGATCGTGGAATCGCTGCAGTCCCTGCCGCGCCACCATTATGGGTTGTGGATGATCGACTATACCAACGAAAACTACGCGATGAGCCCGTTTTACGAGGAAGCCGTCAAACGCTATTCCCCGTTTACCGGCACATCCTATGAAGCAGGCGTGACAATCTCCGGCCGTCCAGTCGAGATCTACGCGCTGTTGGGCGGTCAGTGGCCGCATTCGTCCTTCATGGTGCCTGGCGGCGTTATGTGTTCTCCGACACTTACGGACATCACTCGCGCCTGGTCCATCCTGGAGCATTTCCGCCAGAACTGGATCGAGCCACTGTGGCTCGGCTGCTCAATGGAGCGTTACGAAGAAATCCAGACCTTGGAGCAATTCGAGGCATGGCTGGACGAAAAGCCCGAGCACGCCAATTCCGATCTGGGCCTGTTCTGGCGCATGTCCAAGGACATTGGCCTTGACCAGTACGGTAAAGGCCATGGCCGGTTCACAACATGGGGGTATCTGCCCCACGAGGACAAGTACCAGAACCCCACGATCAATGGCCGCGCCGATGCGGTGATCATGAAGTCGGGCATCTATGACGGTGCATCCGACACATTCAGCCCGATGGACCAGTCCTTTGTCCGCGAAGACACGCAGCACGCCTGGTACGACGAGGCGGCAGGTGCGGTGCACCCGTTCGACCGCACCACGAACCCGGTGAACAAGAACCCCATCGACCCGGAGGGCAAGTATTCCTGGTCGACGGCCGTGTCGCATGCCGAAAGCGGTCGCCTCGAGGCCGGCCCGCTGGCGCGGCGTCTGGTGGCGGGCAATGACACGGGCCATGACTTCCAGCACAGCGACGGGCTGGTGCTGGATATGTACCGCAAGATGGGTGGCGCTTCGACGATGCTGCGCCACTTTGCGCGGATGCACGAGCTTTGCATTCTCTATCGCGAAGCCGAACGCAATTTGCGCGAATTCAAGTTGAACGACGAATGGTACATCAAGCCCACTGAAAAGGACGGTCAGGGTTGGGGCGCGACCGAGGCGATTCGTGGTGCGCTGTGCCATTGGATCGATGTGCGCGACGGCAAGATCGCCAATTACCAGATCATCGCGCCGACGACATGGAATGTTGGGCCGCGTACGTCTGACGGCGCCCGGGGGCCAATCGAAGAAGCGCTGATCGGCACGCCGATCAAGAACAGCGCAGATCCGGTCGAGGTCGGTCACGTTTGTCGATCCTATGACAGTTGCCTTGTGTGTACTGTTCATGCGCATGATGCCAAATCCGGTGAGGAACTGGCACGCTTCCGAACAGCCTGATGTTTATATTTGGCCGGCGGATCAAATCTGCCGGCCAAACGACATCCGGCAATTAGGGAGGAAGCTGAATGTCAGAAAATCCGGAAGCATCAATAACCCAAGCGCAGCGCCAGGCGTACTTGGACAGATATGGCCTGACACCCGCCGAAGCGGGGCATGAAATGCTCCTCCAGATGATAGAGGACCATTTCGCGGAAGGATTGGAAACCAAGGTTGAGCCCTTCCCGGAAACGGATCGTGAATTCGGCGCGCTGCTGGACGAATTGCGGCCTCTGAGCGCGGATCAGCTGCGCGAAAAACTGGTGATCTCAGGTTGGCTTTTGCAGCCCTACGGCGAAGACGAGATGCGGTGCCAGGAATGTATGTACTACCTGGTGCACAAACGCTGGTGCGACCTGCCCGAACTTGATTTGCCGGCAGAGCCGGACTGGTGGTGCCGTCTTTGGCGGATCTGAAAGGAGCGCTGACATGGATGATGACGAGACACGCGCAACAATCGCCGAGATGCTGGCTTCGGGTCTGGAAACCGAGGTCTGGCCACGGGCCGGGACCAGCGAAGAGGTCAATGAAATCGTGGCGCGCCTGCAGGTCGAGGCCGGCAAGGATCTGGAAAAGAAACTGGTCATCGCCGGTTTCACCGATCACACGATCGAGGCTGACGGGATTGAGCAACCCTGCGAGACCTGCATGTACTACAAGGTCCATGCGAAATTCTGCGATTTGCCGGAACTGATGGTGCCTGTCGAACCGGAATGGTCCTGCCGCCTGTGGCGGATCTGATGCCGATTGATGTTGTCGTCATCGGATGCGGCAACCCAAACCGAAGCGACGACGGCGTCGGTCCGCATCTGATCGCTCAAATGCGCGAAAACGGCGTGCCGGAGCACACGCGCATATTCGACGGCGGAACCGACGGGATGTCGGTCATGTACAGCGCACGCGGCGCCACGCATCTGATCATTGTCGATGCCCGGGTCCCCGAAGGGTCGCCGGGCGCCATTTATGAGGTTCCCGGAGAGGTTCTGGAAGCCCCGCCCAACAACAGCCTGAACCTGCATGATTTCAGGTGGGATCATGCGCTTTACGCAGGACGCCGTATCTATGGTGATGCGTTTCCCAAGACGACATCGGTGCTGTTGATCGAGGCGGCGACGCTGGAGCTTGGGTTGGGACTGAGCGACGAGGTTTCGCGCGCGGCGCGGACTGTTGAGGGCCGCATTCGGGATTTGATCAGCACGTGGTCCGAGGCATGAGCGCGATCGCAATCCGGGACGGCGCGATCTATCTGCCTTGCGCCGTGGTGGACACCTATTTCCGCGGCATTGATGCGGTCATCGTACTGATCCAACAGGATGAATTATTGGTGATGCCCGTGCATCAGGCAACCGCCGGAGGGTGCCTTTTGAAGGTCCGGAATGCTGCAGGTGATCGGGTGGTTCAGGCGCGTGATGTTTTTCAGGATCAAGACCTTCTAGACTTTGCAACCGACAGCCTGACCGTCGCGTGGCAGGCCAGCAAAGGGGCGCTTTGTGCAGAATTGAAGCCGGATCAGCGCGGCGAGGATGTGTAAACTAAGTTTACTATAAACCAAGTAAGTTGACAACGCCCACTTTGACTGCTTTTCTCGGTCGAACACAGAAATCGAACCAGATTCGATTCGAGGGGGAAACCGGTTTGACGAATATCAGTCGTGCTCAGCAGCAGGTGCAGGCGGCCATGACCGCGGTCGAAACGGCTGCGGCGACGCAGGCCGAAAAGGCCGAGATGCTGATGGAAATCGCGATGGGGCTTCAGCAGAAACCCGAACGTGCCGAAGACATCTTTGCTGCCGTGGATCTCTACAAACTTGCTATGGATCTTGCGCCGGACGGCGAAGTTCTGGGGGGCGCCCGCATTCGTGCGCGCATGGCCACAGCGCTGATGGCCGTGCCCGCCGAAGATGCGACGCAGCTCAAGGAAGCGAAATCCGAAATAGAGATCGCGCTTGCCACCCTGACTGCGGAAGGGTCGGACGCCGAAGTGGCCGAAGCCGAAATGAACCTTGGTCTGATCTGCCAGACACTTGCGGGCATGCATCTTTTGCCGATCCAACCTGCCATCAGCGCCTATCAGCGGTCGCTCAGGACCTTCGACAAGACCAACTACCCCAAGGAATTCGCGATCCTGCAAAGCAACCTGGCCACGGCGTTCCTGTCCATGCCGTTCACCGACCAGTCCGGCAAGATGCGCGAGGCGCTGGCGGTGCAGGCCTTTGAAGAGGCGTTGACGGTCGTCAACCTGATAGACCATCCCAACGAATACGCGATGCTGCAAAACAACCTTGGCAACGCGCTGCAGTACGTGTCCTCGTCTCACCGGGTGGAAAACGGATATCGCGCCCTAGAGGCTTATGATGAGGCGCTCAAGGTGCGCACCATCCGCGACATGCCCGAAGAATATGCCAACACCATCGCGAACAAAGCCAATTGCCTTTCGAACCTGCCGGACGATCCGCAAAATCCCGACGGCGGCAACTTTGGCAACCTGACCGAAGCGGTGCGTCTGCTGGAAGAAGCGCGCGGCGTATTCGCCAAGCGCGGGGCCGGCGAAAAGGCACAAGCCGTAAGCGAAGCCATTGCCGAACTGAACGCGGCCCTTGGCCCATCAACAATTCTGGAACGGAGCGGATTACAATGATGAATGGAGAATACAGTTGAGCGCTATAGTCGTAATTTTGGCCCTGGTCGCCGGCCTGGCCGCCGCCTTGGGTGCAGGGGCCTTGTCGGGTCTGCGCATCGGTAAAGATGCACTGGGCGCAGAACTGGCCGCCTATATGGGCGGGCTTTACGGCGGGCTTGCAGGTGGCGGCGCAGTTGTCGTGACCACGCTTGTTCTTTTGCTGATCTAGGAGGTCGCCATGCTGGGAATGGCCATGAATTCTGCAAAACTGTTCTTTGCAGGCAA
>Ga0114932_10003402_pt1 | contig 15605 bp, 23 predicted proteins | sample 2SBtaG_2_FD_87286 | JGI IMG/M metagenome (GOLD analysis project Ga0114932, IMG submission 87286) | Deep subsurface microbial communities from Kolumbo volcano to uncover new lineages of life (NeLLi) - 2SBTROV12_ACTIVE470 metaG | ecosystem: Environmental > Aquatic > Marine > Volcanic ...
GATGCCAAAATCTTTTGGTAGGTAGTCAGTCCGGTGCCAGTACGTTCCTATTGGTTCGATGGTCATGCACTCGAAGCAGTCCTTGTTCATGGTTAAACTAGCAGATTGGTTTGCGGTCAAGATGTCCGCTTGATTGGTTCCAAAAGAACAGGTCAGGATTCCTCTGTCCACTATGTATTTGGCCGGGTCTTCTTTATTGACGATAACTTTACCGCCGTTGCTCTCGAACATGACTTCGTAAGGGTTTTGGCTACAATCATCGATAGTGATGTTAACGCCACTTGCTGATTGAATTTCTAATGCGTTGACGTAATTAGTGAAGTTTGACTGGATGACATCGGGGATAATGACACAATCACTCTCTACCCTGTCGGCTTTCTCGACTGAGAATTTGTTGAGGATGGAATCCAGCTTGATGCCGTTAGTAGTGCGGACAGTTCCTTTTAGAAAAAGGTCAAACTCTTCGGCTTTGAGATGGCCATTTTCAAAGGTGATTCCTTTTCCGTTAATGATGATATCGCCTTTTATGGCAATCCTGCTGACCTGGGCAATGGAAAAATCGTTGTTTGATCCAAACTCCATGCCATCAACATCGTCAATAAAGCCTTCTTGAACTTCTACAACATCGCCAGAAAGCTTACCGTCTTTGAAGGTAATTTGGCCTTTTCCTTTGAAGGTTGTTCCTTGGTAGGTGAAGGACTCTCCTGCACCGGCGTCAAAGGTGACGGATTGACCAGTATTTATTGCTTCTTGGAAATCTTGTGGGGTATCGCATTGGGCTGGGGATGAACCTCCACCAGAGCCTAAAACTCCTGCTAAATCTCCTTCATCACCACTAGTTGATCCTTGACTGCTTCCGCTTCCACCGTCACCACATGCTGAATAAATTTGAGGAGAAAACAATATAACTATAAGTACCAAAAGAACCATTGCCCTCTTTTTACACATAAAGGCAATATGAAAATATGAATTTAAATAACTTTTTATTTAGTTACCCATTTTGGAACTTCATAATTTCCCCTAGGGTTAATATTCCTAAATTCTCCATTGCCCTCTTTATCCAGAAACGAATAGTCGAGCGGGAATGTCCAATCATTATCCAACGATACTGAATAAATGCGGTTATTAAAAGATTTCACTGCTACCATCTTTCCATCAATACTATAAACATTTTGAGAAGTTTCTTTGCCTGGAATATTGGGATTTTTATCTAGCATCATTGAATTTTTAGGTGTCAATCCCTCCCAGTTAGGTACCCCAAGGCTAGCCAGATTCGTGTCCTCATATTGGGTTGGTGTTGAGGGGGTTTTGGCGACCCTGTAGAGGTCATCTCCAAAAGCTTTGGAAGGTAATGCTAGTTGGGCAACTAAAGCAATCCCGGAAAATAATACAGCTCCATTTCGCACATAATCGTTGATAGCCATAGCAACCCTGTAGATTTTTGGGCTTATAAACCTTGTGGTTTTGTGACTACTGGAGAGTCATCAACCCCTAATAAAATGATCTAATACGCCTATTATTAAAACAACATATAGAATCATTCATTATTTGACTCAATTTGTCTACAGTAAATTTGACAGAAAGGGTCTGATATGAATGAGCCAATCGAGAAGACAATAGGCAAGCAAATAGCAAAGATTCGAGAAAAGCGGGGCTTAAAGCAGGCGAATTTGGCTGAACTGGTGGAACTCGCACCGGAGACTATTTCCCGGATGGAGCGGGGCATGTCTATTCCTTCCCTTAAAACACTGGAAAGAATTGGGGAGGCATTAAGAACTCCCCTGAAGGATTTTTTCTCTTCAAAACTTCAAGGACAGGAAAAAGGGAATCGGCGGGAAGCAGAAATCGCTAAAGTCGCGGTACTTCTTCAGAATAAAGAACCCTCAGAAATTAAAATGGCTTATTCTCTTCTGAAAAGCCTTTTTGAGCAGTTGAAACAGAATTTCAAACCTCTAAAGAAATAACCTCCTAAGTAATTTCTAACGATGAGCAACTACACTCCATCATTTCCTTCATCGACAAACCCCACAAACTTCTTTGGCACCTTATAGACCACAAATATATTATCCAAAAAGTCCAAGGTTCCACAGGTGATATTTTCAAAATCATAATTGTTGGTTTTGAAACGCCTCCTTAATGTGACGGGAAAAAGCAGCCAATTCGCGCTGCTATGTCTTGCTCCAGTCTTATTTGCCCTAGCTGGTTCTCTAATAGTATCTGGAGAGAATGTGCATAAAATATTTAGTTCGCCTTCTAGTTGTTTAAATTCTGAGGCCGTTAACTCAATGGTCATTTCAATTGATTTCCCATCTTTTTGATTTTCTAGCGCAACTATCTTTATCGTTACTCACCTATCATTTTTTAAATTGTACTTGAGGACTTTGCGGTGGTACTTAAAGCTACCCTATAAATAAGGATAAATAATCACTCTAATTTATCCCGAATTTGATATAAATGGCGATAACCAGTATCTTTATGGTCAACATACCCTTTTTGTTGGAGAACATGCAGATACTCTTTGGCCATGTTCTTACCGATCTTTGCGCCAGCAACAATTTCGTTAAATGCTTTTTTCTTGAACTGCTTTTTCTGGTAGTCATACTGACCGATCATAAAATCCAGGATTTTTTTATGAGGCCATTTTAATTCTTCATCTGTACGCGCTTTTTCTCGCCATTTATGAATAGTTGAGATACCGCCGGTATCAATGATGTCCTTGAGACATCTCTCTTTGTAGCCCTTCAAACCATCCCGGATCAACAGAAACGCATCTTCACCGGCTTCCAGTTTGTCCTCCAGTTGGTTGAACCTGCCTGTCAGCACTTCCTCCATTTTTTCCACTCGTTTGAGAATATCATTTTTTTCTTTCTGTATTTTTACCACCCCGTAGTGGGTAAATGAATGGAGGATGGATTACTTAAAGTCCACCATGCTATTTGTGCAATTTTCCATGATGGGGTTTTTATAATGGACTTGCGTTCACTGGATAATGCCAAAAACCAAACTTTATTCAGAACTAACCGATCTCACTAAGCTGGTGACTAAAGAAACTGGTTACAGAGTACTCGTTCAAAAAGGCTGCACCTTGACTAATCGAATTGGTAAAAAGGTCTTGAGCAGGTTTGACTATAAAAAGAAATGCTTGATCGTTTTTTATAATCCGAAACTGCCAAGCCCAGAATATGCTCTGGCCCATGAACTGGTCAAGTTTCTAAGGGTAGCAAATACCTCTGATAGTAATCAATTACTGGTCATGCCTACCAAAAAAGGTATGCGTCAAGCTATCCGGCTGATGCAAAAAGAATTGAAAGAAACTGGTTTTTCAACGTATCTTTCTGAGCATGAATTACAACTCTTTATTCTCTCCTTATTGGGTTTACTGGTTAATACGCCAGGAAATTTCTGGATTAGTAAAACATTATATGAATACCCGCAATTGAAAAAGGAATCCCTAAAAGAACTCAGAAAAATGTTTTCTTCAAAAGAAATCAAAATGAAGCTAGCAAGCGTGAAGCGAAATCCTAATACGTTTTTAAAAGCTCAAGTTGCCCTTGATGCAGCCTATGCGCTTTATTTGGATAAGCTATGGGGGAAAATAAAGTTTTTTAAACCATATGAAGGCACTGAGCTTGAAAAGGTAGCGGTAAAACTGGTCAACCTCAACAAAAAGGATAAAGGGTATGCCGGGGATATTGAGGTCATACAAAAGTGGGGAAAAGCGCTTGGATTGGATGGGTTTTTTAAACTCAAGCGAATGTAGGAGACAAACCGTTTTCAGAAATTAGAAACTTATTTAAAAGCTCTCAAGTATAATTTTTCGATGGCAGGAGATAATCTCAACATAAAATTTCAAATTAGTGAATCTGAACGAAAAGCTCTGTTAAAAGTTGTAGAAGAAATAAAAGGTTTGTATCCAAGCTTAATTAAATTAGCAAATGAACTATATAAACTGGATAAAGTTTTTGATTTTTTTTTGAAGGGGACAATGAGCTACTACCACGATATGTTATTACCACTAGAGAAAATAATCAAAAGTTTTCCGTCATCATATTTCCATTCGTCAACAGATTTTAAGGATATATCCTATAATATGGGACAGTTTATTATTAACGTCAGGTTTTTATTGTCTGATCCTATTTCCAGAAAATATTTTTACAGAGACGACTTTCCAAAGGCCTATTTTTTGGAAATTCGAAAACCTATATTGAAAAAATTAATAGCTCTTGTTGATGTGGAACTCGAAATGATGGAGAGGATTGAGCGACAAATGGTGGAGTACTTAAGAGATTTGGAGGTTGATAAGAATTCATTGCATATTATGTTATGAATTCTTTTTGCTCAGGCGACTTCATACTTATAAGCGCATTCTATCAGAACAACGTTATTTTTTAATTTTTGCCTCATTTCCTTTTTGTCCATACCTTTAACTGTGGAGGCACTCTTAGACAACATTTTTTGGGGTAAGTTTTTTAAGGCCGCCTGAATTATGAACCCTCTTATAGCAAAGTTTACATTTTGAGGAACTGCTTCTGTTCCTGAAGCCAATAGAGCAAAAGAATTATAAGACCCTCTGATAACCCCCACAACATCCCCATCTTCATTAAATAAAGGGCCTCCACTATTCCCTGGTTGGATTGGCACATCAATTTGGAACTCAGTTAGAACACCCTTTAATCCCGATAAGCCAGTTACATCACCTTTTGAAAACCTGATATCTAATAATTCTTCATTTAACGGGTAGCCCAAAGTAAACACATAGTCTCCTTGGTGCATATCTTTTGAACTGTTTACATTTAAATTTTGTATGTCAACATGTTTAGGCATGCGTGTAAGCTCTAAAATTGCCAAGTCATTTTGAGAATCACCACGGTGTATTTTGGCTTTAACTCTTTCTTTTGAAACAAACGTAACATAAATTTCACTTGGTTTAATAGTGCGAGGGCCTTTGGATGTTTCAATTTCTAATGCCACAACATGATTGTTGGTGATGACATACGGACCGGAGTTTACCAGGAATCCAGACCCTGAGCTTTTGGATGTTATTTTTCTGCAAACGATATTCTTTTTGTTATGAACTGCTAATTTTTCCTGTTCATCTTCATCTAATATTTCATTGTCTTCCGTATCACCTTCTATATCTTTTTCATATCTCTCTTGAAACCATTTCATCACTTCCCTGGTTTTAGGGTCCCAGTCATGAAAAGGGTCCTTTAAATATTTAGTTATATTTTCGTCAAGACCATGGTCTAAAGTTCTGTGACCTCTTGAATGCATATAATAATTAACCAGTCCGTCGGATTCGTTGGACTTGTATCCTCTAAATCCAAATAAGTTCTTAAAAGAGCGAAAAATTTCGCTAAAACATCTTGCAAAAAAGCTAGCTAACACCACAATGCAAGCCCCAAGGGCGCCAAATACTATAATTGCCAATATTGAGGTTACTATCGTTTCCATGATTTATTACCTTCGCCCATCCCCAAAATCAAACCTAGAAGTAAGTAATTACTAGTGCTTAGATTTTTCCGTATCTACCACACTTCTATCAAGAAGGTCAGTTTTTCTTCTTTCTTTCCATCATTGCTTTGACGGTTCCCAGTATAACTTCTTGGTCTCTTCCATCAAGCTTTTTAATGTTATTAAACAAGACTAATGCTTTATCATCCTTAGTCATTTTAGACTGTATATCCATCAGATATTCTATCGTCACATCAAAATGTTCAGCCAATTTACGGACAAGGTCAAATGATGGATTGAGTTTCTTGTTTCCTGATTCCAATTCCCATATATGGGTTCTGGAGACCCCAACACCATCAGCGACTTGTTGGAGGGATTCCCCTCTTTCTTCTCTTAATGATTTTAGTTTTTGCCTAATTCCCATAAGTCATTCCAAATTCACAATGGTTAGATATATATGACAATTTAGCATATTTAGTTGACAATATCAAGCGTTAGATATATATTACAAATAATCATTCTGGTAGAACTTAACTTTTTGATTCTCAACTAATGGGTTTTTACAATTTGTAGTAGCTTCCTTTCCGGTAGGCCACCGGAGAGGGGTTTCAGATACCGGGTACGTACAGGCGTCCTGTAGCGTTTGTACTGCTCGGTATTTTTTTGCCCAAAATCAATGGAGCACAAGATGGCCAAAAAAGATGTTCAACAGTTCAATACAGAAGTCATTACAACCCTCACGGGTACGTTTCGAGCTATTTACGTTCCGGCTGACATCGACTTTGATTGGGAAAACGATTTGGGCAAAGCAATCCTGATGAAGAAATATGACCTCAATTTAGATTTAATCCAGACGCTTGATTTACTAGCTAAAGGCCTCACGTATGAAGAAGTCGCCGTGTCTTTACACCTTCAAGAAACCAAATCCGTGATGGACCGTATTAAAAAAATTAAAGAAAAAATGAATATGAACTGCAAACAAGCCTGTTTGGAAGCCGCACGATACGGACTTGGAAGAACAACATGACTGAAATGTAAAAAGTATCAAACGAAATACTATTTTTGACTAACAAAGCACCCTGTTTTTACTGATTTCGTACCCTAGATTGAAATGGGTTTTAGCCTCATAGTTTGCAGAACACTTTATTCATGTGTTGAACATGATCAACCATTTTGAAAGGAGAACGAGTTTATGAAAACCAATCTAAAGCATCAAACCCAAAAACCCAATTCTAGAAGGAAACAGGCGAGTCCTCGTGATGCCTTGTATTCCTACATCACTGACTTGGAAGCATTGCCACTAGCTCACCCAAATTTGCCAGAGGCACTAATGCGTGAACACCAGTCAATGATTCAAAAAGCCTGGACGGAGTTTGATCAACAACGACAACAAACTGGGCAGGACACTAGAGCCGCTTCTTGAACTCCACATTGAAAGGAACACTATGGTGAACAATTATTTCAACCATAAACCTGAAGGAAAGAAAAAACGAGTTAACCCGACATATATGCCGGATGCCGTCAAGATTCCATTTTCAAAAATTGGGGATGAAACATTGTATAAGCAGCGCCTGGATACCGACCCGCACTATGCGACGAAAAGAAAAGTAAAAGGCATCCATGCAGGTGAAGGGTTAATTCAGGACGCTATTCCAGCACTGGAATCAGTGACTAAGAAAAAAGAACCGAATGAATCAGTTATCCAAATGGGTTCTCATTCTCTAACCATGAACGACCCGGTTTCCCATGTGGCTAAAGCCGAAATGGAATTTGGCAAATACCAATTCGACCAAGGGATTCAGTTAATGAAAGACCATCAACAACCACAAACAGCGGCGGACGCTCAGAACATGAACACCGCAAACATTCAACAACCTCCCGCGGACCCTTTTGCTCCACCGGGTAGTCCTGGGCAAGGTATGTGAGGCGATTATGCAGTTCGATCCATACGAAAACTATTCAGTCCCGCAACCGCCAGAGGTCTTAGAAAAGACGAGGCATCGTTTTGTCCTCAAGGACGGTTCAGCGCAGGAGGGACTTTTTGAAGTAGAAAGGGAAACGTCAATGGATGCCCAATTCGGTTCGGTCACCAGCGAATCCCACTCACTTCATCAATTGGGTTGCAGGCACGTCATCCGCTCCCCAGAGGAATTCGCCGGGCTTTGCAGCAAATGTAATTCCTCCATGTGTCAGGCCTGTCAAATCAGGTGTGGTCGCTGTCTTAGATTGAACTGCCCTAGTTGTATCCGCATCACTGACGGCAAACCGCTCTGTAAATCATGCGGGTTATTGCACTGTGTTTTAGACCTATTGGGATCTGGGTTTCGTTTGTTTCATGAATTATTAAAAAGGGAATTCTAATTATGAATAATATCTCACATTTGCCCCTACAACTTCTGCTGGATCAGGCAAAGATCGCTAAAGTTGACAAAGACCCTCTGTTTCAAAAGATGGTCCGATGCTTTGCAATAACTGGTGATGAGATATTGTTTCAAAGCCTCTCCAAAAGAGTAGGCCTTCAATCTTTGCAAAGAAGATTTGATCCGTATCCTTTTTATGCACCCAGTGCCGATCTTATGCTTGAAGGTGATGCATCAAACAACGCAATGGTTCTTGGAAAAATAAAGAACACCAATACACCCTTTCTCATAACGGTGATGTTGCTTGCCATGCACTGCGGCATTTTCGGACGGCCTGGGGTTGGTAAGACCACTCTATTGTATTGGATCGCGTCACAATCAATGATTCTTGGGTTACCCGTCTGGATGTTCGACCGCGATAAACGAGATTATCGGCACTTGAAAAGATTGTTTCCACGCCTTTTGGTGCTAAACGTTGGTAGCCAATTCAAACTTAATCCATTAGAACCACCACCGGGCGTGGACCCACGAGTATGGGTACAGGTGTTTGTCGAAAACTTCTGTCGCGCTAACGCTTTGCTTGACGGCTCGGAATCCATGTTACTCCGACTGGTAACAGAACTATTCAAAGAGTTCGGAGTTTTTGACGGGTCAGAGAACTACCCGTCACTGTTCGATCTTTACGAAAAATGCAAAAGCCAGAAAATTTCACGGTTTAGTCGTGAAGCAGGCTTTCGAGATTCTATACAGAACCGGTTGGAAGCGTACATCATTACCAGCCCGGAGTTATACGACTGCTCCAAGGGGTTTTCACTCTTTGACCTGTCGCAAAAGTCTATCGTGTTTGAGTTGTCAGGATTCCCAGAGAAACAGGCCAAGTTTCTTATGAGTCATTTTTTGTATTGGCTTTTCCAACATCGGATTGCGAGGCAGGAGTACGACCAGGGTTTACGCAACATCTGCATTATTGATGAGTGTAAATGGTTAATGCCTCCTCATCCTGCGAACTCTGCTATTCCATGGCCCCCCATTTCATACATGCTTGCTCAACTAAGAGCACTCGGTGTGGGGCTTATCATGGCAGACCAAACACTGGCCTTGGATGAAAGCCTGTTCGTTAATTCAATATTGAAAATTACGTTCGGCCTTGGGTCTGGGAAGGACTTGAAAAAAGCCAAGGATATTTTTTCATTGGACAACGACCAACTTGATTACCTCCATCGTCTGCAACGGGGTCAGGCGGTGGTTCGGTACCCAAACGTACCGCATCCATTTGTTATTGAAATTCCCCCGTTCCCATTTTCTTAAAAGGAGATTTGCTATGAGACGCTTACTTCATACGGTTGCTGAACCCAATCATGAGGTTATGAATCTGGAGGGAAACGAATGGGAGGTTCTTCCTCCTGACAAAGTGTATATCGACCCTGCTACGGGCAGGACTTTTTCTGGGAAACAAGGCCACCGGATGAAAGACTTGCCGCAAAATGCAATTGAGGCTCCTAGGGTTCATTGCTATGAGGTGCACTGATGGATAGACGACGACTCGACTACGAAGTTCAAGAAATGCGAAGGTGTCCGAAATTTTCACTTTTTGTGCTATTTAGTGACCACAACTATTCCCACAATTGCTGGAGTCATTACTATTGGCTAGGGCTTCTTCCATCGCTTCACTTGATACGAGCCCAATATCCGGATGATTATCCTTATTCGCCTCTAAAAATTAGTTTGACCCCTGATGTTGAAGAGCACCATCACAAACTGGGTCGAAATATCTGTTACATCCGGCCTGAGGATTGGTCGCCGGGTTACCGGGCATCAACTGCCATAACCCTTGCCATCGTCTATATTCATAAATATCAAACAGGGAGGCTTGACGAATGAAAACGATTCCAATTTGTCCAAGTGTTTTAGAGTTAATGCTTAAAGAATCTGAAACATCAAAAGAAGCGGGACTCGAAATAGGCGGGTTCCTGTTCGGCAAAATAAATGGAGATGAGCGAACCATCCTGCACGCTACAGGTCCGGGACCAGAAGCGGTCCGCACTCCTACATTCTTCGAACCAGATTACGGATTCTCCGCTTTAGAATTCATCAAGCTGAAAAAAGATAGCAATCTGAAATATGTCGGCATCTGGCACTTGCATTGTGTGGACGGACTGAGCGGTGGCGATATTCAGACACTTAAGCGACTTAATGAATCCTATCCAGGATTTCTGTCTTTAGTAGTGTGTAATTCATCGTTTGAAGTTAAGGCTTTCTGCGTTGAAGAAGGTGAGGTTGTTGAAAAAAAACTTATCCCTTTAGAAGAAAAGCAAACCGTATTGGACTTTGACCGCACTAAGGAATTGGTTAAACCATCCAGTCTTGACAAGAAGACGGTCCTTTCGGTGGGAGCCGGAAGTGGAAGCTCGGTCGTTAACCCTTACCTAGCCAGAGCGGGAATAAGAGATATCATCCTGGCTGATCCCGAGAAACTGGAACCGCCTAACCTCGTTCGTCACCTCGGAACGGTTGGTGAACTATTTAAGTACAAGGTAGACATCATCGGCAAGGAACTCAAGAAGATAGATCCAGACATTAACCTCACGCTTATCAGGGAGAAACTTGAAGGGGAAACGGTTGCCAAGTTTAAGGATTTGTTTTCCAAATCGGACTTGGTGTTAGGTTCTTCCGGCAACATTACTGCCAACCGCCTTACTAATGAAATTTGTCTTGAACTTGAAAAACCTGCTGTTTACGCCGGTGTCTATCAAAAAGCAATGGGAGGGTTTTCATTTTTAAGCACCGGGCAAAAGGATGCTCCGTGCTTCAACTGTATTTTCGATTACACCAGTCATGCTGTCGAAGAAACCAACGTGGAGCAGGAGAAAGCGGCTAAGCGTTACGGATTCTCGGTCGAGGAGCTGGCTGAGGAACAGGGACTCTATATCGACATCTCTTATGTAGCTTTACTTCAGGCCAAGATGGCATTGCTTGCCTTATTGGATGGTGAAGAGCATCAATTAGCACCACTTCCCGGCAACTTTGTTTCGTGGGACAGCAAAAATATGAAAACCACATGGGTGAACATTAAAAAACGGGATGATTGTGCTGTGTGCAATGCAGACGGCTTTTTCGCATCACTCAAAGAGGAGACCTTGCAATGAATCTGTACCAAATCATTGGATTCATGATTGTGGCAATTATTCTTGGGCAACTGTTCCATATCGGCCCAGCCATTGAACAACTGGCTAATGGGATAGCCAACATCCCTTTGTTTGACGACAAGGGCGATAAACCATTCATCTTCGACCTGGCTGTCAGAATGGTTTATCTCATTACTCTTGTCGCTATCGTTAAGGTTGTCTTCGGAAAGAGCGAAGGATGAAAATATACCGTAAAGACTTAGGCAACACTGAACTGGAAGTGTTGATGAGACCAGAAATTGATTCTCTGATGCAACAGGTAGTTCCAAGGCAGCAACAAAATGCAGAGCCAGTCAACGATGATGCAGAGAACACGTCAAACCAAGAGGACTCGAATAGAGACTCCCATAACGTATCTTCTGAAGAAAAGGAGTATTTGGAGTCCATTTTCAATCATCCCTTTCTGACGATTACTGGGCGTGCGGAAGCTTTAGGTCTGACATCTTATATGAACGACAAGATAAAAAAAGAACTTACACATAAAGGACTGGCTAATGACTTCAGCGTTAACTTTGGCCGTTTTACCAAGGGAAACGTCAAGTTCATGGAATTAAAGGAAGCGGGGTATCTGGCAATCGGTAAATCAGCACCAAAATCGAGAAAGTATTCTTGTTCGTCGGAGCACTGGCTTTGGCAAACATTGATCCAGCAGTATTACCAAAGTAAAGGATACCAAGCCATTATTGAGATGCGGATGCAAGATAAACGTGCTGACGTGGGAATTTGCAAAAACGGCGTGGTTCTGGCAGCAGAAGTTGAGTTATCGGCAGGCAATGCTGTTTTCAATGTCACAACCGACCTCAAAGTGGGTTTCGATAAAGTTCTGGTGGCCTGCAAGAACACAAAAGTGAAACAAGCTGTTCAAAAAAAGCTGGAGTTGGCACTTGATGAACAACAGTGGAAGCAAGTTCAAATCATGCTCTTGAGCGATTTTCATTTTGTTAAAGACATCATAAAAGGAACCAAAGCCTAAGTTTATTGTCATTACAACGTTTTTAAACTTAAAACCATTTTTTAAAGAAGATTTCAAAATGGACCTTGAAGAAACAGTCTACTGCCTGACGCATCCGACCGACTCTGATGACATAGTTGGCATTGGTGTCCCTTTGGATTTCTCGCAGGACATTGTTGGGTTGTACTTGGGGTTCAAAAAGGTGGTTGCTCCATCCATATTTTTTGCTGACATGTCCCAAAAGTATGGAGCCGCAAACTTTCTTCATTTGGGAAACGGGTTTAACACGGGTTTTGTCACCAATATGCGTGTACCCAATCCTAGTTTTCTTACACCGTTAAAAGAGGATTATCCAGATTACCAACGTATTCAAAGGGAGCTTTTACATATTCGAGCAGAGGTGCGACCAAAAGCTTGCTTGCAACTTCAGTACGATTCCAAAAAGGGATACTGGGTATACGAGACCATTTATCCAGAAGTTCCATTAAACACAGCATATTCATTTTACGAAGGTGAATAGAATGAACTCAACATATTCATTACAAGACATGTGCAATTCACACAAGTGGCTGGGACATAATCCTAATCACACTGAACTAAACGCCTACCATAAGGATTATCGTCAAGGCAAAGATAACTATGAATGGAATTACAAGAAAAAGGCTTTTACTAAGATTGCTTATGTGAAAAACGAACAGGGTGTAAAGAACTTTGTAGAGAAATATCATAAAGATCATATGTGCTGTTATGGCTTAAACCCACGACAAAAAGTTTTTCAAAATGCCAAGGGATATCCGCGTGGCATTAGAGTCAGACATTGCCATAAGTCAAAACCTCTTTATTGATCTGGACTTTGCTGACAAGAAATATCTTGATGAAAAGATTGCTTCATTGGAAACAATCCTTCCTCAGTTCGATGAATATTTCTTGAATAAAGGAGCTCACCATCCGCCGGTAAAAGCATACACCGGACAGGGCTATCATCTTCTGTTTTCCATTCCAAGGATCAAAATCAAGGATCACCCTGACATCAGAAACAGAATAAAAATGTATCAAGACCAATTCAGGGAGGAATTTTCAAAAACCTTTGGTGACATTGGCATCAAAGTTGATTCCATCCATGACCTAAAAAGAATGGTGAAAATATACGGGACCACGAAAAAAGATGTTGGCAGGCTATCAAAATTCTATGGCGGTCAAAGGCATGAGGATGCGGGATTACGAAAGCACCTTTTAGCAATGAAACTATCAGAGCCAACCCTGGAAAATAAAGTAGTCGAAAGTATTAAAGAACTTCCGCAGTTATTCAAAGCTCTTTTGGAACGTGATAAACGACTTCAAGAATTGTGGAGCGGAAAAGGAAAATCTGAGTGTTCAGATACTTCTCGGTCGGGGTTCGATTTTTCGATTGTCAAATACTTACTGAAAACGGGAATGGTCACTGACATCAATGATCTTTCTGCGATCCTTACTCATCGACCAAACGGTGCAGTAAAGGGTAGTGGTAAGGGTGAGTCTTATGTGAAACACACAATTGCTAACGCTATTTTAAAATGATACCCCCTCGACTGCTTAGATCAAAAGAGGCATATCACTATGTGGGATTATCAAGACAAACATTTAACGACCTCGTAAAGCCTTATGTTACAGAGATTAAAAGTGGTTACAGAATCCTTCTATATGACAGACTTGAATTGGATGCCTGGGTGGAGCATTATAAGGCCAGCAACGGACGGCCTCCAAAGAAAGGAGGTTTGACATGGCAAAAGACATCCAAGGTCTTAGACTTGTCAAAAGATCAGATTCGTCCAACTGGTATATCCACGGGACAGTCTTTGGAAAGGAGGTACGAAGAAGCACTAAAACAAGCGACCGGGAAATTGCAGAAGCCCTGCTTGTAGAAACGTTCAAGGAAATAAGGAATAAAATCTTATATGGTGATAAACCTCGTCGAACTTGGGAAGAGGGTGTGATCAAATATTTAGATTACGCCCAAAAATCGAGTCTCGTTGACGATGTATTCCACATAGGACTTCTTGAAAAGTTTCTTAAGGGAAAATACTTGGATGAGATTGATGATGATACGCTCCTGCCTTTTATCAAATCTCGAAGAAAGGACGGAGTAAAATCTAGAACAATCAACATGAGCTTGCAAATGGTTCGGCGTATTCTCAATCTGTCGGCACGAAAATGGAGATGGATCAATGTACCACCACTTATTGATTTTGTACCTGAAATCGATAAAAAATATCCTTACCCATTATCTTGGGATGAACAAATCCTGTTATTTAATGCATTGCCTTCATATTTGAAGAAAATGTGTTTGTTCAAGGTGAATACAGGAACACGATGTCAGGAAGTTTGTCAGTTAGAATGGAAATGGCTGGTCAAACGCGATGACAATATCTGGTTTTTTGAAATTCCCAAGGAATTGGTGAAAAACCGATTACCTCGTATTGTGATTCTCAACGATATTGCGAAATCCGTTATTGAGCAGTGCCAGGGAAACGGGTCCAAGTATGTTTTTCCGTTTAATGGCAAGCCTATTTGTCGTATAGGTAACACAGGTTTTCAAAAAGCTCGGAAAAAGGTGGGGCTATCCCATGTTCGAGTGCATGATTTGAAACATACCTATGGAGCAAGACTTCGGGCTGCTGGTGTTCCTGAGGAAGACAGAAAGTTTCTTTTGGGACATAAATCCGGTATGAGCATGACCACGCATTATTCAGTGCCAGAACTCAAGCTGATGCTGGAATATAGTAATAGAGTCTGCTCAAATGACAACAACCTAGTGCTTCTAAAACGCCGATCTGAGTGGAAAAAATCAGTGAGTAGCACAAAATCCGCACAGTCACCTAAAAAGAAGAGGCTGCGACTTCTCGCAACCCCTTGAAAAATAAGTGGTGAGCCGTGAAGGAATCGAACCTTCAACCTACTGATTAAGAGTCATTTGCTCTGCCAGCTGAGCTAACGGCCCACCGTATAATTAGATAATTTTTGTATAGGATAATAACTTATTTTAGCGAACCCTCTAACATCCTGCAAGATGGCCTACCCTCCTAATACCCAGGCAAGTACATGATACTGCATTGCGCTGATAGTTGCAGAAAATCCACCCAGTATCAGCGACAAAAACAAAAAACGATAAGCTTTTTCTTTATCTTCACGCATTTCCACAACATCAATCAAAAATGCTACAAACATCAACGCGAAAAATAATAGTTTTGCAACATCTGGCAAAACATCTGCTTTTAATGCCTCCGCTTGCTCGACAAGCATTTTCTCGTGCAGGAATCCGACTCCATAGAATCCCAACAGCAGGACTGTCCATACCTTGAGTAATAATTCCCTAGTTTGTTCAATTTTATAACTGGCCATGGTGACCGACCCTTCCTAACTCACTCATTTTTCTGTAACTTAAAAACCACGAAATCATCCAAATAGTTACATTAGCAAGCACATAAAGGTAGATATTTGACTTTGGATGCAGGGATATTCTCCTCTACCGCACGTTATGGTATAATTTTACCTTAATAACGATAATCCCTTACATTTTCTTATTTAAAGACCCGTGTTTTCGAGAACGGATAATTCGGACAAATCGTAGGAAAAAGGTTTTTCCAATTTATAACTTTTTAAAGAGGCAAGCAAATC
>Ga0114932_10003403_pt1 | contig 15602 bp, 14 predicted proteins | sample 2SBtaG_2_FD_87286 | JGI IMG/M metagenome (GOLD analysis project Ga0114932, IMG submission 87286) | Deep subsurface microbial communities from Kolumbo volcano to uncover new lineages of life (NeLLi) - 2SBTROV12_ACTIVE470 metaG | ecosystem: Environmental > Aquatic > Marine > Volcanic ...
GAGGGGCAGTTAGATTTAGTGATAGGGACCCAGCCGAGCGGACAGGGCCATGAGACTAGCTTTGCACAGGTAGCTAGCGAATTTCTTGGTCTGCCAGTGGAGCAGGTCAATGTGATCGTCGGTGATACTGATGTTGTCAAGGTCGGCGGGGGTTCGCATTCTGGCCGCTCAATGAGGATGGCAGGCACAGTAATTATCAAGGCGTCAAAGGCTATGATCGAAAAGGGTAGACGCATTGCTGAGCTTGTCTTCGAAGCCTCCGCTGAAGATATTGTGTTTAAAGATGGTGTATTTGCCGTGACAGGCACGGATCGCCGTCTCAATCTACTGGAACTAGGTGCAGAAGCAGCGAAAATTGAGCTACCGAAAGATCTCACTGACGGATTGTCGGTTATCGAAGATAATGAAATGCATACCCCGGTCTTCCCAAATGGTTGTCATATCTGTGAAATTGAAATCGATATAGATACTGGGGCCCCGCAGATTGTTCGTTACGCAGCGGTTGATGATGTCGGGCGGGCAATCAATCCGCTGATTGTCGATGGTCAGACACATGGTGGTATTGTCCAAGGGGTTGGACAGGCTATGTGGGAGGAATGTGTTTTTGACGGCGACGGACAGCCGCTCTGCGGCTCCTTTATGGATTATGGTATGCCGCGTGCCGACCATTTTCCTAATTTTGATACAGCTTTAAATGAGGTTCCGTCACCGACCAATCCCCTTGGCGTGAAAGCAGGCGGAGAGGGAGGGACGACACCGGCCCCCGCCGTTATTACCAACGCCGTTATTAACGCGCTACAAGACTATGATGTTGAACATATTAAAATGCCGCTGACGCCTCTAAAAATCTGGCGGGTGATGCAGGGCAAAGCTCAAGGATAAGGAAATAAATAATGGCAATTTCAAAGATCAGAGTTATTGGCTTTCCGGGTACTGGGTTGTTGCCACTTTTTGTAGGTATTGATAAAGGCCATTTCGAAGAGCGTGATATAATCGTTGATCTTGAACGGACACCGAGTTCAATGTACCAGGCGCAGAAGCTAGTGGCTGGTGAATTCGATATCGCCTGCAGCGCGGTAGATAATTTTATAGCCTATCAGGAGGGCGCCGGTGAAGTTGAACTCGACCGTGACCCCGATTTATTCGTTTTCATGGGCTCAACACAGATAGAGTTATCCTTTGTTGTTTCAGAAGGAATTAATTCTTTTGAAGACTTAAAAGGTAAAACTCTCGCGATGGATGCGCTTACTACTGGTTTTGCTTTCGTACTTTACCGTATGCTCGATAATGCCGGTTTAAAACCGGATGATTATAAAATGGTTTCGGTCGGTGCTACACCACATCGATGGGAAGCTGTACAGAAAGGTGAACATGCCGGCACACTTCTGATCGAACCTTTTACCGGGCAAGCGCGCGCCGGCGGGTATAGGATTCTCCAAAATAGTCAGCAGACGTTTAAGAATTATCCCGGCCAGATGTTTGGTGCGATGCGGGGCTGGGCCAACGAAAATCGCCCTTCTATGATTTCATTTATTCAAGGATATCTTGACGCCTTAGACTGGATATTAAACCCAGCTAATAAAGTAGAGGCTGCGACAATTCTTGGTACAAATATGCCACAAATGCCAGAAAAGGGTGTTGCTCCTGCGTTGGAGAAACTTCTATCACCGCAGACAGGCTTGGTACCGTTGGGTGAGGTAGATATGAAGGGTCTGGAGACTGTGCTTGAGGTTCGGAGCCAATACGCCCCGCAGGGAATTCAGTTGAAAGATACCGAGAAATACCTTGATCTCAGTTTTTACAAAGAGGCAGTCGCCAACCGCTAAGAAGCTTTTTAAATACTGATATTTAATTAATGCAATGGAGAGCGGGAGATGGCTTTCGATTATTCAACGGTTTTTCGTCCTGGTTTGCCCCCTGCGTCTAGTCGTTGGTCGGGCTTTCCCAAATATAACTTTGTGGGCGGGCATAACGACGGCGGAGCGGTACCGGTAAAAGATTTTATCGATGCGGCGACAAACGTTTTGAACAGGGAGGGGTCAACCCTTGCCACCTATAGTCTTGAAAGCGGTTCTCAGGGTTATCTGCCGCTGCGGGAGTTCCTTGCTGGCTTTCTGCAAAAAACGACTGGTATGGTGCAGACAGCAGAGGACATTCTCTTGGTCTCTGGTTCTCTACAAGCATTGGATCTCGTAAACGATGTTCTTTTAGCTAAAGGAGATACCGTTGTTATAGAAGAAGCTGCCTATCAGGGCGCAATCCAACGTCTGAACCGCCTAGGTATACGTGCGATTGGCGCGCCGCTAGATGGGGATGGGATCCGGATGGATACGTTAAGTAATATTTTGGAAGACCTCAAAAAGGCTAGCATTAAACCAAAATATTTATATGCCGTGCCGACAGTACAGAATCCCACCGGCACGGTGATGCCCGAAGAAAGGCGTTTAGAATTTCTAAAATTAGCCGGTCAATTTGATGTGCCAATCTTTGAGGATGATTGCTATGCGGACCTCACCTTTGATGGCCGCCGCCCACGAGCGATTCGTGCTCTGGATGAGGATGGGCGGGTTATTTTCTGTGGTACGTTTTCTAAGACTATCGCCCCAGCGCTGCGCGTTGGCTACCTGGTAGCTGAATGGGGCATTCTGTCCCGTATGCTCGCTGTTAAACGAGATGGTGGCTCAGGAGCACTAGAACAAATGGTGTTGGGAGAATATTGCCCGGAACATTTTGAAGAGCATATCGTGGGGCTGCGGTCTATTTTGAAGAATAAATGTGACGCGATGGTTGAAGCACTTGCGGCGGCATTCGGAACGACGGCTGAGGTTAAAATGCCAAAAGGCGGCATATTTGTTTGGGTCACACTACCTGATAGCGTTGATACGATGAAACTTTTTGAGGCCGCTGGTGCGGAGGGTATTGCGATTAACCCTGGCACCGAATGGGTGGCTGATCCAGATACAGGGCACCACAAGATGCGCTTATGTTTTGGGAACCCAACGATTGAAGAGATACAGGAAGGTGTGACTAAGCTTGCTGAAATTTGTCACCAGGAATTTGGTTTGCCGGAGCGCGGATCAAATATTCAGCGCTAGGTAAAAAATTTCGAGAATCGACCATCCCCCTAAGTTGGGTTAGTCTGTAACAACGAATAATCTCTGGGATAGTTTGCGATGGCTGACTTCAAAAGCCCGGCCCTTAAGGGGACAACTAACGTAAAAAAAGTAGATCCGGCTCCCTTTAAACCATCGGGGATATTACATTTCACGATCAGCGTTGCCGATCTTGATAAGGCGATTGATTTTTACACTAACATTGTCGGCGCGACCTTGTGGCGGCGAATTTCCTATTCAGCATTTATGGCGGTGGGTGATAATTTTTTTGTTCTTTCTAACATCGGCTATCACCGCCGCCCCAACGATGCTGGCCACTGTTTGATTCATAACGCCTTCCTTGTTTGTGGTGAACAATTTGATCAGGCGGTCAATTTTATTGAAGCTAATGATATTGAAATTGTGCGTTATGAAGACGAAGGTCATACTTCGTTTGCCGGACGTCACGCCTATTTTCAGGACCCCTTTGGTAATGCAATTGAGATAATCGATTTGCATGATATTGGAACCGCAGGCGACCCGCCTATTCCTGGTTGGAATAAAAACCGTATCCGCAATAACTATTTCGGTAAAAACCAATTCGAAGACGCATAGAACGGCTGATTACATAAAGGAGGATTATCCTCGCTCTGCCTTTTGGCGTTCCATATCTTCGACTTCTGCTTTGGTTTTTCCCCAGGTCGGAGGATTTTTCATATATTCGTCTTCTTGGGGTGTGTTTCGACGATTCAATACTTCATTCCGGTGGGGATAGCGGCCAAAGCGCTTAATCGTGTCATGGTGTCCTTGCGCTGACTTTATTGAGCCCTCATCAGCTACGGCTTTATAGAGCGGGAGAATACGCTTGTGATGTTTTAATAGCTCACTATGCTCGTATGGCAGGTACATAAAGATCTTAGGCCATTTTTCTATATCTTTATGGAACTTTTTGTCGAGTGCATGTTTCGTAATCTCGCGTGCCTTTGGGTCGGCGGCAAACGCGCGTGGTGTGCCGCGATAGATATTTCTTGGAAACTGATCGAGGCTAATGATTAAAGCTAAAGTTTCCTCAGGGGTTTCCATTAGATGATCAAGCTCTCCAGCAAACGCGCGTTCATGAACGGACGTATAATCGTCAATTAGCGTCTGGTCGAATTCCGGTGTTGACCTAAACCAAACCGCTCTCTTTTTGATTGGTGAGGCCATGTCGGTTGTCCCAAACCAGAACGTAAGAATTTCTTTTGCAAGCGGATCCATCTTTACAGTCGCCTATGCCCGTCCAAGAGGTTGGGGGGAGTTGTCATTTAATGCAATCTGTTCGTGAACTAGACGTTCCATCATTGCCTTTTTGGTGTCCTGGTACTCAGCGTCATCCCAGAGATTAGTGAGTTCACCCGGGTCGTTCTCTAAATCATAGAGTTCACCCCAGTCCTTTCCATGATAGACCGAGAGGCGCCAGTTTTTAGTGATAAGCGTCCTGGCTTTGGGATCTTTACCCAGAACTGGCAAGATACGCTGATTGTCTTCTTCTATAAGGACGGCATCGCGTGGGCCAGCTGATGTTGGGTCATCGGCGACTGGTAACATACTTTTGCCTTGTAATCCGTTGTAGGGAGCTACCTTGGCGCGATCCAGGACAGTTGCTGAAATGTCCATAGTCCCCGACAGCGCTTCTGTTTCTGCTCCGTTTACCTCTGACCCCGGATCCGACCAAAGAAAAGCCACCCGAACTAGTTCGCGATAATGTGCCGGGCCTTTACGCAAAAGGGAGTGATCGCCGAGATGGTCTCCATGATCGCTCGTGAACATAACAACGGTGTTTTCTCGTAATCCATTGGCTTCGAGTGCTGCTAATACTTTTCCTACCCCGTCATCCACCATTGCGATCATCCCGCAGGTCAGAGCGCGGGCTTCCAGGGCCTCCTGCACATTGATGCCGTAAGACATAATACCGTCTTCCGGCGGTTTTCCCTCATCGCGTCGGTCTAGCAGTGCCTGGACATGCGGCGGTGGGTTCCAGTTATTGACGTTATAGGATTGTGGCACCTCCATTTGTTCCGGTTTGTACATATCCCAATATTTACCGGGTGGAGTGAAGGGGTGATGGGGGTCAGGAAAGGAAGCAACCATGTAAAACGGTGCTTCATCATCAGATTTTGCATAATTATTAATATAGTCCTCAGCGTGATCGGCAATCCAAGCAGTTGGATACAGGTCTTCAGGTACTTTAGTACGCCAGGCCTGGCGGACAGAATATTCATGCGGCATCCCATTCTTAGGTCCGCGCAAATCATCAGCATTATCATGATGGTCTTTGAGCCACCAGTAATAGTCTCCGCCGCATTCATCTCCATGACCAAAACAAAGATCGACATGTTCGTAGCCGTAAAATGGCAAATCGAGCTTAGCGTCGGGGTTGTCCCAAAAATCCGGACGCTCCTGTTTGTAATTACCATCCATAAAAGCGCCTATTTGGGCTTCTTTTTTGTCGTTGCGTGGAGCGGTGTAATTTTCGGGTGTATCAGTCTCAATGTTCATGGGAGGAAAAGTTGTAAAATTTTGCAAATGGCTCTTACCCACCAACGCGGTGCGATAACCGGCGTCGCGCAGCATTTCAACAAAGGTATTGGAAGAAAGGGGCAGTGGTATACCATTTTGCCGTACACCATGTGCTGAAGGTGTCCTTCCTGTCATCAACGTAGCACGATTGGGCATACAAACTGGATTCGAAACATAAAATCGATTGAACTGAACCCCGGAACTGGCGATAGAATCAATATTAGGTGTTTTAAGCACCGGGTGTCCCGCACAGCTTAAATAATCCGCACGGTGTTGATCGGTAATAAATAAAACGAAATTTGGCCGGTCGGTCATGATAAAATGCCCTAATTCCCAATTTGGTTAACCCTTCATATCTCATTGAAGGGCGCACGCCAAACGCAGTAGAGGTATTTCTCTATAGCAAATATCCTGTATTCTAGCGCTCATAAAATAAACTTCAGGTGGAGAAAATTATAAATGGGATCAATTGACGCTGACGCGCATGTGGTAGAATGCGAGTCTACCTTTGACTTTCTCGATCCGGAATTCGAGAAATACCGCCCCCTCGTTGTACAGTCCAAACGCTCAGATCACACCGTTCTAAGTAATGTGGGTGTTGCTCAACGCGAATTCTGGTTTCTGGATAACCGCATGTTACCCAAGGAGGGTAATGTTGGCGCAGATACAGCCAAAGAAGCGAGAGAAATGGAGGATATTGGTGGGCGCTTAAAACATATGGACGAACTGGGAATTGAGGTTCAAGTCCTTTACCCCACTGTGTTCCTGCGGCCTTGGACCCAGACACCACAAGTCGAATATGCTTTGATACGATCATATAATAGGTGGTTGGTGAGTATATGGAAACAAGCACCTGATCGCCTACGCTGGGTAGTGATGCCGCATCTCTTGAATATGGACAAGTGCCGCGAAGAGTTGGAATTCGGTAAGAAAAATGGCGCCTGCGGTGTTTATATGCACGGCATTGAGCATGACACGCCTTTGTTTTCGGAAAAGTTCTTTAAGCTTTATCAGATGGCGGAGGAACTCGATTTACCTATTTGTTTTCACGCTGGTAATAATAGTTTTCTGCTGGAAAGTATGTATCGGGAAGACAGTGGGTTTGCGAAAGCCAAGCTTCCATTGGTGGCGACATTTCATCAGCTGTTGTTCAAAGGTATCCCTTCAATGTTTCCAAAATTACGGTGGGCCTTTGTCGAGGTCAGTGCGCAATGGATCCCTTATGCACTCAATGATCTCGGGCTTAGAATGGCTCGGCGTGGTGAAGATATTTCTGAATCGATTATGGCAGATAACAATATCTGGGTTGCATGCCAGGTTACTGATGATATTGATTATGTTTTGAAGTATTCCGGCGAAACGCAATTAGTTGTTGGTACAGATTATGGCCATGCTGACACCTCAACCGAAATTGAGGCCCTTCGCAAATTAAGTTCCGATGGGAAGGTGTCCGCCGAGGTGGCTACAAAAATATTAGAGGATAATGCGCGCGCCCTTTACGGTCTTTAAAGTAAATTCCCTCGTGCATTTTAACAAGTTGAAGTTGTAAATTATGGTGCCTAAAATCTAGTACTACCTTTCGTGGTTGCGAGTTGTAAACGCGATGACATAGTCTCTGCAGGAGGAATTTGGCGGATGCCAAAAATTGGTAACCCAATGAAAAAACTAGTTAAAATGTTAGAGAAAGAGTTTTATGTTTAAACAAATTATTACCGCTATGGCGACCCTTGCGATGGTCTTGTTTGCAATGGGGACCCATGCGGCAGAGGGGAGTAAGCGCGTGAAAATAACAACTAGCTTGGGCGTTATTGAAGTTGAACTTGCGGCTAAAGAGGCGCCGGCGTCGGTAGAAAATTTTCTAAATTATGCTAAAGCCGGTTTTTATGACGGTACAATTTTTCATCGGGTAATTGAGGGTTTCATGATCCAAGGTGGAGGCTTTGAACCTGGTTTGAAAAAGAAAGATACAAATGATCCTATCCAAAATGAAGCTGATAACGGATTGCAGAATTTGGTTGGGACGTTAGCAATGGCCCGCACTAACGATCCTCATTCAGCGACTGCACAATTTTTTATAAATACCGCCGACAATCATTTTTTAAATCATACCGATAAAAACCCTCGCGGTTGGGGCTATGCAGTCTTTGGCAAGGTGACCTCTGGCATGGATGTCGTTCGCCAGATTGAGGGCTCAACGACAGGGCAGCGTGACGGCATGGGTGACGTGCCATTGGAAGATGTTGTAATCCAAAAAATTCAAATCGACTAAGTTTTAAACAGGCTTTGCAAGCGACTTATTGAAGTCTAGGCGGCGTCTTGATCCGCTCTGGTAAGCGATGTCCTCTGCCTTCGGCACGGGCACGCCTGTAAATATCGATGGCTAAGGATAAATCTGATAGGCCCATTCCCATCGCTTTGAACAAGGTTATATCCGCGTCAGCAGGGCGCGCAATGTCGTCTCTTATTAGTTCCGAAATTGTCCGGATCTTTTTCCAGCCAGGATCGTCTTTGCCATCAAAATGGGCGATGAATTCCGCGGACATGTGTTGGATAGTCCCAAGGTTGTCGACGGCAACCATGTCTGCCCGGTCAAAGATATTGTCGGTAAATTCAATTCTAGCGGGCACTATTGCGCCCATCGCGTTGAGATGGGAGCCTTTTGCCATAAAATCCGCTTTTAAAAATGGAACGGTTGAGTTTGTTACGATCGTAACAATTGGCATGTCTTTCGTTGTCTCTTCGAGGGTCTCGCAGGAGATCACTTCAAAATCGAATTCGGACCGTACTGCGTTTGCAAAGCGACTGCGGTTTTCTGGGTTGCGGCTGAATACATGTAATTTTTTCAGCGGACGGACGGCGTGGCATGCCGCGACCTGCGGCAACGCCTGTTTTCCAGACCCAATAATACCCATCTCATCTGCATTGGCAGGGGCAAGGCGCTTGGTTCCCACGCCGGTCATTGCGGCAGTGCGCATCTGACCGAGCGCAGTTGCTTCAATAACAGCGAGATTGGCGCCGTCTTCCATGGAAAATAGCTCGACAATTGTCTCCGATTTGCCTCGGACATTTATCCAATTCTTGAAACCACAGATATCTTCACCGCCAACCGAGCACCCGAGTACATGCATGGCATCATTGTCGGCTACCATAAGGTGGCCCTTAGGCATGTTTTGTGCTTTCCCTTGAGATTCGAGTGGCAGGACACGTTCTAGGGCTTCGATGGCATCAGGGAGGCTGACCATTGAAGTGACATCGGCCTCGCTGATCCAGATTGGTGAGTCGGCCATAGGTATTTTTGCGCCCTTATCAATTATGCCGATAGTTCGTAAGGTATTTGCTCGGGACCAGAGCCTTCATAATATTCGCCCGTTTCTCGATTGTAGCGGCCTTGTAAAACCTCCCCGACTAAGACACGGCTGCGCAAGATCACCGCGACTGATCGGCTATCGCTGCCCTGTTCGGCATGGATGTCGTACGGGGGTACCAAATCTGCCTTGCCAGCTTGACCTTGAGTATCACTTAGAAGTTCGACCTTCACGTAACCTTCTTCCTTCCGACTCTCGACCGCTTTAAAACGTTCAAGCGATTCTGTCCCATCGAGTAGACCATAGAGGACCCAGCCATCGGCATGGTCGTGCACACTGCCAGTTCGGCCTGGAACGCGGACAACTCCGTTGATAACGAAACCATGATCTGGGTCCGTATAGAAGAGAAGGTTCTTACGACCTTCAGTTGACGGCCAGTCTTTACAATGTTCTTGCAAAGCTGGGTCTGGCAGGAGTTCCTTCTCCATGAGCTCATGTGCACGCTTCATTCGGGTTTCGTCGTCCGGAAACTCTGACCAAATTCCGCGTAAATCGTTTACGAACTTTTTAAAAGCAGGGAGCATTTTTTTTTCCATTGGGTACCTCCATTACCAAATTTAGAACGTGCGGAAAGTTATCACGGTGTGTTTTATCCGACAATGTGCCTAGGTTCTTTGCATCCCGGCATAGGGCCGTTTAAATAAGGGGCGCATACTTTTAGGAGAAACGGCGATGGAACTTGGGATTGTAGGACGAAACGCTCTGATCACTGGCGGTAGTCAGGGCATTGGGCGCGCTTGTGCTGAAGCGTTAGCCGAGGAAGGCGTAAATTTGGTTATCGTCGCGCGGAATGCGGATCGGCTTGCGATAGCATCGAGTGAAATTGCTTCAAATCAATCGGGTAGGGTAATACCAATTGCAGCTGATCTAACCGTTGCAGAGGAAGTCGAGCGGGTTGTTAAAGAAGCTGAAACCGCCCTGGGTCAAATTGACATCTTAGTCAATAATGCAGGATCAGCTCCGCTTGGTTTTATTGGCGAACTCGGCGACGAGGTCTGGCAATCCTGTTTTGATCTTAAATTGATGGGCTACGTCCGCTGCTCTCGAGCGGTCATGGGTGGCATGCGAGGTCGGAAGTGGGGCAGAATCATAAATATTATAGGTCGGGGTGGGCATTTCCCGACTGCAAAATATATTGCTGGGGGCGCAATTAATGCCGCCATTCTCAATATTACCCAGGCTCTCGCGGAGGAATGTGGTCCCGATAATGTTTTAGTGAATGGCATCAACCCGGCGGCTACCGCAACTGAACGCTGGGATACGTTGGTTCAGCAACGTATGGAGATTACCGGTCAAACAGAGGAACAAATTCGCAAAACTTCCGCATCAAATGTTCCGCTGGGACGCATTGGTGCACCGGAGGATATCGCGAATATGGTGGTTTATTTATGTTCGGAAAAAGCAAATTTCATAAACGGGTCATTGATTGATATCGATGGCGGGGTAAGCCGCGCACTTTAGAGATTTTAAGGACCGTGCCCGATAGAAAGAGGACTTGAATCAGAGAGATCCATCATGCGTCGGGCAAGCCGCTCGAGCATTTCAGTGCGGAGGCCCTTGTGCCTGGGATCGTCCCATAGATTGTCAAACTCGTTGGGATCATTTTCAAGATTATAGAGCTCGCCCCAAGCCGCACCGGAATAGAGCGTCAGTCTCCATTGGTCGGCGACAATTGTCCGGGCACGGAAATTAGGGTCAAATCCCATATATCCTCTACGTTGGCTCTCTTCGATGATCATCGAATCATGGCCGGGAGCACCATCAGCAATTTCTCCAAGGTTTAAGCCTTGCATGCCATTAAAGCCCTCCACACCGGCCCTATCGAGAAAAGAGCTTGCAAGATCTATGGTGCCGGTAAATGCGCTTGATACATTCCCCCCCGTAGTAGATTGCGGATCCGACCAGATGCATGGAACTCGGATGAGCCCTTGATAATGGATGGCTGCCTTTAAAAGGAGTTGGTGGTCACCCATAAAGTCGCCATGATCTGTGGTGAATACGATTATGGTATTGTCTGAAAGCCCGCTATCATTGAGTGCGTTGAGTACACGCCCTATCGCATCGTCGATCATTGTAATTGAACCGTAATTAAGGGCGATAGCTTCACGAGCCTCCTCTTCGCTACAGCCAAATCCCCGCTGTCCCGTCTTGTTTGCCTTTCCCTGGTCGCGCTCAGCATGCAATGCAGCAACATTGGGGGGAAGTTTTTCCGTTGGATGAAAAAACGCGTCTGGCGTCGGGATGTCAGCCGGATCGTACATGTCAAAATATTTACCTGGTGGAGTAAACGGGTGATGTGGGTCCGGGAAGGAGCATTGTGCGAAAAACGGCTGATCCCCGGAAGATTTTCCGTGTTGTTTTATAAAGTCGATGGTTTTTTCGGCGACAAAAGTAGTAGGGTATAGCTCTTCTGGAATGGCAGTGCGCCAAGCCTGGGGCGCCTTGATCTTTCGGTTTGCTGGTAGGGCATTTTTTGGCCCCCGCAATGAGTCTGGATTAGGGTGCCTCTCGGCAAGCCAACGAGAGTAATGGCCAGTCACTCGATCACTATGGCCGATTGCCAAAGCCACCTCGTCAAATCCATAAAATGGGAGGTCTGGCTCAAAGTCAGGATTTGTTTTCCAGGTAGGTGGGAGTTCCTGTTCGTAATCTCCGTCCAACCACATGTGGCGATAAGCTTCTGTCAAGGCAGCCGGCGGTTGAACGTTTTTAGGGTCAGGAACTGGGAGCCCTACTTCAACAGGGTTTGCCGAAATACACTGTAAATGGCTCTTTCCAAACAGCGCGGTACGGTACCCCGCGGCATTCAAAAGTTGCGTAAAAGTAGTTTGGTTTAGCGGTAATGGAATACCGTTTTGCCGAACACCATGAAGCGATGGCATACGGCCAGTCATGAGCGTCGCACGGTTTGGCATACATATCGGCGTGGAGACATAGAATTTGTCAAATCTCGTGCCCTGGCTTGATATGGAATCAATATTAGGGGTCTGGACGATGTTGTTTCCATAACAGCCAAGATGATCCGCGCGGTGTTGGTCATTAATGAACAACAAAAAATTAGGCTGGTTAGACATCGTCGAACTCCATTATTGAGTTTAGGAACCGAAAGCGATTTTAGAAAAGAAATCTGTTGCTATCTTTGCACAGGCTTCTGGTTTTTCAATTTGAACCATATGGGTAGTTCCGGGAACCGAATCGTAAGGATGGCCAAATTCTTCAAAAAGGGCTTTGTTTACCAGCCCGGGAGACCGGACATTCGGGTCGTTGGGGTCGCTGGCAATTATTTTAAATGGGCCCGAAAGGTCACCAAATTTTCCACATAGATGCAGCTCAGAGTTGGTTTTATAAACTTGGGATTCACCCTTTGGCGGACAGCATAGGACCCAGTCGCCGGTATTTCTGTCTTCGCGGAGGATGGAGCGGGCCATTAGTGAATGGGACCCCGGTACCCAGCGGCTAAGGCTTTTAGAATTAGAAAACTGTTTAGCTAGTGTCTCTGGGTTGGGAAACCGATCTGGGCGAGCTATGGACCAATCGGATAGCATCAGTTCAAACGATTTAGCGATTTGGTTGAGTGGGTGGCCGGGATCCGGAACTAGCGGGGGGTCAAATAGAATTAGCGCATCCCACCGCCATCCCTTGGACAAAGCATGCCAGACAGCGGTGACGGCTGATATTGAATGGAATAACCCGGCTGTTGGTTTAGTTCCGAAAATTTCCGTGGTTTTATCCAGTACGGTATCCATATCAGTGACGAAGTAAGGTATATCATGATGGCTGATGTCGTCGTGGGGAGGGTTCTGCCCATGGCTTCTCTGGTCATAAATTATAAGTTCATATTGGCTAGCAAGAAGCGACCAGAACGGAAAGTAAGCGTCAGTGGCAAAGCCATTTCCGTGCGCAAGTATTAGTCTAGGGCCGTCCGGGTTGCCGTGTTGTCGAAGGCGGATGATCGCACCGTCGGCCATGGTTAAGTCTATAATTCTTAATGGCGTGGGTAGTATTATTTCACTCATACTTCTTTATAGCTCAGGGATAAAAGTAAGACACCCGTATGGGATAAATTGTTATCTATCTAATGTTTTGGATTTGACTTTGATGATAGTGTTTTCTCTATTGCTCAGATTATTTCGCATACTTCATCAAAGTCAAAACGTGGGAGCTTTTGGAATAGGCCAGACGCATCGCCATAACCGATATTGCACAAGAAGTTCGACTTTATAGTGGTCCCAGAAAAGAATTCCTCATCAACTGCTTTGTTATTAAAACCAGACATTGCGCCGAAATCCATGCCCATTGCCCTGGCTCCGAGCATAAAATACGCGCCTTGTAATGTGCCATTCCGGAAGGCTACCGTTTCAGCATGCTCCGCGTTATCCCTATATTGCGCTGTCATATCGCGATGCGGGAATAATTGAGGTAAGTGCTCCCAAAACATTGTGTCATAACCGATAATTGCGCAAACGGGAGCTGCTTCAAGCTTGGCAACATTGCCAGGATTGACGCAGGGGATCAGTCTCGATTTAGCTTCCGGGGTACGGCAAAAAATAAAGCGTGCAGGAAGGCAGTTTCCGCTTGTGGACCCATTGATTACGAGTTTGTAAAGCTCAAGTAGCTGCGTATCGGTGACCGGTGTATCTGTCCAAGCGTTATGTGTCCGGGCCTCACGAAATAGTAAGTCCATGGCGTCTTCGCTAATATTAGTTATTCGTTTTCGCAACGTTTCTACGGTATCAATGGCTTCTTGGATTGCGTCCATATTTTTTCTCCTGAATGCTTTAGGCTAATAAAATCTTATTTTGGAGTAGTTCAAATATTTCCCCGACTCTCTGGATTGTAGCGTTATAGACATCACATTTTTTTATCCAGAGATCCGGACTATTGTAAGGGATAGAGACTGACTTGAATTCCCGGGCAACATATCTAATTAGAACCAAATTAGGTTTCAATTTTTGGCACGAAACGAGCGTAGATTGCTAATGCGAGTAACATAACGAGTAAGCCCCCGCCAACTATATAGAAACTTTCCTCCCGGCCATAAATATCTGAAGTGAAACCGATAAGCGGGGGAATAATTATACCACCCAAGCGGTTCATAGTTTGACGAAGCCCGACGACGGTGCCCTGTTGATCTTTAGTTACGATAATTGCTTGAACGGAGAAAAGAATTGGTTGGGAGACACCTTGTGTCATGCCGCGCGCTAGTTGACCGATCAGGAGAAACCCAAAGATGGACCAGGTTGTTGAACCGAAGCCACCGAGGAGTGGTGTCGCGCTTACGAGTGACACTGTAATAAAGGTTGTGACTACTAATACCCGGATTGGGTCGAAGCGGCGCATTATTCGGCCGGAATACCATGAGCCGACGGCTCCAGCCAATTCAATCGCCGCGAAAAGTAGTCCAATTTTTGTTGCGGTCAAACCCGCGTCTTGCGCATATGTAACGTAGACCGTCGTTTGGATGCCATAGGTCGAATTACGGACAAGCATTGCGACCGCTGTGAATGCGACCGCGGGTATCGCCATAAGGGCAAAGGTTGCCGTGTAATCAGATATTTTCGGCATAATGTCTATCAACCGAAATTTGGGAATGGATTTTGATTTGTCGGGCGGCGGGTTAGGTTCTGGAGCCCTCCATAGTGCGTAAACGGCGCCAACTGCCCAGAACGTCCCAAACCCATATGCAAGCCATGCCCCGCCTAAATCGAAAAGGAGGCCAGCGAAAATCGGTGCAATTGTAGTGCCAATACGGGCAAAAGTACTGAAACGACCGATATATTCGGCATCCCCTTCTGCAACTCGGGCAATAAGTGTTTGTGCCCCCGACCAGCCTAGTGAGATAGCAAAACCGCTAATTACTTGGAGAATAAAGAGTGCCCAAAATGTTGAGAGAAGTGGGAAAAGTGGACCGCAGATGATTACGGTGCCTGTAAAAATCAAGGTGATACGCCGGGTTCCGAACCTATCCATAAGGGCGCCGCCATGGATCGATAAAAATAGTGAAAGTAATGATCTCGCACCAACTAGACTGCCGATCTCACCATCGGACATCCCTAAAGATTCTTTTGCAAAGATCGGAATTAGTAGAACGAAAATATCGATTAATGCCATGCTAAATATGCCAAACGCATAAACCGCATGAAGGTCTTTCTTGCTAGGGCCCTTTGAAATTTCTCGTGTCAAAGGGTAATTCCAGTAATTGGCCGCGTGTCTATATTTTTTGGAAGGGGCATTAAATAAGCCTGATTAGGGTTGTTGTTTAACGATAGAACCTTTTTGCCGCCTTTTCGGAGACATAGCCTTCCGCAATATCATTTGCGAGAGCCTCTGCGTCCCGTTTCTTCGGATTACCATATCCTCCCCCGCCTGGGCCATTGACGCGGAACGTCGTGCCTTCAGGTAAAGTCATTCGAGCTGAGGATGGCATTTGTCGTTCCTCAGGCTTTCCCGGGTTCACAACAAAACGGCTGGGGCCACCAGGCATACCACCTTTTATACCAGAGGGTAGCTCGATCGATCTGTCAGCACGGTAGACAATTTCTGCAGGTTCCAGCATTTCATATTCGCGGACGAAATTTAGACCGCC
>Ga0114932_10003405_pt1 | contig 15599 bp, 7 predicted proteins | sample 2SBtaG_2_FD_87286 | JGI IMG/M metagenome (GOLD analysis project Ga0114932, IMG submission 87286) | Deep subsurface microbial communities from Kolumbo volcano to uncover new lineages of life (NeLLi) - 2SBTROV12_ACTIVE470 metaG | ecosystem: Environmental > Aquatic > Marine > Volcanic ...
CCGGCCCGATCGACCATCCTGATCTGGCTCTCCGGCGGCACATCTCACGTCGACACCTTCGATCTGAAACCTAAGGCTGCCCGGGAATTTCGTGGGCCGTTCCAACCGATCCCCACGTCGGCACCCGGTGTCGAGATCAGCGAGCACCTCCCGCTGCTCGCCCAGCAGGCTCATCACCTCGCGATCATCCGTTCGCTGGGCCATTTTCGCCGTGGAACCGGCGACCACCATGCCGGGTACTACTACAACCTCACCGGCCGTGCTCCCGATGACAGCTTCCGCCAGTTGCTCAACGCACGCACGCCACGAAAAACCGACTGGCCGTTTATCGGCAGTGTCGTCGGCCAGCAAATGCCGCCGCACCCCTATCTGCCACAGGCCGTGTCGCTGCCGCTGAAACCCGGTGCCCCGCAATACACGCGTCCCGGCCAGTTCGCCGCCAATCTCGGGATCATCAACGACCCGGTCTACGTCTACGGTGAAACCGACAAGCCCCTGAACTTCACCGCCCCCGCACTGTCGCTCAACGGTGACATCACGCTCAACCGACTCAAGAACCGCCGCGGATTGCTCGAAACCCTCGACACCGCAACCCGGCGACTTGACCGCTCGAATGCCACCGTCGACTGGTCGACCCACCAGCAACGGGCCTTCAGCTTCCTGGGCTCCCAGGCGACCAGGGACGCCTTCGACATCGCCAGCGAACCCCAGTCGGTTCGCGAACGGTACGGCGACGACCTGAACGCAATGAGCATGCTGATGGCCCGGCGATTGGTCGAAGCGGGCGTGCCGTTCGTGTCGGTCTTCTGGAAAGGCGACAAGAAAGCGGCCGAGAAGCTCAACTGCAAAAGCGGTGGTGGCTGGGACACTCACGGCAACAATTTCGTCTGCCTCGAGAAGTACCTGCTGCCCAAATTCGACCGTCCATTCTCGGCACTTCTCGAGGACCTCTCCGATCGAGGACTGCTCGACGAAACGCTGGTGATGGTCAACAGCGAGATGGGCCGCAAGCCAAAAATCGGAGACCCACGTTCTGGAGGAGTCTCCGGACAGGGCCGCGATCATTGGACGCACGCCCAGAGTATCCTGCTGGCCGGCGGTGGTATCCGTGGCGGCCAAGCCTACGGCACCTCCGACAAGGTGGGGGCCTATCCCGCCGACAAGCCGGTGGCGCCCGAGGATGTCGCCAAGACGGTCTACCACTCCATGGGCCTGGGCAATCCCGAGGCGATCGACAGCCAGGGCCGACCCTACCGGATCCTGGAAGAAGGCGAACCGCTGACCGAGTTGTTCTAGCGACGACCGGTTGGCTTCAGCCGCTTGCGAAGCTGGCCGAAAATCCGTTCCTGCTCCCGGGCATCCGCGTCTCGACCCACCTTGCGATAGAACCGGACCAGTGATCTCCTGAGATCCAGCACCGTGGGATCCCGTGCCAACCCACGTTCGGCCAACCCGATAGCCTCGTCCAGTTTCCCCGTCGCCTCGAGCATCTCGGCCAGGGGTCCGTGAGCTCGACCATCCTGTGGGTTCAATTCCAGCAGTCGCTGGAAATGCCGTGCCCCCGCATCATCCCGGGTCGAATAGGCGATCAGGCCCAGGAAGGTGAGGTAATACTCCGAATTCGGACGAACCTCCAGAGCCCGCTCCAACTCCCGCTTGGCAACCACCATGTTGCCCGTGCGAAACCAGGCGTAGCCCAGCTTGGCACGGACTTCATAATCCGTCGGATCCTTGACCAGGATCCTCTCGAACTGGCTCCGCACACGACCCAACAGGCGAATGTCACCCGTGTCATTGGCCTGGCGGAGCCCGGCCATTGCATCACTCCGACGGCGTTCCGCTTCGGTCAGTAGCTCTCCCATTTCCCCAAATGGACGCCACAACTGGCCAATCAATTCCTTTTCGATATTTTCGATCGGCTTCGTCTCGGAGGCCTGGCGGACAATCCGGTGATCGGCCTGGGTGGTGTGCGCGACATCACGAGAGTGCAACTTCGGCATGTGACAGGCGATACACGACCCGGATGCCGGCGATCGTTTTTGATCCGGTTCGGGAAGGGAACACCGGCGATCCTGGTGGCAACTGTTGCAGCGAGCGTTGTAGAAGGACACCTTTTCGGCAGCCGGCGGAGACCGGTGAGGATCGTGACAGGTGGTGCAGCGAATCCCTTTCTCGGACTTCTGGAAACACTGGCTGGAGTGCATCTGCTCGACGTGGCTGGTGAACAGCGGGCGGCCCTCCGCATCGAACGGTGTCTCATCGACATAGACCGTCCAGGTCTTGCCTAGCAACTCGCCCGGACGAAAGTCGGCGAACTCGTGTCCCCGCCTCAGCACACGAATCTTGCCCTCCAGGTGACACTGGTTGCAGATGTCGTCCTGCCGCTGCCCGTCCAGGGAGTCGGGATTAACAATCAGCGAATCGGTGACCTCTTGCGGTGTCGTGGATCGGAAGAGGTCGCTGTGCCGACCACCGGGGCCATGACACCGCTCGCAACCGATCGACAACTCGTGAAATGGCTTTTCGTTAACGTACCGATCGTGACCGTCGACCGTCGCGGGCCTCCCCGAATGGCACGAGAGGCACGTATCACCAACACGCCGCTGGAAGCGGTAGTGCTCCTCGGGTGGGTAACCCGGCGACAGCCCCCAGGTGTCAGTCTGGCTGTACCAGGTGATCGGCGATTGGAAGAACAGTTCTCCGCGCTTCAAGAGATAACTGTGCCCCTTGACCCCATGGCCAATCACGTACTGCACCGATTCAGCCTGGTCATACAACACGCCACCGTCATCGTCGTTCATCGCCTCGTGATGAATGACCTCTCCGTCTCGTCGCTCAACCTGGTACGTCTTCCCACCGGCCGTGAATTGATCCTGGTCCGGCCCGGCCAGATCCGTGGGGCCAACCGGTCGCAACGTTCCGGCCATCGGGTGTTTGAGAAAATCCGCGGCAATCTTGGGATGACATTCGGCGCAGGTCCGGCTGCCGACGAAGTCATGGGCTTTGGGAGTTTCAGGAACTGGGTCGTCCTTGCGAACACCCCCGTCACCAGCAGGGTTGTCACGCTCCCAACTCGACCAGGTCACGAATCCGACAATCGCCACCAGCGCGATCAACAGACCGATCCGCGGCATCCTGTTGTCTGCAACACTCTCCACCGACGTCTCCATCATGACCCATTCCGGTCAATTCGGGTCAGGAAAGCAACCCGGGAATCACCCGCGCCCCTGTCAATGACGGATCGGTCAGCGTCTCCTCACGACCGGCGTGCTCATAGACCAGCGATTCGTGGTCGAGCCCCAGTTGATGGAGCACCGTGGCGTGAAAATCGGCAACGCTGACCTTGTCGACCGCCGCCGCGTAACCCACCTCGTCGGTGGCTCCATGAACATGACCCGCCTTGAAACCACCACCGGCCACCAGCAGGCTGAACGCGTTGCGGTTGTGGTCGCGGCCAGTGCCATTCTGTGAAACTGGCAAACGTCCGAACTCACCCGACCAGACAACGATCGTGTCTTCGAGCAATCCTCGTTGCTTCAGATCGGCGATCAGCCCGGCCGTCGGAAGGTCGCAGTTGGCACAGATTCCGGAGAGATTCGGGCGGGTGCCACTGTGAGTATCCCAGGGTTGAAATGGCTTGGGATGAATCTGGACGAACCGCACTCCGGCCTCGACCAGCTTGCGGGCCATCAGGCACCGCCGGCCGTACGGCTCGGTCGTCTTGTTGTCGAGCCCGTAGAGCTTGGCCGTGGCGGCGGTTTCGTTGGAAATGTCCAGCACGTCCGCCGCAGCCAACTGCATCCGGGCGGCCAGTTCGTAATTCTGAATCCTCGCCTCCAGTTCCTCCTCACCCGGCAACCGCCGTTGATGAATCCGGTTCAACCGCTTCAAAAAGTCGAGGTTGTTGCGTTGCTCGGATACGGTCACCGGTACCGCCGACTTCAAGTTCAACACCGGAGTCCCATTACTGGAGAACTCGGTACCCCGGTACTGTGCCGGCAACCAACCGTTGGTCCAGGTCAAGGTGCCACTGGTGTTGTAGCCCGAGGGATCCCTCAACACGACATAACCGGGCAGGCTGTTGTTCTCGGTTCCCAAACCGTAACTGACCCATGCCCCCAGCGCCGGGCGATCCTGGAAAATCTTCCCGGTCATGAACATCACCAGCGCCTCGGTGTGATTGTTGTGACCGGTGTGCATCGACCGGACCAACGTCATGTCATCGATCACGCTGCCGATACCGGGAATGATCTCCGAGAGTTCAATTCCCGAGGCGCCGTACCGGCGGAACCGGAACGGCGTGTTCATCAACTTGTTCTGTTCGCTCCCCGGCTGGAACATCTCGACCTTGACCGAATGCTGCTTGCCATCGAACTTCTCCAGCGCCGGCTTGCGCTCGAAGAGATCCATCTGACTGGGCCCACCGTTTTGCATCATCAAAATCACCGACCGGGCACGGGGCCGCACGTGAGGCACCTCGGCCGCCCGGGCACGACCGGCCCGTTGGGATGAATCCGCCATCAAGGCCTGCAACGCGAGGCCGCCAAAGCCGAGACCACTCAACTGGAGCATCCGTCTTCTGGAGACCGGGGACGACAGGCCGATGTCGGCAGGAGGCATGAAACGTGGTGACATGGGGCACGATGGGTTGGGAATTCAGGGAATGTAGAGGAACTCGTTGGTGTTGAGCAGCATGTGGCAAAGGTGCTCCAGAGGTCGCTGGGGCGACTTGACTGACTCGGCCAACTGCCGCTTCAACAACTCTCCGGCCAGTCCACGTTCCTCGTCGCTGGCCGAGCGACCCAGTGCCAACAGGAACGCATGGTCAATTCGTGCCGCCTGACCCCCGCCGGGAGTCTCGGCCACGACCCGGGCAGCAAAACGTCGGGCCTGGTTCATCGCGAAAGACCCATTGAGCATCACCAGCGACTGGAGCACGACGGCCGAGGTGTCGCGGCGCGTGCAATTGTTGGCCACCGTCGGCTGATCAAAGACACTCAATTCCGTCGGATGGTAATTGCGGCGACAGGTCAGGTAGAGACTGCGACGATTGGCATCACTGGGCCGAGCCAGCTTGCCGAGATCCACCACCACGCTGCTGTCGCTGTTGGATTTGATCGGTACGGCCGGGCCACCCTGGAAGAAATCAATCTGGCCGCTGACAGCCAACACGCTATCGCGAACCACCTCTGACTCCAGCCGCTTCAACGGCCGATGCCACAGCAATTGGTTGTCCGGGTCAGCCTGCGTGCCCCGTTTCCAGTCTGCCCTGGACCGTGACGTCGACTGCCGGTAGGTCTCAGAGAGCAACACCCGACGCTGCACACGCTTCAGGCTCCAGCCACCCTCGACCAACTCGGCCGCGAGCCAATCGAGCAGTTTCGGATGAGTTGGCTCGGCCCCGGACAACCCAAAGTTTGCCGGCGTCGCCACCAACCCGGTACCGAAGTATCGCATCCACAGCCGATTGACGATCACCCGCGAGGTCACCGGGTTTTCAGGCCGGGTCAGCCAGCGAGCAAACGCCAGTCGGCGGCCGCTGCTGGACTTGTTCGCGGCCAAGCCAATCTGAGGCCGCGGCGTCCGACGACCCGCGAGATCCAGCACCCCCGGGACACCGGGCTTCACCTCCGGACCCGGTGTCGTGTAGTCGCCCCGACGATACAGGAACGTCGGCGGCGGCGGACCAGCTTCCCATGTCACCCGCACAGTCTCATAAGACTGCCGGCTGGCCATCAGCCGCGCGATCTCCGCCTCGGCCCCGATCACCGTCGCCAGTTGCGTCGCCGTCAAAGCAGCACGAACTTCCGCAGCTGAAACAGCCACCAGTGGCCCCAATCGGCTGGCGAGGTACGCCTCGATCGGATTGCGTTTCTCCTTGGCCACCTTCACCGCCTTGTCCGTGTCAGACCGGACCGGCTCTGGTAACGCCGCCAACTTCGTCTCCCGCAACCGCTTCGAAACCATCGCCTCAATCGCGGCCAACTGCTTCTTCAATTCAGCCACGCTCGTATTGACCCGACCGTTGTGCTGGTCAATCCGGGCCTTTTGACTGGGTGGCACGGTGTGGAGATGCCGCTTGTTGGCCTGGATCCAGTTCTGGACATCCAGTGACGGAGTGAAAACGGCGGCCAGGCGGTAGTAGTCGGCCTGGCTGATCGGGTCGAACTTGTGCGAGTGACACTGGGCACAATGAACCGTCAGTCCCAACAACGAGGTGGACACGGTCTGGAGGGTCTCGTACAGCACCTGGTGCCGGATGTCAGCGGTGTTGAGTTCCGGTGAAGAGGTCGAATCGCGGGCATGCCGCAGGAACCCGGTGGCGATGATCTGTTCCAGTTGACGTGGCGAAAAACTCTCGACGCTCCGCCAATCAAACAGTTCGTCACCGGCGACCTGTTCAACCAGAAACTCATCAAACGGCTTGTCACTGTTGAAGGCGGCCACGACGTAATCGCGGTATCGCCAGATACCCGGCGCGAGGCTGATTCCACCGGCATCGTTGTCGGCCCCTATGATGTCGACGTAACCGGCCACATCCAGCCAATGCCGCCCCCAACGCTCCCCGTACCGTGGGTCGGCCAGCAATCGATCGACCAGCCGGCTCCAACCGTCCGGCCGGCGATCGGCCAGGAACCGGGCCACCTGGTCAGGCGAAGGCGGCAATCCGAGCACATCAAGATAGGCCCGTCGAACCAGGGCTGTTCGGGTCGCCTCCGGAGCGAGATCCAGGCCGGCTGACTCGAGCCGTGCCAGCACAAATGCATCAACCCCGGTCGCCACGCGACCGGTTGCACCGACAACCGGAGGTTCGGGCCGTACCCGCGGACGAAATGACCACCAGTCCCGGTCACTCTTGTCCAGAACGGGTTCTTCCAACCTGTTGAGACCTCGATCGACATAGCGGGCTCGCGCTCCACCAGCGACCCAATCCTTGATGATCTTGATGTGAGCAGCGGTGGGCTTAAGTTCTTTCCCTGGCGGCATCTGGCCACTGACCAACTTTTGCACCAGCAGGCTCTTTTTCAGGTCTCCGGCCACAACGGCCGGCCCGTTTTTTCCTCCCCGCTTGATCAGCGGCAGAGACCGAAGATCCAGTTCCGCCTGGCGACCCTCACCTCCGTGGCATTTCCAGCAGTAGGTCTTCAGCAATCCGTGAACACGTTCTTCAAAGAACGGTCCGTCGGCAGCCATGGACGCTGATGAACCGATCAACACGACCACGACAAACAACTGGAACCCGCGGTGAATCATGGCTGGAGATCAACTGAGGACGCTGACACGGAGTCTCGAGAGATGCATCATACCACATCCCATTCACGCCAAGCATTCTCGATGGCCGAGGTGAATTCACGAGCCAGGCGGCGTCCATCGCCCAGTGGCCCCCCCGCCACCCGCTCTCTCAATTCGCCTCGCAGTCTTCGCCGCCGATCGCTGTCCTCGGCCAGGCTCAGCACCGTGGAAACATAGTTCTCGCGCGAGGAAGAGACCAGGTCCTCGAGCCCCACCCGGGCCAGAAACGATGCGGTCTGGCGACCACACATGCGGCTGCGTGCCCAGGTCACCACCGGCACACCCATCCAGAGTGCCTCACAGGTGGTCAGTCCTCCGGAAAAAGGAAACGTGTCCAACCCGACGTCGATCTCGCCATAGCCAGCCAGCAACTCCGAATGACTCACCCAACCGTGGCATTCGATTCGCATCGGATCGACCCCCGCCGCGCCCAGCAGATCAACAATCCGCTTGCTGACACGGGGATCGTCGAGTCCTCGGCTGCGGAGCACCAATCGAGAATTCGGTTGCCGAACAATGATCTCGGCCCACGTCGAGAGAACCTCCGGAGTCGTCTTGTCCAGCTTGTTGAAACTGCCGAACACGATCTCGGTCGAATCGGGCCGGGCCACCACGTCGGGTGCGTCAATCGGGGGCAGAAAACTGACATGTCCTCCGTCCAGGCGGACAATCCGCTCGCAAAACGCCTCCTCGGCTCCAGGAGGAACCAGCACCTCGTCGGCCACCAACCCGTCAATTGCCTGCAAACCCGTGGTCGAGGGATAACCGATCCAGGTCAATTGCAGTGGGGCCGGGCGACGGGCAAAAACGCCCAGGCGATGCCGCCCCGTATGACCAGCCAAGTCAACCAGCACATCAATTTTTGCGTCACGAATCCAATCGGCCACCACCGCATCGGTCCGCCCTCGGATATCCAGCCACTCGAATGCGGCCGAACGGAATCGGTCGGTATACGCGTCGACCTGGATCCGGTCACTGAAACAAACCGGCTGCACCCGCCCCGAATCGAATGACTCGAACCCGCCCAGCAGGAAGCGTCCCACCGGGTGTTGACCAAAGTCGGGGGAGACAAAACCGATCCGTAGCGGCGAACGATCCGAGTCGATTGCGGGCGAGGCCGGCCGAGGCGAGGCCAGACCTCCCCACAACGCCACTGCGGACTGGCAATGTTCGGACAGGATCTCGCCAGGGGACACGCCCTCACGGCAAAGAATCGTGGACAAACGATTGGCGGTTGCGGCGGCGGCATCCGGCGAAAGTCGGCCGGCCTCATCAAACAGCTCGGCCGCCTCGGCTACGCGACCCTGCAATTTCAGGATGACGCCAAGATTGTTGGCAGCGCGGGCGTGACCGGGATCCCGGCTCAACACACCCCGTTGCCTGTCTTCGGCCTCGGACAATCGACCCGAGTGCTCCAGGGCAATGCCGAGATTGTATTCGGTCTCGATTTCATCAGGGTTCAGCGCGAGGGCGCGGTGATAGGCCGCAATCGATTCCTCGAGCCGGCCCAGTTTCAGCATCGCGTTCCCCAGGTTGTTTTCCGCCGCCGGGATCTGTGGCCGAATCGACAACGCCCGGCGACTGCACTCAACCGACTCGGCGTATTCCCCCACCTCGACCAGCACATTCCCCAGGTTGGTCCAGCCGCCGTGATGGGCCGGTTGCAACTCGACCGCACGGCGAAATGCATCAACCGCCTCGTGATGACGACCCTGGCTGCGGCAGGCCAGCCCTAGGTTGATCCACGCCGACACGAACCCGGCGTCCAACTCGACCGCATGCCGGGCCATCCGTTCGGCCTCCTCGCCCCGACCGGCCGCTACGAGCACCGCCGCCAGATTCGCTGCGGCCTCGGGCACACTCGAGTCGATGTCGTAGGCCCGTTTTGCCGACACCACGGCCTGGTCCAACTCACCACGTCGCAGGAAAACACCCGCCAGCACGCGGTGGGCCGACGGCTCCTCCGGCGACACCGCCAGCACCTCGCGAGCCAGGCTCGCTGCCTCATCCAGCCGACCGGCCGCGAACAAGTCAAACGACCGTTGGATGTCCCTGGTCACGTCCATCGCCAAGAAAGTGTCTGCCTCTCCCGGAGAGTTGCCAGATATTACCCGCTATGTAATCTAGTCAGTGGTATTAGGCGAGCTTATGGGGCGTTTCAGGAAACATCAGATGCGGTCAGTCCGATCGATCACCATGCTCGCCACGTTCGTGTTCGTTTCAACCCTGGTTGCCGGCTGTCGACCCGATGACATCGGTCCGACAAGTCCCCGGGTGGCTTCTTCATCCCCCGCAGCTCACACCACTCCCAGGACCCGTTCATTTGAACTGGACTATGGCGTCACGATCAAGGAAATTCCCGGTGAGGCTCGATTGAGAGTCTGGTTCCCGGTGCCTCAAACCACCCGGGCCCAGACAGCCACCCGCCTGAGGCTGGACGGGCCGGTCGAACCAGAACAGACAACCGAGTCGAAATACGGCAACCAGATGCTGTATTTCGAGCACGAGCCAACCACCTCCGACCCGCTCACGTTCCGGGTCACCTGGCACATCACGCGCAACGAGGTGCGTGGCCTGCAGAACAGCGATCCCCGGTCCCAGCTCGACAAGTCCAAGCGTGAATTGTTTCTCGCCGCCAATCTCAAGGTACCGATCGATGGCAAGCCATTGACCCTGCTCGACTCCCAGCCGCTTCCCAGGGACGAACCGCTGGAATTGGCCCGCGCGCTGTACGAGCGGGTCGACGCGCACATGAGATACGACAAGTCTCAACCGGGTTATGGAAACGGAGACGTGCTGTGGGCCTGTGACAGTGGATTCGGCAACTGCACCGATTTCCACAGCCTGTTCATTTCCCTCGCCCGCGCCCACGATCTCCCGGCCCGTTTTGAAATTGGTTTCCCATTGCCCCCCGAGCGCGGCCACGGATCCATCGGCGGGTACCACTGCTGGGCTCAGTTTCACGTCGACGGGCAGGGCTGGATTCCCGCGGACATTTCCGAGGCCGACAAGCACCCGGAACTCCGGACGTATTACTACGGCAACCTGACCGAGAACCGTGTCCAGTTCACCGTGGGTCGCGACATCGTGCTCGAACCGGCCCAGGACGGCGCACCGCTCAATTACTTCATCTACCCACACATCGAGGTCGGCGGAAAGACCTGGCCGATCGAAAAAACCGAGAGGCACTTCGCGTTTCGGGACAGCGACGCGGGTTGACCCGATTGGATCCTTGTCACGGGACGCCCATCACCGCGACTCGACAAACTCCAGGAATTCCCGCAACGGGGTCCCCACGACCCGGTCCACCGCGGTGACCAGGTACAGTTGTCGACGAGGACGCACCCGTTTCACCCGGACGTGACACAGACGGCCACTCTCCAGGTCTCCGGCAACGCCCCGACGACTCAGGAATGCGGCAGCCAGTCCACAGGTCACCGCCGACCGGGCGGCATCGACCGAGTTGGTCTCCATCCAGGTCATTAGTTGATCACGATGCACACCGGCCTCTTCGAGCGCTTCGTCGACGCACCGTTGGCTGGCCGAACCCGCCCCGCGAACCACCAGTGGCACCGTCGTCAGATCGGCCGCCGAAATCTGTTCAGACTTGGCCAACGGATGGTCAACGCCAACAACCAGCACCAGTTCATCCTCGGCCACGGCCCGAGCCACCAGTCGCTCGTCCCCGGGCAATTCGCCCACGACCCCCGCGTCAGCCTCTCCATTGACAACCGCTGTCGAAGCGGTGCGGCTGTCCGAAACGATCAAAGTCTCGCGAACATCCGGACAGACCACTCGAAATCCGGCCAAAACTTCCGGCAACCACCATTCGGCTGGAACGGTACTCGACGCGATCCTCAACCGGCCGGTGACCACCGATCGACTCCCGGCGATTCGTTCGTCAGCCGCATCCAGCAATTCGAACACCGCCGCAACGGTTTCCAGCAAGATTTTCCCCGCCTCGGTCAACGTCACCGAGCGAGACCCCCGCTCGAACAGCGTCTGCCCGTATCGCGATTCGAGAGTGGCGATGTGCTGGCTCACGGCCGCCTGTGTCACCTCGAGCCGTTCAGCTGCCCGGGTAAAATTCCCGGCCTCCGCAACAGTCAAGAACGTCTTCAGGTGTCGCAACTCCATAGAACCATCATAGCGGGCCGGTATCCCGATGCCCTCATCCTTTGCGTCGCTGCCAATCTCAGGAGTAGGATGAAGTCCCATCGTCATGGCACCCGGGAACTCACCATGAATCGTCTTTCTCTCTCCACGACCACTGTTCTGCTGTTGCTTGTTGCGACGATCGCCCTGCCTCCGACATCGGCACCAGCTGCAGATGCTCAAGCGGTCCACAAGCAGATTAACGTCCATGCGGGACTGTGTGTCCTGCTGGGCGAGAACCAGGCCCGCCGGGCACTCGCACTAGCCAAAATCAGTGACCTGGTGATCTATATCCAGGCCCCGACCCTGGCCCAGGCCACATCGGTTCGGACCGCCGCCGCAAGCGCTGGGCTGCTGGGCACTCGGATCTATGTCGACCACGGACTACCCGGGCGAATTGGATTGGCAACTGACCTGGCCGACGCCGTCGTGGTCGAGGGCACCACCAAGACACCGGCGACGGAATTGATGCGAGTCATCCGTCCGCGCGGTCGCCTGATTATCAATGGGCAGGTCCGCATCAAGCCGGTTCCCCGGGGCACGGGTGAGTGGAGCCATCCGTACCACGGTGCCGACAACAATCCACAATCTCGCGACCAGTTGGCCAAGGCCCCCTACCTGACGAAATTCCTGGCCACACCGTGGTACGGGCCCATGCCCGAGGTGACCGTGTCCTCGGGTGGGAGAATGTTCAAGGCATTCGGGTTCCTGGCATTCAAGCGTCGCGAGTGGCCGATGGTGGGCAAGCTGGTCTGCCTGAATGGCTACAACGGAGCAACCCTGTGGACCAAGCTGCTCACTCCCGGATTCATGATCCACCGCAATACAATCGTCGCGACTCCCGAAACCCTCTATCTGGCTGACAACACATCCTGCAAGCTGATCGACGCGGCCACCGGGACAGTCCGGGATGAAATCGTCGTTCCTGATTCCCACGCGGCCCACGGTAAGACCTGGAAATGGATGACGCTCCGCGACGGCGTCCTCTACGCGATGGTCGGCACCACCGAAAAACTCCACCAGGTCCACCTGGGCACCCGCACGAAGACCGGCTGGCCCTGGGCGACGGTCCGCAGCACCTACGACGGATCGCTGAAAACCTGGGGATTCGGACGCACCCTGCTGGCCTTTGACATCAAGACGAAGAAGGTGCTCTGGTCGCACACCACCACCGCTCCCATCGACGGGCGGGCCGTCGTGATGAACCGTGATCGCATCTTCCTGTACAGCCACCAGGATCATCTCGAGGCGATCAACGCCGCCGACGGAAAGACCGCCTGGAAAACCAACGACAAGCAACTGCTGGAGACCATCGGTGCCCATCACCGTGCACAAACCGCCAGCCTGGGTTACGCCACGTCGGCCTATCTCAAGTGCAACAACGACGCGTTGTTTTTTGCCGGGCCCACGCGGACCAAGCTGGTCGCCGTCTCGGCAAAAACCGGCAAGCTGCTGTGGAGCTACAAGGACGGCAACATGCAGCTGATTCTCCGTGACGATGGACTGTACGCGATGGGCCGGCTCAGCCAGAGCAAAAAATTTCACCCGTTGACCGGCGAGGTGCTGGCCGACCTCCAGTGTTTCCGGGGCAACTGCACCCGCGCGACCGGGACGGTTGATTCGATTTTTGCCCGGGGCTACCGCCACACGGGCACACTGCGATTCGACGTGTCCTACGGCAAGCCCAGGCGTTTACCAGGGATGCGACCGGCCTGCCAGGACGGCGTGATCGTCGCCAATGGCCAGTTGTACTGGGGACCCTGGATGTGCGACTGCAACCATTCACTCGTCGGAGTCATCAGCCTGACCGCAGCGGGTGACTTCGAATTCGATCGGCAGGCGATCGAGAGCGAACGACTCGAGACACTATCGGCTGGCACGAACAAGTCCCCCCCCCTGGTTGCGGCCGACTGGCCAACCTACCGGGCCAACAACCAGAGAACGGCCGCGACGCCAGTCCGCGTGCCGGACAAACTGAAACTGGCCTGGCAAACAACTCCCAGGGAGACCATCGAACCCACCGCACCTGTCGCCGCAGCCGGACTGACCGTGGTTGCCGGATCCGACGGGGCCGTTCGGGCCTACGATTCGGCAACCGGCAAATCCCGATGGACCGCCTGGACCGGCGGCGCCATCAACTACCCACCCTCGATCGCCGACGGCCGAGTTCACGTGGGATCCGGTGATGGACGTGCCTGGTGCTTCGACCTGGCCACCGGAAAACCGCTGTGGTGTTTTCAGGCCGCGCCTCTGCAACGACGAATCCCCGTCTACGGACGCCTGCTCTCAACCTGGCCGGTAGCCAGTGGCGTGATGGTGGCCGACGGGGTCGCCTACTGTGCCGCGGGAATCATCTGCCACGACGGAACGCACGTCTACGCGCTGGATGCCGCCACCGGAAAGATCCGTTGGCAAAACAACGAGTCTGGAAACCTGCTGGGAGAAGACGAGTCGGTGGGTGTCAGTGTCCAGGGCCACATGCTGCTGCACAACAACATCGTGCACATGGCCGGAGGCAATGTCGTCTCGCCAGCCAAGTTCGACATCGCCACCGGCAAGTGTCTCAACACCTTGACCCAGAAACCCGACAAGTCACAGGATGACCACTGGAAAATGCAACGTTCCAACCGGGGAAGCGAGTTGTTCCTGGTCGAGAACCAGGTTGCCGTGGTCGGAGGCATGTTGTACTCGCCCCGGACTCCCGGCCCACCCTCACGCTACAACGCCAAGTACCTGCTGCAGGCGAACTCCGGTGACGTGATCATCCAGGGTACCGACAAGGCCCTGCTGCGGGTCGATCCCAAGGGAGGCGAGGGCGGCAAGGCAAAGATTCTCTGGAAAGACTCCAGCTTCGCCAAGACGGCGGCAGTGGTGCTAACGGCCAACGCGGTGATCGTGGCCGGAGAATTGCCCCCAGAAAAGCAGGATGGACCACTTCGCCCGGCCCTGGTCGCACGCAGCCCGGTCGACGGAAAACCGTTGTGGGCCCAGGCCCTGCCGGCGCCACCCCAGAAATGGGGCCTGGCTATCGATCGTGACGGTCGCGTCGTGTTGACCCTGATCGACGGTCGCATCGTGTGCTTCTCGAAATCGGAGTGACCGCCGCCCCGGGTTGGCCATTCTTCGGTGTGGAAAACGCCTGTCTGTACATGCCATGATGGATTGACCGTTTCACGCCACACGGAGTCGAACACTCCGTCATCAAGGTGTCGCTGACCAATGGCCGATTGCCGTTCCTGTTCCGCTGTTCTTGATCCGGACGCCAGGTTCTGTCCGCACTGTGGCGCCGCCGCGGATATGTCGGAGAAGATCGACCCTCGTTTGGAGGCAACGCACCAGATTCCCGGTGGGACCGAGAACTCGGGCACGGACAGCATTCTTGACTCAATCGCCGGCCCTGCGATCTCGCCTCCCTCCACCCCGCCCTCAGCGATCTCCAACTCCTCCGTCTCCAGCCACGGTCGCTTCGTTCCGGGAACGGTCCTGGACGAGCGGTACCGCATCGTCGGACTACTGGGCCAGGGAGGCATGGGGGATGTCTACCGTGCCGACGACCTGAAACTGGGACAATCGGTTGCACTGAAATTTCTGCCCGAGGCCCTGGCCAGCGACGCCAGACGGCTGGAATTGCTGCACAACGAGGTCCGGCTCGCCCGGCAGGTCTCCCACCCCAATGTCTGCCGTGTCTACGACATTGGTGAAGTCGACGGAATGCATTTCCTGTCGATGGAATTCATTGACGGCGAAGACCTCAGTGGACTGATGCGACGGATCGGTCGACTGCCCTCGGACAAGGGCATCGACATTGCCCGGCAACTCTGTGGTGGGCTGTATGCCGCTCACGAAAAAGGCGTTCTGCATCGCGACCTGAAACCAGCCAACATCATGCTCGATGGCCGTGGCCAGGTGCGTATCACCGACTTCGGCCTGGCACGACTGACCAGTGTCGAAGACGCCGCCGGAAACCGCGCGGGGACCCCGGCCTACATGGCGCCGGAACAGTTGGCCGGCGGAGCGATCACCATTCAGAGTGATATCTACTCGCTGGGGCTGGTGTTGCACGAGGTGTTCACCGGCCAACCTGTTTTCCGAGCCGACTCGATTGCCGAGTTGGTCAAGCTGCGCGAGGAATCTTCCCCCGGCACGCTATC
>Ga0114932_10003406_pt1 | contig 15598 bp, 35 predicted proteins | sample 2SBtaG_2_FD_87286 | JGI IMG/M metagenome (GOLD analysis project Ga0114932, IMG submission 87286) | Deep subsurface microbial communities from Kolumbo volcano to uncover new lineages of life (NeLLi) - 2SBTROV12_ACTIVE470 metaG | ecosystem: Environmental > Aquatic > Marine > Volcanic ...
AACTATGAATAAGAAAAAATTAGAAAAAGTAATACGATTACTTAAATCACACGTTCAGGATAGCAGAGTGTATCTTGACACATTCTATACCGACTGTAAAAATAATGAGATTGAAGATATGGATTGGGTACAAAGCGACAACGAATTTCACGACTTTGTAAGCTCACAACCATTAGAGTATAATAGGATATGGGACTTAGCTGTACTAAAAACAACAGAGAAACTATTAGAAGTATTAGATGTTGAAGTATCATATGAAGAATATAAAATGAATGATGATGATGAAAACATTAGAACAAGAATAGAATTTAAACAATAACTAACTAAAAATATATAACTATGGGAAATATGAGCTACTGCAGATTTCATAATACTGAAATTGATTTAGATGATTGTGTAGGTGCAATCGAAAACGGAGAAATAGATGAGTTAAGTGAGAATGAAATAAGAGCATTGGAAAGAATACAAATTCTAGCTAAATGTATCATTGAACTAGAGGAAGAAATTATAACAGGAATAATAAGGTCAAAAGAATATGGTCGATAATTAAATAAATAAAACTATGAGTGAAATATATATAGATAACTCCAGATTTATGGAGTACATAGATGAATTAGCAACACAAATTACAGAGATGAATTATGGTGCAGAAACATATAGAGAAATTAAAAGTGATTTAGATAACGATATTAGAATGATTTTTACAGATGAGGCACAAGATTTTTATAATGAAGTGTATGATGAGTATGAAGCATTAACTAATAATCTGTTAGGTGTGTATAGCAATAACGAATTAAATAAATAAAATTATGGAAAAAGAAACGTATTATTTAGTGCAATATGTAAGTGTTGATGGTGAGTTTGGGGATAGAGAATTTGAGGGAGTATTCACCAAAGAGAGTTGGAAGAAGCATATTAGAGAAGTCAATAAAGAAAGACTTGAAGATGGTGAGCAACCATATAATGAAAGACTAGGGTTGTGTGGGGAAAATGAGGAATTTCTAGCAATTCAAATTAGAGTGTATAATTAAATAAATAAAATTATGGAGATAATAATAATAACAGTTTTTACAATCAGCTTCATAGCAGGATTGTATATAACATTAAAAATAGGAGGTATATTATGAGAAGTAATTGTTGTACTGCAACTGTTTGGGAGGACACCGACATTTGCTCAAAGTGTATGGAACATTGTGATGTAATAGAGGAGTGTAAATACTGTGGAGATGAGATGCAATCGCTATCACATGATGAATTTTGCTCAACAGACTGTTGGAATGGATACGCACACGAAACATTTAGAAAAGATTAATAACTAATAAATAAAATTATGGGAAAGAAAATATGGATAAACAAGCAACAAGATATAAACAACGCAAAAGATACATTACAAAAAGCGGGATATTATATTAACACCCTGTATCATATTGAAGATGTACAATGGATATATGAGTGTACAGATGAACAAGCTATGGAAATACTGGAACTTGCTATGGATAATGATGGCACCGCTAATCAGGTAATAGAAGAAATAAAATACCACGCAGAAGAAATGGGACTTAAACATATAGAAGAGTAATAACAATTAAAAACTAAAAACTATGAAAATAAAAACAATGGAAGACGGTTGGGACTGTGTCCCAGAATTACAAGAAGCAGTGAATTTTATTGAAGAACTCAATGAGTTTACTTATGAAATTAATAGCTGTAAAAGAGACCAAGACTTAGATTATATGGTTGAAGAAATGATGCAAAAACTACGGGAAGCGATTAATGTTCTAGAAGAAATCGATACTGACCAAGAGTTTGAGACTGTTAATTATTTGGAAGAAGAGTAATAAATAATAATAACTAATTAAAAACAATACAATTATGAAAAATGAAAAAGAAAATGAAAAAGAATTTACAACACACGCAATAAGTAATTCAACATTCGGACATTACCGAGAGCAACAGAAAAAAATAGATGAAGCAACAAAATTGTTGGAAGACGAAGGGTATCTTGTTCTTGGAGGTGAAGAGAGAGAAAAGAGAAAAAAGCGTGTAGGTATGATGCAAGAGGAATTAAAATGGTATAGAACTTATGGGGAGTATATAAATAACAACTACATGAATGTAGATGCTGAAGCGTGTTCATACGCAGACGGAGATACTGAATAATAACAATTTGTACTATGAGTTATATATTTTACAAAATAACTGGATTTATAGGTGCACTAGTCTGTGGAACTTTATTTATTATGATTATATTAGTGCTATTAATGGCTATTATATCTATGACAACTGAGTTGTTTAAATTAATAATGGAATTTTTAAAAAAACTAAAATAAAATGGAACGAATAGAATTATTGACGGCAAAATTAAGACACATATATGGAGACGCAAGGCTACATAAAAACACAGGTGTCCCATGCTCAGATTATGTGAGTGAGCAAAAATTAATAAGAGTTTTTAAACAGAGTATAAACAGTGATATAATAGAACAGTTAAGGGACATAAAGAGCTTAGGCTTTAGGGAAGAAACGGTAAGACAAAACTTAATTGAGGTTGTAGAGCAAAAAATAAATAAATTAGATGGCAAAGAAATTAGAGACTATATTGAAAGATTTAAGGAAGACAATGTTCTTACTTGTATTAGAGAAATTATCGGCAGGCAAGAAGAAAATGAAAGTGATAACTGAAGAACAGATGTTATATGATTATATAAAAGAAAATAAAAACAAATTACCAGAAGAAGCTAAGGATGATGAGCAAAGTTTTTTAGAGATAGTAGAGTATCTTTTATACTACTACGAAAAGAGAGAAGACTATGAAAAATGTTCATTCTTAAGCAAAGTCTTAGACAACTGGGATAAACTAAAAATGAAAAAAAAATAGGTAAATTGTTGTGTAAATGAAAATAATTTACTATATTGCACAATATATGAGGGTGTGTACTGGTGTAATCTCTTGACGAAGTTATATACACTTAATGATAAGGTAATCTATTTGCAGTACCAACTTATCGCCAACATATATTACTAAAATTAAACTTAATTAAAAACTAAACAACATGAACAAACTAAAAACAATAAACATTAAAGGTAAGCAGTACGTTGAAGTTAACGAAAGATTAAAATACTTTCGTGCTAACTTTAAAGACTATTCACTTACCTCAGAAATTACACATATAGACTCAAGTATGTGTGTTGTTAAGGCAGAGATTGTATCACCTGATGGTAGGGTGGTTGCATCAGGACATGCACATGAAGTGCAATCATCAAGCTATATCAATAAGACTAGCTACGTAGAAAACTGTGAAACTTCTTCTTGGGGTAGATGTTTAGGAAACTTTGGTATAGGTATTGACTCTTCTGTGGCTTCTGCTGATGAAGTTAAGATGGCTATTAATAAACAAGATGGTGCAAACACTATCACGCCTAAAACAAAACAACTAAAAACAATGACTGTTAAAGTATTTGAGAGCATGCTTAAAGCTATTGATGATGGTAAATCTGATTTAGTTAAAGAAAGAATGAAAGACTATAAGTATAATGATGCTCAGTTAAAAACATTGAACAGTAAGCTAAAAAACTAAAACTATGTACGAACAATTTATAAAAAAGTTTGCTTCTGATGAGGCATACTACGGAGACTTTGACTTTATAACTAATTCACAACTAGGTCTTATAAAGAAGAGCCCAGCTACGTATGATTTCTTTAGAAACAATCCTAATATGAGACCTGAAACTAAGGCACTTAACTTTGGTAGAGCTTTTCACATGTGTATGCTTGAGCCTGATAAGTTTGACGATAGGGTTGTTAAAGAGCCTGAAGGAATTAACAAAAGAACAAAGGCGGGTAAAGAAGAGTATAGTCAATTCTTGCAGGATAATAAAGATAACACTGTTTTATCTGGTGATGAGTATAAATCACTTATGGGTATGAGAAATAGATTATTCTCTGCTCATGAATGTATGGAATATCTATCAGGGGGTAAATCTGAGGTCGTATCAGTTTGGAAAGATGAAGACACAGATATGTTATGTAAGTGTAAGGCAGACTACTTTATAGAAGATAAGAAAACACTTGTAGATATAAAAACAACACAAGACGCTGGATTTTACGGGTTCAGAGGTTCTGCATATAAGTATGGCTATGATAGACAATCTGCATTTTACGGAGATGGATTTAAAGCTGAGGAATTTGTTTTTATTGTTATAGAAAAAACAGCTCCCTATAATATAGGTTTCTATCAAACCTCTGAAGAGTTTAAGGGAGAGGGAAGACAAAAGTATAAAGAACTATTACAAACATATAAAGATGTGTTTATAGAGGAACTAATAAACCCTTATGAAGTAGTACATTCGGGTGTATTATAATTACTAACTTAAAACTAATTAAAATGAACTTATTACAAACAATGAAACGAAACAAGCTTACTAAAAATAGAGTAAGCGAGTTGACAGGATTATCCGTACCAACTGTACGTAAATATGTTAATGAACCAGGATTATTTCCTGTGAGGAATGCTAAACAAATAGCAGAGGAACTAGGCATAATGCACGAACATGCTTTAATGGAATTATTTTAAATATGAGAGGATTTATGGGAACACTAATGGAGAATTACTTAACATTGAAGAACAGTTTAAGAGACAAGTCTTTTAATAACACACTTATGCTTATTAGCGACACCTTTCAGGTGAAGCCTAATGAAATAATGGCATCTGGTGGTAGAAAAAGACACCTTGTTAGACCTAGAAATATGTTATGTTATATGATGTATAGTAAGCTAGATTACAGATTAGAACAAATTGCTGAAAGAATTGGGTATAAAAACCACACTTCAGTAATGCACGCTTTAAATATGCACTCTATAGATTTAAAATTTGAACAAAGCTATAGAGAAAAATACGAAATCGTGGAAAAAGGTCTCAAGATTGAAGACCCCCACGAAACTGGTGTTGACTTTGGAAATACTGAAGGCACCTTAAAATCCTTCCACTATAAACTACTAACAATAGAAAGTAGAATGGAAGAACTAGAGAAATTTATTAACTAACTAATTATTATTTTTATTATGAATGAAACAAAATCCGCTCCAGTTTACTGTGGTAATGGTAAGGAGCACAAATTTGAAGACGGAGGAAGTGTTATACACTTTTCTTTAAAGCTTTCTAAAATTAAAGAACATATATATGACTTTAATGATGAGAAGTATGTTAACCTAACTATGTGTGCTAACAAAGACGGTGCTAATGAGTACGGTAAAACACATTATGTTAAGATTAACGACTTCAAACCAGATGCTAATAAGAAAGATGAAGGGTCTAATGACTCAGATGCTTTACCTTTTTAATTTATTTTATAGTTTTTTGATGGGCTCACCTATATTTAGGTGGGCTTATCTATTTTTATTATTATGTATTTAAAATTAAGTCAAGATATAGTTATTGAAAGCACCTCTATCTCAAGTTATGAGCTAGATGAATGTAAGGTGATTATAAAAAATAAACATCATAACAATCCGATGAGTATCTATTACTCTACAGTTGAGGAGGCTATGGATGTTTTTAATAAACTTAATATACATTTTAAACCAAAAGATTTATTATCTAAATCAAAACCTAAAGAGAATAACAACGATGAAAAAGAAGCATCATTTAATTTATTCTGGGATTTGTATGATAAGAAAGTGGGTATGCAAAACTGTAAAAAGAAATTCATGAAACTAAGCATGCCTATTATAAAAGATATACTAAAGTCTTTGCCTGATTACATAAAGAAAACTCCTAACGTAAGGTATAGAAAAAATCCTCTTACGTGGCTAAACGGTAAACACTGGCAAGATGATTATGATGAAACTAAACCTATTAAGAAACAAGAATTTGATATAAAAGATTTATTCTAATGAGCGATATAAATGATAAGATAAAAATAACTAAGTCCGAGGGAGAGCACAGAGCTGTTTGTAAAGTATGCTCTGATGACAGAAAGAAGAAGATGGAGAAGTGTCTTGCAATTAACTGCTACACAGGGACTTATCTATGTCATCACTGTGGAGACTCAGGTATATTGGACTCACATAAGACTATGAAGTCAATTAAAAAAGAATATATTAAACCAGTGAGAAGCAACGTGACGGATTTATCTGACGAGGTTGTTAACTGGTTTAAAGACAGAGGAATATCACAAAGAACTTTAATAAAAAATAAAGTTGAACAGTCAAATGAATTTATCCCCCAAGTACAAAAGAGTAGAAATGTAATATGTTTTAACTACTATAGAGATGGAGAGCTTATTAATATAAAGTTTAGAGATGGAGAAAAGAACTTTAAGCAGGTCAAGGGAGCAGAGAAGATATTCTACGGATTAGACGATATAAAGGACTGTAAAGAAGTATATATAGTTGAAGGTGAGATGGACAAGTTGTCTCTTGATGAAATAGGTATAGAGAATTGTGTATCTGTACCTGATGGAGCTCCTAATCCCGGCACTAAAAACTATGACAATAAATTCTCTTACCTAGATAATTGCTGGGAGTATTTTACTGATGTTGAAAAAATAACTATATGCTCTGATAATGACAACAACGGAAGAATACTCCTAGAAGAGATGAGTAGAAGACTAGGAAGAGAGAGATGTTTTATAGTAAAGTTTCCTGAAGGAATTAAGGATGCTAATGAAATGCTTATGAAAGAGGGTGCTATTAAGTTAGAGAGCTGTCTTGTTGACGCAGAACCTTATCCGGTAGAGGGTGTCTTTACAGTTAAGTCAGAGAAGGATTATATGCTTGACGTGTTTAACAACGGTAAGAAGAAGGGTATTACAACAGGATATAGATGTTTAGATAATCACTATAAACTTAGAACATCTGAGTTAGATGTTTGGACTGGTGTGCCAGGTAGTGGTAAAACAATGATGGCTTTTCAGGTCATGCTTAACTCATCTATATTATACGGATGGAAGTGGGGTTTATTTTCACCAGAGAACTATCCTATAGGAGATTTGTTTGACACCCTAGCTGAGATGCTAATGGGTAATACATCAGACTTAGACAAGGATGGTAGGATGACTATACATGAGTATGAGAAAGCTATTGAGTTTTTGCACGAACACTTTATAGCTATATATCCCGAGGATGATTTTACATTGGACAATATACTATCTAAATTTAAACATTTAGTTATGAGATACGGTATTAAAGGGTGTCTTTTAGACCCATTTAACCAGCTTGACCATGACTTTAGGGGTAAAGATGAGACAACATATATAGGCGATTGTTTAACTAAGATAAGAAGGTTTGAACAAATTAACGACCTTAAGTTTATCATTATAGCACACCCAAGAAAGATGGATAGAGACGAGACAGGTGTTCATTATAAGATGCCTACTGCATATGATATTAGTGGTAGTCAGAACTGGTTTAATAAAGCTGATAATGTTGTGTGCCTACATAGAGTCAATCCCATGGATGTATTTGACACATCAGTTAAGTTTAATGTACAGAAGGTTAAGTTTCAAAAGCTAGTAGGGATACCAGGTGAAGCTGTTCTTAAATACGATAGAAGGTCTGGCAGATTTTTAGATGAGATGAATTTATGTCCATTAGACAATGTTAGCTACACCTACTCTCAATTTAATAAAACATCAGATATATAAAAAAGATATGAAGACAGTTATACATGTTAATCAACACAAGATAAAAAGTAATACTAAACATGGTGAAAACAACCCTGTTATAACCTGTAAAACATATAAGGATAACACTTATGCTCATGAAGTAGTAATATATGGACAAGACAATAAGGAGGCGGCAAGAGTGGTTTACAATCCAAATAAGCCGTTAGGATGCGGAGCCAAAGTTTGGATAGAAACTAAAAATAGAGTGGAAACATTTAGTTTAGATTAAAATGAGAAAATCAATATACACAGTTAAGTTAGAGGGTTATTATCAAATAGTCAATTACAATAAAGGCAGAAGGATGGTTAGTAAAAATAAAAACCGACTATTTGTTGATAATGTTTTTACAGAAAATACAATAGATGGTATTAAAAATGATGAAAGATGTATGAAAAAAATAAGAAGAACTATAAAGGTGAATAAAGAAATTGAGATAACTATAAGTAAAATAAATGAGTTTAAATTTATAAGCATGAGTAATGACATATACTAATTTTAAAAGAGATTTAATTATAGGTGAGGACGGAGAGGTAGATGTATCTGTATTTCTTACAGACAATGGGTTTACAGAGATTTATTTTAATAAAGATAAGCTATGGGATGTTAGAGGTAGAAGTCCTCTTACAGGTCTTTTGACTGATTTTGAAGTTAAAACAGATATATACTGTAAGGATAAGAAAACAGACACAGGTAATATGGCTGTTGAAATAAGGTACAGGGGTAATCCCAGTGGTGTATCATCTAGTCATGCGGACTATTTTGTGTATTATTTTATACATTTTGATAAAGATAATTTATGGTTTATAAGCATAGAAGACTTAAAGAAACTCATAAAAGAAAATATAAACGAATTAAGAGTCGTTAACGGAGGAGATAATAATTGGAGTGAGATTGTTCTTATTCCTAGAAGAAGGTATTACAAACATTTTTATGTCTATACTTTTAAGTACTAATTTAATTTAATGTATTATGAAAAAACTAATTTTATCAATGATAATTATGATATTCGGAAATGTGTACTCACAGCTAAATGATGGAGTATATATATCCAACGAGTATCACTATCAACAACTATGGGAAGACACCGTTAAATCTGATACCATTTTTTATGGTGAGTATAAATTTGATGTATGTGAAAGAGGTATTAGAATTTATCACGGAAACCATATAGGTCGGTATTTTCCCTGGAAATATATAGGAATTTTTGCTGGGTATCCAACTTATATACTGAGCAATAGTGATAAGATTGTTGTGTATGATGATGTTGATGGAATTATCTGGTACTCAGACTCAGATTCAGAAATGAGATGGTACAGAATAGCTGATGTTTATTATAACATGAAGATAAATGAAGAGAAATAAAAAAATAAGGAATGCCACATCTGTAAAAAAGGGCGGGTTTAATTTTAGGTCTAAGCTTGAGTTATTTACTTATAATCAACTTAAAGCTAATAAAATTCCTTTTAGTTATGAAAAGGAGAAATTTGTATTGATAGATTCATTCGTTTATGAGGGTGAATCATATGAGAAAAAGAAGAAGAAAGGGAAGGGGGTATTCCTCAAATCTTCTAATAAAATACCTCAAGCGACCTACCTGCCCGATTTTACAAACTTAAAAGATGGATGGATAATAGAATGCAAAGGATTAAGAACAGAGGCGTTTAATCTAAGATGGAAAATGTTTAAGAATACACTTGCAAAAAAGAAAAAATTTTACGACCTTTACATGCCTGGGACTAAGACTCAGGTATTAGAGGTAATACAATTAATAAAACAAAAATATAAAGAATGTTAGCAGGATTATTCAAATCACTTATTGGTAATGCTTCAACTATTATTGATGAGTGTGTGACAACTAAAGAAGAGAAGTTAACTCTTAAAAATAAAATGAAAGAAATACTAGCTCAAGCTGAATCTAATGCTCAGGAGCAAGTGACACGAAGGTGGGAAGCTGATGCTAAAGCAGGATGGCTACCCGCAAACATAAGACCCCTAACTATGGCATTCTTAACAATAATGCTTGTAGCTATGTCGTTTTTTGACGGTAATGTAGGTGGGTTTCAAATGAATCCTGTCTACGTGCCAGTGTATCAGACTTTGCTTATGGTCGTGTATTCAGCCTACTTCGCTGGTCGCTCAATCGAGAAAATAAAAACTAATAATAAAATTAAAGAAAATGGAAAAAAATAAAACAATTAAACTAGAAGAAAAAGACTTAAATGAAATTAAATCTCTAAGAGATGAGAACAGTAGATTAACTGTTGACTTTGGCAGAGTAAGATTAGAAATGATTTTACTAAGAGCTAAACTTGGTGAAATGGAAAAGATGGACGCAGATATGGAAGCTAAGTATAAAGGAAATAGAACTAAAGAAAAGAAACTTGTAGAGAAGTTAAATAAAAAATATGGACGAGGTTCTGTAGATATTGATAAAGGAATATTCACCCCCGTAGAAGATAATAATGGGTAAAGCTAACTCTAAAAAGAAAGCCTGGAGAGACAAGTTAACTCTATTAAATACTCTTAGAAAAAAGATGAAGAGAGCTAAATCGGAGTCTAAAGCTAAGGAATTTGAAAGCAAAATCAACTCTATAAAGTCTAAGCTATAAAAAGAAATAGGCCAACAGCGGGAGCTGAATGACCTATCTCAAAACTAAAACTATGAAACTCACAGATAAAGTTATGAAATTATCTGTTAAAATAAAAGTAAAATTGAAATTTTTATACAGAGGCTACGAAAACTTCTACATCTATAGCAGAACTACCTGTAAAAACAACAAGACTTTCTAAATCAACTAAATCTGTAACTAGGTTAGCATTTGCGTCAGATATACCTATACCATCGTTTGGTACACCCATTATAAAGCTTCTACCAGGCTCGATTAATAAACTAGCAGACTCATCTGCAGTTGAATCATCTTCACCAACATCTGACTGTAGGCTTAATGTTATATTTGTTGAGTCATCTAAGTTAGTGACCCTTATATATCTTACATCATCTATATCTAAAGGAGAGAGTGTTCCATCAGCAACTGAACTATGAAACATAGCTACTGTTGTCTCAGAATTAGCTGGACAAGTTACTATTCTCTTAGATATCTCATTTATAGAGCCAATTCTAAGTGTGTTTTCTCCACCCTGTTTAACACCATTAAGAGTTATATCCTCTTTAATAGTTACTGTTAATGTTGATGCTTTTATTGTTGTTGCCATAATTAATCAAAATCTATATATTTTATAGTAACTGTTTTATTACTCTCTAAAGCCTCAGCTATCCGGGGATATATCCTTTTATAAGCCTGAGTTGACTTCCCTATAAAACCGTTCTTCGTGATTTGGTTATTCTCCTGCGAGTCCCCAACAAGTAGACACCCAGCTGTGTGTTCATCAGTGTTGCCACAATGAATGAGAATATACTCAAACCCAGGAACATTAGTAACGTGAAGCATACCCCTGTGTATATCAGAAAACCTCTTACTATATTTTTTATTAAATCCACCTTCTTTTCTAAGTTTTAATTCATATTCTCCAGCAGGTATTCTTGTTTCACCAAGAACTTTTTCATCCCTCTGTTCATCTTCTAAAGTATAACATAGAAATTTTTTCTTACATCTAAATCCTTCACTATAAGGACTGTCAGCCATCTCTACTTCAAACATTATTCCTGATGTAGAATCCTCTTCACTTGATATTCTATATACCTCTAAGTTCATTATTCTTTACCCTTTCTTCCAATATGCGTATTCTAAAATACAACTAGCTGTGTCAGCTCTAGCTTCTAAACCGTTTCCATCATTTACAGGAAAAAAAGCAAATTCACCAGGACTTAATCTAGCGTATTGTACACTTCCTGTAGTTTGAAGTATAACAAAGTTAGTTGAATCAGTGTTTTTAGCGTAGAAGTAATATACCCCAGCAGTACCCTCATCTACCAACTCTTGGTTATCAGCTGTTGTTATAGTTTTTCTTGATAAACCTTGACTAGGTCCAGCATCTGCTGTCGTTAAATTAGCTGTCACTGTAAAACTTAAAGCATCAGAAGATACGTCTGTACTACTTAATGTTAATGATGATGATAATGTTGCCATGTTATTTCTTTTTTACAAATATAATTAAAATTTTTATCTTTTCAAACTCTACTCCATAAACCTTGGTAGTGGACCCATGGGATTTTCTTGAACAGTATCTGTCGGCATAAATGGAACTCCCTCTTGTTCTTCATCTATTTGAGAGCTAGGTGAATAAATCCCCCTAAAAGAATTTAGATATTCAGGAATGGTTTTATTAACTTCACCTTCTACAGTGAAATCTCTACCCTCCCTTAAGGATGCAAAATACTCCCTTGCATTTGGGTGTCCCTGAAAATGCTCTAGAGCCATTAAATCATAATAACTTAAATCACCAATTAAACCCTCTTTTGAGAAATCTTGAGTTGCATTTCTAGTTAAATTTTGACCACCAGGCCCGTAGTCTTTTTTCAGTGATTTTATCTGTTTAGGATATTCGTTAGTTATTAGCCAGTCCATATAATCTTCCTGGACTTTTGGTTTGTTTTTAAATTGCTCCTTACTAGTTATTCCGTATTTTTTTTGTAACTGTTCTGCGTGAACATTGTCGGTTAATTTATTAACCAACTCGTCAAACTCCGATTTAGTTATTTTACCTTCGTTATATTTATCCTTCAACTTCTTTTTTTCATCATTAGCAAATCTAACAATTATCTGATAAGGTCCGACAGCATTACTAGTTCCAGACTCTAATGTATAAGCACCTCTATTACCAGAAGCTTCAACATGATTGATAGCCTTCTTGAATAATTCAGCATCAAAATCATCGTTATTATTGTCTTGTATTTTGTTAAACCTAGCCATTATAGCTCAAATCCAAAGTTTAAAATCATAAATCTAAATCTTTTACAACTACCTTTTTTGTTTTCACAAACTAAGCATGGACAAAACATTATTTCAAATACAGTTAATGTACTTATTCTAAATGCTAATTCATACTTGTCTTTTTTATTTCCTGCGTTCCAAGAATTAATCCAATTCATATTATTTATTTTTATTGTTAATCTGCAAAAGGAACATCCTCGTTTAAATCAAGAGGCTCCTTTATTTTTTTCGTTTTTTTTTACCACCCCAATACTCAACAGCATGGCCTTCTTTTACAAGAGTGTTATTAATATTAATAGGTAAATCCATGTTATCAGGATGTATAATTAACACACCTAATACTCTACCATATTTGCCAACCTCCTTACTCTCTAGCACTAAAGAACCTTTACCCAACAACTCCACCAACCTATCTTTAGCGGCTAAACCCCTTTTCTTTTCCTCTAAATCTCTAGTTCTAGACTCTGGGGTATCAATACCTGCTAGTCTTATCCTCTTATGAATAGTAATATCAAAACCTAAATCTATATGAGCGTCTACGGTGTCACCATCAACCACTCTATCTAGTTTTGCTTTATAAGTATACATATTAATTAAATTTTGCGAGCATGATATTATCTATCTTGCTCTGTATTTCTTTTTTATCAGCCTCAAGCTCAAACATTATATTGGCCTTAAACCTTTCCTTTTCTTCTCCGCTTTCAAAAATAATAACAGTAGGTAAACTAATTATATTAAACTCTGATTGTATATCAGGATATTTACCAACATCAACTCTGTATTTTGCACAATCATCTAATTTAGATAAATCAACAAACTCATTGGATGAGTTCCATTCCACCCAAAACTCTACAGCTACAATATCTTTAGCTGTCTTTTCGTTAAAATTAGACTCTGTTAAAAACTCCTGACCTGTTACTACTCCCATCATAAAAAAGAAAAGTCCTAGTAGTATTAATAAGTGATTTGATATATTCATATTAGTTCATATTATCTATTTTATTTCTAAGGTATTTCATATCCTCTTTTATTTCAGACACATCTTCTTGAGTGGTCATGATGGTTTGCCTCACCATCTGGTCCTTCATATCGAACTCCATTTTTGTTACCTCTGGTGGGGGTGGTTCTGGAAGAAGTCTAGCTTCTTCAATGTCAGCTTGTAGTGTGAACCACATACCAACTAATGTAGCTATTAATGCTGCTATTCCACCTAACGTCTTTAGGCTTACTTCAAATTTTGATTCTTCTGAAAGTTCTTTTGCCATTATTATTTGTTTATTTATTAATCATAAATTTATTAACAGTTCCATTTTCTTAGTGCTTTATTTATTCTCGAGTTTGGGTCATTAGCTGTCTTAGAACTCGTTAATTTTTTTTTCATTCCACCCATTCTCTTACAGAAAGAAGCTCTTCTTTTAGAAGACTTACTTCCTTTTTTTAATTTAGATGGTTTTGTGGTAACAGCCGTTTTTAATTTAGAGCCTGGGTTAGCTCTTCTATAAGAAGCCACCCCTTTTTTGTTGAGCCCTCCTGACTCACTTTTACCCTCCTTTCTTGTCCATGCTGCTGTTGCCATTACTTTTTCTTTTTATTAATCTTCATTCCTTTGTAACCTTTAGGAAATCCTTTTTTCATATTAGAATAAGCCTTATCACTTATAGTAGAGTTTTTTTTAGACCTGCTGGTTCCAGCTTTTTTTCTTTTATTTATATTAGCATATAATCCACCGTTTGCATATGTAGGAACTTTCATTCCTTTTTCTCCTTTCATTTTATCGTAAATAGCTTTGGTTCCAACAACCATACTACCCACAGGATTAGACCTACTCATCGCCTTCATTTGTTTTTCACGCTTAGGAATATCAATAGTTCCACTACCACGGCTCTGCTTCATTTTTTTATCAAAGTCTTGTTTTTTCATAATTTTCTTTTTACCCGCTAACTCTTTCCTGCCAGTAATCTTTGGACCAATATTTGTATCTACATTTGCAGAGATATTTGGCTTTTTTATAGCGGGTAGTTTTACCTCAGAAACATTTTTAATAGCATCTTTAACTTCAGCACCTTTATCAGCAAATATACCACCTTGAGTTCCGTAAGAGTCTTTTCTAGGCAAATCATAATCTGGGCTAAGTAACCAATCAAAACTTATGTTTGGAAAATTCATGTTTAAATTACTTAAATCTATTCCTCCACCACCAGACTTAACAGCCCAAGTACTTGGTCTACCAAAAATATCTCTCTTGCCTCCTGCTCCTGGAATAGTTCGATTTCTTTTTTTAAGAAACATACCCTTCTTAGCTAACAAATCATCCCTATGTCCACTTCTTTTTCTCTGTCTTCTTTTTTTGTTTATAGCTTTCTGTGTGTCTCCTTCCATAACAACCCCCTGCTTTTTCATGTTTCTAACACCTTCACCTCCAAATATTTTTCTATCACCCAATCCAGGTCTATATTCTCCATCAGCTCTTTTTCCTCCAAAAAGTTTATTAAGCATAGTTCCCTCTTTATCAACCTTTCTATCTGGGTTAACTCTAGAACTGCTAGCAAATGTTCCTCTTGATTTCATATTATTTTTTCTTTGCGAATTTCTCTACACCACTAATACCAAAACATCCAAGCACAACCCAAACAAAAGAGTCGTAAACAAATTCATTAATTACTAAGTCTTTGCCAACCCAGCCTGTAACCAAATCAGCGACCATTATTATGCACATAATTACAAACGCTATAAAGCCTATTATAGCTTTTTCATTCCAATTATTGTTATCTTTAAATATATTCATTATAATTTATATTTAATTTTACCATTTTCTATATATATTCCTTCACGCTCTTTAATAGCTTGACCGTTAAGGTTGTAGATTAATCCTGTTTCATTTGATTTATCTAACAATTCTTCCAACGCACTATTACAAGGCATGCCTGTATCACAATCTATATATTCTGTTTGTATTACCTCAACATACTCCATTACAGTGTCAACAACAACTATTTCAATATATTCAGTTTCTACAACTGTATCAATCACTATCACGTCT
>Ga0114932_10003410_pt1 | contig 15585 bp, 10 predicted proteins | sample 2SBtaG_2_FD_87286 | JGI IMG/M metagenome (GOLD analysis project Ga0114932, IMG submission 87286) | Deep subsurface microbial communities from Kolumbo volcano to uncover new lineages of life (NeLLi) - 2SBTROV12_ACTIVE470 metaG | ecosystem: Environmental > Aquatic > Marine > Volcanic ...
CAAGTCACGTCATCAGGGATAATATCTCTAATGAGCTTAAGTTCTTTATTTTTATTTTTTTTCGTAAGCTCATTTTCAAGTTCATATGCTTTATCAAAATGATCGGTGATTGATCTTTTTGTGCGCCCTGTAATAAATATAAGTTCTGTTATACCAGCATTAATAGCTTCTTCAACAGCATATTGAATCAATGGTTTATCTACAATAGGTAACATTTCTTTCGGGTTAGCTTTTGTTGCAGGTAAAAACCGTGTGCCCAAACCAGCTACTGGAAAAATTGCTTTAGTTACTTTTTTCATTTTTTTTCTTGTTTATATTAATAATATTATCTTGATTATCATTGAAAAATGGCACAAGTTCATTCAAAAATTTCTTAATTTCAATAACATCAAAACTATCACATGCATGTAATATTTTACTAATCTTTGATGAAACTTCGTTATGATTTAAAACCTGATGTTTTGCCAAAAGAATTTTTTTGTGCGATGTATTTTCAATTTTTTCATTTTCATAAAATAATTCTTCATACAATTTTTCTCCCGATCTTAACCCTGAAAATTGAATAGCTATATCCTTATTAGGAACAAGCCCAGATAATCTAATCATTTGCTCAGCTAAATAATTAATTTTTATCGGTACTCCCATATCTAGTATAAATATCTCGCCGCCAGTTGCTATTTTACTAGCCTGTAAAATTAACTGGCATGCCTCTTCGATGGTCATAAAATATCTAGTAATATCAGGATGAGTTACAGTAATCGGCCCACCACTCAAGATTTGTTTTCTAAAAAGAGGTACTACACTCCCATCAGAATCTAAAACATTACCAAACCTTACTGTTGAAAAATTCGTACTACTTCTTTGATTAATATTTTCAATATACAATTCAGCAATGCGTTTTGAAGCGCCAAGTATATTGGTTGGATTTACTGCTTTATCTGTCGAAATTAACATGAATCTCTGACAGTTATATTCACTAGCAGCATCTGCGACGATTTTTGTGCCTAAAATATTATTTTTTATTGCCTCTCTTGCGTTTCTCTCAAGTATAGGAACATGCTTATATGCAGCAGCGTGAAATATTATCTCTGGCTTATATTTCCCTAATATATTACTAACACTCTTAGCTTCACAAATATCTCCTAGGACAAATTCTACTTTAATAGATGTATTAATTAGTAATTGTTCAATTTTATATAAATTAAATTCGTTTCTTTCAAATATTATTAATCTTGCCGGGCCTAGTTTTGCAATTTGATAGCATAATTCAGATCCTATAGAACCGCCCCCACCTGTGACCATTACAGTCTTGTTATTTAGTATTTTTTGTAGTTCACTCGATTTCAAATCAACTTTTTCTCTACCAAGTAAATCCTCTATTTTCAGTTCCCTTAAATTAGATAAAACTTCATTAACAGAGGTCATTTCATGTATCCCTGGTAAAGTTTTTATTGGGAGTCCCGCTAACTCACATTTTTTAACAATATTTCTCATTTGTTCGCTAGTAGCTGAAGGGATGGCAATTAGAATTATGTCGATATCTCTTTTATTGCATATTTTAATGACATTATCTATTACATCTAAAACTTTTATGCCATGTATTTCTGATTGGTCTAATTGTAAATTATCATCAAGTAAACCAACAGGCATGTAGTTTCCATCTCTCAACATTTCTCTAATTAGCATATCAGCTGCTCTACCAGCACCAATAACAATAGCTCTTTTTTTAGCAGATATTGTGTTTACACTAATCGTATGATCACGCCATGCACGATACGCGAGTCTTGGTGCGCCTAAAAAAAACATCAGAAAAAATGGATAGAGTATTAGGATTGATCGAGGTATGCCTTCTAATCTAAATGCCATGAAACAAATTAATGTAATACATAAGGCGCTAACAACTGATGCACGAAAGATATTCCAAAGATCAGGAATACTCGCAAAGCGCCACAAACCTCGATACAAACGAAATCGTTTAAAAATAAATAACTGGAGTATTATAATTATCGGAACAATTAACAGACTCTTTTGCCAATCTTGAAATGGGAATGTGAAATTAAATCTTGCCCACCAAGAAAACTCCCAAGCAAATACTGACATAAATATGTCATGGATTATAACTAATACTCTTTTCTGAATTTTCAAGTCGGTGACCCGTCGCGCTGACTATATTTAAAATGTGCTATATACCAAATAAACCAAATAAGAATATACGCTAATATGACAATGTACAAATCATAGTTTTGATATATCTGAGTAAGAATTGCGAGAGGCCACATAACAAATAGATTAGTTATAATTAATCCGAATGTAAGCTGCCTATGAGATAAACCATGCTGAAATAATTTTTGAAATGCATGAGAATTATGTGCTTCATACCATTTTTCTTTTTTAATAATTCGTTTAATTAAGGTGAATGTCGCATCACCGATAAATGGGGCTAACAATATCAACCAAATGCTGATTGGAATGATTTCTTCTTTGGCCGAATAAAGAGTGATCAATCCAAAGAAAAAACCAATTGAGCAGCTACCAACATCTCCCATAAAAATTTTTGCAGGTGCCCAATTCCAATATAAAAAACCAATTGTTGACGATGTCATGCATAGCATAATAATAACTAATGCGTAATTATCAGAGGAATAAAATAGAAAACTACAAAATAGGGACACACATATGGTTTGTATTGCCGCAAAACCATCAGTACCATCCATAAAATTATATAGATTAGTTAACCACAGAACAAACAAAACTGCTAAGAAAGGACCGATGCCACCAAACTTGCTGATGTTTATGTCACAACATTTAAAGAAATTATGATTACTTTCAAATAATGAATTGACCCCTCCAATGAAATATAACGCTATTATTGCTCCGATTGTATACCCAAAAAGTCTGATAAGTATTGGTAGGTTTTTATAATCATCAATTAAACCGATTATAGAAACAATAAACATACCTATTATTATACTAAGAAAAATTTCACGACTAATCATTTGAAAATAAAATAGAGTACTAGTTGTAATTATTAATAATATAATAATAGATAGTCCGCCTCCCTTTGGAATAGGCATACTATGTGAACTTCGTTCATTCGGAATATCGTATAGATTATTTTTTATCGAAAAATTACGTATAAAATATGTAATCACAGTCGATATTATTAAGGTAATAAAAAAAAATAATATTAAATTAAATAAACTCATTTTTAATTTGAAGCATTCACTACTCTTCTATATAACTCGATAGTTTGTGTATTTATAATAGTTGTCGATAATTCAGTTTCAACTAAAGTACGGCTGTTTCTTCCCATTGTTTCCCTCATCTCACGATTATTTACCAGCATTAAAACTGCCTCATATAAAGAATCAGCATCCCTCATCTTTACTAGTAATCCATTATGCTTATCCCTTACGATTTCACGGCAACCTGGGCCATCACTTGCAATTAGAGGTCTACCTATAGCTGCCGCTTCAAGCAATACTTTTGGTAATCCTTCGCGATACGATGGTAAGCAAACAATGCTAGCTGAAGCTAACATGTCAGGCATGTTATCACTATGGCCTTCCCACTGAACATCGCCATTGCTTACCCATTGATTTAAAGTAGACAAAGGAATTGACATTGGATTGTCATTATCAATCCCGCCTACAAGCATAAACTCCGCATTAATCTTATTTTTATATGCACGTTTTGCAACTTTTACGAATTCTCCCACACCCTTATCCCACAACATACGACTTGCAAGCATAACTACTGGTATTTTATTTAAATCATCTGATTGTATAAATTTATTGGTTTCAACACCCGAACCACGGATGAGAGTACTTTGGTTTAGGTTTATTAATCCAAGACGTTCAAATAAATTCATATCATCAGGATTCTGAAAAATTGTCCAATAATTAGATCTTCTAAAAAGTAATTTGAATATAGGTTTTATAAAAAATCTTATTAATTTTGCGTGTAATTGATCAGAACTAAAAACATAACCTAACCCTGTAAATGCATTTATAATAACCATTTTTTTGCTAAATAACCCAGCTATAGAAGCAATTAAAATTGTTTTTAGAGCAACATTATGGATTATATCTGGTTTTTCTTTTCTCAAAATAAAAATCAATTTAAAAATATTTTTTAAATCTGTAAACGGATGTTTTGATGATCTAACAAAATTAATATTTATTACATTAACACCTCTATTTTTTATTTTACTCTCTAACTTATTAAAATTAGACACTAATGTTACATCATAACCTGCATCAATTGCTGATAAGGCTAATGATAAGCGATGAGACCAAAATGACTTATCCTCTGAAACAATAAAAAATAACTTATTTTTTTTCATACTTTAAAATGAAAATTTTATAATTAATGAAGTATAAATATTTATACTATATATGAATTATTCCTTTATATTATTTTTATAATATTTTTCGATAAAACTAAAAAAATATGTTAGTGCTATTGTTATAGTAATCATTAAGAATGCATACCTATAGCGATAAAGTGTTCCTATATTAGGAAACGACATTGTGAGAAATAACAACATAGTATATGAATATATAAAAGCAACCCATAACTCTGGTTTTATTTTCCATCTCCATAGCGCAAGGGGTAGGAAAACCAAAGCTATATAAATATATATCATTTCGAACATTGAAATTTTTCTCATAACTGATGTTGACTTAGTACTGCCTTCACCAAACCATATATCAGGAAAAGGTGATAAAAATGCTATTTGGCTTGCGCGCGGGGTATACATCAAGATATCAATTGCATTATTAAATGTGATATCTGTATCAATCATACTACGCCCTCTTCCATCTTTGAGGTGTCTTTCAATTTGCTGTTTTCTTACGCCAGCTAATGCTGATAATTTTGTGTCAAAAGCCTCGGGAATCCAGTTCGTGGATTTCCAAAAAAATCCATCAGTGTAAATTGAGTTCTTAAATCCACGAAAATTTTTTAACGTACTCATTTCTTCATGATTATTGTTATGTTCAAAGTCTTCTGTCTTTTGTTTCTCAGCGGCAGTTATATATTTTTTGAAATGATGACGATATTTTTGATGTGCTATTAATTGACTTTTATAAAGCGATATGGAATCTTGTAATTCTAATAATTTACTATTATCAATTGATTGTGCTACATCACTTTCAGCTAAACATTGATTCACACCTAATTGGTCTTTTTTACAAATAATCATGTCACAACACACAGTCTTCAATTCTGCTATACGTATTTCTAAGGATGTAATTAATTGATCTAACTCTTCCTCTGTAACATTAAGTTCTAAGTCTGAATATTCGATTTGATCATATTTAGCAATATTATGCTCGGTTAAAGTTACCATCGTTACCTTTAAAGCAAAAAAACAAGCGATACAAAAAATAATTTTTTTTAAAAATTTATGAAAATTTATAGATTTTTGAAAAAACATATACATAGAAAATAATAGTATTAAAACAATAAATATATTTGATTCCATCCTCATCACATATAATGTGTATGGACGAACAAGAGCCATTAAAATATAGCCTAATAAAATAAAAATAAGGGGGGTAATAAGGTACTTTAGCTTCTTTGTTGAAATATTTTCTGTGGCAAATATCATCCAACCATAGCAAAAAAGAATGGCGCCTAGATTGAAATACCCGTCCTTAAGTAGCTGTGATATCCACATTAACGCTGATGGATAAAATATATATGGCATAATTGCAAGAAAAGCTACACACCGGTTTTTTGTGAAAAATAATGCTATACGAGCAAGTATTACTCCACTTAAAGCATGAACGAATGAATTCAAAGGTATCATAACCCATGGTTCGGGGTAAATTAACGTATAAAATAATGCAGTCAAGCCAACTATGAAGTGTCTATCTGATACTAATTCCCAATGCGTCCAGCCAAAATAATTTATTTTGCTCGATAATTCAGTAGCTAAATTATGATATAAAATCGAATCTGTTTGATTAAGTAAACCAAGGTCATTTACCCAATGAGGGAAATAATTTGGTAAAATTATAACTTGAAGAAGAAATGCTATAGTAGTCGAGTATAAAAATAATATAAAAAAGAGTGTATACAGTGAGAAGTTATTCTCGTTACTAATAATTTTTTTAATAAGACTCATTTTTTTAATTTACCGCCAATACGGGTATTAAGTAAGCCATATTTCTTTTCATGATACACATATAAGATTAGGCCTAGAATAATAGGTATTATTTGAACTTTGTATCTCTCATTTGCCCCAAAATTATTAAATGAAAGAAAAGAATACATTGACAACCAACAGATTATTATCGCTATCATCCACTGAAATAATGGATTATATAAAGATGATTTTCTAAGACAAAATATTGCATGAATTGTAATTAATAAAAGAAGTAAATTTTCGATTCCCGCTAGTAAACCAAATATACCTGAGACTTCACCTGGTAGCGGCCTGTATAAAGCAGTAAAAACACCGAGAGGAAGAAATTCAACTATATCACTGAAACTATTGAAAGACTTATACCATGTATTTGAAGATCCGCCAAAGGACCGATTAGCAAATAAAGTATTAAGAGCTTCAAAAATATTTTTACCTTCTACAGACTTGTACGAATAAGGGGACCAACCTCCTACAGAATATGAAATAAATCTATGAAGTGTGTAGTCATATAGAAAGTAAAATAATGAAAGTAATAAAAGTAGGATTATAATTTTCAAATTTATTTGTATTTTCGAATGCCAGAATAAAACTACTAAGGGCAACGAAAATATAAAACAAATCCAGTATCTCATGGAAAAAGATATAACTAGACCAACAATAATCATTAATAAATAATAATGATTTAATTTTTTATACAGCCCAATTACGCCTAAAATATATATTGATATCCCTAATAATAATAATGGCTCTTTACCTATTGTTGAGGAAAAAAATAATATTGAAGGAAATAAGCTAAATAATAATAATAAATTAATATTTTTATAATCTAAAATTAGTGAAAAAGCGCGGTAAAATATAAATGATGCAATCAATCCAATATATGAAAAAGATACCTTTAGTAATTGATAGGACTCTGGAAGTAATTGGTGATGTAGCCAAATAAGATTAAATATATTTTCAGTACCATCGAAAGATATTCCGGAAAATGTAAAATCATCTTCGGTGGGTTGTGAAAAATAAGCAAATGCGTCTAATTCATAATTATACTCATATAATAAAAGTACCCCTAATGTTATAAATGTTTTTATTCCCCAGATTATAAGGAGAACTATTTTTTCTTTTTGATTTATAGGCCATAAACTTATGCTGTATGCTAATAACCATGCCCAAATTACTCCGTAGAGATAACTCGTAGAAGAATTTATTCCGACAGAAGGAAGATGCCCAGTCAATTCTTCAATATAGTTAATAATACTAGTATTGAAAATTAATACCAAAAAGCTTAAAAAAAACAGTGTAGTATATAAATAACTTTTAGGTATATTCATTAAATTTTATCACCCATAATAATTACTACATTTAAATATAAAAAAGATAGAAAAAGGAATACTTAGTTAGCATATTATTATTCTAACCATTGACTAAGATCCCTATTAATAATGTCTGAAAGTTTATCTACATTAGGTTTAATTTGTTTTTTTAATTCTTTTTTAAAATCTAAATTGATTTTATCTTTGTGAGTTATCTTTTTTGAATTTATTAATATTAATTTATTAGCAAGTTTAATAATATTATTTCCGAAGATTTTCTTTGATAAACCCCATATTTTCTTTACATTTTTTGGTGGACTTAATAAATATCTATTAAGTATTTTGATTCTGCTTTCTTTACTACGATTTATGATTGGAAAATTAGTTCTATTGTCATATTGAAGATTAAGAAAAGATAATATTGATTGATACGTATTTAGTGTGTGCGCTGTAAAATCGTCAAATAAAATAAACTTTATTTGATTCTGTGGAAAAATTAAGCAAAGTTTTTCAACCTGATCTCCAAAATTTAGCACTCTTTCATACTGTAAAAATTTTGGATCAGGACAATGCTGGGGGATATCATTACCTAAACGTCTATTTGCCTGACTATCCCATGCCTCTTTCAAATCCTCCTTGTCCTCATAACCACTAAATAAAAAATTTCGATGTAAAGATGAAAATAAATCAATTGGATTTCGAAGCATTACAATAATTTTTGCCTCTTTATTATAATTATAAATATTTGCCAGTGCATTTTTCGAATATAAATACCAGACTGATGCTTCACCAATAATCTTATGATTTTTATTTTTACCTTTAAATAAATTTTGATATTCATCTAATGTTTTAACAAAAGCTACCCCATTGAGATCATTTGAAAAATAATGAGGTTCTTTTGGCGTACACATATATATATTCGGATGTGAGCTAAGGTATTGATATAATGCTGTTGTACCTGATTTTGGCGCACCAATGATAAAAAAATTAGGCTTCAAGATTTCATCCACTTAATATTGATTATAGATGGATTAATTCCGATTTTATTATTTGCATGTATTAATAATATGCAATTCCAAAATATTATTGACAATCCTGTTGCAATTGCTGCTCCCTCTATACCCATTTTTGGAATCAAAATTGAATTAAATATAATATTTAGTAAAACTGAAAATAGCATTACCGATGATAAATATTTTTCATTTCCAGACATAGTCATTAATGCGCCTACAGAACCTGCTATAACATTTATAACCTGTGCGATACATAATATTATTAAAGCATTTTCTCCTCCGATAAAATCAGTACCAAATAATCGTAATAATTCATACCTGAATATATAAATTATTATAAAAATTAGTCCTGCAATAATAAAATTATATCTTGATATTTTTTTAAGAATCCTCTCAAGTGATAAATATCTTTTTTCACTATATAGACTGGATATATATGGCATTAATATAATATTGGACACATATAAACCATATGCGACTAATGCTGCAATCCTTGATGCTATAGCATAAATTCCGGACTGTTCTTTATCTTGCAGAATACCAATCATTAAAACATCAATGTGGCTTAAAATTAGGTAGCTAGCTGTGATTAAAATAAAAGATCTAGAACTTTTTTTCCAATAGTTAGTATCAGATACTTTCTTATTATTTATATACTTGTTCTTTAATAACTTAGTTAAGAAATATTCTACGGCTAGCATTGCTGTAATTAATGAAAAAGTATGGCAAAGCAATACAATCTGAACTGTTAACATTAATCCTTCAGAATGCAATAAGTATGATATTGAAACTAGAAATATTATTGGAAATATTAATTTCTCAGAAATTTGAGATTTTATTGGTAGTTTAAAACCAATTAATTTCGCCTGATTTATATGAAGAAATGAAATACATGGTAAAAGAATAAGAAAGTATAAATAGTCATTAAAATTATCTAAATGCTTATAGTTATTTATTGCAAAGATAGAAATAATAAAAATAAGTCCGATAATAATACAGTTAATAATGACTCGTCTATTTGTGAATGATAATAATCCTTTTATTAATCCAGGATTATTTTCAATCGAATATTTAGGTAAGAACTTAATCAGTAAAGTATCTATTCCTCCTTTAGTTAATATAGACAAGATCATTACTAGTGACGCTATAAAGTAATATAATCCGTAATCCTCTGAGCCTAAATAATTCGTTAAAGTTAGATGAATAATAAAAACTAATACCAGGCTAAAGATATTGACAGCCATTGATAATATTGAAGAAATTGATACTCTTTCAATGATTTTTACTATTGATTCATTTTTTTTATTGTTCATCATTAATTTTTTTTAGATATAAATTAATTTTATTTATTTTTTTTCTAACCAGGCTTGAAACATTAATATGCTCCAGAGGTGATGACCATAATTTCTGCTTTTATTTAAATGTTTATCCCACATATTTGTGACAAGTTCTGCATTAAAATAACCATCATGTTTTAAACGAGAACTATCAATTAATGCCTCTGCCCATTCTTTTAAAGGTCCTCGTAACCACTCTGCAATTGGAATACCAAATCCTGTTTTTGGTTTGTCTATAAAATTAGCAGGAATAAAGTCATTCAAAATATTACGTAATATCCACTTTCCTTTACCATCTTTAATTTTTAGCTCAATAGGTATTCTCTGAGATAGTTCTACAAGTGAATGATTAAGAAAAGGGGTACGTGATTCCAGACTTACAGCCATGCTTGACCTATCAACTTTTGTCAAAATATCATCAGGCAAATAGCTAATCGTATCTAAAAACATCATATTTTCCCTGTCATCCAAATTCTCAACCCAATTATCATAGTCTCTGGGGGTGCTCATAGGTTCTGATGAATTAAGAACGATTTGTTCTGTATTATTCCAAAATGATACTAAAGTGAGATACATATCTTGAGGGTTATTAATTTTAATTATGTCCGCCATCTTATAAAGTTTATCGCCAATATTTTTATAATTTTTCTCATCAGAAATATATTTTCCAAAATGATTGTATAAAAAATTCCATTTATCAGGATTTATTGAACATATAATCTCAGAAAATATATAATTAATTGGATATGGCATTCGTGAAAAATTTTTCCATGCAGAATAACCTTTGTAGTACCTATTATATCCGCCAAATAATTCATCTCCACCATCACCGGACAAACTAACAGTAACATTTGAGCTAGCTAATTTTGAAATTAAATATGTTGGTATCTGTGATGAATCGGCAAATGGCTCATCAAAAATATTAGGTATTTTAGGAATAACATTAAGCGCCTGTGATGCTGTTACATACAACTCTGTGTGATCAGTGCCTAAATAATTTGCAATTGATTTAGCATCATTTGCTTCATTATATTCAGAATGATCAAACCCAATTGTATAAGTTTTTATTGGATCAGGTGATAGAGACTGCATAATTGATACAATTAATGATGAGTCTATTCCTCCAGATAAAAAAGCACCGAGCGGAACATCTGCTATCATTTGACTCCTAATAGATTCCGTTAACGCATCTTTGATGCTTAATTTTGCCTCTTTATAATTATAAATTTTATTATCTATACCCTCACTCATAACAAAATTTTTGTATGCCCAATACGTATGTTCAGTAGTTGATATTTTGTGATTTTCTACTTTGATTTCTAGGAATGTACCAGGTTTAATTTTATAGATCTTATCGTAAATTGAATATGGCGCTGGAATGTAGTTATATCTAAGTAATAAACTAATTGCATCACGATTTATACTTTTAACAAAAGAATCGTGTACTTCAAACGCTTTAAGTTCAGATCCAAATAGTATTACATTTCCAAAAATACCATAATATAGAGGCTTTTCCCCAAGTCTATCTCTAACTAAATATAATCTATGATTATTTTTATCCCATAGAGCAAAAGCAAACATACCTACAAATTTATCCAAAGCGGCGCTTAAACCCCAAATTTCTATAGCAGCTAACAATACCTCGGTATCTGACTGGCTTCTAAAAACATATCCGGCTTTTTTTAATTCCTCACGTAATGTTTTATAATTATATATTTCACCATTATAAACAATTATATATCGGCCAGATTTTGACACCATTGGTTGATGCCCTGCTAGAGTTGTATCTTGAATAGCTAACCTTCTATGGCTCATTGCTATACCAGACTTTTCATCAACCCATGAACCAAAATCATCAGGCCCGCGATTTATCAAAGTGCTACACATTTTATGTGATAACGCTTCTAGTGATTCACTACTTCGTGAACGATTATTATCAATAAATCCTGCTAGACCACACATGATATTTTATTTTTCATTTTTATTAAGATAGAGATTTTCTTATATAAATTTTATTACATAAAAATAAGTAACAACTTAATGGATAACTAGTAATAATTCTTTTCGTATGCAGAAACTATACTTTGAAGTGAAAATAAGGATGATATTCTTTCTCGACAAGAAGAACTGAGTTTTTGTTTTTCAATTTTATTTTTATTCGAAATTTTCAGAAATGCCTCAACTAGTGCGTCAGAATTTTCTTTTTCAACAGTAAATCCGGTCTTATCTACAATATATGATGAATCCCCGACATCAGTTACAACACATGGAGTTCCGCACGCCATTGATTCACAAACAACCATTGGAAATGCTTCGCCATATCGAGATGTTACGGCTACAATATCTAATGCTGCATAAATCTTATTCATATCTTCCCTGTATCCTAATAAGTATACTTTATCAGATAGACCAAGCTCCTCTATATAATCATAAAGCTCCTGATTGCTTTTTGTTATACTTGTACCACACATAATATATGCTGCAGAAGGTTCAACCTTGCTTAGTTTTGATGCAGCAAGTAAAAAATTTCGATGGTCTTTCATAGGATCATATCTTCCTGCTATACCAATCAAAAATGTATCCTCAGGTATTTTCAATTCATTTCTTATATTTATTCTGGCTAATGTATCAGGTTTGAACTTCTCCAAATCAACACCATTTGGAATAACAGTGTTTATTTTACATTTATATCCTAATAATTTATGCAGTAAAAAAGATACCTTTGAAACATACACAATATTATTAGGTATTATATTTGAAACTAACGCACCAATTTTTATGATAAGTCGTGTAGTGTATTTGGTAAATTCGGTATCTAAATGACTGGCGTGAATCGACCATATTATTTTCTTAACCCCGCATAATTTTCCTGCGACTCCACCAATAATATTGGAATGATATAACCACGTCTGAATAATATCAGGCTTATTTTTTCTTATATAATAAATTAATTTTAAGAATGAAAAAATATTTAATCGATCTGGCTTTATATTTGATTCAAAAACACTCACACCTTTCTTTTCAATATCATTTTTTAATGGGCCATCACTTATAAGACTAATGACATTAACAGAATACTTTTTTTCATCATATTTACTAAAGATATTATGCAACATGACTTCAGCACCACCGGGATATAATGAATTAATTATGTGTGTAATTTTTATTCTTTCTGAATTTAATTGATTTTTATATAATTGATCAAATTCCTTTATCATTACATCTAGTGAAAAATTACTTTCTATTCGATCTCTTGAGATAGCTCCTAATTTTTTTAAAGTTTCTTTGTCATAACTGATATAGTGACTTATTAAAGCTGATAAACTTTTTACATTACCAACTGGGAATATACTTCCTGTATTTCCTAAAATATGCTTAGTATCGCCCGTATCTGTTGTGATAACAGATAATTCAGATGCCATTGCTTCTGATATGGCATTGGAAAATCCTTCTCCATATTTTGATGTCAAAATAAATAAATCACTTGCTGATAGTAATTCATTAACATCGTCTCTTTCGCCAAGCTTTAGAACATTCTCAGTACTCTCTAACTTTTCTGTCCCTTTACCAATAAGTATAAAAGTAATATCTGGAAAATCACGAGCAGAATTGAGAAGTGTTTGGTGATCCTTCATTGGATCAACTCTAGCTACATGCGAAATGACTATTTTATCTTCAGATATATTAAGTTTTTTTCTTAATTTAATTCTAGCAATTGGATCATACTTATATTTATCAATATCTATACCATTGTAAATAACTATCCAATTTTTATTTTTATACCCCAAATTGTTAATATGATAGTCTTTACCTGAAAATGAATTCGCAACTATCCCATCAGGCAAATGTGAAAAATATTTACAAAGGCGAACTACAAGTCTTAATTTCAATGTATACTCTGATAAATTAAGATTAGAGCATCTAATTCCCCAAAATAATCTTACTTTTTTTCTTTTTCCAGATATGTATAAAGAAATTATTGAAAATAAATCAGCATAATACATCCATGATTGAATAACATCAGGATCAATCTTTCTGATTAATTTAGCTAATTTAAAAATAGATATAATTGCGTCACTTAACTTATATGTTTCTAATTCATAGAGCTTTATTCCTGACTGCTTTATGCTTTCGTTATCTACGCCTGCTTTTTGCAGACCAATAACATATTGTGTGTAGCCTTTTTTTCTTTTTGCAGTGATTAAATTTTGAAGTGATCTTTCCGCTCCTCCCGTACCACCAAATCTACCAATGATATGAATAACTTTCATATTTTTGAATTATTAATCTGATGAAATAAGTTGCAGTACTGCTTCGATATATTCTTAGATGAAAATTTCACTATATCTTTAAAAGCATTTTCAGCATACTTGTGCCTACTTTTACTAGATAGCAATTCAGAGATTTCTAATGCGATTTTATCGGCATTAAAATCGACTAATCTTCCGTTGTGGTTATTAACAATTATATCTTTTGGTCCATGTGGGCAATTTGTTGATAAGACGGGAATACCGGATGCCATTGCCTCAATAATTACGTGGCCAAATCCCTCCCATCTTGATGATAAGACAAATAGATCAGCTTTAGTGAGCCAGTTAGCAATATCATATTGAAAGCCAGCTAACATAATATTATCTTTAGAATTATATTCAGAAATTTTCTTTTCTAAATTATCTCGCTCTTCCCCTTCGCCAATTATAATTAATTTAACTGGTAATGATATCTTTGTCATTGATTCAATTAAAACGTCATAGCCCTTTTGGAAAATAAGCCTACCAATGCTTATTACCACGTAATGATTTTTTGACCAATTCCCCCATGGAGTTTTTGTCTGAATACTTGCTTCACTTTTTATCTTATCTATTTCTACCGGATTATGTATCGTAATTATTTTTTTACTACTTAAATTGTAATCTTCCGAAATTTCATCTTTCACACCACTTGATAATGAAATAATTTTATCTGCATATTTATAAAAAAACTTAATTAAAAATCTTTTAATAAAGTTAAATTCTTTTCTATTTCTATGTGGGTTTGTTTCTCTAATAATAATTTTTGGTCTATTTATTATTGAGAGACATGCAAAAATACATATTAGATTTGAATCCACCATAGTTGAAAAAACAATATCGGGCTTCTCCCTTAATATCGTCTTACGTAAGCTAAAAAAAAGGTATCTCAGCCTTTTTTTCTCTAGGTCAATTATACCCTCTGTGGTATTTACCCATTTCCTGGCCTCACCTGTTCCATCACCAACAACTAGTTTTATTGTTATCTTTTCATCATTGATATTATTAAATAGATTAATAATGGTTCGTTGAGCACCACCACAATGAAAATTTGGGACAAATATTAAGACTTTCAAAATTTTAAATAAAGAATATTATTTATTAAATATTTTTTGTTACAGTAGTTCCAGCATTTATTATTGTATTATTTTTTATATTTATACTATTGATAATTGTTACGCCTGCACCTATGAAAACATCGTTTGAGATAGTTGTGTTACCACATATAGTAACTCCTGGAGCAATATGTGAGTATGCGCCTACCTTTACATCATGATCAATTGAAGATCTTGTATTAATAATTGTATTCTCTCCTATGGTAACGCCAGATTGTAAAATAACACCGCTCATGATTTGACAACCTTCATTGAGAATGACATCTTTTGGTACTATTGCGGAAGGATGAACCATTACTGGAAATTTATAGCCCTTTTCCTTGTATTTGAGATAGGTTTCTTTTCTTTTATTATCATTAGGCATATG
>Ga0114932_10003413_pt1 | contig 15583 bp, 16 predicted proteins | sample 2SBtaG_2_FD_87286 | JGI IMG/M metagenome (GOLD analysis project Ga0114932, IMG submission 87286) | Deep subsurface microbial communities from Kolumbo volcano to uncover new lineages of life (NeLLi) - 2SBTROV12_ACTIVE470 metaG | ecosystem: Environmental > Aquatic > Marine > Volcanic ...
GACCTCGTTATTTTCGAGAGCCGTATCAGTTACCAATCCCCAAGTGTTACCATCGAACACTACCTCGCTACCGTTACCGATGCTTTGCTTAACTGTCATGCCTGTAGTATAGCAGACCCTGAGCTAATCGCAAGACAAAAGATGCATTTTTATGAGTTTTTTTTCTTAATTATTTACTTGACAAACAACCCCCCCCATTTCTGAAAAACTAAGAGATCTTAACTGCCCAATATGCCGGGGGGGAGTCTTTTTTCAACCTCTCATCGTTGATTTCCCATATGTTAGTGTAATAACAACAAATGACCTACACCAATTTACCAATTTATATTGGTCAAAAGAACCAATCAATAATTGCTGGCACTGTAGAAGAAACGGGGGCGGCTATAGTTGCCATGAATGTATCTGTTGATTATCCTACCCAAACAAACCCCAAAAGACTGCTAGGCAAAAGTATTGATGCGAACGATCAGTTTTTATTTGACGGAGCGTCTGAAGTTGGTCTTTCGTTTACGTTGTTGGCGCACACCAGCTTACCAGCTTCGTCTGAGCAGACGTATGCGTTTTTGACTGATCACGCTTTAGGTAGTGCTACTGGAACGAATTTTTTTCCTGTGCGAGTTGGCAATAATTTATTTGGCAAGTGTTTTTTAGATAATTTTAGTATTAATGCGCGGCCATTTGAGCCTGTGACCATAGATGTGAAGATGACATCTTATGATCCTCCGAGAAACCACACTATAAGTGGTGATAGTTCCCTACCTGATTCAAAGCTGGAGGATCTTCTGGACAGTAACAAGTTAGCATACGGACACACGGTGAGTGTGAGTAACGCAGACCAAGTTGTGAGCGAGAAGATATTATCGAGCATATCATTTAGTAAAACTTATTCAAGAAGACCAATATACAAGTTAGGGGATGTGAGGGCATCGGAATTCTTTGTGGATACGGTGGATAGTGAGATGAGGATAGAATCAACAGGCTTAGAAAGACTTATTGATCATAGTGGCCGAAAACTCACTAGCGATCTTACTTTGGAGGTTAAAGATTATGCTGGTCAGCAGATAAACCCATTTGGTGGAGCTTTAGCTGGGGCTGGGCTTGTGAGGGCGACAATGAGTTCTGGATCTAGAGTAACTGCACAAAATTATGGAATGCAGGGTGGAGAAACTTTGATTCCAAATGCGACAATCAGAGAGGTTATTGTGTAATATAAGTAAATATCATGGCTCGCAGGAAATCTGAATCGAAGGGTTCATTGGAGCTTACAGCACCATTTGAACGGTCCATTAAGTTTAAGCAGCGCGAATTTAAGTTCACGGCAAAACAGCAGCGATTTTTAAAAATAGCACTAGACCCCGAAACAAAAATTATATTTGTATCTGGGCCAGCAGGTAGTTCTAAGACCTACATGGGTGTGTATGCGCTGTTGCAGCTTATGCAGCAAGACTTCAACAAAGACCTTATCTACATTAGGAGCATTGCAGAGAGTGCGGATAAGGGTTTAGGCAGTTTGCCGGGAGACATTGCTGAAAAGTTTGATCCGTTTTTGATGCCCCTTTACGACAAGATGGAGGAAATCTTATATGAAGGGGATATGATCTATTTAAAAAACAAAGAAAAGATCTCTGCTGTGCCAGTAAACTTTCTGCGAGGTGCAAGTTGGAGAGATAAATTAATCTTTGCTGATGAGGCGCAGAACTTTACGAAGAAGGAGTTGACTACCTTGACTACAAGAATAGGGGAAAACACTAAATTAATCATAGGTGGCGACTTCATGCAGAGCGACATTAACGGAAAAACAGGATTTAAAGAGTTTTTTGACATCTTCGATGATGACGAATCAAAAGAAATGGGCATCCACACGTTTTCTTTTACTTCTAGAGATATTGTTAGGAGTGAAATTCTAAAATTCATCATAAAGAAGCTAGACATGAAATAAATTAATTAGAAAAAAATACTCACGGCCCTATATTTTATATATGAACCATGTCTTTTGCACACAGTGTGGTCACAAGATAGAGTTTAATCATTCCAAGCCTAATTTTTGCCCTAAATGTGGCACTCCGACAAATTCCGTCTCTGAGGCATCTGCCCCAGTTAAGATCGTAAGAGAAACAGTCGATGATAAAAATTTAAAGGATGATGAGACATCTGTTGATGAGCTGCCAAACATCACCGAATTAAAAGTAGACATACAAGCTGAAGGAGACAACAGCACGTTTACCTTCGGCTCTTTGTTTGGTGAGAACAACGAACCAAAGCGAACCCGCAGACGCAGTAAAGATGTAAATGACTTTATTGATGAAAAAAAGAGGCGGTAAAAGCTTTGAAGAGTGCATAGACATAATTGATACCGCCATTAGCAAGCAACAGTCTAGGTGGCGGCTAGATTCTATTAACTGGTTTGACTTTGAAGATGTTCGCCAAATCATAAAGCTCCACATATACAAAAAATGGCACATGTGGGATCAAAAAAGGCCATTGGAGCCTTGGTTGTCCACCATAATATCCAATCAAATTAAAAATCTTATAAGAAATCACTACGGCAACTATGTAAAGCCGTGTGTGGGTTGCCAACACGCATTAGATGACACTGGATGCTCGTTAACTAGGTCAAAAACACAGGACTCTGAATGTAAAGACTATAAAAACTGGGAACAGCGCAAGAAAAGTGCGTTTTCATTAAAGATCCCAGTTTCGACAGAGCATCACGATCATGAGATATCATCTAAGCCTCAACAAGACTTCTCCTACGAGAACTCGCTAAGAAAGCTCAACAAGCATATGGAGTCCTCTTTGAGTGAAATCCACTACAAAGCTTACTGCATGTTGTTTTTTGACAAATGCTCTGAGGAGGATGTTGCCAAGTTTATGGGTTACAAGACAAATGAAAAGAAAAGAAAAGCGGGTTACAGACAGGTTAAGAACTTAAAAAAGCTTTTTATGCAAAGAGCCGCCGAAATAATCCAAGAATTTGATATAATAATTGATGAAACTGACTTCTGAACAAGAGGATTTTTTAAAAGAAGAGTCCAAAAGCACAACTGACCTCAATCATCTTACAAAAAGATGTTTTGATGACGATTCTTTGGATGGGAGATCTAAGCAAGGAAGGTTAGTCAGGGCTTTTTTGATAGAACAGGGCATAAATTTCAAGACAACCAAGAGAGCCAAGAAAAAAAAGATAGAATTTACGGACTCTCAAAAGCAATTCATTATACAGCAAGCTCAGATGGGTTTGTCATCTGTGAGAATAGCGGAGTTAGTCTTCTCTAGAGACATCAAACCCCTAAGTGTGGAGCAGAGGGCGGTCTTGAAATATATACAAGAAACCAATCCAGACTTTATTCCTTCTCAAGACGGTGCGGCACTTCATAACTACGCCCCACCCAAATCTCCCTCTCGGATTGTTAAGAAAATCAATGATGCCACTGGGTTAAACTTAGACGACTCAAAACTAAATAGACAATACCAGATCTGTGTAGAGAGGTTGGGCATTAATCTTAGTAATTCTAGATTTATTAAAATTGTTAACAACTACTTAGACAAAAGCGACAGAGAGTTATTTGAACAGGAGTTCACTCGTCTAACGTGGGACAAACCTGACTTAACAGCAGATGAGATCAACTTGTATCTCAATGTCTGCAAGGAGATCATCAATTTGGAGGTTATCAGTAAACATCTGAACAAACTTAACGATATGTTTGATGTGGCAGATGACCAAACGGAAATGTCTGTGCGGTTAGCGGAAATTATTAAGGCTAAGAGTTCTGAGTATCATCAATGTGAAAGCAGAATAGAAAACCTTACCAAAAAGCTTCAAGGTGACAGGGCTACAAGGATGGCTGCGAGAACAAAGGAGAATGCTTCTATTTTATCAATTGTCCAATTATTTCAAGAAAAAGAAGAAAGAGATAATATGATAAGGATAGCTGAGATGCAAAAAGAAACAATCAAAGAGGAAGCTGAAAGGCTTGAGGGAATGGCTGAGTGGAAGGCTAGGATTTTAGGTATAGGGCAAGAAGATGTCATTTAAATGTAAAGAATGCGGAAGAGAGTTTAACACCCTTAGAAGCTTACACGCTCATATAAAGAGCCATGATTTGCTTCTGGGGGATTACTACGTCAAACACTTTCAAAGGCGTAACAAGCTAACTGGAGAGCTTCTGCCCTTCAAGAACTACAAGAGCTACTTCGAAAAGGACTTCACGCACCCCGATCAACTTATCGAGTGGTGCGAACGCTCCCCGGATGATGAGGTGCGGGAGTATATAATTGATATACTATCAAAACGCATAGAGAAAAAAAGTCTTGCTCATGGTCCTAGTAATCTAGATCTTATTACTGCTGGATTGCCACCCGTGGATTTATATAAAAAATATTTCGGTAGTTATACTACTGCGTGTGAAAAATGCGATGTTAAACCATTTTTAAATAAACTACTGCCGAAAGAGTTTCATGGCGATTTCTCAAATGTCCAAATATTGATTGATACTAGAGAGCAACAGCCACTAGTGTTCAAGAACTCCAAGAAACAAAAATTAGATGTTGGAGATTATGGGGTCAAGGGGGAGCTTTATGATTATACTTTTGTAGACCGAAAGAATTTTACTGATTTCTGTGCTACGGTAACGGCCCATTACAAGAGGTTTGCAAAAGAGCTAGATAGGTGCAGGGATCTGGGGTGTTACATGTTTGTGGTCATTGATGAAAATTTTGACAACATGGAAAAGGTCAATAAAAAAAGCTATAAAAAGTTCAAGCTTGATTATGTTTACCACAACATGAGAGAGCTGCAAAATGAGTATTCCGACTGCTGTCAATTCGTGTTTTCTGGCTCAAGGGAGTATAGCTCCTTTCTGATCCCAAAATTATTGATTCTAGGAAGAAATATATGGGAGGTCGATATGCAATACTTTTGGTCTAAACTATTAACAAAATATGAGTTGGGACACAGGAGAGCAAGAGTCTAGAAGCAGATTTCCTAACATCAATCAAGAGATTCTTGAAAAGAAAGGATTTTTAGATGACGATGAAGCTAGGATTTTGTTTTATAAGTTTTTGCGGCAAAACCCCTCGTTCGCCGCAGAACTAATAACAGGTATAAAACTGTTCCCGTTTCAACATATGGCTATTAAGGCCATGATGGAGACCGATTACTTTTTGGGTATTTGGTCCCGTGGAATGTCCAAAAGCTTCTCTACGGGCGTTTTCGCGCTATTAGACGCTATTTTAAACCAAGGTGTCCACATTGGGATTATCTCCAAGTCTTTCCGACAGTCCAAGATGATCTTCAAGAAAATGGAAGAGATATCTAAAAGTCCGAAGGCTGCTTTTTTGGCTCAGTGCATAACCAGAGTATCTAAACAAAATGATGAGTGGGTAATGGAGATAGGTAGAAGCAAGATAACCGCTCTACCTTTAGGTGATGGTGAGAAGTTGAGAGGTTTTCGTTTCCAGAGAATGATTATTGATGAGCTTTTACTTATGCCAGAAAAAGTTCTAAATGAGGTTATTATGCCCTTCTTGTCTGTTGTAGATAATCCTACAGAAAGGCAAGAGATCTATGACCTAGAAACCCAGATGATCGAGCAGGGTAAACTAAAAGAAGAGGATAGAACCAATTGGCCTAACAACAAAATTATTGGTTTATCCTCCGCTTCATACAAGTTTGAATATCTTTATAAGTTATATAACCAATACGAATCCTTGATTCTTGGCAAAAACGATCAAGATGGAGCGCACCGAGTAATAATGCACTTCAGCTATGATTGCGCCCCAGAACAGCTTTATGATCAGAACTTGGTTAGTCAGGCGAAAGTTACCATGAGTCAATCTCAGTTTGACAGGGAATTTGGGGCAGTTTTCACAGATGACAGTTCTGGATATTTCAAAGTAAGTAAAATGGCTGCTTGCACGATCCCTGACGGAGAGGGCCAGTCTGTGGAGGTTATCGGCAACCCAAAAGACGAATACATATTAGCCATAGACCCATCTTGGTCTGAGAGCGAATCGTCTGATGATTTTGCTATGCTCTTAATCAAGCTAAACAAAGACACTAAAAAAGGGACTGTTGTTCATGGTTATGCGATATCGGGGACTAGTTTAAAAGACCATATAAAATACGCGGCTTACGTTTTAAGGTATTTTAATATTGTTGCAGTGGTTGGTGACTACAATGGCGGTGTGCAATTTGTTAATTCTTGTAACGAGAGCGATATATTTAAAAGTTATAATCTAAAGCTGGGAGTTATTGATTCAGATGTAGACAACCATAAAGAGTATGACAAAGGACTGCGTAAGCTTAGAAACCAATACAATAAAGAAGAAAGAAAGTTTGTTTTCTTGAGGAAGCCTAGTTCACAGTGGATTCGATATGCAAATGAATTGTTACAGGCATCATTTGACCACAAGAGAATTTTCTTTGCCGGGGCAGCTATGGACGATGATTACCATAATCAAAGAAAAGCTAGCATCCCCATAAAAGAAATAAAATTCATAAGGAACTACGAAAATGTAGCAGCAAACTCAAGAATGATTGATTTTGTCGAACACCAAAAAGATATAATGGATTTAATCAAGGTTCAGTGTGCATTAGTTCAAGTGACAACTTCATCTCAAGGGACTCAGAGTTTTGACCTTCCTATGAATCTTAGAAAGCAGAGAGGTGCAGATAAAGCCAGAAAAGACTCATACTCTTGCTTGATCTTGGGAAATTGGATGATGCAGATATACTTTGACATGATTAATGCCAAAGATGATAGCGGTCAGTCCACTTTTATGCCCATGTTTATAAACTAACTTTTTAAAAAGTTAAAGTTAACTTTCTGACTTTTAGGTGTATAATAGTTAAATGGCTAAAAGAAAATACACTAAAAAATCTGATTATTGGGACAAATTCAATAAAACTAAGCCAGCCACCGCTTCGGTGGATTCTCAGACAGAACCGGATCTTTTAGGGGAGCCATTTTATGTTTCGTCTGCATCTGAGATGGAAGTCTCCAAGGCTGGATACACTAGGACTCCAGCTAGGGATAAAGTAAGCAGGATAAACAGGGCGGCTATATCTAGCACCACTGATAAATACTCAAGCATAAGGAACGGAATGCTTCCGTATCAGTTTTCCTTAGATGGTGTCAATATCCGCATGGCTATTGAACTATGCCAAAAAGCTTATGCAAATGTAGCAGTGTTTAGAAACGCGGTCGATATCATGGCTGAGTTTTCTAATACGGAAATATTTCTTGAGGGCGGCACACAAAGAAGCAGATCTTTTTTTGAGAATTGGTTCAAAAGAATAAACCTCAACAATCTAAAAGACCAATACTTTAGAGAATATTACAGAAGCGGCAATATTTTCTTATACAGAATCGACGGCAAATTCAAAGTCGAAGATTTCAGCAGATTAGTAAGGACTATTCCTTCTCAAAGTGAGGTAGAAAACACAATACCAATGCGATACATTGTGCTGAATCCTTTCGATATTGTAGCCAAAAGAGCCTCAACATTTTCTACCGGGGCTTATGAAAAAGTATTATCTGAATACGAACTATCTAGATTGCAGAATCCTATAACAGAAGAGGATCAACAAATTTTCGATAGTTTGCCACAAGACATGAAGGACGGGATCAAAAATGGTTCCTATTACACAACCGGATTAAAGATAGAGCTAGATCCGAAGAAATTGTCTTACTCTTTTTATAAGAAACAAGACTATGAGCCATTTGCTGTGCCTTTTGGGTTTCCGGTTTTAGAAGATATCAACGCTAAGTTGGAATTGAAGAAAATGGATCAAGCGATTACAAGGACGGTCGAGAATGTAATACTTTTGATCACTATGGGGACTGAGCCAGATAAAGGCGGGATAAACGCTCAAAACCTTATGGCTATGCAAACACTGTTTAAAAACGAAAGCGTTGGCAGGGTTTTGGTCTCAGATTATACAACCAAAGCAGATTTTATTATTCCAGACCTCAATAAAGTTTTAGGCTCTGAAAAATATAGAGTCTTAAATGAGGATATTAAACAAGGTCTACAAAACATAGTTGTAGGTGAAGAAAAATACAGCTCGACCCAAGTAAAGGCTAAAATATTTATTGATAGGTTGAAAGAGGCTAGAAATGCATTTGTCCATGATTTCTTGCAGAAAGAAATAAAGAGGATAGCTAAAAACTTAGGATTTAGATCTTTCCCTCAAGTTGTAATGAAAGATATTGACATGAGGGACGAAACTCAGCTTATGAGGGTCTCGACCAGATTGATGGAGCTTGGAGTTATCACGCCACAGCAGGGGATGGAGATGTTCCATACTGGGAAGTTTCCTAATGCAGAGGATATCGCCCCCTCACAAGAGCGGTTCATAGAGGAAAGAGAAAAAGGCTATTACAATCCTATTGTCGGCGGCGTTCCAATGATCGAAGAGAAAGAGGAGGCTCAGGACAAAAACCAGACAAACCAAGAGGCTGGTAGACCAGAGGGGACCACTGATATCCCATTATCTGAGTCTAGCTACTCAAGAAAAGCTATCCAGTCTACTGTTGGTTCATTGGAAAGTTTTAGGGAAAAAACTAAGTCTTTGATGAGGGAGTCAATGAATATAAAGCGGTTTGGCAAGAAGCAAAACCAGATGCTCGATAAACTGTGCGAGTCTGTTGTTTGTTCTTCAGAACTAGAAAATTGGGAACAAAACGCGATTTCCTGTGTAAACAATATAGAAAATTTGGAGTCGTTAGATATTCTGCCTGAGATTTTAGAGATCTCTGCAAAGCATGAATTAGATAACTATTCCGCAGCTATATTATATCACAGTAACCATGTCGTATAAATACACCACTAAATTTGACGCTGTAATCTCTCCTTGTGAGATAGGTGAAGCATCTTTTATTTCTTTAGCATCACTAGATAATTTACAATCGCTTGTCCCGAAAGGGATTAATTTTGAAGAGAACATTGATTTGATGGGAGTCGCATTTAATGCGGCTGTTGTTAATGTTTTTAACAGAAACGGTGACGGTATTGATTCTGACACTGCTGCCAAATTTACAAATAATTTTATTCATAAACCAACTAATATTGAACACGATAAAGAAAAAATTGTTGGTCACATAGCTTCAGCCGGATTCAGCGAATATGGCACTAACAAAATTATAGGTGAAGAATCAATCAAGAATCTTAAAAAACCTTTTAATATTGCTTTAGGGGCTGTTGTTTACAAGTCAGCGAACAAAGCTTTTGCGATGGCTTTACAAAGGTCTGTGGACCCCGAGGATTCCTATCATAATAAGATCTCAGCTAGTTGGGAAGTTGGCTTTACAGACTATAATTTAGCGGTTGGGAGCAAGAAATTAAGCGAGGCTCGCATTATAACGAACGAGGAGGAGAAAGAAGAATTAAAGGGAAGATTAAAGGCTTACGGCGGTAACGGTAAAACTGAAAAAGGGGAGAGCATATATCGTTTGATAACTGGCAACATTTATCCACTTGGGATCGGATTCACTGTAAATCCAGCGGCAGATGTTAAGGGTGTTTTTGCCCCACCGGAAGAATATCAGACCGCTACACCTAAAGATAGCGAAGAGAAAAAAATTTCACAAAATCAATTAATAAATGTAAAGACTAGAAAGAATAGTCCTATGGAAGAAACAATTATTTCAGAACTTAAGGATCTTCTTGTCGAAAAGAAGTTTTCAAAAGAGGCTGTAGCCTCGATGACTAGCACTTTCGCAGACGCAATTAAAGAAAAAGACGAAGAATATCGTAAGGATCTTAATCGCGCACAAGAAGAGAAAGAGGCTTTTGCAAAAGAGAGTGAGGAACTTAAATCTTCTGTAGAAGAGTTAAAGACCAAATTCGAAGAGTCTCAGAAGAAAATCTCAGAATTCGAAGCTGCCCACAAAGCTGAACAGGCCGTGGCTAAGTTCAACGAGCGCATGGATGTCGTTGATCAGCAGTTCGACCTTGAAGACGATGATAAACAATTTTTAGCAAATGAGCTTAAAGAGCTTGACGAAACCGACGAGGCTTTCGCTTCTTTCCAAGAAAAACTCAATGTTGTTTGGAAGCATAAGAGCAAAGAAGCTAAGGCTGAGTTCGACAAGCAGATCGAAGCTCGTATTGCAGAGGAGGTTGAGAAAAGAATTGCCAAGGCTTCTGGCGAAGAGAAGACCGAGGAAGAAGTTCTTGACGATGTGGAGTCCTCCGAGGCTACCATTTGTAACTCTAACGAAACAGTTTCCCGCGAGGAGAAATCCCTGCGCGAAAAATTTTCTGCGGCTTTCGACCGTAGCAACATTGAAATCTCTTAAAACTTAACACACACAATATCATGGCACTCAGAATTTTACCATTCAGACAATATGACGAGAATGATGTGGTTAACTTGTTTGCTCTTGCCCCCGGCAAGGAAAACGACTCAACCACTGAATCAGATGCTGGTGATGGAGACGCTGGTGTTTTTGTGACCGTTGCTTCTGGCAACTTTGGCAAAGATCCCATCGAATACACCACCAACAGTTATCTCGGAAAAACGGATTACCCATTTGTTGGTCGCAATCAGTATCCTAGCGTGACGCTGAAATGCACCCCTGCTGTTGCGGACGGACCTCCACCTTTGGGTCTTACGCTTCTTCAGACAGCTAAAAACGACGAAAACGGAGAGAAGCTTCTCTACAACCCTCAGAAGAGGGCAGAGCTTCAGGCCGTTCTTCCCGGTCAGGCTGTTCCAATCTTAACCAAGGGTATCGTTACTCTTACCGCTGATGCTTGCGCTACGCACTTTACGACTCACACTGTGGGAACCGGAGTGAAGATTAGTGCTGAAAGCGGGAAACTCACAGGTTGCAGACCTGATACTGACACCGCTAAAGTCGGAATCATTATCGGAACTGGCGACAGGACGGCTCAAACTGAAAACGATCAGTTTGCAGGAAGCGGAACTGAAAAGTATATCGTTGTAGCCCTTGGTCTTTAATTTTTAACCTTATTTACCTATGAAAATTTCTCTTAAAAGAACTCCAGAACAGGTAGAGCTTATTAAAGCTATGGCTTCTCGCAACCGTGCAGTTGCTTACGAAGCTCAGGTTGCTCTTGCAGAATTCATCGGGCCAGTTTTGGCCGAGGTGATTAACAACGCTCCTACTCTTAGTAATCTCTTTACGACCCTTCAGTTTAACGCTGATGATAATCCTTCGATTCCTCTTGATCTCTATTTTGACATCACGGATGAGGATTACGTCAAAGTTTACAGCACTGCTGCGGCGGGTGGTCTTCCACAGAATCAGGTGCTTCCCACCGCTTCTGAGATGAAGATTGCTACTTATAGCCTTGACTCTGCGCTTAGTTTTGATCGCCGTTATGCCGCCAAGAGCCGCATGGACGTTGTGAGCAAAACTTTCACGCGCCTTGCTCAAGAAGTCCTTCTCAAGCAGGAAAGAATCTCAGCTAACCTTATTATGGGTTCGCTTGCTGACGCCAGCACTAATTCGCTGAGTCACGTTCTTCGATGCAAGACTGATGGGCAGGTTCTTCTTCACGACTTGAATACCCTGCTTACCAGAGCCAAGAGGATTAACACTTCTTGGGCCAAGGGAACTCCCGCAAATCGCGCTGGAAGAGGCGTAACCGATCTCATCGTTTCTCCCGAGGTGACTCAGGAGCTTCGTGCGATGGCTTACAATCCGATCAATACGAGAGGTTCCAACACTGATATCCCTGCTACTGACGAACTCAGAAATCAGGTTTACAACAGTGCTGGTATCCCCGAGTTCTACGGTATCTCCATCATGGAGATTAACGAGCTTGGTGCTGCTCAGAAGTTCAACGACATCTTTGATGCCGCTGCTGGTTCTAGCACGTTCACAAAAGCTGACGGTGGCGAAGCTGATGTCTTCGACGGTGCAGCTAACAAGGACGAGATCATTGTTGGTCTTGATCGCTCTCGCGATTCTCTTGTTCGTGCTGTCGCTCTTGACGAAGAGAGCGGAGGCGAGTTTAACCTCGTTGCTGATGATCAGTATAGCATCCGTCAGAACAAGATTGGCTACTATGGCAGTCTTGAAGAAGGACGCATGGTTCTTGATGATCGCGCTCTTGTCGGTCTCATCGCTAGCGGAGTTGCATAATTCTTAACAACTATTATAAAAGCCGCCTTCCTGATGGGGGGCGGCTTTTTTTGTTTAAAATTTCACTGTAAGTATTACTATTAGTTATGGACGATAAAGATTTGGAGAAGTATAAAACCCAGCTTGAAAGCTATAAAAAAGCTGTAAACGCAATGGATGTTTCATACGGCGTGGATAGAGAGCAACAGGAAGAGGCGGTTGGTGAGGTAGAAATCTCGAAAGCTGTAGAACCTAAAAAGTCTAAAGGTTTAGTTGAAGAGCTTGAGGAAATGAAGGCTAACGGCTTGACTGATACTGATGAGTTTAGAAAGAAGCAGACAAGGCTTGAAGAAATTTTAGGTGTTGATACTATCAATCCTTTTGGAACAAATGAGCTAGACATTTTTGAAGAGAAGTTAGGCCATATGACTTTTAGCGACATGCAGTCTTTAGCTCAGAGAGTTGGCTTGAACCCATATCACGCAGAGTCAAAGTTGAAAAAAACTTTAATCAAAGAGTTTAAATTCAAGAACAGAAACAACAGTAGAAACATTCTGCCTTCTAGCCCTAAACCTGTTTTTGATCCACAAAACCCTAAACACGCTGAGTTACTTAAAAAGTTAGGCGATTTGTGATTTTTAGTGTAATCATAGGTATATGAGTATATTAGGGGACTTATCGCAAGATATATTAGACAACGAGTTTGATGGTGATACTGATATAGCCACCACAGGTGCAATTAGTGGATGGTTAGAGGCTAATCTTGGCAGATTAAATTCTTTGATCTATACTAATTACAGTGGTAGTGGCGCGGATTTGGACCTAGAAGCGCAGTCTATACACAAGGAGCTGTATTTGTATCATTACTATACAAAACAGTCTAGGAACTCTCTGAGGGGCATTACAAGGTCAACAGGAGAGATTCTGTCCATATCTGATCAAAACAACTCGATTACCTTCGTAAACAGAAACGAAGTGTCAAAAGTATATCGTGGTCTAGCTGGCGATTCGCAGGGGAGAATTGATAGGTTGGTTGCTCATTACAACATTTACCAAGCAGAGCCTCTGCAAGTCGGTGGTATTGAGGGTAGTTTTTACACTGGGCAGAATAGTTAATTATCCGTGTGATAATTTAATCATATCCTCCATACTCAGTTTGCCGCCTTTCTTTTTAAGTGCATCAGAAAGGGAAACTCCTCCTTTTTTAGTCTCAGGCGCTATGACGTTCATATCTTCTTTTGTCGCTCCAAAAACCATAGATGCATCAGCATCGTCCTTGATAAACTTAGAGTTAGAATCTTTATTTCTTTGAGCCTCTGAAAATGCCAGCAGTTTCTCAGGGTCTTCTTTTATATTATCTGGGATATTTTCGGTGTGTTGGAATATATTAAAAAACATTCTACCAAATACAGCTACTTTTAACTGATGCACGGATAGTTTTGTTATCGGCTTGCCATAAAAACCATAAACATTTTCACACTGAGACATATACATGCTGAAGAACGGTCTTAACACGGCGTTTTGTAAGTTTGTCTCACTTAGCCTTTCTGCTATTTTATTTTGTTCTGAGTTGATTATAAGAAGCTCAATGTCGTCTATCTCATCGAACTGCTCTTCGGAGAAAAAATTGTTTTTTAAATCAGGAGAATCAAAGATAAAATACCTTACCATTTCTTGAGAGGCTCTAGATGATGCGTAATCCTCTGCCGTTTTGCCTACAAGTTCTTTTCTTTTTTTCTGTAACTTTATAGATTCAGCTTCTTTTTGCTCTATGTCTTTTTGGAAAGACTCTTTTTGTGATGGCACAAAAAGCTTTTTCTTGGTTTGTTTCAAGTTTTCTATCTCCAAAGATAGAGATTTTATTTTACTCTCATCTGAACTAGACCACATTTCATCTTTATTAAGACGAGCTAAAACATCCTCTTCTGAGTCAACGCCTCTTTTGATAGCTAAATCTTTATACTTTTCGTAGTATTTGTGAAGATATCTTTGGTCTTGAATCGACACATGTTTTACAAAGGCAGGTGTGCCTCCGAACTCAATTTCAGAATAGCCGTCGAATATCTCTCCTATTATGGAGACATAGAATTCTTCGTTCACAGTTCTCCAGCTTCCATCTTCTTAATCAACGCATCAAACTCATCTGGAGTAGAAGCCTGATTAAAGAACCAAAAAGCTAAAATTGTGGAGACTTTTTGGATAAGCGCAAAATAAAACTCATCCTCAGATTCTTCTAATTTATGGTAAGCTTTGATTTTTTGCTCAAAATCCTCACCTTCGAAGTAACGATTGAACTTGTCAGCCTCATCGTCATATACGCGAGTCAAGTTAAGAACATACCACAGAAGAAGTCTGTTCTGCGCTTTAATATCTGCGGTGTGGTCAAATAAAGACGAGAATGTCGATTCCATTTCGACAATCTCTTTTCTTGTAATAGCCACTTCCTTTTTTACCTTCTCCAAACGGTCTTTTTGTTTTTGTGTTTTCTTAGTAGCAGAATCAAGCCGCACATACTCATTTTGAAGATCAAGAGCGTCTTTATAAAGTTTTTGGTATTTTTCTGCATCTTCTTCGCTAAACAATCCTCCTGTGTCGCTATATTTTTTAGCCAACATAGCTTTGGTTAAAATACCTTTCTTGATGCACCTACTCATCTCGATAGAGTATTCCAACTCAGCCTCTTCAAGTTCGCGCCTAGATGGGCGCTTAATTTGAACCTCAATGGGCTTTTTTTCCTTAACCTTTCTTTTGGTTATGGTTACCTCGCCAGTTTTTTTGTTGGTTCTTTTAGACTCTTTTTCAGTCTCTACTTCCTTGTCTAAAGTAAATTGATAAAGTGTTTTTGCTTCCATTGCCTTTTTCCTACTTAAATATAAATGATATCTGGTAATTTTCTAGCTCTTCTTGCAAATTTCTTATCGAAGAATTGCCGTAATCTAAGATTCTTTTCCTAATCCAAGCCATTTTTTCGGACGTAAAATGATCGGCGGTGTCTATAACTTCATGATATTCTTTAGGAATATGTTTATAAAGTTTTGCGTAATGAAAATCATGGTCTTGCTTCATGTCTTCAACCATCATTAGTAGCATTTTATATAGCTTAACAACCTCTTCTGTGGATCGTTTGTTTAAATTATTTTTTGGATTCATGCCTTATACCTGCTGATTATAGAAAAAATAGTGTAATTTTCTACATGGCAGGTTTTTTAACAGACTCTCAGATAACCAAGATAAGCGGAGTATTTGAAACTTTACATACTACTTTTGCGAGGGATGTGACAATATTTAAAAACCCCAAAGAAACCGTTGTTTCTACAAGCACTAGGTATAATCCAATTTACGGGCGAAGAGATACGGGTTCTACATCCAGCGTGACATATGAGACCGTATCTGGCGTTTTCCCGGCAAGGGTTTATTATATAAGCTCAGACGAAGAATATTTAGGGGGAGCGGGGCAAGCTAAGATAATTTTACCAGCAGGGTCA
>Ga0114932_10003416_pt1 | contig 15578 bp, 18 predicted proteins | sample 2SBtaG_2_FD_87286 | JGI IMG/M metagenome (GOLD analysis project Ga0114932, IMG submission 87286) | Deep subsurface microbial communities from Kolumbo volcano to uncover new lineages of life (NeLLi) - 2SBTROV12_ACTIVE470 metaG | ecosystem: Environmental > Aquatic > Marine > Volcanic ...
GCTCTTTTTAAAAAAACCATAGAAACGGGAACAAACCCATTGATATTTTTGGATTATAATCTCCCTGATTGCACTGCAAATTCAGTAATGTCAAGAATTTTGACAATAAAACATTACACAAAAATCATTATTTACACTGCTAATAGTAAAGAAGATGAGTCTATAAAAGAAGTAATTGGATTGGGTGCATATCACTATATTCAAAAACCTCTTCGTTATCATGAAATAGAAGAAATAATTAAAATTTTAGAAGAAGAAGAGTCTTTCCTTGAAAAAGAAAATGATCAAGTTAAAGAATTAGAAGACGCTGTTAAAAAAACTGAAGAAGAAATTAATGAACATATGGATTTTATTTTCAAATCAACAAAACAAATCAGCCTAAATAAAATCACATCAATTTTAAAAATCTCAGAGGATTTGATAATCCCATATTTACAAAAATTGGAACAAGATGGAAAAATAATCAAAATAGATGATAAAAAAGAAATTGCCTGTAATCAATGTGATTCAGTTAGAACATCACAGATATTTTATTGCCCAAACTGCAAAAGTTCTGATTTCAAATTAGGAAAACTAATTGAACATTATGATTGTGGGAACATTACTGAGGACAATACCTATACCAATGATCATTGCCCTAATTGTAAAAAGGAAATTAAAGCATTAGGAGTTGATTATAGAGTGATGCAAAACCACTACATTTGTAATAACTGTAAAGAATTTTTTCCAGAAATTTCAACAGAGTACATTTGCCTAAACTGTGAAAACAATTTCAAAATAGATGATGCACGATGGAAATCAAGCACAAATTACAAAGTCATTAGTAAGTAATAATGCCATTTTTTACCAAATATTCTATTCCTTGAATGAATGTCTCATCGTCAATAGACCCATCTGCCCACCATCCTGCATTATTTTTAATCCATACAGGCACATTTTGCTCACTAGAGTCAGATTGAGATTTTTCAGATACTAGAATAATTTCTTGTTGAACCAAATATTCTATTCCTTGAATGAATGTTTCATCATCAATAGAACCATCTGCCCACCATCCTGCATTATTTTTTATCCAGGTGGGCAATTCTTTTGATTGAGAATCTAGATTTATTTCTCTTAATAATACAATGTTAATTCCTTCTTGTTGAATTTTTTCAATTAATTTCTCCAACTCTGAAATCTGTTCCGTATTTGGTTCATTAACATATGTTCCATTAACTACTTTGGAGAATTCTTGTGGATGTGAAGTTACTACTGCAAATCCATAACTTTCTAGTCCTTCAACTACATCAGTAAATGTTTGTTCATGTGAAATACCTACAAAGATATTCTGGTCTGGTTCAAATGTTCCAGTAGTACCAATTTCTGGAAATCTGTACAACTCTTCACCCCTTAATGGAAATGGTGGAGGATCTTCGTAAAGTAAACTAGAACTAATATGAGTAAATCCGTTATCAATTAGAACTTGCTTTGTATCTTCGTTGAATCTGTTTTGTGGTGGGATGAATACTTTGGTTGTAATATCCAATTTTTCTTTCACTAGTTGTACAGATTGTTTTAATCTTGTATCTTGGTCTTCTTTTGAAAATTCTGTAAATGGTATATTTCCAATACCGTGACTAGCAACATCAAATTTATTATTTTTCTGAGATTTGATAAAATCCAACATTGTTGGATCATTTCCAAACGAATCTGCAATTACTCCTACTGTTAATGGAATATTTTTGTCTACAAATGTTTGCATAAATTGAATTTGAACATCATTTAACCAATAATCTTGAACATCATCAAATCTAAATGCAACACAATTACAAGATTCTATTTCTAATGATTCATCTATTTGAGAGGTTTCAGGGACGTTTTCTTTGAAAATATTGAAAATATTTTGTTTTCCAATTACTTGAATTTCAGTTTCAGGCCATAAATCTTCTAAATCAGGCGTAATTATTGCAACATATGTCCCAGTTTTTAAATTTGAAAATTTTGCTTCACCTCTAAAGTCTACATTACTTGATATAGATTCTTCTCCAAATTTTTCATTCAAAGTGACTGTGAATTCTCCATCAGAAGAACTAATTTTCTTTGTATCATTGTATAGATTTACAATAATCAAATCCTCAACAATTTTTGGAATTCCTACAGTTATTTTTTCATCAGTTGAGATTCCTTGTAGTAGTTTAATCGGAGATTGTGATTTTAAAAATATTTCTCCCAGAAAAACATCTGCAATATAGTGATCATCAGAATTAGTTGTAGATTGAATCCAATAACGTAGTGTCTCTCCCATTTCATTAGTCGTTCCTTGACGCCATTCTGTATTGTCTTGAGATTTTACAACTACTCTTGCTCCTTTAATTGGGGTTTCTCCATCTTCGTAATACACATTAAATTTCAATCCTCCCGATAAAGGAATGTCTATTTGAATATTTTTTGAAATATCATCTAACTGTACATAACCTACATCTGCATACATTCCATTTGCATAAACTTCGATTTTGTATCTGTGATTTTCTGGAACCGTAATAAAATCGGGGTTATTTTCTAATTGTTTTTCTAAAAATACTTCTTTACTAAAATCTTGATAAACCAATAATTTCATTCCATTAAAATCTGCCCTATCTCCGTTTGTATATTTAATTTCTATTTGAATTGTTTGTGTTTCTTCTGCATAACCCGACTCAAAAGAAATTACACATACAGATATGATTGTAAAAAATATGAAAAAATAATTTATTTTCATACTCCTATCCTCTGTGCACTGGTCCAAGTAGCTTTTGATTTTGTTAATTGTTCTATAATTGCTTTTAGTAGGAGGAAATCTACAATTTGTTTAAAACCAAATACCAAAAATCCTGCATACCCTAGGAGTCTTTGGTCTTCTCCATCAATTCTCAAGGCCAATGAAGTCATTAGATAATGCACTATTGTAAAAATCATCATTACTTGGAATACATACCAGCCATCTCCCATAATTACGCCTAAAATGGCATTTGCAGTAGCTGTGAATCCAATTATTGGGGTAATCACCATTCCAAGAAACAAATACGGTAAGGATAATTTTTGTAGATATCCATATCTTGGATTTGTTAGTGCATCTGAATGCCTTTTTAAAACTTGGATGTTGCCCCGATACCATCTTTTTCTTTGTGCAACAAAATCTCGAATAGTGTTAGGTGCCTCCGTATATGCTGTAGCCTTGGCACTGCCTTGAGTGATTAATCCTGCTTTTAGTAATTTTATTGTTTGATCAAAGTCTTCTACAATAGTTTCTTTTCCATATGCTCCTGCTTCTTTGAGAAATGATTTTTTGAATGCCCCTAATGCACCAGGAACAATTGTGATTGAACCAAATACATCAAATGCACGTCTAACAATTTGAATTCCTGTAATGTATTCTAATGCTTGACATTTTGTAATCCAATTTGTTCTATTTCTAACTTTGATATTTCCTGCAACAGCTGCGACATGTTCATTTATTTCAAATCCTTTTACAATTTCTTTTAATGATTGCCTTCCAATTATTGTATCTGCATCCACAATTACTATAATTTCTCCTGTAGAATACAAAACACCATAATTTATGGCTGTAGCTTTTCCACCATTTTCTTTATGTAAAACTTTGATTTTATCTTTATATTGTGATGCAATTTCCAGTGTTTTGTCTTTACTTCCATCATCTACAAAGATAATTTCTTTTTTTGGATATTTTGTTTCGAGTAATCCTTCAATTGTATTTGCAATTACTTTTTCTTCATTATATGCAGGGATGATTACTGAAATTTTTGGATATGATTTTACATCTGGTTGAATGTCTTCTTTGTATTTACTTAGTACGGCCATTGGTACAAATAACATTGTAGACCAAAATGAGATAGTCATTGCCCATAGTAAGATAATTCTTGTGGGTGATTCTAAAAGAGTAAATCCTTCATATGCAATTAATGTCCCGATTACAAATGGGGATGCAAGTAAAAATAACATGAATACTGAAGGTACACGTGCTCCAGGTTTGTTTCTAGAGTACATTTTTCCTGTTGCTCCTATCATATGATATACCGTAAGACCTCCTCCCAAACCCATTGCAATCATGCTAATGGGGCCTAAAATGAAATATACTGAACCGACTAAAAATGCAAAAATCACTCCAACTAAAACAAATTGAACAGGATCTTTTTTTGTCTTGACTATTTCTTCTTTTACACATTTTGTTTTTCTTTGTTGAGAATCATTTTGTAAATTTGGTTTGTAACATATTGCATGATGCCATGCATTTTTGTTTCTAATTGATTTTTCTTCTAATTTTATTGGATGTTGGCAAGTATTGCATTTGATCATGTTTGGATTTAGATATACTGAATTGTCTTTTTTAGAGATCTTTGGTTTTTTTTGATATCTAGTAATTTCCAAAATTTCTACTCCTAAAATAACTTCAAGATATTGTTTATCTGAATTGGCAATTTCTTTTTCTTGTTGTATTGTTTTTAGTAAATACTGATTTCTCCCATTATCACCTTTTTCTTGATCTATAGCATCTGCTAGTTTTGAAAGAATGAAATTTTTGTCCAATTTTTGTAATTGTTAATGACTAATTTGTGATTATATGTGGCTCCGTCATGAAAATTTTCCTTTCAGTCTATTTTTTTGAGCAATTATTTCATGATGCGATTAAACTGATACTTGGATCTAACCATTAATCTCATAATATTCTACTGGATGAGTAAATTGCCTATAGTGATCTACTTCTCTCCAAAATTTCTCTTCATCAATCTTCCTTCCTTCATCAATCCATACATTCAGAATTTTTTGCATAAACATTTGTGTACTTTGATCAATTTGTGGCCTGTTCCCTGTTTCTTTCTCAATTCTGTCTCTTTCTTCTTTGAATTTTTTTAGTAATTTCTTGAGTTGTTTTCCGTTCATCTGGGCAGCTTTTTCTCTTTTAGCAGACTGAATGTCTTTTCTAAAATTTGAAAAAAAACCCATGGCATCAATTACCTGATTCTATGATTAAAGCGTTACAAACACTATGACAAAAGCAATTGTGACTATGGCAATTGAAATTTTCATAAACGATGACATGGCTTTCATTCATTTACCGATATTATATTCATTTTAGGAACTAAAGTTTTGGTAGATTTCCTGTTTTGTCTAAATTTGATTTACAAACTTTACAATACAATCTGATCTCTTTAGATGGAAATTCAGTTCCACAATTTTTACAAGTATAAAATTTTTCATCATCCATGATTTATTATCCCAAATAATGAACTTAAGCTTATTGGTTTAATCCTTGTTTTTAGATTATCGTGCAGGTCTTCTAAACCCACGTTCTATTTTACAATTTGATGCATCAGATTCGCTAAATTTTTTATTGTATTGTTTGTTTTTAGATTTTCCTTCATCTGTATTCATTTCAATTTTGAAAACTTTTTCAGTTGACTCTTCAATTATTTTGTTTTTTGCAGGAAGAATATTTGTAGGTGAAATCTTTTTTTTGTTTTTACTTTTAGGTTTATCTAGATTCTGTAAATTCTTTTTACTCCATTGAATGTTTTTTAAATCTGATGATGATGATTTTTCTTTATTATAATCTCCAAGTGATTTAACCATAAAAGTAGATTTTAGATAATCCACTTAAGCTTATTGGTATGAATTTAACTTATTTTCTATTCTCATCAACTTCATTTTTTATTGATTCCATGCAGTCATGACAAATTATTGATTTTTCAGTCATTTCTCGTATTTGTTGATGATTTTGAAATTCTGAATCATATGTTGCCGCTATCACCACCTTGTTATTCCAAACTTCAAAATCTTCTTTCTTTTTTGAACATACTAAACAATTCATGATTTTTCTAAATTTTATATCAACTTAAGCGTGTTTGCCGTTCAAACTAATCTAAATAAATGGGTCAAACTCCTGCATATTATGAAAAAAATTTTTGTTAATGGATATGGCTCCATTGGCAGTAGAATTGTTTCTTTTTTAAAAGATGACCCAGAAATTGAAGTAGTAGGAGTGGGAAAATATTCTCCTGATGATAAAGTTCAAGAAGCAATTTCCAAAGATCTAGATGTTTATGTTCCAGAATCTAAACTGGATGCCTTTTCAAATTATAAAATTTCAGGCTCTATTGATTCTGCATTAGATAAATCTGATTTAGTAATTGATGCAGCACCAGGAGGTCATGGATACAAAAATAAAAAGAATATGTATGAACCAAAGAATATTCCTGCAATATACCAAGGTGGAGAGTCAACGATTGGTACAGAAGCAGTTTCTGATTTATTGTTCAATTCTAGAGCAAATTATGATCAAGCTCTAGGAAAATATCATGTAATGCAAGGAAGCTGTAACGTAACTGGGATGGGGAGGATTCTAGAACCATTACGTGATAAATTTGGTGATCAATTAGTTAGATTTGATGTTACTCTAGTAAGACGTTGGGCAGATATTGAACAAACAGAAAAAAAACTATCCGATACCATTGAGATGACTGAAAAACCTCATCACGGTGATGATGTTAAACTATACTTTGGAAAAGACGCACCCCTATACGTTCGTGCAATCAAAGTCCCTACAAGACAAATGCACTTACACATTATGGATATTAGATTCAAAGATACTGCCCCAAAACCATCTGAAATTCATGATATATTCACAAATGAATTTGGAGTTGCCATACTATGGACAGCTAAAGGAACCAAAGATGTTAGAGATTGTGCCCAAAATATGGGCTTTAATTTTACTGATACCAATATGATACACATTCATGCTAACATGACTACATCTATTGGAGATACTGTACAAATAATGTATTCTGATGATCAAACAGGTATTGTTATTCCTGAAAATCACATGTTGATGCAAGCAATGTTGTTTGAAAAATCATATCAAGAAGCATTTGCACATACAGAATCCATATTCCATATGGGTGAAAAGAAACAAAAATTACAAGAACATTTTAAACAAAACTAGCTTCGAATTTTTTCAATTCTGATTTTTTTAGGAATATTTTTTGAAACTTTTTCAACAATTATTCGTAATTCATCAACTTCAACTTTGTCTCCTTCTTGGGGGATATCTTGTAATCTTTCATGTAATAATCCATTAAGTGATGCATAATCATCACCTTCTGGAACTCTTGTTTTGAAAATCTCATTTATTCTATCGATGTCTATGTCTCCATTGGTAATTATGGTGTCTTGATCAATTCTTTCGTATCCTGCCTGTCTTGTCAAGTCTGTTTCATCTTCAATTTCCCCAACTATTTCCTCAAGAAGATCTTCTAGCGTAACAAGGCCTTCAACTCCCCCGTGTTCATCCAATACAATTGCCATGTGTGTTTTTCTTCCCTTCATTTCTTTCAATAATGCACTAACCATTTTTTCTTGTGAAGCAAATACTGGTTTTCTTGCAATTTTTTCAAGACTAGTCATTTTGTTGTCATTTTCTAATTCTTTTAGAACATCTCTAACGTGAATGAATCCTACAATGTCATCACTAGTATCTCCATAAATTGGAATTCTTGAATGTCCGCTTTGATTGATTTGGGGCAGTGCTTCAAAAAGTAACATTTTAGAATTTAATGTAAACATTTTTGTTCTAGGAGTCATAACTGAACGAATCACGGTATCATCGAATTTCAAAGCTCCATGAACTAGTTCCATCTCATCTTTTTCAAGAGCTTTTTCTTCTAAACCTTGATCAATTACTCCCTTGATTTCTTCTTCAGTAATTGGAGGTGGTGTGTAACTACTTCCAGTAATTTTAACAACACCTTTGGTGATAATTTCAAAGAATTTTACAACGGGATAAAATACATAGCTGAATCCAAGTAAAACTGGTGCATACCTTAATGCAATTTTAGTTGAATTTGCATTACAGTAAGTTTTAGGTGTAATTTCTCCAAAAACAAGAATCAAAAATGTCATGACTCCTACTGCAATCCCTAATCCGTCATTTCCAAATAATCTGATAGCTACGCTTGTTGCAAGTGCAGAAGCACCAACATTTACAAGATTATTTCCAAGATTTACGCTGGACATCATCCAACTTGGATTCATTTTTAATTTATGAAGTGCTTTTGAACCTTTTTTTCCTTCGTTAAATAATTGAACCACTTTGGATTTTCTTACTCCAACAAGAGCAACTTCCAATCCACTGAAAAATCCAGATAATCCAATTAGAATAGCTAACGCTGAAATTTCAATCCATAAATCTACCATGTTTTTCTCCTGGAAAATTTCTTAGAACAATTGTAACAATTACTCATTTAGTTTTTTTGCACCATCTTTTGGTTGTATTTTTTTTGTAAAACCAGAATTTAAGGCTTGAGATATAAAAAAACCCTTGAGCCTAAAAACAAGGCTAATTTTTAGGAGGATTGGAAAACCTATTCTCAGGATTTCTGTGATAATCTACTGGAATCATTGCATCCTTTTGTCTACCTGTAAGAATTCCTACAACCACATCATCTTTTTTGATTATTTCTTCACTAATCAATTTTCTAATTCCAACTACTGATGCACCTGATGCCATCTCACAATCAAATCCGTTAAGACCTACAACTGACATGCCATCTAACATTTCAGAATCTGTAACTGTAGTTGAAACACCATTTGTAAATTCCAATGCACGTAAACCTTTTAGAATATTTGCAGGTCTACCAATTTGAATTGCAGTAGCTTTAGTTTTTGGTCTAATTCCTTCTTTGTCTAAATGATCATAATATCTAGAAATTAATTCTGTGTTGGGGTTGCCCTTATTCCATCGAAGTTCTTCCCCTTCAAATTTTCCATTATACAAATCAGACAATGTACTGGCACCTTCTGAATTAATTACTGCAATTCTAGGAATTTTTTTAATCCATCCCCATTCGTATAATTCCATCAATGCTTTCCCACAACTTGAAGTGTTACCTAATGCTCCTCCAGGATATACAATCCAATCTGGTACTTCCCAATTCAAATACTCTAATGCTCTAAATGGAATTGTTTTTTGTCCTTCTATTCTAAAGGGATTGACAGAGTTTACAGTATATCCATCATGATTTTGTGCATCATCTAGTGACTGTTTTAATGCATCATCAAAATTACCATCAACTTCTACAATTTGAGCTCCAAATTGATATGCTTGACTAAGTTTTCCAGGTGCAATCTGACCTGCAGGGATGTATACATCACAGTTAATCCCTTCATTTGCTGCAAACATTCCAGCTGATGCAGATGTATTTCCAGTTGATGCACAAACTATTTTCTTTGCACCCACCATCTTTGCATGAGTTACCGCAGTTGCCATTCCGTTATCCTTGAATGATCCACTTGGATTGTATCCTTCAGGTTGTAACCATACATTATCACTTGAAATTCCAATAAACTCTGCAGCCTTTGACATGTGATAGGGCTTTGATTGTCTACCTTCTGCCCCATCTAATGAGACTAGGTATTTTGAACATTCATCAATATTCTCAGTATCGATCTGACAAAAATTTAGTAATTCTCTAAATCTCCAAACTCCACTTTCATTGAAAATACTTCCTTCCGAATTCCGTCTTTTGTAAAAGACTTCTTTGAGAGTTGAGGATGGTTTATTTTTATACTTTACATCTAATAGGTGACCTTTTTCACATTGTACATTTGTATTCTCAATGGGGTACTCTAACCCACAGTTTGGATCAACACATTTGAGATAAGCATCTTCTTGCATCGTAATTAGAGATAATCGGTGATAATTTAAAGGAAATCCTGTAAAGTTCTTCACGATAAGCTGTTTTTGCTAAACTATAGATTGGATGTATCTCAATTGTTAATATGGTGACTTACAATGAATATTTGAAGAAAATTTTATCCCAAATTTTAGATTCATATGATAATCTTAGAAAAATTGAGGACAAACCAGGTGATCTTGACATCATTAAGAAAGAAATGTTGAAAATTAATGGATTTCTCAAGGTATCTGTCAACAATGTTGATGAATACAAAATACCCCAGTCTGATTTTAAAAGCTTAAAATCAAAATTCAATAGTTATTTGGAAAATTACTTTTTTGAAAAAGAGATTGAAACTATGGCTCCTCTGTATTCTAATGATATCAGTAGAGTAAAAAATATGAGATTGAAAATCATTGAAGCCTTGGAAGATAAAAAAATGATTGAAGATGTAGGAGATTTGCTAGAAAAACTATGACTGATGAGAAAAAATGTATGCTATGCGGTTGTCGTGATCATAAACTTTTTGGATGTAATCGTCACATGTCAAAAAAATGTAGTTGCTACAAATCTTGAAATTTAATTTAAAATAATTACTTTCTTTTAGGCCCTGATCTTTCATGGAAATTTAAACAGCATTTGCATTCTTTTTCCAAGCATTCTGTTTCACTATGATGACCACAGATACCACATTCACAGCTGTTTGACATGTTAATGCTTAATTGATTTAGAATATAATTTATCAACCTATTTTTTATGAGTTTAAGGTCAAAATGAGATTATTTTTTAGATTTTGACTTTTTTGCAGGTTTGCCTTCAAGTTCTTTTTTGATTTCTTCGGCTTTATTGTCTACTGCTTTGATGATCTCTTGGATAATACCATCCAAATCACTATCTTCTGCATCTGGTTCAACAGTACTTGCAATTTCATTAATAGTTGTAGAAATCTCAGAACTGACATCCTCAAAACTTTCTGGATCTTCATATGCAGCATTGTATAGATTTTTGAGATTATTTACATGGCCAATTACTTGCTCTGTTAAGACTATTTTGTAATCAGTTCCATTGACGTCAAATTCTTTTGAACTCATAATGGTTTTTCAAATTCTTTTGTTTATAATGTTTTCAGCTAAAAATTAACCATGTTGAATGTGAATTATAATCAAAATACTATGTAGTCTAGTGCAGAAGCATCACTGATCAATCTAGTGTGTTTTGAACCTACGACATAACCATTCTTGATGTCTTCGGCAGGTATCCATCTATTTGTTGAAGAGTAGTGTCTTTTCTCAGCTAACTCTCTTTCTATAGCTTCAATATCAAATTCCCCTTCTTCTACTTGTTGTGTTGTAAGGTGTTTGATTGTAACCAAAATTTTTGTTACTTTAACACGATCTCCAAATTTCCATTTTAAGACGGGATTTTCATCTGATACTTCCAATACTTTGATCTTCATTTGTTTTTGTCCAAATGCATCATGGCTAATCAAAACTCTTTCATCAGTAAATTCTTCAAAACTTATTCTTGAATTTACTTCTGCATCTGAAACTGTCTCAAGTAATGATTCAGTAATTTTGTCATTTGACTCAATATTGGAATTTTCTTCAGACATACAGTTACTTGATGTCTATTGCTTAAAAACGATTTGAAGATTTGTTTTGAATTAGGCACTAGTCCTCTGCTTTGTTTTAAATGGCATTTTGCATTCTTTAAGAGGTATTTCCTTTCTAACCCCATCTATTTTTGCAAAAAATTTGCCATCATATGTACAAACACAGTCAGTAATTTCTAAAGATTCATCCCAAATTTTGAAATATTCTCGCAATTCTCGACTTTCATATTCTCCCACTGCTATCCTTTTCTTTGAAAGAAATTTGAATGCTAGTAAGACATTTCTTTTTTTATAAATATCAAAAGTTTTAATCCATTCTAGACATCGCTCAATTTGATCAGCAGGAACGGGTAAAGAAGTACTAGTTCCAGATTTTGCCTCAATAGTAAAAATTATGCTGTTTTCTGTATTTACTGCAAGCACATCAGGCAATGCAATGCTAGGTGATCCTAGTCTAAATGCCTTCCAATCTTCAGTTTTGTTAAATCTCTTAACAATAGTATCTTCCCATTGATATCCTCTCTGTCTTCTAGTCCTTGCTGCTTTTTGATTATTTTTTGATGGTGTATAGTCATTTTTTTGTTTAGTTATAGTTACTGAAGTGAATTTACGTCTCAATGGCATGATTATCTTGTTTGATGTATAGTAAAGCAGGTAATTACATAATAACTCAACAAAATATCAGATAAAAGTCATACATCTGAACATTTTAAAATCTAGGGATTCATAATCGTACATGTCCTCTCCTGATATTATTATCGAAAAGCTTCTAGAGCAAAGAGATGTGAATTTGAATCTGTTAAAACACTTAGATTTTGAAATGATGATGGACCCAACTGAAAAAGAGACAGAACGCATAGAACAACTCAAGGCAAATACTATTGATCAATTAAAAAAAATTGAACAAGAAATATCTTTTCTGTCATCTCAAAAATCTTAGAATACCATGAGTTTATCAAACCCAACTAGTGCACAAAAATCATGTTTGATGAACTAGTAGATAATTTAGTCTCGATTAAGAAAAATTTTGCTAAAAACTATTCGGGCAATGCTCATATTCAAGAAGTTATTCCTTCAGAAATTTCTGATAAATTTCAGTTAGAATCTAGTGATCTAAAACATCTTCATGAATTTGCGCTCAAAAATCCAATTTATTTTAATCATTATGAACAAGAAATATCTGGAATTCTTTGTACTGTCTATGAAGGAGATATCAACGATTATTGGTTAAACAGTATCAAACATGGTTCAAGTTGTCAGCCATTTTACCCAACATGGATTATGTCGGGTTTTGTAATGGCCAGTATTGCTAAAAAATTGGGTTACAATGAATTAGTAGATATTGGTTCAGGAGATGGAAGAATAGCTTATTGTGGAAAAATTCTGGGGTTAACATCTCACAGTATTGAAATAGATGATGTATTAGTTGAATTGCAAAATAAAATTTGTACCAATACTGATCAAGATTTTAATCCTAAATGTGCAGATGCATTAGAATTTGATTATTCATCTTTGGATTTAAAAAAACCTGCATTTTTTATTGGAGGACTTGCTCAAATGGGAGGAGATGTTTTAGCTACTAGTATTATTGATAGAATTAATTCTATTACAAATCTGAAAAAAAATACGGGAATTGTATTTGCAGGTACTAATACAAAACGACAATTATCAGGTAATTTAAGAAATGGTGGATGGAGTACTTTGATTGAGAAACACAATCTTGATGTAATTGACACTGTTTCATTACCTACAATTTGGACATTTGATCAAGATGTAGAAACACCTTACATCTATACAAAATTCAAATAACATGAAAAAAGTAATTTCCTTTTTCTATTCCACATTTAGAAATTTTTACCATCTGTCCTATTTTTGGAGTTTTTGAAATGTTTGCCATTATTCTAAATGTATTTTCAAATTCTACAATGCAAAAATATTGTTCATTTTGACGAGAAAATTCTACGATTTTACCCTCAAAATCTTCTTCTTTTAGAGTTACAATGCCAAAACAACTATCACAAAATTTTGATGGAGGCCAAACTATTTTTTTGCATTCTGTACATTCTGGAATGCAAAATTTTCCTTCATTTAATTTTGATTCAAAATTCATTTTTCTAATACCAATACTGTTGATGATGTAGCTGCAGCAGACATATTATGTACCAATCCTACATTTGCATCTTTTACTTGTCTATTGCTCGCATCTGATTGAAGTTGTTGTGCAATCTCAATTGTTTGAGCAATCCCTGTCACACCTAAAGGATGACCTGAACCGATTAATCCTCCTCTTGGATTAATTTTGTAATTGTTTGTTTGATGTAATTCCTTAATCATAGACATTCCTTTTCCTTCATCTGAAAAACCAAGTGATTCTAAGATCATTGGTTCGCAAACTGAAAATGCATCGTGGATTTCTGCCACGTCAATATCCTCAGTTTGTTTATTGGCCATTTTTAATGCTGCATTACCTGCAAGATTTGTTGATTCCATAGAACTAAATGAAATATTTTTTGTAAATCCTGCTGAAGTTGTCTTTTGACCAATACCTCTTATCCATATGGGATCCTTTGAATATTGTTTAACTTTTTCTTCAGAACCTAAAATTATTGATGCACTTCCAGTACAAGGTCTTGAACAATCAAGTAATCTAAGATCATCAGTTAATTTTTTAGAATTTATTACATCCTCAATTGTGTAGGTTTTGTTTGATAATGCATTTGGATTATTTTTTGCGTGTTTGTGATTTTTGACTGAAACTAATGCCAATTCCTCATCTGAAACTGAATATTCTCGTTTGTATGATTTTGCAAATATTGATGCCCAAAATATTGGATGTTTGTATTCTCCTCTAGAATTATCCCACTCCAAAATACTGCCTGGACTATCATATCGTTCCCCTCCGGAAATTAGTACCACATCTGCAAGTCCTGATGCTATGTAGGAATATGCTGAAACAATGGAATTTGTGCCTGAATTACATAAATTTTCTATAGTGTGGGCTATTTTGGGTTGAATTCCTGCTATTTCAGATAAAATGGGAGAGAGATATTTTGAATTATTATTTGTAGATACTAAAACTGCATCAATATCTTTTTGATCAATCTCAGAGTTGTTTTTGAAAATTTCTTTTGTAGAATCTAACAAGATTGATTCTATTTTTTTGTCTTCTTTTGTAAATGGAGTAATCCCATATCCAATTATTCCAACTTTGTTCATTTTATTCATCCAAAAATGTTTTTTTAAACAATTCAAAAGAATCCATTGTATTTCCAATTGGATTAAATTGTAAAATTGGTTGATCAATACCTGCATCGACAAAATTATTTAATTGTTTTTTACATTCATCAGGTGTTCCAGATATTGCAAGTGAGTGTAACATAGAATCTGTAACTAATTCATGATTTTCTTTGAATCCTGAATTTTTGAATTCATTGTAAATATTTTCTGTTTCTGACATGTATCCGTTCTTTGCTAAAAAGTCTCTGTAAATTTCTCCAACAGAAATGTAAAATGCTATTGTTTTTTTGGCTCGTTGAATTGCTTCTTCTGAATCATTTGAAACACAAGTAATTAATTGACATGTAACATCAATATTTTTCCTTGATTGCATTTTAGATATGGTTTCTTTCATCTCATTTAATGGTCTAAGATAGAAGATTACTCCATCACCAACATTCCATGCCAAATCTACCATTTTTTGATTAATTGCAGCAACATAAATTGGAATTTCTTTTCTTTTTGGTTTTATTAACAATGTAAAATTGTTTAATTTAAAAATTTCTCCATTATAGTTAATTTGTTTTCCAGATAATGTTAATCGAATAATCTCGACATATTCTTTCATTCGTTGCAATGGCTTTTCAAATTTGTTACCATGAAATGTTTCCACAATCGGAATACTGCTTGTTCCAAGACCTAGTACTAATCGTCCATCCGATAACGAATCTACAGTGGCTGCCCCCATGGCAATATTTGTTGGACTTCTAGAGTAGATGTTGATAATTGATGAGCCTATTTTTTGCATGTTTGTTCTTGCTGAAACTGCACCTAGCATTGAAAAATTTTCCATTCCCCATGTTTCAGGCACCCAGACTGTGTCTGTTTTTGTTTTTGAGATGATTTCTGAGCAATGTAAGACCTCATCTATTGACAAGAGTGAGCCTAAACTACATGCAATACGCATGAAAATAGTATAACTTTTGGATATTCTAGTGTATCTGTTTTAGCAATGGGTGAATTTTCCTTGAGGCTGAGTATTA
>Ga0114932_10003419_pt1 | contig 15571 bp, 11 predicted proteins | sample 2SBtaG_2_FD_87286 | JGI IMG/M metagenome (GOLD analysis project Ga0114932, IMG submission 87286) | Deep subsurface microbial communities from Kolumbo volcano to uncover new lineages of life (NeLLi) - 2SBTROV12_ACTIVE470 metaG | ecosystem: Environmental > Aquatic > Marine > Volcanic ...
CAACATTCAGGTCACCATAAAATTGATTGCCCCGATTGCGATGGACGAAGGTTTGCGATTTGCAGTACGGGAAGGGGGTCGCACGGTGGGTGCGGGTGTTGTATCCAAAGTAATTGAGTAAGGGTTTTTCGAAGCGGTTTGCAGTATCAGGCTAACTAAAGGTCAGTAGCTCAATTGGCAGAGCAGCGGTCTCCAAAACCGCAGGTTGGGGGTTCGATTCCCTCCTGGCCTGCCACTGTTAGCTTATAGCAAAGTAGAAGTCTTACAAACAAGAGTATTTCTGTAATTTTATTCGAGAAACCATAATGGCAGCACAATCTGAATCTAAAACGTCAGTTCTGGATAGTATCAAACTGCTCGTAGCACTCGCAATTGTGATTGGCGGTATTGCGGGGTTCTATTATTTTGCCGAGCATTCATTGTTGTACCGTGTGCTTGGTTTACTCGCTTTAGCGGTTGTAGCGCTATTGGTCGTGTTTAGTACCGCCCAGGGTAAGCGATTGTTGGGCTTTATCGGGGAGTCTCGAACCGAGGTACGAAAGGTTATATGGCCTTCAAAACAAGAAACCACACAGACAACTTTGATCGTTGTAGTTGTGGTTTTTATTGTTGGAATCATTTTATGGTTGCTGGATATGTTTTTGTTTTGGGGGGTACGATTGTTAACCGGCCAGGGAGGGTGATATGGCGATGCGATGGTATGTCGTACATGCGTATTCCAACTATGAGAATCAAGTAAAACGCTCATTGGAGGAACGTATAGAACGTGAGGGTTTACAGGATCTTTTTGGGAAAATTCTGGTTCCAACGGAGGAAGTTGTCGAAATGCGTATGGGGCAGCAGCGTAAGAGCGACAGAAAGTTTTTTCCAGGGTATGTCCTCGTGCAAATGGAGTTGACCGATGAAACCTGGCACTTAGTTAAAGACGTACCCAGGGTGCTTGGTTTTATTGGTGGTAGCTCAGATCGGCCAGCACCTATCAGTGACCAGGAAGCGGATACAATTTTAAACCGCGTGGAAGATGGGGTAAATAAACCTAAACCGAAAGTATTGTTTGAAGCGGGTGAGGTGTTGCGGATAACAGACGGGCCATTTAAAGACTTTAACGGAGTGGTCGAGGAAGTGAATTATGACAAGAGTCGCTTAAGGTTATCGGTGTTAATTTTTGGCAGGTCGACACCTGTTGAACTAAGTTTTGGGCAGGTTGAAAAAAATTAATTTTATATCAAGGTGTTTCGAGCAAGAATGGCCCGTAAACGTTCAATTGATCGTTGTGGGTTTTGTAATTGGCAGGTATTAGGAATTCGAATTAATCGACTACTATAGTAACAGGGGAGCCGCGAGGCGCTTGCACCCACTCAGGAGAAATACATGGCAAAGAAAATAGAGGCATATATTAAATTGCAGGTTAAGGCCGGTGAGGCTAATCCAAGTCCGCCTGTTGGGCCGGCTCTTGGGCAACATGGCGTTAATATAATGGAGTTTTGCAAAGCATTCAATGCCCAGACTCAAAATGTTGAAAAGGGTCTCCCGATTCCCGTGGTTATCACGGTTTATTCGGATCGCAGTTTTACATTCATTACCAAGACGCCACCGGCTGCTGTATTACTAAGAAAAGCAGTAGGTCTTGCCAAGGGTAGTGGTACACCAAATACAGTTAAAGTTGGGACTGTGACCAGGGCTCAGTTGGAAGAAATAGCGACTGCTAAAATGCCCGATCTGACAGCTGCTGATATGGATGCGGCGGTTCGAACGATTGCAGGTAGCGCGCGAAGTATGGGTCTGAACGTGGAGGGGCTCTGATGGCTAAGAATTCAAAAAGAACCGCTTCTTTTCAAGAAAAGGTCGATAAGACGAAAGAATATGGAGCAGAAGATGCATTGGCTCTACTAAAAGAATTGTCTGTTGTTAAATTTAGCGAGTCGGTCGATGTTTCAGTAAATTTGGGTGTAGACCCAAGAAAGTCTGATCAAAATGTTCGTGGGTCGACTGTATTGCCAAATGGAACCGGAAAAACTGTTCGTGTTGCTGTATTCACGCAGGGAGAAAACGTTGATGCAGCAAAACAAGCCGGCGCAGATGTTGTTGGAATGGATGATTTGGCCGATTCTATAAAGGGTGGTGATCTCAATTTTGACGTAGTGATTGCATCACCGGATGCTATGCGTGTTGTCGGTCAATTGGGACAAATATTGGGCCCAAGAGGATTAATGCCGAATCCAAAAGTGGGAACGGTCGCGGCTGATGTGGCTGCAGCGGTGAAGAATGCGAAAGCTGGCCAGGTTCGTTATCGTACCGATAAAGGTGGCATTATTCATTGTACGATTGGTAAAGCTGGGTTTGAAGTGGCTCAATTGAAGGAGAACCTGGAATCATTGCTGGTTGATTTAAAAAAAGCCAAGCCAAGTGCAGCGAAAGGCGTGTATCTTAAGAAGATTACTCTGTCGACGACTATGGGGCCTGGAATTTCTATTGATCAAAGTAGTATTTCGATTTGATGTATGCGAATTAAAATATAGTTTTTGAAGTGAGTTAATATTCCTTTATCAGGAATGTTTAATGACTTTGGGTTGTCGGGCTTAATCTGACAGCCGTCAAAGACCGTGGGTGCATTTTATTATGCTTAATTTAGCCTGCGTAGACGGTGGAATGAAACTGGTATTGCCGGTGGAAGAAACCGTTCAAGGTGTGCTCTTTTTTTAAAAGGCACATTTGAGCCCTGGGCTACAGTAATGTCGCTCAGATTTTTAAAGGCAATCTGGAGGTAAAATGTGGCGTTAAGACTTGATCAAAAACAAGCGGTTGTCGAAGAAGTAGCAGAAATCGCGGCGAAAGCTCATTCTGCTGTTGCGTCAGAATACAGTGGTTTAACTGTTTCTGAATTGACGCAGCTTCGTAAAATCGCCAGAGAGTCCGGAGTGTATCTTCGTGTCGTGAAAAACACACTGATGCGTAGGGCGGTAGAAGGAACTGAATTTTCCTGTATGCAGGATGCACTAGTGGGGCCATTGATGCTTGCGTTTTCAATGGAAGAACCCGGATCAGCTGCGAGAGTTCTTTCTGATTTCTCAAAAGACAATAAAAAACTAGAGCCAAAGCTGGTAGCAATAGGTGGTCAACTTTATGGTCCATCAGAATTGGAACGTCTATCTAAACTGCCTACTTATGATCAAGCCATAAGCTTGCTAATGGCGGTTATGAAGGCACCGGTTGAAAAGTTTGTACGTACCTTGGCTGAACCACATAGCAAAATGGTTAGGACCGTGGCAGCTGTTAAGGCTCAAAAAGAAGCGGCCTGATAAGGACGTTTGATTTAATAATTTAATTTAGGAGTATTATCGATGGCGGTATCCCAAGAAGATATATTGGAAGCAATTTCTAATATGAGTGTGATGGAGGTCGTGGATTTGATTTCTGCGATGGAAGAAAAATTTGGTGTTTCTGCTGCGGCTGCCGTAGCTGCGGCTCCTGTTGCGGCAGCCGATGCGCCAAGTGCAGCTGAACAGACCGAATTTGATGTTATTTTGACCGGTTTCGGTGCGAATAAAGTGGCTGTTATTAAAGTCGTGCGCGCGTTGACTGGTTTAGGTCTGAAAGAAGCTAAAGCCGCTGTAGAAGGTGCGCCTACGCCGATTAAAGAAGGTGTAAGTAAAAGTGAGGCTGACGATATTAAAAAGCAGCTGGAGGAAGCGGGTGCGTCTGCAGAAATTAAATAGTCTTGGAAAATTCAATAGAAATAGCAGATAGCGTAATAGCAATTGGCTGGCGGCTTTTGGTTGCTAGCCTTTTGCCGTTTTGCGTTGTCTATACCGTTTTATTTTTGCAGCAGTTGATGTAAGGAACTCGATATGGCCTATTCGTTTACCGGTAAAAAGCGTATTCGTAACAGTTTTGGCAAACGTCCCGATGTATTGGATGTCCCCTATCTGCTGGCAATGCAGATTGAATCCTATGTGAAATTTTTACAATCAGATACTGTTTTGGATGATCGCGCTGAACTAGGTCTTCATGCTGCCTTTAAATCTGTGTTTCCTATAGCCAGTCATTCTGGGTATGCGATATTGGAATATGTGGATTACCGTCTGGGCAAACCAATATTTGACGTACGTGAATGTCAGCAAAGGGGGGCGACGTATGCTGCACCTTTGCGTGTTTTGGTTCGACTGGTCATATATGACAAAGATGCTCCGGGTAGTACAAAAACAGTAAAAGATATTCGAGAACAGGAAGTTTATATGGGTGAATTACCATTGATGACCGATAACGGTACTTTTGTTATCAATGGTACAGAGCGAGTGATTGTATCGCAGCTGCATCGATCGCCCGGTGTTTTTTTCGATCATGATAAAGGCAAGACTCACTCTTCCGGAAAATTATTATTCAGTGCTCGAGTGATTCCTTATCGTGGTTCCTGGCTGGATTTTGAATTTGATCATAAAGATGCTGTTTTCGTGCGGATCGATAGAAGGAGGAAGATTCCCGCGACCGTATTGCTTCGGGCGCTTGGCTATGATAATGAGCAGATCATTGATCTTTTCTTTGAAAAAAATCGATTTACATTTGATGCGGGTAAAGTGTTTCTAAAATTGATACCGGAGCGATTGCGAGGCGAATTAGCCAGTTTTGATATAAAGGCGAATGGTAAGGTCATTGTAGAGGAAGCCAGACGTATTACAGCAAAACACGTGCGTCAGTTTGAAAAAGAAAAATTAGAAAAACTGGAAGTGCCTGTCGAGTATCTATATGGAAAAATATTAGCGAGTAACCTTATAGATTTAGAGTCTGGTGAAATAGTTGCCAATGCAAATGATGAGTTAACGGAAGAGCTTTACGAAAAAATAATACAAAGCGGTGTCACCGAACTTGATGCGCTTTTTGTGAATGACCTGGATCGCGGTCCTTATGTTTCAAATTCTCTGTCGATAGATACAAGTACCACGAAGCTGGAAGCTTTGGTGGAGATTTATCGAATGATGAGGCCAGGTGAGCCCCCGACGAAAGATGCTGCTGAGAACCTATTCAAAAATCTGTTCTTTACGCCAGAGCGTTATGATTTATCAACAGTGGGGCGTATGAAGTTTAATCGTCGTCTGGGTAGTGAGGAATTAACCGGATCAGGTATCCTTGATCAGGAAGATATAATTTCAGTATTGCGAGAGCTTATTAGTATTCGCAACGGCAACGGTGTCGTGGATGACATTGATCATCTGGGTAACCGTAGAGTTCGCTCGGTTGGAGAAATGGTTGAAAACCAGTTTCGAGTGGGCTTGGTGCGAGTTGAACGAGCAGTGAAGGAACGTCTGACTCTGGCTGATTCAGAGGGTTTGATGCCGCAGGAGATTATTAACGCAAAACCGGTATCTGCCGCGATCAAAGAGTTCTTTGGTTCAAGTCAGCTTTCTCAGTTTATGGATCAAAATAATCCATTGTCGGAAGTCACGCATAAACGTAGAGTCTCTGCGCTTGGACCGGGTGGTCTTGCCAGGGAGCGTGCTGGATTTGAGGTGCGTGACGTACATACGACCCACTATGGTAGAGTGTGTCCTATCGAGACACCTGAAGGTCCAAATATCGGTTTAATAAATTCACTGGCTGTTTATGCCCGAACCAACGAATACGGGTTTCTTGAAACGCCTTATAGACGCGTGACCAAGGGAGTTATTGGCGATCAAGTAGACTTTCTCTCAGCGATTGAAGAAGGCCAGTATGTGATTGCTCAAGCCAGCGCCAGGATAGATAAAAACGGTAAGCTGCTGGATGAATTTGTTTCTTGTCGGCATAAAGACGAATTTACTTTGGCAGCATCTGATGCCGTTCAGTATATGGATGTTTCTTCTCGACAAATTGTGTCTGTCGCGGCTTCTATGATTCCTTTTCTGGAGCATGATGATGCTAACAGGGCGTTAATGGGCTCAAATATGCAGCGCCAGGCGGTTCCGACGTTGAGAGCGGAGAAGCCTCTGGTCGGTACAGGGATGGAAAGTACTGTAGCGAAAGATTCCGGGGTAACTGTCGTGGCTGCTCGGGGTGGCATTATTGAAATGGTGGATGCCAGTCGTATTGTTGTTAGAGTTGGGGATGATGAGGCTGAAGCTGGAGAGCCGGGAGTCGATATTTATACGCTGACAAAATATACTCGATCTAACCAAAATACATGTATAAATCAAAGGCCATTGGTTACTTCGGGTGACTTGGTCAAACGTGGTGACGTGCTGGCTGACGGGCCATCTACAGACATGGGTGAACTCGCATTAGGGCAAAACCTGTTTGTAGCATTTATGCCATGGAATGGATATAACTTTGAGGATTCCATTCTGATTTCTCAGCGAGTTGTGCAGGAAGATCGGTTTACCACTATCCATATTGAAGAAAAAACCTGTGTCGCTCGTGACACAAAGCTGGGTCCTGAAGAAATTAGTGCGGACATTCCGAACGTTGGAGAAGAAGCGCTGTCGAAACTCGATGAATCAGGGATTGTCTACATTGGTGCTGAAGTGAAAGCTGGTGATATTTTGGTTGGTAAAGTGACGCCAAAAGGCGAAACTCAGTTGACACCAGAGGAAAAACTATTGCGAGCGATCTTTGGAGAAAAAGCATCTGATGTGAAGGACACTTCGTTAAGGGTGCCTTCTGGAATGGACGGGACAATTATTGACGTCCAGGTTTTTACTCGTGATGGTGTGCAAAAAGACGAGCGGGCACTTTATATAGAGCGAACAGAAATTGAACGAGCGAAAAAGGATTTTGATGATCAGCGAAGAATCGTCGAGCAGGATATCTATGCGCGAGTAGAGAAAATGTTGCTAGAACAGTCTGCTGAGAGTGGACCAGATGGGCTTAAAGCCGGTGTTACAATCGGTACAGACTATCTGCATAATTTGGAACAATCCAAGTGGTTGGATATACGATTACAGGATGAAGATCTCAATGTTCAGCTGGAATCCATCGCTGAAAGCATAGAGCAACAGCGGCAAGAATTTAACGTCCGCTTCGAGGAAAAGCGAAATAAAATCACTATGGGTGATGATTTGGCGCCAGGTGTTTTGAAAATGGTTAAGGTTTATCTGGCCGTTAAACGTCGGGTTCAACCAGGGGACAAAATGGCGGGGCGTCACGGTAACAAGGGCGTAATATCCCAGATTGTTCCGGTTGAGGATATGCCCTATCTGGAAGATGGAACGCCAGTGGATATTGTTCTGAATCCGTTGGGGGTTCCTTCAAGAATGAATGTAGGCCAGGTATTGGAAACTCACCTTGGTTGGGCCGCTAAAGGTTTAGGTATAAAGATTGGTAAGATGGTTCAAGCAAAATCCGCAATTCAGGATTATCGTAAGTATCTAGACAAGATTTATAATCTGAGTGGGCAAAAAGAAGATCTGGATTCCTTAAATGATGATGAAATATTTGAACTCGCCACTAATTTGATCGGTGGCGTTCCAATGGCTACGCCGGTGTTCGATGGAGCAACGGAGGAAGATATTCGTTCTATGTTAAGTTTGGCGGATTTGCCAACAAGCGGGCAGACCACTTTGTATGATGGGCGCACAGGCGAAGCATTTGCGCGTGATGTCACAGTGGGTTATATGTATATGCTTAAATTGAATCATTTAGTTGATGACAAGATGCATGCACGTTCTACCGGACCGTACAGTTTGGTTACACAGCAGCCTTTAGGCGGTAAAGCACAATTCGGCGGTCAGCGGTTTGGTGAGATGGAGGTTTGGGCGTTGGAGGCATATGGTGCTGCATACACGCTGCAGGAAATGCTCACGGTTAAATCGGACGATGTGAATGGGCGTACCAAAATGTATAAAAATATCGTAGACGGTGATCATCGAATGGAAGCCGGTATGCCGGAATCTTTTAATGTATTGATCAAGGAAATACGTTCACTTGGTATTAATATCGAGTTGGAACAGGAGTAGTGGTAAAAGTGCAGGCAATATATATAGGTATGGTTACCCGGGTTCGTGAATTACTCTGCAAGGTTGAATGGGAGATAAGCCTTTGAAAGATCTACTCAAATATTTGAAACGTCAGGGTCAGGTTGAAGAGTTTGACAAAATACGGATTGGCTTGGCATCACCGGATATGATTCGGTCCTGGTCTTATGGTGAAGTGAAGAAGCCGGAGACGATCAATTATCGGACATTTAAGCCGGAGCGTGATGGTTTGTTTTGTGCGAAGATTTTTGGTCCTGTCAGTGACTACGAGTGTTTATGCGGGAAGTATAAGCGTTTGAAGCATCGTGGTGTCATTTGTGAAAAATGCGGAGTCGAAGTGACGCTAACCAAGGTGCGGCGTGAGCGTATGGGCCATATCGAGTTGGCAAGTCCGGTTGCGCATATATGGTTTCTAAAATCACTACCTTCGCGTATAGCGCTTTTACTGGACATGACTTTACGCGGAATTGAACGCGTATTGTACTTTGAGTCTTTCGTCGTGATCGATGCGGGTATGACTCCGCTGGAAGTCGGTCAGTTGTTGAGCGATGAAGACTATTTGGATGCAGTAGAGGAATACGGCGATGAATTTGTTGCCAAGATGGGTGCGGAAGCCGTATATGGTTTATTGAAAGCCATCGATCTTAAAGGTGAGGTGGAGCAGCTCAGAGAAGATATTACCGCAACTAATTCTGAAACTAAGATTAGAAAATTATCCAAGCGCCTGAAAGTTGTTGAATCTTTGCTTAATTCCAAGAATCGCCCTGAATGGATGATATTGACTGTATTGCCAGTGCTGCCGCCAGAGCTGCGACCACTGGTTCCCCTGGATGGTGGGCGATTTGCTACGTCTGATCTAAATGATCTCTATCGACGAGTAATCAATCGTAATAACCGCCTGAATCGATTGCTGGATTTGAACGCACCAGACATCATCGTGCGCAATGAGAAGAGAATGCTCCAGGAGTCTGTTGATGCATTGTTGGATAATGGTCGACGCGGACGAGCAATTACAGGAACAAACAAGAGAGCGCTTAAATCTCTTGCCGATATGATCAAGGGTAAGCAGGGCCGGTTTCGACAAAATTTGTTGGGGAAGCGAGTCGATTATTCTGGGCGGTCGGTGATTGTTGTTGGACCTACGTTGAAACTCCATCAATGTGGATTGCCTAAAAAAATGGCGCTGGAACTTTTTAAGCCGTTTATTTTTAGTAAGCTCCAGTTTCGTGGCTTGGCGACAACCATTAAAGCAGCAAAGAAAATGGTTGAGCGAGAGGGGCCTGAGGTATGGGACATCCTTGAAGAAGTCATTCGTGAACACCCAATTATGCTCAACCGGGCACCGACTCTGCACCGTTTGGGGATTCAGGCGTTTGAACCGCTATTAATTGAAGGCAAGGCGATCCAGCTGCATCCTTTGGTCTGTACAGCGTTTAATGCAGATTTTGATGGTGACCAGATGGCTGTACATATTCCACTTTCTGTGGAGGCCCAGCTTGAGGCGCGAAGTTTGATGATGTCGACTAACAACATACTATCGCCTGCTAATGGCGAGCCGATCATTAATCCGACCCAGGATGTTGTATTGGGCCTTTATTTTATGAGCCGGGTGGCGGTGAATGGTAAAGGTGAGGATATTGTATTTGCCGATGTTAGTGAGGTTGAGCGAGCTTATCAAAATAAAGCTGCTGGTTTGAATAGCAAGATCCAATTGAGGATAGATGAGACTATTCGGGATGCCGAAGGCGTGGAGACTGAAGTTCGGCGAAGAGTGGATACGACGGTGGGACGGGCGTTGATTTGGGATATAGTGCCTAAGGGGCTTTCCTTCGATTTAATTAATCGAGACATGACAAAGAAAGTGATCTCTCAGTTAATAAATCACTGCTATCGCACGCTTGGAGTCAAAACAACGGTAATTTTTGCTGACCAGTTAATGTATACGGGGTTTTCTTACGCAACTCAGGCCGGTATTTCTTTTGGGATTGAAGATATGGCAGTACCCAAGCGTAAGCCAGAAATAATTGCGGCAGCGGAGGAAGAAGTCACTGAAATTCAGAGTCAATATGCCTCCGGATTGGTTACCGACGGTGAAAGGTACAACAAGGTCGTTGATATCTGGTCTCATGCGAACGATAAAGTTGCGAATGTAATGATGGAAGGGCTTGGGCACGAATCTGTCGTGGATAAGAACAATAAAAAAGTCGAGCAAAAATCATTCAATTCCATCTTCATGATGGCCGACTCTGGTGCTCGTGGTTCGGCTGCGCAGATCAGGCAGCTGGCTGGTATGCGAGGCTTGATGGCAAAGCCGGATGGCTCGATCATTGAGACGCCAATTACCGCGAATTTCAGAGAAGGCTTAGATGTTCTTCAGTATTTCGTGTCTACCCACGGAGCACGTAAGGGGTTGGCGGATACCGCCTTAAAAACAGCAAACTCCGGATATTTGACCAGAAGGTTGGTCGATGTTGCACAGGATCTTGTTATTACGGAGAAAGATTGCGGTACTGACGAAGGTGTTTTGATGACGCCATTGATTGAGGGTGGCGATGTGGTTGAAGCGCTTTCAGAAAGGGTTCTGGGGCGTGTAGTTGCCCAGGAAGTTGTTGGTTACCAGGACAGCAGTTTTGTTGTTCCTGCCGGTACTTTGCTGGATGAGACATGGGTGCAATTGCTAGAGGAACAGGGTATAGACAGTGTTCAGGTGCGGTCTATTATTACCTGTAGAAATCGCCATGGAGTGTGTGCTGCGTGTTACGGGAGAGATCTGGGGCGGGGTCACCTGGTTAATGATGGTGAAGCGGTGGGTGTCATCGCTGCTCAATCAATTGGAGAACCCGGAACCCAGCTTACAATGCGTACTTTTCACATTGGTGGTGCGGCGTCGAGATCTGCTGCGATTAGTAATGTTGAAGTTAAGTCGGCGGGTAGTGTGAAATTGACAAACCTGAAGACAGTAAAGAATAAGGAAGGTAATTTGGTTGCGGTATCTCGTTCTGGAGAAGTCAGTATCGTCGACGAATATGGTCGTGAAAAAGAGCGTTATAAAATTCCATACGGTGCTGTTCTTTCAGCCGATGATGGAGTAAAGGTAGCTGCCGGGCAGGTTATTGTAAATTGGGATCCTCATACTCATCCTGTTGTCACCGAGGTGGAAGGTATCATTCAAACGGTCGATTTCGTCGAAGGTGTTACTGTTCGCAAACAATCCGACGAAGTGACTGGGCTTAGTGCAATGGTTGTAACCGATCCTAAGCAGCGGGGTAGCGCTGGTAAGGAGCTAAGGCCGATGGTTAGATTGCTGGATAAAGAGGGCCAATCAGTATTCATACCGGGAACCGAAATCGTTGCCCAATACTTTTTGCCTGCGGGTGCAATTGTTGGTATTCAGGACGATTCGATCGTGGAAGTGGGAGATGTTTTGGCGAGGATTCCGCAAGAATCCAGTAAAACCAGGGATATTACAGGAGGGCTGCCTAGAGTTGCGGACTTGTTTGAAGCGCGTAAAACAAAAGATCCTGCAATATTAGCCGAAGCGACGGGCACCATAGGATTTGGAAAGGAAACCAAAGGTAAGCAAAGAATTATTATTACCGACCAGGCAGGAGAGCGTTACGAAACATTGATTCCCAAATGGCGGCATGTGACTGTATTCGAAGGCGAGCAGGTAGAGCGCGGAGAAACGATTGCAGAAGGCGAATTGACTCCTCACGACATATTAAGGTTACGTGGTGTAGGTGAATTGGCTTCGTATTTGGTGAAAGAAATTCAAGATGTATACCGGTTACAGGGTGTTAAGATTAATGACAAGCACATTGAAGCGATTATCCGTCAGATGTTGCGTAAAGTGGAAATAATTGATCCCGGCGACACTTCTTTTCTTAGAGGCGAACAAGTAGAGCGTGCGCGACTACTGGAAGAAAACGAAAACCTGGAAAAAGAACAAAAAGTACCTGCAATCGTGGAACCGATTTTGCTTGGCATAACAAAAGCCTCATTGGCTACGGAATCGTTTATATCTGCGGCATCATTTCAGGAGACTACGCGTGTATTGACAGAGGCAGCTGTTCGTGGAGTTGATGACTCGCTTTACGGATTGAAAGAAAATGTGATCGTTGGTCGATTGATACCGGCGGGTACGGGACTTGCGCATCACAAAGAGCGCAAGCATAAGCGGGATGCATCTTCTCAGCTAGAAACAGTTGATAGTGTTGGTGTGGATACTGTAGAGGTTGAAGAGGCCTTGAAGCAAGCATTAAATACCTAAGAATAGTCGATGGGCGCAATCGCCTGACTTGACATTAGAGTAATTTCTTAATATCATAATCGGCTCGCAACTCAATGGAGGCATTGAGTTGCGAGCCTCTCGCGTATTAGGGTACGGGCGCCTGAGAATAATGAGACTCTCTGCTGACCTCATAGCCCAATAAATTAATGATTCGGAGTTAGACTTATGGCCACGATCAATCAATTGGTTCGGAAGCCTCGTACAAGAAAGAAAGAAAAAAGTAATGTGCCTGCGCTTGAGGCATGCCCTCAAAAAAGGGGAGTTTGCACCAGAGTGTATACAACTACACCAAAAAAGCCCAACTCAGCGCTGCGAAAAGTAGCTCGTGTACGACTGACGAATGGTGCAGAAGTAACAAGCTACATTGGTGGAGAAGGGCATAACCTGCAGGAACATGCTGTTGTGTTGATTAGGGGTGGGCGTGTCAAGGATTTGCCTGGTGTACGTTACCACGTTGTTCGGGGAAGTCTGGATACAGCGGGTGTTGAGAGTCGTCGGAGAGGACGCTCAAAATACGGTGCTAAAAAGCCTAAGGGCTGATTTACTGACTAGGGCGGTAGAAGAAATGTCAAGAAGAAGGTTCGCAGCGAAGCGGGAAATAAACCCGGATCCTCAGTTTGGTAGTGAAACTATAGCAAAGTTTATCAACATGGTGATGGAGCACGGAAAAAAATCGGTCGCTGAAAAAATTGTATACGGGGCGTTGGTAACGATTGAATCCAAAGGCCACAGTGAGCCATTGGATGTATTCGATAAGGCTTTGGAAAATGTTCAACCCAGAGTCGAGGTTAAATCCAGGCGAGTGGGTGGGGCAACTTACCAGGTACCTGTGGAGGTTAGGCCATCACGTAGGGTAACCTTGGCAATGCGATGGTTAATAGATGCTGCGCGTAAGCGAAGCGAGAGGTCCATGCCGCAACGTTTGGCAGGTGAATTGCTGGACGCAAATGAAAATCGCGGAACTGCGGTTAAAAAGCGTGAAGACACATTACGTATGGCTGAAGCGAACAAAGCTTTTGCTCATTTTCGCTGGTAATTCAGCTGATATTTGAATTTTAAATTAAGGGTAATATAGTGGCACGTTCTACTCCCATCGATCGTTATCGAAATATCGGAATTATGGCGCACATCGATGCGGGCAAAACCACGACAACAGAAAGGGTTTTGTATTACACCGGGGTGTCTCACAAAATTGGTGAGGTTCACGACGGTGCGGCTACTATGGACTGGATGGAGCAGGAGCAGGAAAGGGGGATAACAATTACCTCGGCGGCCACGACCTGCTTCTGGCGGGGTATGGATAATCAGTATCCCGAGTATCGAATTAATATCATTGATACACCGGGTCACGTGGATTTTACCATTGAAGTTGAACGTTCGTTGCGTGTGCTTGATAGTGCATGCGCAGTGTTTTGTGCTGTAGGTGGTGTAGAACCACAGTCGGAGACAGTTTGGCGGCAGGCAAATAAATATAATGTTCCTCGCCTGGCGTTTGTGAACAAAATGGATCGCTCCGGAGCTGATTTTTTGCGTGTAGTCGGGCAGATTAAGGATCGTCTTGGTAGTAACCCGGTGGCCATGCAATTGCCGATTGGCGCTGAGGATAATTTCGAAGGTGTTATAGACCTGTTAGGAATGCGGGCGATTTATTGGGACGACGAAGACAAAGGGACTAAATATCAAGAGAAAAGTATTCCTGAGGGTATGCAGGAAGAGTGCGAAATATATAGAGAGGAATTAGTAGAGGCTGCTGCGGAAGCTAATGACGCGCTGATGGAAAAATATCTTGAAGAAGGTTCTCTCAGCAATGAAGATATAATGGCGGGAATCCGCGCACGTACGATTGCTAATGAGATCGTTCCCGCATTTTGTGGTTCCGCATTTAAAAATAAAGGTGTCCAGGCAATGCTCGATGCGGTTGTGGATTATTTGCCTTCACCGACAGAAGTTGATGCAATTAAAGGCATCCTTGACGATAAGGATGAAACGGAAGCAGAACGACCGTCATCAGACGACGCACCCTTTTCAGCGCTGGCATTTAAAATAGCAACGGATCCTTTCGTAGGAACATTGACGTTTTTCCGTGTGTACTCAGGCATTCTTAGTTCTGGTGATACGATATATAACCCTGTGAAACGCAAAAAAGAACGTGTCGGGCGTATCGTTCAAATGCATTCAAATAACCGGGAAGAAATTAAGCAGGTTCTGGCTGGGGATATCGCAGCGGCAATTGGGTTAAAAGACGTAACAACCGGTGATACATTGTGCGGCTTGGACGAAATTATTACTTTGGAGCGGATGGAATTTCCAGAGCCTGTTATATCAGTCGCAGTAGAACCGAAGACAAAACCAGATCAGGAAAAAATGGGTGTGGCTTTAGGTAAGTTGGCACAGGAAGATCCATCGTTCAGGGTACATACAGATGAAGAATCCGGGCAAACGATTATTTCCGGAATGGGTGAGTTACACCTTGAGATCATTGTTGACAGAATGAGGCGGGAATTCAGCGTCGAATCGAACGTTGGTGCTCCACAAGTCGCGTACCGGGAAACCGTAAAGAATACGGTGGAACAAGAAGGTAAATTCGTTCGCCAGACCGGTGGTCGAGGTCAGTATGGTCACGTTTGGTTGAAGATTGAACCACAGGAACCCGGTTCTGGCTACGAGTTTGTAAATCAAATTGTCGGCGGTGTGGTTCCAAGAGAATATATACCGGCTGTAGATAAAGGTGTTCAGGAGCAAATGGAGAATGGCGTTATTGCGGGATTTCCTGTTGTTGATGTCAAAGTAACTCTATTTGACGGCTCTTATCACGACGTAGACTCGAATGAGATGGCTTTTAAAATCGCTGGCTCAATGTGTTTCAAGGAAGGGGCGAAAAAGGCGAAAGCTGTCCTTCTCGAACCTATTATGAAAGTGGAAGTTGTGACTCCGGAGGATTATATGGGTGATGTCGTTGGCGACATCAATCGCAGAAGAGGGATTGTGCAGGGAATGGAAGATGGTCCGTCGGGTAAGATGATTTCCTGCGAAGTACCTTTGGCCGAGATGTTTGGTTATGCGACCGACTTGCGGTCGGCTACACAAGGTCGAGCCACTTACAGTATGCAGTTTGAAAAATACTCAGAAGCGCCAGCTAATATAGCGGAAGGCGTTATCAAGAAAATGTCTTAACTTGTCTGTTATTACGGAATAGAAAAAGAGGAAACTGTCGTGTCCAAAGAAAAGTTTGAACGAACCAAGCCACATGTAAATGTAGGCACGATTGGTCATGTAGACCATGGAAAGACCACACTGACAGCGGCGTTGACGAAGGTCATGGCGGAGGCTCAGGGTG
>Ga0114932_10003421_pt1 | contig 15567 bp, 12 predicted proteins | sample 2SBtaG_2_FD_87286 | JGI IMG/M metagenome (GOLD analysis project Ga0114932, IMG submission 87286) | Deep subsurface microbial communities from Kolumbo volcano to uncover new lineages of life (NeLLi) - 2SBTROV12_ACTIVE470 metaG | ecosystem: Environmental > Aquatic > Marine > Volcanic ...
GACCGGGTACCGTGGCCGCGGCCGACAATCTTGCACCGGGCCCGCAAGAATGCTTTCGGCGGCAAGGCCTATGATGAGATGCTGACGCGGTTGAAATTGAAGCAGGCTTACGGGCGGCTGTTGCGCCAGCAAGGCGACCGCGGTGTCTTTGTCATGCTCGACCGCGGCCTGCCAAGCCGGTTGTTGACGGCATTTCCCCAAGGCGTCGACGTTAAACGGATCGGCCTGACCGACGCCCTGGCGGATATCCGCGCCTTATTGGCTCAGTCAGACACGTAAACTTCCCCGAAGCCCCGTGTGCTCCTGTCTGCCCCCGTCCGCACGGATTAATGAAGCTTCGGAATAGGCTAATTTCCGTATTCTCTATGGATTTTAAATAATTATACTCATAAATTATGTGTTATAAATTAATATACCATGAAAGATCGTGAAATGGGTTATTCAGCGTCACCAAAGATTTACGTCCTGCACGAGAACGACGAATGGGTTGTTCCCCTGCGCGCCGCCTTCGATCAACGCGGGCTGCCCTATGAGGAATGGTTCTTGAACGATGGCGTTGTCGATTTTTCCGCACCGCCGCCCGACGGCGTGTTCTACAACCGCATGAGTGCGTCGTCGCACACGCGCGGCCACATCCATGCCCCGGAACACGCGAAGCTTGTCCTGGCCTGGCTGGAGGCCCACGGCCGCCGCGTCCTGAACGGCGCTCAGGCGTTGCGTCTGGAGGTCAGCAAGGTTGAGCAATATTTGACCTTGGAACAATTTGGAATTGCCGCGCCCGAGACCGTTGCCGCCCTTGGCGATGATCAGATCATCGCCGCCGCAGCGCGCTTCGACGGCCCCTTTATCACCAAGCACAACCGGGCTGGCAAGGGACTGGGCGTGCGCCTGTTCCACGATACGGCGGCGCTCAGCGACTATGTCAAAGGCCCCGAGTTTGACGATTCCCGCGACGGCGTGACGCTGGTCCAGCAGTATGTGGAAGCGCCCGAGCCGTTCATCACCCGGGTCGAATTCGTCGGCGGCAAGTTCCTGTATGCGGTGCGTGTCGACACCTCCCAGGGGTTTGAGCTGTGCCCGGCGGACGTTTGCCGGATCGATGACGCTTTTTGCCCGGTCGGCGACGGTGACGAACGTCCCATGTTTGAGGTCATTGACGGGTTCTCGAGCCCGCTGATCGCACAATATGAGGCCTTGTTGGCGGCCAATGACATTCACGTCGCGGCTTTTGAGTTCATCCTTGATGCGGACGGCAAGCCCTATACCTACGATCTCAACACCAACACCAACTACAATGGCGAGGCGGAAGCCGCAGCCGGTGTCTCCGCCATGGGTGCCTTGGCCGACTATCTGGGCAGCGAGTTGGCGCGAACCGCCGTGCCGCGCCGGGCGGCATAGGCGGGCTAGGTTTCGGGCCCCAGGGCATAACTCAGCAACCCGATGAGAAACACCAGGGCCGAGGTCCACAATAGGCCTGGCTCATAGGGCGGCGCGTCCAAGAACAGGCCGACGAAGTTTCCCACCTCGCACTGCACGGTGGTCCGGTAGAAGCATTCGCTGGCCGCCTTCACATCGACGCCCAGCATCTGCTCAAAAAAGATGTACCACCAGATGACCGCGGCGATGAACCCGGCAGCGCCTGTCGCCATCAGCAGTTTGCCGAAATTTCGAACGGTCAACAGGCGGCGGCGCGAGCGATCGGTGGGGTCGTTATTTTGGTTCATCGAACACTCACGGCGGATTGATAACGGGCAAATAGACCTGGATATATACGACGATGGCGGTGCCAACGGTAGCGGCGCGTATCATAGCCGAGGCCCGTCGGGTATACACTCCGCCCGGTGGGGCCGGGACAAGACAATTCGCACCGGCAGGCCGCACCGCCTCAAGAACGGCCATCACCGCACGGAGGCCGAAAACCCTCCGGCGGCCTTCACGGCGGCGTCCTTGATCAAGCGGAATTTGCCCGCTTTCAGTCGTTTCTCTAATCTTGGCGGCGCACCTCAGCGCGACCGCGCAATACCGGAAGGAACGGAAATGACCGCACCACAGCCCTTGTCGGGCCAAACCATCGGCTTCATCGGGCTTGGCTTCATGGGCCGGCCGATGGCGCGAAACCTTCAGGCCGCCGGCGCCACGATGATCATTCACAGCCGCTCGCCAGGCCCCGTGGACGAACTGGCGGCCATGGGGATGACGCCGGCACCATCGCCCCGGGCCGTCGCCGAACAAGCGCCCATCGTCATTCTGATGCTGACCGATACGCCCGCGGTTGAAGCGGTGATCACCGGCGAGAACGGTGTGCTTGGCGGTCTTCGCCCTGATGGCCTGGTCATCGACATGGGCACGACCATGATGACGGCAACCCGGACATTGGCCGATCAAGTGGCGGAACGCGGCGGCGCCTACGTCGACGCCCCGGTCTCCGGCGGCACCATGGGTGCCGAGGCCGGCACCCTGACGATCATGGCCGGCGGCGCGGCCGCGGCTATTTCCCGGGCGGCACCGCTGTTCGACGTGCTGGGTGCCAAGACCACCCATGTGGGCGATATCGGCGCCGGCCAGGTCGCCAAGGCCGCCAATCAGGTGATCGTCGGGCTGACCATCGGGGCCGTGGCGGAGGCCCTGTCTCTGGCCCGGCGCGCCGGCGTCGATCCCGGCAAGGTCCGCGACGCCCTGAGCGGCGGGTTTGCCGATTCACGTATTCTGGAGGTCCACGGCCGGCGCATGGTTGAGAACGACTTTGCCCCCGGCGCAAAATCATCGATCCAGCGCAAGGACATGAACCAGGCCATGGAATTGGCCGCCGGCCTGGGCATGCCGATGCCGGCGACGGCCCTGAACCGTGATCTTTACGACACGATCATCGGCGCCGGTCACGGCGATCTTGACCACGCGGCCCTGATCAAAGCTTTTCAGACGGATGGTTAGTTCTCGCCCCGTTGCGGCCAGGTCTTGACCACCTGCCATGGCCCCAGGTTTTGCCGGCGCAACAGATAGGTTTGGCCGCGTTTCAGGTCCTGACCAAGTACCTTGCCCATCCCGTCAATGACGGAAAATACGACCATGACATTGGTGTTGGCCCGGTCCGTAGCGTTTTTGACCTGTTTCAGGCGGTCCGCAAAAAATGCGCTGACAAACCCCCGGCGTTTGGCCTTTGGGCCGATTTCAAAGGACATGATGACGGCCGATTCCCCTGAGCCCGCGGGATCGGCGATGAAATACCCATCGCCCGGCGACACCAGGCCTGACATTTCGGCGCCGATATCACGGTAATGCACCGTCATCGGCGCCTGATCGAAGCGCAGTTTTTTGGCAAACACAAAGGGCGCCACGATCATCAGGAAAACAGGCAACCATCCGAGGCGATGCCAGGTCCACTTATCGGCGATGCGTTGGCGCCAAAGGATGGCGGCGGCGTAGCCGGTGAATGCGGCGACGACCAGCCCCAAGTGCATATTGTAGCGCCAATAGGAGGCCACCCGAAGCGCGTCGAACTTGCCGAATGAGGCGACATAAGCCAGCAAAAGAAACGCGTTGTAGCCCAACACGACCATGGCGGCGATGGCCGCGAACCGGTCCAGTGGCGTCGCCGACCGAAAAAATCCCCGGATGCCGAAACCGACGGCAACGGCAATCAGAAACAGGTAGTAGCCCTTCTTGGCGAGGACCACCAACATGTTGCCGATGATTTGCGGGATCAGCGCGATGTTCCATTGGTCAAAGGGCCGGAGGCTCAACTCCCGGGCCTGCAATTCAGCACTGACGTGGTAGCGCCAGGCGAGATAGATGATCAACGCCGGCAGAACGATCATCGGCAGAAGTTTCACGAAGCCAAGCACGGGCACCCGCCGGTCCCGAACAACGACGAACGTCGTCGCCAGGACGGAGAGCACAACCAGCACCATCGTCGCCTGCTTCAAATTGATCAGCAGGGCCAGGATGGCGCCCATCTGCAAGGCCAACTGACGGGCCTCGTCGCGGCGCGCGTCAATCAGCGCTTCGACAATCAACCAGCCAAGCACGACGGCCGCCGCCGTGGCGACGGCTGAAGACGTCTCGGCATAGGAGGTCAACACGACCTTTTGCGCGAACGTCGGATTGACCAGGGTCGCGGCCAGACCGCCGAGGGCAACAAGCGACCACCCCGGTGACGATGCCAGATCCTCGCGATCGAGGCCCTTCGCAATCAACCGCACGATGACAAGGCCGAACATCAACAACAGCAGGACATTGGTCAGCGCGCCCGCATTCTCAAGCAAATAGCCGGCCAGACGGCTGGCCAGATAGGTGACGAAATGCCAGCTGTAGGGATAGCCCGTGAACACCGCATTGGGGAACGGATTGTCCTGGCTCGGGAAGGCATCGGTTGCCAGCAAGTAACGCGGAATGATCAGCCAGTCGGAAAACTCGTCCCATTGGGAGGCCCGCATGGCGGAAACCAGGACCAACAGCGGGACGGCCAATATCAGTATCTTCAGAAAGGATTCCGGCACAACGCCACCGTGGCGGCGCCAGACCCAAATGCCGGCGGCGATGGCCAAGACACCGGCAATGACCGCAAGGGTGGAAAACGGGACCTTCAGAAATACCCCGGCCAGGGTGAACAGCAAACTGAGCCAGGCCCAGCCCACCAATGGATCGAACTCACGGACCCGGTGCACGCCACCGCCAACGGCGCCAAGGGCGGAAAATCCCAGCCAAAGGGCGAGGACACTGAACAGCGCGGCGATCTGTCCGCCGTGTTCGATGAAATGTTGGATATATGCGGCCATGAAGGAGCAGCGCCGGCCTTGCCGTGATTTCAATGCAGCGGAAACCTAACCTTTCAGCGGGCAATTGCAATAAATAACAGCGACCGGCGGCGCTGATTCCGTGACGCGATTTTTTACCTTGTTCTCAGCAGGTCGGTCGGCTACCACCGTTGCCATGTGCGGCATATTCGGTTTCGTCGCGGCGGCGGGGGCGCCCCTCAATCCCGCTCGTGTTCGCCCTTTCCTTAAGGACTTGTTCCGGCTCTCCGAACCGCGGGGACAGGAAGCCAGCGGTCTTGCCGTGGCCTCCAATGGCGGCATTTGTGTGTTCAAGCGGGGCTTGGCCCCCCGCGCCATGCTGGCATCGGTGGATTACCGGCATTTCCTCAAGCGTGCCTTGGGCGACGTATCCGTCGATGACGCCGGCAACTTGACGGCGCCCCTGGCGGTGATCGGGCATTGCCGGATGGTCACCAACGGGGCGGAGATCGTGCCGGGAAACAATCATCCCATTCTGACGGAACGCAGTGTCGGGATTCACAACGGTATCGTCACCAACGATGCAAACCTGTGGCGCCAAAACCCGTCATTGAACCAAGATCACGAAACGGATTCGGAAGTTCTGTTCCAATTGATCGACCGCCATACGGCGGCGTCGGGCAACCTGGGTCAGGGTGTCGCCGAGACCTTCAAGGAAATCCAAGGTGCCGCGTCCGTGGCGTTTTTGCGCAATGACGCACCGGTTCTTGGACTGGCGACCAATGTTGGGTCCCTGCATTGGGTCCATGCCGATTGCGGCTTGTTCCTGTTTGCCTCGGAGGCGCACATTCTCAATACCTTCCTCCGTCAGCGGCGCAACGAACTGCCGTTTCACCAACATACCGCCGAACAACTGATGGCGGGCCAAGGCTGCATCGTTTCCTTCGACGCCCCATCGCCGCAAATATTCGACCTGGGCGACGTCGAATTGGCCGGCGCGGCGGCCCCTGTCACGCCGCCGTCCGATGCGAAAATCGCCGTCGCGGATCTGTCCAGCCGGGTCGATGACATTCAGCGATGCAGCCGTTGCATCCTGCCCGCCACCTATCCGTTTATCGAGTTTGATGACGAAGGCGTGTGCCAGTACTGCCGCAATTATCAACCGCTGAACCTGACCGGCCAGCCGGCCCTTGAAGACATCCTGGACGAACACCGCTCCAAGGACGGCAGCCCCGATTGCATCGTCGCCTTTTCCGGCGGCCGCGACAGTTCCTACGGGCTGCACCTGTTGAAAAATGAATTCCGCATGAACCCCATTGCGTATTCCTATGATTGGGGCATGGTCACCGGCATTGCGCGCCGCAATCAGGCGCGCATGCTGGGTCAGTTGGGAATTGAGCACATCCTCCGCGCCGAGGACATTCCGGCGAAGCGGCGCTACATGCGCAAGAATATCCTGGCTTGGACGAAGCGGCCGCATCTTGGCATGGTGCCGTTGTTCATGGCCGGCGATAAGTTCTTTTATGACATCGGCCGGCAATTGCGCGACGAACTGGGCCTGCCGCTGGTTATCTTCTGTGCCGGCAATGAATTGGAGCGCACGGACTTCAAGGGCGGCTTTGCCGGCGTCAGGGAAAACATGCACGGCCAGCGTTTGTTCGCCTTCACCATGCGCAACAAACTGCAGATCGCGCTGTTCTATCTTTCCCAGTATCTCTTGAACCCGCGCTATCTCAACGAATCGCTGGTCGATACGGTCCAGTCGTTTCGTTCGTCATTTATCAGCGAAGACGACTTCGTTTATCTGTTTCACTACCTGCCCTGGGACGAAGGAACGATCAATCGCACCTTGATCGGTGAATACGGTTGGGAGACGGCGCCGCACACGGACAACACCTGGCGCATCGGTGATGGCTACACCACGTTCATCAACTATATCTACTATACCCTGGCCGGGTTTTCCGAATTTGACACCTTCCGCAGCCAACAGATACGGAAGGGCCTGATCGGCCGTGATGAAGCGCTTGCCCTGGTCGCCAAGGACAACGAACCGGAGATGAGTATACTCTACGAATTCGCTCAGCAGATCGGCATCAATCTCGAAGAGGTGCTGACCCGTATTAACACGGCGAAGAAGCTCTACTAGGGAATCCCATGGCGGATCAGGGTGCCCGGCTGGACGGCAAGCTTCTGGGCGACACCGCATGGAACTATGGCGCCTTCGCCCTGATGGCCGGCACCGGCATTGTCCTTAATTTCTTCATCGCCATTCGCTTCGGGGTCTCGACGCTTGGCGTTTTCAATCAAATCTACGCCATCTACATCGTTGCCGCGCAACTGGCGGTCTTCGGCATTCATGATTCGGCGCAGAAATACACCGCCGAACACGCCGGTGACGGTATTGCCCGGGAGACCATCGCGCGGACCGCCGTTCTGCTGGCCGCCGGGATCGGCGCCGGCGTTGCGCTGGTCGTGTTCGTGGCCAGCGGGTGGATCGGACGGATCACGGACAGCGTTCCGGTCGGCCAAGGGATCGCCTTGGCGGCGCCGGGATTGTTCTTCTTCTCCATCAACAAGGTTCTTTTGGGTATATTGAACGGCGAACGGCGCATGCGGGCGTTTGCCGTCGCGCAGGGCGTCCGGGTGCTGATCATTCTCGGTTTTGTCGTTGTTGCCGCGTTCAAGGATTGGCCGGGATACGTCCTGGGCGGCGCGTTTACGGTTGCCGAGGCGCTGCTGATTTTGCCGCTGATCGGCGTCGTCAAACCTTGGAAGGCAAGCCGCGGCACCGCCGAGGGCACGCGCCGCTGGTTGCGCCGGCACCTTGATTTCGGCACCAAAGCGCTGCCGAACGGGTTTTTGGCGGAATCCTATGTCCGCGTCGATGTCCTCATGCTGGCCCTGTTCGTCGGCGATGCGGCGGTCGGCGTTTACAGTTTCGCCGCCATGTTCATCGAAGGGCTGTATCAAGTCCCGGTGGTTGTCCGCACGGTGGTCAATCCGGTGCTCGTCCGACTCATTAAGGGTGCTGACCGCGCGGAATTGGCCCGCTTTGGGCGGAAAATCATGCTCATGAGCTTCGGCATTTTCGTCGTAACCGCCACCATCGCGGTCGCGGTCTTTCCCTATTTGGGGCCCTTTTTTCCCGACCAGCTGGTTGCCCGGGCTTATCCTGTATTGATTGTCCTGGCCGGCGGCCTGGCGCTCTACGCCGCCTACGTGCCGCTTGATTTCATGCTCATGCAGGCCGGCCAGCCGGGATGGCAGAGCGCCTTGATGAGCTTCAATATCGCGATCAACGCCGGTCTCAATATCAGCCTCATCCCGCTCTACGGCATTCAAGGGGCGGCCATGGCGACGGCCGCGGCCTTCGCCATATCGGGCATCACATTGAACATCGCGGTTTGGTGGCGCCTGGATTTGCGCGGTGGACTGCTGTTGGCCGGCACCCGGTTTATGCCACCGCCTATTCCGCCGGCTGAGGATCGCTGAGGGCATCCAGTTCGGCACCGGACCGGGCCGGCAGCACGAATGCCGCGAGAACGATAAAGCACGCGGCCATGGCCAGCATGATCATCACCGAGGGAAATCCGCCGCCGTCGGCAAGCACCGTCCGCGCCGCCAATAGGGCCAGCGCCCCGACCATCAAATTAAGCAGGAATTTCACGGACAACACCTTGGCCCGCCAAACGTCGGGGACATAGCGCGACAGCACCGCATCGGAAATGGGAATCTGGCCAAAGACGAATGCCATGGCCAGCATGGCCGCACCAAACAAGGCGTAATCGACCTGAAGGGCCATCAGGCCGATAAACACCGGTTGGCCCAAGGCAACGAACAGCAACACCGGTTTGACCCGGCGATTGTCGATGGCCCGGCCGACAATCATCTGCGCAAATGCCGCCACCGCATAGACGACCGCCGCCAAGGTGCCGGTCACGGCAATGTCCGTTGTGACACCCGCCAAGCGGACCTCAAACATTCTGGGAATGATGAAGGTCATGGCCCCGAAGACGAACCCGCCGGCCGTCGTCACCAAGGCGACAGACAGAAGCGCGCGTTGCCATCCCGGCGCAAACCCCACATGGGCTTTCTCCCGGGCCGTCGCTTCCGGTGCCCGGGCGCGCCCGGAACGGGCGAAAAGGCCATAAACAATGCCGATGCCCACGGAAATCACACCCGGGATAAGGAAAGCCAACCGCCAGTCGTAGGACGCCAGCACGAACCCGGTGATCAGCGGCGCCGCCGCGACCCCCATGTTGCCCCACACGCCATTGATGCCGAGGCGCCAGCCGACCCGACCACCGCCTTCGACAACCATGGCGATGCCGACGGGATGATAAATAGCCGCGAAGATGCCGAGCACGGCCAGCCCAACACCGATCTGCAAAGGGCTCTGTGCGAAACTGGTGGCCATGGCGGCCAAGCCGATGCCGATGAAGAAAACGGTGATCATGGCACTGCGCTTCCATTTGTCGGCCAAATGCGCGGCGATAGGCGCGCAGGCGCCAAACAGGATCAGAGACGGCACCCCATAGGGGATCATCTCCGCATAGGCACCGTCGGCCGCCATGCCGAAGGCCAGCCCGGCACTGACCGCCGCCTTGGCGAAGATCAGCATGAACAGATGGTCGGTAAAATGGCCGAAATTCAGGAACAGCAGGCGCATTTTCTGCGCGGACATACAGATTTCTCCCCACCAAGCTCAATTCAAGTTTTCCACGCCATAAACCCCGACACAAGACTGGCCAAGAAAAAGGGGCCGCGTCATGGACGCGGCCCCGATCTCTTAACGGTATGTCGGCGGGACTTAGAAGCCCATGCCGCCCATGCCGCCCATGTCCGGCGCCGCCGGCATGGGATCTTTCTTCTCAGGCTTCTCAGCGACCATGGCTTCGGTCGTGATCAACAGGCCGGCCACCGAGGCGGCATCCTGAAGAGCCGTACGGACAACCTTGGTCGGATCAATGATACCGGCCTTGAACATGTCCGTGTACTTGGAGTTCTGCGCATCGAAGCCGAAGGCCTTGTCCTTCTGCTCGCCCAGTTTGCCGGCAACCACGGCGCCATCATGGCCCGCGTTTTCGGCAATCTGACGCAGCGGAGTCTGCAGCGCGCGGCGGACGATATCGATGCCCACTTTTTGGTCATCGTTGCCCGGCTCAACCTTGTCGAGGGCCTTGGCGCCGTAAAGCAACGCAGCGCCGCCACCGGCAACAACGCCTTCTTCAACCGCAGCGCGGGTCGCATGCAGCGCGTCATCGACACGGTCCTTGCGTTCCTTGACTTCGACTTCAGAGGCGCCGCCGACGCGGATCACAGCAACACCGCCGGCCAGCTTGGCCAGACGTTCCTGCAGCTTTTCGCGGTCGTAGTCGGACGTGGTTTCCTCGACCTGGGCGCGGATTTGACCGCAGCGGCCTTGGATGGCCTTCTTCTTGCCGGCACCTTCGACGATGGTGGTCTCTTCCTTGGTGATGTTGACGCGCTTGGCGGTGCCCATCATGTCCATGGTGACGTTTTCGAGCTTGATGCCCAAGTCTTCCGAGATCACCTGGCCGTCGGTCAGGATGGCGATGTCTTCCAGCATGGCTTTCCGACGGTCGCCGAAGCCCGGTGCCTTGACGGCGGACACTTTCATGCCGCCGCGCAGCTTGTTGACCACCAAGGTGGCCAGGGCTTCGCCTTCAATGTCTTCGGCGATGATCAGCAAAGGACGGCCGGACTGGACGATCTGTTCCAGGATCGGCAGCAGCGGCTGAAGACCGGAAAGCTTCTTCTCGTGAATGAGAATGAAGGGGTTTTCCAGATCACAGGTCATCTTGTCGGCGTTGGTAATGAAGTACGGCGAGGTGTAACCCCGGTCGAACTGCATGCCTTCGACGACGTCCAATTCCGTGTCCAAGCCCTTGGCTTCTTCGACGGTGATGACGCCTTCGTTGCCGACCCGCTCCATGGCCTTGGCAATCATGTCGCCAACTTCAACGTCGCCGTTGGCGGAAATGGTGCCGACCTGGGCGATTTCACCCGACGTGTTGACCCGCTTCGAGCTTTTATCGATGGCGTTGACGACGGCCGTAACGGCCGAATCGACGCCACGCTTCAGGTCCATGGGGTTCATGCCGGCGGCGACGGCTTTCGAGCCTTCCTTGACGATCGCCTGAGCCAACACGGTGGCGGTGGTGGTGCCGTCACCGGCTTCGTCGGCGGTCCGGGAAGCGACTTCCTTGACCATTTGGGCACCCATGTTTTCGAACTTATCGGAAAGTTCGATGTCCTTGGCGACGGTAACGCCGTCCTTGGTGATGCGCGGTGCGCCGAACGCTTTGTCCAGCACCACGTTGCGGCCTTTCGGGCCCAACGTCACCTTCACCGCATCGGCGAGCAAATCAACCCCCGCCAGCATGCGCGTTCGGGCGTCCGTTGAAAATTTGACTTCCTTAGCAGCCATTGTTCTAAATCTCCGTTATTCGATAATGCCGAGGATGTCGGATTCTTTCATGATCAACAGATCTTTTCCGTCAACCTTGATTTCCGTTCCCGACCATTTCCCAAAGAGGATGAGGTCACCTTTTTTGACGTCGAGCGGCGTCACCGTGCCGTCTTCGCTTTTGGCGCCGCCACCGACGGCCTTGACCTTGCCCTCCATGGGCTTTTCCTGTGCGGTGTCCGGCAAAATAATGCCGCCCGCGGTTTTTTCTTCCTGCTCTACGCGCTCAACAAGAACGCGGTCATGCAGCGGACGAAACTTCATCGTCACTACCTCCTTAAAAGCTTATGAAACTCAACACACTAACAAGGGCTGTTAGCACTCTCCCTTGATGAGTGCCAGGGATGTATGCCCCTACGCGTCAACTGTCAAGGCAGGCTGCCAACATTTTTGCAAATTATTGCCGATCGCCGAGGCCAGGATGGTCGATGAGCGTCTGAGCCGGCCAAATTACCGCTGTGAGCTTGCGGAAAGGAAAGGTGAAAAGCGGTTGGGCCTTGTCCGGCACGTTGCGGTAATAGGCAACCACATAACCGTCCGGATGAGCCGCCAGGAAAGCCGCCTCATCGTCGGCCCGCTGGCCGATCTCAGGCACGGGAAGGCGCAAACGGCCCAAGAAGTGGTACTGCCCATGGTATTTGCCGAAGTTTGCCGTACGCTTGCCGGCCGCCTCATAGGCCCTGATCTGCTTGGCGATGGGTGCCAGATCATATTGGGCCGCAAGGATTGGCGAGAACGCCAGGTAGATGGCGATCACCGTGCCGACGGCGGCAACGCAAATTCCCAGCAACGGGACCCGCGCGATGCCGGCAAAAATTCCCGCCGCGATGATGACCGAACCCCATCCGGCGTGGATTTCGGCGGCCATTTCTCCGGCCCGGCCAGGAATCGGCAGAAACGGTGCGGCAAACATCAAAAGACCGGCGATGACAAGAAACCCGCCCGGCAGCCAGGCGTCGTAGGGCCGGGTTTCGGGGTCGCCGGCCAGCACATACCCGGCCAGCAAGGCCAGGGCCGGAAACTCCGGCAACAGATAGTGCAGTTGCTTGCCGCTGACGGCGGAAAACACAAGGAACGCCGTGCCGATCCATATCAAGCAGAGCCGCACCCCGCCGTCCGGCATGGTACCGCCCAGGCGCCGAAAGCCGCGCCAAAGCGGCGGCCAGAGCAGCCAGGGCAGGACCAGCACGGGGATCACCGCCGCGTACCACCAAAACGGCCGCCCGTGGGCGAAGGATTTGACGATGCGGCCCGCCGACTGCCCCCAGAAGATGGCATCGCGGTAGGCTTCACCGCCAGCCGTCGCCGCCGGAACAGCCCACGCCAACCCGATCATCACGGCAATGCCGAGCGCCGCCGCGACACCTGAAAACCATCGCCTCCAAGACCGGATCTGCGTCCCGTCGCGGCCGCTCAGATACGGCAACCACAGGGGCGCGCTGAGGGCGACGGGCAGGAAATGCAACAGGACCGCCGGTCCCTTGGCCAGAACGCCGAGCCCAATGGCGATGCCGGCGGCCACGAACCCCCGCCACCGGCCCGTGCGGCCCGCCATGACCAGGGCAATAAGTGCTGCCAGGGTGAAAAAGGCGAGCATCATGTCGAACATGGTCAAGGTCGTGAACACCGCCCAGAATAAACTGCCGAGCACCAGCAGCGGCGCCGTTTCGGGGATATCCGGCCGATCGGGCCACAGGATATGTGCCAATCGGGCGGTCAGGAACAGACTGCCCAGTCCAAAAAGCGGCGCCACCAGACGCGGCCACCAATCATTGACGCCGAAGACATGCCAGCCGGCCGTCATCAGCCAAAACAACAGCGGCGGTTTGTGGCTGTAGGGTTCGCCGTTCAGATGCGGCACCAGATATTGGCCTTCCAGCCACATATCCCAGGCGACCGCCAGATAGCGGGTTTCATCAACGGGCAGCGGCGGACGGACGGCCAAACCGACACCGACCACGGCCGCCCACAGGGCAATCCAGACCAATGGCGGGCGGAAGGTCAATGCCATGAGATGCGTCGGTTCCTTTTTACGCCGAGCATGCCGGATCAATTTTGATCCGCGGCCTTGGCCGGCTCAACCCCATCGCCATTGCCATTGCCGTTACCAAGATCCCGGTCGACGTCATCACCCAGGCGCCTGCCATGCCGATGCTTACGATAGAGATGCACACCAAGAAGTCCGGAAACAACGAACAAGATCACACTCAGTCCAATGCCATAGCCCGTGTCAAGATGAACGCCGCTGCCGACCAGCGCGAAGATCAGCATTTGCGGGATGTATCCGATCGCCGAAGCGGCCACGAAGACGATGCCGGAGACCTTGCTGACGCCGGCGGCAAGATTGGTCAAAAGGTTGCTGCCGACCGGCAGGCACCGGATCAACAGGGTCATTGTAAACGGATGATCGCTGAGGAAGGCATCGACACGGCGGATTTTGTCGGAGAATTTTTGCGCGATGACATCGCGCCCGAAGAAGCGCGCATAACAGAAGGTCAACGTGCACCCGAATGCCGCACCAACCACCGAGAGGCCGGTGCCGTAGGTCAGGCCAAAAGCGTAACCACCCATGAAGGCCACGGCCTGGCGTGAGAAACCGACCGCCGTCAGGATCGCGCCGGCGGCGACAAACAGGGCTTCGCCGCGCCAGCCCTGGCCCTTGACCAGCGCGTCGATGGCGTCGGTTTCGAAAAACGATCCGAACGGCGTTGTCTTCAGCAGAAACCCGATACCGGCCAACACGGCCAACATGGCCAGGCCCTTGAACAATGCGCGCCAACTCATCACCCAGGCGGCTCCAAAGGTTCGACGTCCGGGCGCACGGCGCGGCGCGCCAGCCACATGACGCCGAACAGATCGATGATGCCGACCCAGAGCCGGTTCCAGACACCGTACTTCGACGCCCCGCGTTCCCGGGGCCGGTGGTTGACCGGCACGGAAATCACCCGCCCGCCGGCCCGGATGATCAGCGCCGGCAGAAACCGGTGCATGTGATCGAACCGCGGCAGGGCCAGAAACCCGTCGCGCGAAAACACCTTCAACCCGCAGCCCGTGTCCGCGGTGGCGTCTTTCAGCAATCCGCCGCGGATGCCGTTGGCGATGCGCGACGACAGGCGCTTCAAGGCCGTGTCCCGGCGTTTCGTCCGGTGTCCGGCGATCATCACCAGGCCGCCTTCGGCTGCCTCGCGGTAGCGGTTAAGCAGGGCCGGAATATCAGCCGGGTCGTTCTGCCCGTCGCCGTCCAGCGTGGCGATCAACGGCGCCGACGCATGGCTCACACCCGTCGCAATGGCGGCACTTTGGCCGCAACAGACGTGGTGACGGACGGCCCGCACGGCCGGCAGGTCGCTCATCAGACGGCGCAGGATATCCGGCGTGGCGTCGGTTGAGCCGTCGTCCACATAAACGATCTCATGGGCAATGCCCGCACCCGTCAGGCTGGCGCCGATTTCATTGATCAACGGCGCCAGATTGTCGGCCTCGTCCTTAACGGGCACGACGACGGAAATTTCGGGGCCGGCGGTTTCCATATCGGTCATGAAAGATCGTCAAAAAACGTTATATGTCTGCACCTTAGAGCGCGCCCATGGGGTCCGCGCCCGCTTTTACACCGCTCCATCCCAATCGGCAACGGCGCAGTTCATCCGCGCCTCGGTTACCTCAACCGGGGGCGTCGCGACCCGTCGTCCGTTTTCAGATATTTATCCGATTCGGACAGGCCTTCGAATTCGTCTGAAGACAATCAGATCACCGGGGCAACTGAAAAATTTAGGCACGCACGACCGTGGTCAATCGTGGAACGGAACGATGTCCGCTTTGGTTTAGAAGCTTCCCGGCTCAGGGTCCATTAACCCGATAGGGTGCAACGCCCGCGCTGAGCCATTAGTGTTGGTTTTCTGCGTCTCGCGGCCATCGTCCGCCCTGTTTCAGTGGCGCGTGTATTCTTTCGCCCGAAGTTCTTCCCAAACCTTTATCAGGTGCGCGCGCCGGGCGGGATATTTGTCATGCCGTCTTTCCAGGGACTGAATTCTATCGGTCCTAAAATGCCGGTAGTCGTCCCTTGTTTCGCACCAGGCGACGACGATGCGAATATCGTCCAAGTAGGCGATGAAAAGCGGCCAGATTACCCGCTCGGAAATGGTACCGTTTTGGTCTTGGTAGACAATGTGAAGCTTCAACCGTTCGCGGATGGTAAGCCGTAGGATCGCCCCGTCAAATCGCTCACGTACCTTTGGCCGGGAAGACACGGTCCTTAGCCGCGCATCCAGAATAATCGGACGTAGCTCCTGGGGAATTGCCGCGGACAGCTTGGTCAGCAGATCTCTGGATCCGCGTGCAAGAGAC
>Ga0114932_10003422_pt1 | contig 15565 bp, 21 predicted proteins | sample 2SBtaG_2_FD_87286 | JGI IMG/M metagenome (GOLD analysis project Ga0114932, IMG submission 87286) | Deep subsurface microbial communities from Kolumbo volcano to uncover new lineages of life (NeLLi) - 2SBTROV12_ACTIVE470 metaG | ecosystem: Environmental > Aquatic > Marine > Volcanic ...
AGGTATTTGCAATACTAACCATTTGAGTAGCATCTGATTCACTAAAACCATCTTTAACTAATTTCTTTATAATTCCACTAGTCTTTTTTAATGCACCACTATCTTCATCATAATCAGCCGCAACAATATGAGGGTTTGATGCAATTCTAGAATAAACCATCTGCGCATCATTTGTAACAGCTTCAAGAGCGGAAGTTTGTGCAAATTGTAAAGCACCTAAAGCATCTTCCCTTGCCCTTCCTTCTTCTCTAAACTTTTGTTGTGCTTCAAATTGCAATCCCTGTAATGCCATTTGCATTTCAGTTAGTTTTGATTGTCTTTCCGAAGCTAAACTTTGCCTATAAACACTTAATATATCATTTATTCCATTTGCCATAACTTATCCATAACATTAAAAACATTATTATCCTCCCATTAAATTTTGAAAGAAACCACTACCACTAGCAGCTCTTCTTTGTGTTTGCATTTCAGCTGCCAATCTTGCTTGTTCAGATTCCAACCTACCTCTTTCAGCTCCTTCAAATTCACCTATATCCATAAGTTTTTGTCCTAATACATCTTGTAAAGATTGTCTTTGAAATCCAAATTGTGCAACACCAGCTTCTTGAGCTCGTTGTGTTTGAGCTTGTACTTGACCAGAACTAGCAAATCCAGTTTTAGCAGCTGCTCCCATACCTTGTCTTGTCAATCCATATAAAGATTGACCAGTTTGAAACATAGCTTTATCTATACCACTACCATATACATCTTCAGCTAATTCTGTTTTCATCGCTACATTTTCTTCTAATCCTTTTAAAGCTTGACCAATACCATATTGTTGTCGTTCAATTAAATTCATTTGGTCTTGAGCTTCTCGTCTTTTACTACCAGCTCCCATAAATGAACTAACAGCTGCTATTCCACCAATAGCTAATCCAATTGGGTTAGCATACATAGCGGCAGATGTTCCTTTTAATAAAGTAGCGGCAGTACTAGCTCCGCTCATTCCTTGTGTTATTGCACTACCTAAACCTGGCATTATCCTGTAAACCCTTCCGCTACCCTTATAGCTCTTTTTGGTGTTTGTAAAGCCCAAGCACTTTTACCTCTATTTAAATCTTCTCTATCTTTGTATAAAGCTTCTTTTTGAGCATCATCCCATCTACCATCATGAATTGCTTTTATCATACTAGGGAATGCTGTTTTAATTTTTGAAAATCCCATTTGATAAACCATTTCAATTAAAGAATCTTGTTGAGATGGAGTAAATTGTTCAAAACCTTTAAATTCTTTTTTCAGACTAGAGCGAGCTTCATTAATATTTTCTTTCATTCTTGAAACAGCAGTTTTAAAATCAATTTGTTTTTCACCTTTTTTTGCTAAGGTTCCAAACCCAGAAGCTGGTCTTTTTTCTGCTTTACTTAAATCTGTTTCTCCTCTAGCATATACATCGTCAAAAGCTTCAGAACCTTTCTTACCAAGAGATTCAAAGAATGGTGCATTTTCAGACATAGCAATATTTTTTTCAAGTTGGCTCATATTAGCTTGTATATCTTTTGGATTATCATATCCACCATTAGTACCATGTCCCCAATCACCATTAGTACCCATAGCACTAAAGTTATCTTCTTTTTTCATTTCTCCAAAGATAGTTTTATCTTCAGCATCCCATTGTTTAGTTTGGGCTTCAGTTTGTTTTAACATATTAAATTCTTCACGAGCTTTAGATGTATATTCTTGGTCTACATTCCAACTTCTTGGATTATCTCCATACATAGCTTGAAGGTCTTCGAGTTTCCATTGACTATCTTCCGTTCCCACAGTTGGTACTATTTGTTTAGCATAACTCGCTCTATTACTTCCAGTAGGTACAACAACTTGTTGCCCTGCTGGTTGTGCATCTGCTTCTTTTTTGTTTAATTCCTCAACAGTAATACCTAGTCTTTCAGCTCTTACTTTTTCATCATCAGCACCTCTAACTTTACCTTGACCATCAAGCCCCCTAGCTTGTCTTGATTTTGTTCTTGCTTCTTCATAAGTTAATGGAGGGTCATCTTGCATAGCATCAAAAGCACTTTGAGGTAATCCTCCAGATTCAGTTTGTTTTAAAACGCCTGAAATATTATAAGCACTATCTTCAGTTAATTGACTTTCTCTTGAAGGCATTACATTTGGTTCACCACTAATTTTTTCAACTTGAACTTGTTCATTTGGATTTGGTATATGAGATGCTTTAGCTAATAAATCTCCATAAGCACCTTGAGCTCCTGTTGTATTATAATTAAGAGAACCATATTGTTCTGGAGCTGGTGAAGGTTGTTCAAATGGTTTAAATTCTTGTAAATCAAAATCTTCAGTCGTTTGGTCGCCAAGCATTTCAACTTCTTCTGATTCAATAGGAGTTTCAGGTCTTTCACCTGGGTCTAATGGTTCTAATTCTTTTAAACGCGCACGTTCATGTGCAATACCAGCTAGATTGGCAATCGTACTACCAACAGCACTATACATTCCTCTTTGAAATTCACCTTCAGCTTTACGTGCTTGTTTTTGATATTCTTTAGCACCTACATCATATAAGGTTTTTTTATATTGACCAAGACTTCTGCCGAGAGCTTGGTATTTGCCTACTCTAGCCATTTTTGACCCTTTTGTATTCGTCAAAATTAATATTTATTTCCATCTTAATCAATCCTTTATTTAATTGATTTAGGTCTATATACTACAGATATATCGTTAACTTCAAAATCAGTTACCGCTGTACCATCTATCTTTATTCTAAAACTATTACAAGTTACTGAACCAGCTGATGGTTTTAGTTCGGCACATAACCAGTCTGTAGTTCCTGCGTCAAAAGGAATACATTTAGAAGCTGTACTATGGTTTGAATTAGCACTTGAACCATCAGTTTCTGAAGTTATTTTATTAAAAGTAAGAGTAGAAGGTTCTACACCATCTATTCCATAATATATTTCAATATTACTTGCATCCCCCCTAAATGTAAGATATACTTTTTTAACTGATTTCTTTTGACTTGGACTACCAAAATCTATATCTTTAGTAATAATTTTAGGTAAAGTTTGTGTTTTAGTATCTGTCCATTCTTTAAATAAAGATGTACTACTACCATCATGACTATGATATATTAATTTACCATCACTATCAATAGCAAAATTTGATTTAATAGTATCTGGAAATACACCAACACCTTTAACCCAAGATTGTGTTATCATATCATATATATAACAATCACCTTCTTTAGAAGCACCTATATCATCAACTACTATTACTTGTTTTCTTCTTGGGTCGTAACCAACTAAAGGAGTACCAACAAATGATTCCCATGTAGATTGTTTAATCATAGGTCTTCCTTGTTTTTGCAATAAATCATTTATTTTTCTACCATCATAATAATAACATCCATTTTTATTAGCCCACACAACACCATATTCTGTTTTAAATACTGATGCTTTATGCGAAACTCCCCTATATGGTAGCTTATCTTCTAAGAACTCTATATCTTGACCTACGTTAATAACATATAATGTCTTATCTTTAAATTGTAAAATTCTATCATTAAATTCTACCAAAGCAATTATATCTTCTCCATCATTAATAGCAACATCAACACTTTCTGATATAGGAAATATATCAAATTTATTTGGAAGGCTTCTTACCATTTTATCTGGAAAGATTTTTGAACTACCATCTTCATAATATGTTTTTAGATTTCCAATATAAATTCTACGATTAGCAAGACAAGAAGTTTTCCATATTGAATTTATTGATTTTTCATTATGACTTATACCAGTTCTTGATTCATAAGTAATAGCTAATTGAGGTTCTAAAACATCTTGCCATGAAAATTGAAAAATATATTGTTGGTCACTACCAAAGACTTGAGCTAATACAGGTCTTTCTTTTCCAGAAAATACTGCCTTACCTACTCCTTTTTTAAAATCTAATTCAAATTGTGGATACCATTGTTTATCTAACAATCGTTTCATATACATAACAGCTCCAGTAATTCGCTTACTCCAACTGGTAGAGTAAGCACAAAATATAGCAACATCTGGAGGACGTTTTCCTTCAGTATATTGAAAAGAATTTTCATCTTGTGCAGATTTTTGATTACAAACTGTTATAAGACTTTCTTGATTATCATCATATATTAAACTCATTCCCACTTGCCAATCTTCATCCCATCCAAATGCTCCAGTTTTATCTGAACCAGGTTGGTCTAAAGCAACGTGAAAATTATGTTTTGTAGTTTTTAAAATTCCAGTATGAGTATCATAATTACTACCACTTTTTTGCCATACTGCTGATAACAAACTTACATCTTCTACTCCAGAATCTATTGATGTTACTGTTAAGATAATTTTCCAACTATTAGAACTTCCGACTGCTACATTTGCACCATCAGTTGCTACGTTAATTGAATGTTGAGCAGTAAAACTACCTATACCAATCATAGTATTTGTTGAACCTTTTAATGTACCATTACTTTCATCTGTATCTGTTCCATTTAAAACATATACTTTAATATTATATTGACATTTAGATGTGCCTGTTTCTTCTCCAGTATTAACTCTTATATTACATACTACTCTTTTTAATTGGTCAACGGGGCCATTTAATGTTCCAGCTGCAATTACACCTACTGAAGCATCTGAAGCATCCGAAGCAACTGCAGTACTTAAAAGAGATATAGGAGCTCCACTAGCTCCTGTTTGTGTATATTCTGCTGAAGATGTAGATTGAGCTTCATCTGGCTCAAAGCTAGAAGTATATGGTGAATTAATCGAATTATCAAATGCAATCCAATCAGAACTATGAGTAACAGCAACTGTTGATGTTTCCATCATCGTTCTATCTAAATTACTACCATTAATATCTCCAATAAATTTATAAAGGTGAGCAACGTTATTAGTATTAGTAAACTTTGTATCGCAAACTCTTAACGCTCCATCTGCATAATAAAAATCAACTTCACCACTCGCGGCTTGATTACTACCATCGATTGATAAGTCTATCTTATCTGCTGTAAAAGCTCCTCCTTCAGCTGCTATATCTATTTTAGTTGCACTACTTTGATTAGTATCTGCTACTGCAATATAATCAGTTGTAGAAGCCGCAGGCGTACCAGTATTTGCACCACTAAAATCTGAACTAAAAGTAAACAATCCATGACCAGCAACCGTATCTGCATCACTAGGAGCATTACTGCTATTAGTAGCAGTTACTCCACCCATCATTCTTATCTTACCCATTTCGTTGACTGCCACATTTTCAGCGGCAGCCAACTCATTGTTTAGAATATCTCTGGGGTCAGCATTATCATTAATGCCACCATGGAATTCATCTATTTTCCAAATTTGTTTTGGCATGATATTAGAATTTTTCTAATACTTTTTTAACTTGAGCCCAGATTTTATCATCCTGTTTTGACTTAGTAGCTTTCACAGCAGCGTCTCCAACTATTAAGAGAACTTTTTTCATACCATGTTTTCTAATAAGTCTAGCTATGATTTTCTTAACCATTGTCTTTCCTTATTTATCGTTTTTTGCTTTACCAAAATTAGCGCCTAAGAAATTGACTACATCAAGAATCATTTGAACGATTCTATCATCACTTTTATTAGGTGTCAAAGATGCTATTACTGCAAATCCACCAACTATACTTGCGACAGCTGATAAGATTGATACATAATTATCCATGACAAAACTTACTAATTCACTCATTATTAACTCCTATTAAATAACCAGGTTATAACCGCTGAGTAAGCAACTGCAACAATAGAACCTATTGCTTTCATAGCGGATGTTTGTTGTTCTAAAGTCCTAACTCTTCCATTTTGTTCTTTTACCATAGATTTAATATCTTGTAAAATTTCATCAATATGGAACAATTGACTGTTTTGTTTAGCATTCATAATAGTTAGCTCTTCAAGACGAGCATCCACATTCTCTCTCCATTTATCTATCTGAGCTTTATTCATACTAATACTTTTTAGCTTTTTTACCCATCTTTTTTCCAGCTTTTTTAGCTTTCTTAGATGGTCTGCCTCTTTTAGAACCGTAAGTACCTTTTCCCTTTGGCATAATTAATCCCTTCCGTTTATTCTTCCCTTTAAAAAATTGATGTCATCTGTAACATCATTTAATTCTTTGATTAAATCCTCATGTCTTCTATCTCTAGTTTCATCACTTCTATTCCATCTATCAATGAGTTTAATAGATATATCTTCTATCTCTTGCAGTTTACCCATAAGAGTACTTCTTAAAAATTGTATCATTCCTACAAATAATAATACAATAATACCTATTGCCCCATATTCTGCGTATGCTTCAATCATTATAAATCTTTTTTGTTGCTTTTAATCCAATTGTAATTAATAATAATATTATAATATAAGGTAGTAATTTATGACCTGAATCACCAAGAACAAAAGCTACTAAAACACTTACAAGAAATTTGTTACCAAGAATGATTTTATCTATCATATTTTTCACCAATCTAATTCCGAGTAAGGATTAAGTTTATCTACCATATTTAATAATTCAGCTTTTGTATCATTTGAATCATAAGATACACTTCTAATATCTAAGAAAGATTTAATTTCATCTTTACTATTTGAAGATTTAGGGTAATCTTCTTTTGATGTGCAAACAAGATTAATCATTTTATGCTTACCAATAGTAAATCTTCCATGTGTATTTTCATATTCTTTTTTACATTCAGTAGTATATGATTCTTCTGCTACTTTAAAGCTATTGGTAGATTTAACAACAGAATCATTAACAGTAACAAAATATGTATAAGATGATGGGTATTCTACACTTCTTGTGGAACCATCTTTATATTTTTTTATTCTAGTAGCACTAGGCATATTATTTCTATAGATACGAATATTCTTACCTTGTGAACTTTTTCTAATGACCATTATTAATCCTTTGAGCTTTAATATATAAATCTCTAAGCCTATCTATTTCTTTTTCCATTACTCTTAATTTTTCGTCTTGCCTTACATCACTTGGAATTGGAGCATCTTGCAAGGACTTCATTTCTTTTATAGTTAAATCATTCATTTCTGATTGATGTTCTACAAATTGTAATCTAGTATTTAATTGCCCATAGCCGTAAACGAGTGCGGCGATAAATCCTATGGCTTGTATTAACATAGGAAGGCTAATGTTTAATGCGCTTTGCTCTCCTATTGGTTTTCTCATTAGTTTATTATTTCTCTTGTATTTATTTGTTTTTGATAATCACTTAAAGTTTCTACATATTCCCATTCTTCATGTATTCCACAATATCTTACAGGTTCATTATAACTTGTTAATCTAAACATAGTATAGTAATGTAATGTACCATTATTATCTTTAATCTTTATTGGCAACTCATCAATAGTTGGTGGATATGAACAACTTGATAATATTAATATCCAAATTGTAATAATAAAAGATATTCTAATAGCTGTTATCATTTCCTTAATCCTATTTTTTGCAACATTGTTCTTTGTTCCTTTATTGTTTCTTCAAGTTTTTTTGTTTTTTCAAGTTCCATTACTTGAACCCTGGCTGATACTGCAATTAATTCTTCATGAATTTCATTAATTTTTCTATCATTTTCTCCTAAATGATGTTGTACATTATAATATCCACCAACTAATCCTGCTGTTAAAATAACAATTTTTAAAAGCCATTTAACACTTATTTGTACATCTAATGAATCATTTAAAGATGCCATTAGCTACCAGCATCAGCTTTCAATTTATCATCCCATGCTTTTTTAACTGCATCAGTCCAAAGAGTATCTGCTAATCCTTTAATTTCATCACTTTCATTTGAAATATCTGCATCTGGATTTAAAACTCTACGATGATATGACGCAGATAATTCTTTACCATCTTCCATAATAGCAGTTTTTTCTCTTATTTGTATAGTTCTATACTCAGTTCTTATTTCGTAATCAACTGAATATTCTTTACTTAAAGCCATTATTTACTCCTGTTTTCCATTTAATTATCCAATTAAAATTAATTTGTAATATAAGTTCCACCAAATATTATAGCACCATCTGCACTTATTTCTGAAGCTTGTAAAGCAGAAATTCCTGTAGTAGCATCATATTGTAATAATCCTATAGCCGCTGAACCATTATGGTTAACATACGAACTAACACTTGTACCAGCAGTAATACTAAAATTAGCAGAATATCCAATAGAAATTGAACCATAGAGATTAGCTGTTGAATGAGATACATAAGGCAAATTTCTTAAATAAGTATCTCCACTTGCCCCATTAAGTCCATCACAAACCCAATATCCTTGAATATGAACTAATTGTCCAATTTTTACATATCTTCCAACTGCTGTACCAGCTCCTAATTGAGTTCCACCGCTATAATTATTCCAAACTTGAGGTGACCAAGTACCTTCTTCGTAATCATCAAGCAATTCACTTGTCATACCACCATCTTGACCATGAGCTGAAAAATCTATACCGTGTCCAGATGCAACTTTTAAATCACCATCCATAATTTCTACATTTCCTCCATGATAAAACCTTGTATGTGAAGCAGAATCTGTATAATTATGAAGAACTAAACAGCTATTACCACCACTACCTTCATTATTCAATCCTAATAATTTAGTACCTCCAGCATTTTGACCTACAAAAAATGCTCTACCCATTACCATATCACCACCATCTGTATAAAATGACGCTCCACTAAAATCTCCATCAACTGCTGTTGAAGAATGACTTGCATCAGTTTTACCTTTTATTAAACCACTAGATGTAATACGCATTGCCTCATCAAGCGTTGCATCATTTTGAGATATGTAAAAAGCTAATGCTGTTTCTGCACTACTATCATCTGCATTTTCTTTTAAGCCTGCAATTCCTGCGCCTTTAATTGGGTTTGTTTCGTCATCAGGTATGTAAAATGTAAGTAAAGACCCTGCACCTGCTGCCCCATCAGAGCTACCAGTATAAACTGTTTTTAAAGCTAATACTTCTTGAGGTGTGCTTTGAGTATCAGAAGAAAGTGGTGCATTTATATTTACAACATTATTTCCTGCATCAATGTGGAATGCATGAGTTTGTCCACTTGTTTCTACTCTGAAATCATTATCACCACCACCTTCATTTATAACAACTGCACTTGAAGAAACATCAATCATATTTTCATTACCTGCATAAAGAACTACATTATCACTTAAAAATCTTATGCTTGTATCAGTATCCCCATCATGTTTTATGTATTCAGGTACAAAAACTGTCCCTGCAAAAGTAACATCTTGTGAATTATCTATGGTAAGAGCAGTAGTATTATTAGTACCAAGTATTAAACTTGTATTAGCTTTATTCGTAACATATAGAATACCAGTTTCATTTTCTATAAATGAATTAGTACCATTATGATACAGATTTAAATCTTGACCATCGCCAGCTTTAAATTTACCAGAATCACTATCTATTATTATATCAGACATTTTTATTCAGGACTTATTATTGCTTCTTGTTGTTTAAAATCACTTAAAGCATCTTCATAGTTTAGTTTTCGTTCTTCTAATACTTTGATTTGAGAATCAATCTTAGCAATACCATTTTCAATATGCTCAGAAGTAATTCTTTTTTTCATTACATCTTTTAATTGACCAGTATCTTTATCGTATTCACTTGTATAACAGAAAACACCTTCTTCTTCTTTTTTAAACTTTATAGTTTCATTTATTTTTTTAGTTTTATAGTTATCGAATAACATATCTATTCCTAATCTTTAATTACCAAATCTCATTATATTTTTCTTTTCTAAATCTTCTACTTTTTCTTTAAGGGTTTTTACGTCTTTTACTTCTATTGATAATTCTTGAACTGCTTTTACTAATACAGGAACTAACCTATCCCTTGAAACAGCCATCATTTGTGGTTTACCTTCATACAAATCATCTTCACTATCAGGTGAAGCAGGTTCAAAAGATTCTTTAAGTTCTTGAGCTACGAATCCTGCTGTTTCAGTTAATCCACTTTTTTTCCATTCAAAATCTCTTACCTTCATTGAATTAACTATATCAGTACCATTAATTTTTGTATCTCTAATATTATCTTTTAATCGCCTATCAGAATTATCATATAATGCAAATGTACCACTTGATACTCTTAACGCTCCTTCAAGGTCATTATCTCCATCCATACAAGAAACATGATAATTAGTACCACTTCCATTATCTGTTCCTGCTGAAATTCTAAGTCCATATCTATCTGCATTATTACCATCATTGTGGAAAGAAGCTGCATATCCACTTGAGTGGTCAGTAACAACAGTTAATTTCATAGTAGCACTATCATCGCCAATTCCTACAACACCACCTGCTGATATACGCATTCTTTCAGTATTATTTGTATGGAATATTATTCCACCATTTGCACCTTCTTGAAGAATATGAATAAATTTTTCTGCTACATTATTATGTAGATATAAATGACCAGTTCCATTCTGAAGATAAGCGTCTGTTCCTGTGTGGTAATAAGACATATCTGGCCCAGTACCAACTATGAATTTTGCATTATCAGGAATTTGTACATTCCCTTCAGATGTAATACGCATTCTTTCATGTGAACCTGTATCATCATTATCATCTATTGCAGTTGTTAAAAATAATAAATCTCCACCTTTATCACCAGGCCCACTATCTTCAGCAGACCTTGCAACTATAGCTGCACTCGCTTCCCCTACTGTACTTGGTACATTTCCATCTGCACTATCAAATCCTATACCACCAAGAAAAGTGTCATCAGCAACACTTGTGGATTCATTAACAATTAAAATACCACCATCACCATCTGAAGCAGAGTGATTGACTTGTAAAGTTTCGCTTGGGCTTGTAGTTCCTATACCAACTTTTCCACCATTGTTAATGTAATTATTTTCACCATTTCTTGCTTCAAGACGAACCAATGCAGTTCCAGAACTATTAATTAAAGATAGCAATCCTTCACCAGCATCTTCATATAAAAGACTTGCACCAGATGATATTTGAACATCAAAAATGCTTGTTGGGCTTGCAGTTCCTATGCCGATTCTGTCATTAGCACCATCAACAAAAAACATATTCGCATTATCGTCAGATTCTATACGAAAATCTGTTCCGTTTACACTTCCTTCATTAAATATTGTTTCTGCCATTAGTTACCTTCCAATGCTGTTACTTTTGCTGATAGTTCTTGTACTGCTTTGATTAACATTGGAAACATTTTAAGCATTGATATTGTTTTATAATCATCTACATCTTCACCATCAAGTTTTGCTTTTGTGGTTCCTACATATTGACTTGCAACCTCAAGAACATCATCTGCTACAAAACCATATCTTGTTACATCATCATCTTCACCCATATCTGCTTTACCATTCCATTTATAAGTAACTGGTTTTAATTTTTTTACAATATCTAATCCATCAGATAAATCTTGTATATCTTTTTTACCACGCTTATCAGAAAGATTATGTATTGTTCCGTCATTAGAATAGAAATCACCATTATAATCAAATTTTCCCACATGAACTGAGTTGCCAGTATAAAAGTGTATCATTCCATTATTATTACCTGCATTACCAGCATAAAGTAATAATTTTCCATCATTACCATCTTCATTTCCACAAAGAACAATAACAGACCCTCTACTTGTAGAACAAGAGCCACCACCAGCTAAGCAAAATGTTCTATCATCTGAGCCATCTGAAGTGTTAGTTGAAATAACCGCTTGGTCTGTGCCAAGAACTATATTTCCACCAGATTCAAATGTAACCCTTGTAGTAGAATCTTCATTTAAAGTTAAATTTTGCGAATTATATTCTGGGTGTAATGACCAACTATTATCTGGGGATGGGGCTGTATTTGTTAAAGTAAGTTTAGATGCTGTATTATCACCGCCTGTAAGATGTAACCCAGTAGATGGACTTGAAGTTCCTATACCCATTCTAATTACGCCTGAATTAGTACCATCGAGAATTACACTTCCTTGACCACCTGCTTGTAATTGTATTTTGTTTGCAGAATACTCAGAAATAAAGGTATGACCACCATTACCATCTAAATATAAAGTATTAGTTGCTGATAAAGCTAGATTTCCACCAGCTGTAACATTACCTCCAGGTTGAAAAGCACCAGGAATTACTACAGTTCCATCTGCTTCTATCTCAAGCCTTTTAGTTAAACTAGCTGTCCCTGTTCCAGAAGCTGCATTGTAAAAAAATAATTTACCATCAGAAAGCATTAATGCACTTGCTTCATTTTCGTGCATATAAGTTGGATTTGCACTACCTGACGCTTCGTAGTAAAGATTATTTGTAAGATACGTTGTATTATTATTTTGCCTAACCGCTACTGCACCATATCCTAATTGAACAGCACTATGTAATGAGTTCCAAGTATTTAAAGTAGTTCCTAATCCAAAATTACCACTACTATCCATACGAGCTTTAGTAGACCAAGTAGAGCCATCCCAACTTGCCCAATATAAACTATGTTGATAAGTATGAAATGAGTAACCATCAGATGAAACACCTATAGTAGTCATTGAATCATCGTTTTGTATTTTAATATTTTCGCTTGTATTAGTAGTTACTTTTGCGTGGAGTAAAGAATCGGGGTCATTTGTGCCTATGCCAATTCTATCTGTCTCTCCTTCAACAAAGAAAGCATGAGTAACTCCATTACCTTCTACTCTGAAATCGACATCAATGCTACCTTCATTGAATACTGATTCACCCATCAATTTCCTCTAGTACAAATTTATAAAGTTTACCTGTTTTTTCATTTCTGATAGATAAGTATTCTTCTTCTTCTACTATTAAGTAATGACCTCTATCATTTTGTAATTCAAGGTCATTTGTTTGTATTGTACCTGCTACTATTAATTTATCTGCACTTTCATCCCAAAGCATATATTTACTAGCTGTTGCACCAAAAAACTTAACATCATGCCCAGTATCATCAACTCCAACTGTAAGAGTTCCTGCTAATGTTAATCCACCACTTGCAAGTGTCATTAAATCTGTATCAGAAGTATGACCAATAGTAGTTCCATTAACAATAACATTATCTACTGTTAAAGTTGTTAATGTTCCAAGAGATGTAATATTTGTTTGAGCGGCTTCACTTAATGTACCAGTCATAGCATAAGTCAATACTCTTGACATCGCACATTTTACTTCAGTACCACCTGCTCCATTATCTACAATAATTAAATCTGCATCTACAAGGGCTTCTCCTATATCGCTAGCTCCATCAATTTCTAATGCTCCAATAGCTACTTTACCAGCTGTTGTGATTTGGTCTAGTTTGCTATCTGGTATAGAACCTGCTAACATGCCATGTTCTACTGCTCCACTTGCAATAGTAACTGCTCCATTTGATGCCATTGTTACATCTCCAGATACAGCTACTGGATTAAAGTTAGTTCCGTCTGCAACTAGTATATATCCACCTGTATTAGTACCCATATATAAATCATCACCTGATACCGTTAAATCTCCACCTATTGTAACATTACCACTTTTATCCATAATAAAATCACTAGAATCTGCTAAAGCAGTATCGGAATGGATTTTAAATAAATCAGCTGTACCAGAGGATACTGCATCATCTATACCCATTGTATAAGTAGTAGTACCACCTTGTTGAAATTGTATAGATACATCTCCACCACCATCTGATTTTGTAAGTTTATATCCAGCTGATGTAATTACACCACTTGTAGTATCATCTCCATTATTAACTAAAAATGCATCATCTACATTTAATGTATTTGTACTAAGTGATATATTTGTACCAGCTACTAATGCAGTTTTAGATATTGCAATAGCCGCTGAAGCATTTACATCTGCATCTAAAATTACTCCAGAAGATATTGCTACTACACCAGAACTATTAATAGAAACATCGCCACTTACAGCTTGTTCTTCATAACTTGTTCCATCTCCAATTAGTATTTTAGCAGCTGTATTTGATGGCATTTTTAATAATGCACCAACAGTTACATCTCCATTGAAAGTAGCCGCACCTGCTTCACTCATATCTAATGTCAATGCTGTAATTGCCGACCCACCATCATCTCCGTTAAACTTTATATCTTTATCTTGTGTAGCATTTGCTATTAAGACATCATCTGATGATATACTTATTTGTAAATCTTTACCAGCACCCATCGCAAATATAGTTCCATCTACAGGCGACCATATATAATCAGTACCTGCTTCTAGTAATTGTAACATTTGTACATTACCTGCGTAAAAATCTAATACATCTGCTGATGATTCTAGAATATAAGTATCTGAATCCGTAGAAGTGCTTCCACCAAACTTTAATTTATTGGTAGAGGTTACTTGTACATGACCATCTATTACTTCATCGTAATTACTTGATGTACTGCTTCCCTGTATGGTTAAATCACCTTCGACCGTCAGGTCTCCAGTAATAGTACCACCAGAAGCTATTTCGTCATTTATTGTTCCTATTAATCCTCTAGCCATATCACACCTCTATTAAGTAAATACTATTCTAGCTGTTGCATCTGATGATGTTTTTCTTAAAGCGTGTAGATATACATTACCTCTACCATCACCAACTCCATGAGGAACTGCTAATTGGTAAATTGTATCTCCACCTTTAATGTATATATTATTAGCTGCTGTACCAAGTATTGCATTAGTACTATCAGAAAATCCATAATATATATCTTCATCAGTTTGTAGAAATATAGTGTGGTATCCAGAAACATCTTTTGTTACTTCTGTATTACTAATACTCCATGCATCTTGAATCCGAAAATCAGATGAATATGATATGTTTAGAGCTTCTGTACTTGTGTACTTATGTAAATTTGCCATATTTTACTCCTGTATTGCAAACTCCAAACTTGCCATTTCTTGTGGCGTTAACTCGCATTTAGACAAATTACTTAATTTTATTTGTTTGAATCCATTTAAATCTACATCAACGTTAAGTAATTCGCCTAACTCCTTTTGAAATTTTGGTAATTCCTCCGAATTTGGTTCAATCGCAAAACTACCGTCTTCTTTATTTTCGTTACCATATTTACGAATTAAATCACCACGTGATTGTTCATATACAGCAAGTTCTTCACTAAGTGTTTTAAGATTCTTAGCTACTTGAAAACTGATAGATGCTTTCATTGGTTGTTGTGCAACTTTATTAAATGCATCTACGCTACTTACGATTTGTCCTAATTTTACTTTCATTTTTACTCCTTATTATTAATTAAATTTTTATACAGCAGTCCATCGATATTGGTCTTTTGTGCTTTGTTGTACAATACTCCAGCTACCACCAGTAGTATTATTTACCCAATCAAAACCACCTTCATAATCTCCAGAATTACTAGAATTACCAACTATTTTACTATAATAAGTTCCATTGTTTGTTTCTGCTACATTCCAAATATATCCTGTTAATTCTGCTCCTGTCATATTAATATTAACATCTAAACTTGACGATACTTTTTCACCAGAAGCTGTACCTCCCATATATTCACCAACATCACCTTTTACTTTTATCCA
>Ga0114932_10003427_pt1 | contig 15558 bp, 12 predicted proteins | sample 2SBtaG_2_FD_87286 | JGI IMG/M metagenome (GOLD analysis project Ga0114932, IMG submission 87286) | Deep subsurface microbial communities from Kolumbo volcano to uncover new lineages of life (NeLLi) - 2SBTROV12_ACTIVE470 metaG | ecosystem: Environmental > Aquatic > Marine > Volcanic ...
CGGAAAGGTTATTGCGAACGAGTCGACCCATACGACAGACGCAAATAAGATCACCCTGACGGATGGCGTGTGGCCGTCTTGGGCAGGCAACGCGGCCATCAATATCGGTGGCACGGTGTACGGCATCGCTTCCAGGGGGAGCGACACGATACTGACAGCAGACCCAATCACGCTCCCAGATTCCCTTAAAGAAAATCCATCGGGGGCGGACGATGCCGGTAGAGTCTCTAAAGCAGCCGGTACACCTTATGTGCTTGTTCAGTCGATCACGGATGACAAGGCGGATACGTTCCGCGACATCCAGGATGTGATCGATCAGGGCTACCATGAGCTGTGCTTTCCCGCGCCAGCAGATGAGTCGTACTTCATTTGGAGTTGGCTGTTGGAGCGGGCGGATATCACATTTGGTCGCGTGAGTTCAGCAAGTAACGCGGCTGTATTGAATGCTGGAGACGGTCACGAACTTCCCGAAAACTTCGGCCAATTCATTGAGTCGTCGATCACATACCGAGAAGGATTGGATCATCCGTCTGTCACGCTTATCTCCCAGAAGGAATACCGAGGAGAGCAGGCGAGAGACAACTCAACAGGTGTGCCGAAATACCTGACATGGAGACAGAAAGCGTTTACATCATCGACGGGTCGTCGCTTCGAGGCACTGCTGCAACCGTCTCCGGGGATAGAGTTCTTTGATACGGACGAGCACGACGGCACAGATTTCAAGACAGAGAGGAAGCAACTGGAGTACATGTACCGGGTGATCCCCGAACAACTGACGCCCACAGACCGTTACCCGCTGTGCGGTGCGATCCACAGCGACACGCTCATGAAAGCCTGCCAAGCCGTAGCAGAGCGCAAGCTGGGTGACGATGCGGGAATCTACGAGGCGAAGTTCAAAGAGCGTCTGGCAGCAAGTATCGCTATAGATCGAGCAGTCAAAGCCACGATGGGAATCTAATATGCCGGGGAAAGCATTTCCACGAGTCCGTAAGGAGTACGGGTCCTATCAGTGGTATCAGTCCCAACTGGGGAGACTGGACCCCGAGACGGGCGGCGACCCCAATACGTGGGAACACGCCGCGATTGAGTTTTTCCACGACATCATCAACCGTGGCGTGCAGCGGGTGTACTATCTGGATGACATGGGGGATGGTCTTCTTCACAGGTGGTCCTTTCTGCGATCTCGCTTTGACATTCAGACGACCAGCGGTAAGGCAGACTACCAGTTGCCTGCAGACTGCGGGAATGTGGTCGGCTGTTTGTCGTACTCCACATCAGATTCGGGCTATTCTCAGGTCCACAAAACATCCGTCGACCAGATCCTGAAGTGGCGGTCGATCAACACGGACGTCTCCGGGTATCCTGAGCACTATGCAGAAGAGTTTCAGGATAATGGCGGGCATGCTCATCAGGGCCGAGTGCTTCTGATGTGGCCCACGGCAGATGCCAGCTATACACTGAACGGGACAATGGATATTGTGCCCCTTGACTTGGATGGTGAGACACGGGTTTTTGCCTATGGCGGCAGGCCGATGGTCGAAACCTATCTATCGTCCATGATGGGGTTGCTGAATCCCCAGTATGAGGGGTATTATCAGCAGAGGCTCAGGGCTGCCATGCAGGCTGATCTCAACAGAAATCAGCCGGAATTCCTGGGCAAAAACTCAAATGAAATGGGAGATACGACGGGTCGGTTTATTGAATTCGATCCGGTCACATACACTTCTGGTTCTTAATTAGGGAGAACACGATGCCTACAGTTGGAATGGAACTTACGACGGCGCAAACGTACACCGACAGCGCGGGAAAAAGTTATGTTATTCATCGACTGCTGAATGACGACAACGGTGACTGCATCCTAGCCTTTTGTGCCTTGGCGTCCGGTGCCGATTTCCCGCAGTCTGGGGACCTTAGCGATCCGACTGTTGCCTCTGACCATCCGGCAACCGGATTTGCAAAGGGATGCGTGCTGATTGAAACGACTACCGGAAAAATTCGGATTAACACAGACTCCACTGACGTTGCCAACTTCGGTGTCGGCTACCACTCCTAACACTCTCTACACGTTCCCTGTCACAACACCCATAGAGTGGGTGCGTATGTACGGACAGGGCCATCACATTCTGATGTAAAAGGACACCAATCATGGGTGCAAGAAATATCCTGCGTCTACTCAATGGCGCTCTGGAGGGCGAAAACCAGTCAGTGGAGCAACTGACAAGTACGTCCACGGAGACGACCCTGAACTCCGTAAAGGGAACTATTGAGACGTACCCTAGTCAGGCAGCCGCTGCCGGGGGCAAGGCCACGTTTGTTTTCAAAAACGACGAAATCAAAACGGGATCAACAGTTATTGCCACTACTGGCGATCATGTTGCTGGCCTTGAGATTTCTAGTGTGAGCGTTGCTGCCGACGCAGTGTATACCGCCGGTGCAGAGCACGGATTGGCGGTTGGGGACGTTATTACCGTTGTGGGCATAGCAACAAACGGTGATGAAGAACCCAGTGGAAGACTTACGGTGGCTACGGTCCCTAGCGCGACGACGTTTACGGTAGGTGTTGAAACTACTGATGACACCCTCACCTTAACGGACGCCTATGCGTCTTTGCCGTCAGCAAAGCGAGGAACAACACAGGGTGCTGGGACTCCTGTCGTTAGCGTCACGAACACAAAGAGCGGCCAGTGTGACATTACCATTGAGAATGTCCACGCGACTGCAAAGCTAGATGGGTTCGTGCCGGTGACGTTCATTGTTCTTGATTAGTCCGTAACCGGAATAACCCATGGCAAAAGAAATCACGATGTCTGGAAGACTCGTGTTTGACGACGGGAAGACCTCGGTCACGTTCGATAAGGGCGTGATCAAGGTCGACTCGACGGGCAAGCAGGTTGTGCATCACATCCAGTCGATTGGGCATGCTGCTGACGAGGCGTTGGATAAGGGCGATCTAACAACTCTCGGATGGGCGATGTTTTACAACCGTGATCCGACGAATTTCGTAGTGATCAGGCATGGTGACGATGGTGCCAACTTTCTAAAACTGAAGCCGGGTGAGGTAGCTGGCCCATTGAGACTGGGGACAAACACTCCTCATGCCTTGGCAAACGATGCTGCAGTCGAACTCGAATACATAATCATTGAGGACTAAGCGATGGCAGAGTATCCGGGTTCAACCAGTCGGGATTACACGTTTGTTACTGGGTCAGGAGCTTCTGCCAAAGGCTCGCTGGTAGAGATTGCGGCAGTGTCAGGTCAGCACCACTGTATCCAGCGGTGCGACTTCTCATATTCTGGTGATGGTTCTGGCAGTGTGACCTTCAGCAAATTTAAAACAACCCTTGATGATCCGTCCAACGATGTCGGCACCACGACAGCTGCCCTCGTGGTGGATGACGTAACTGGGTTGTCAGTGGGCGATACAATTATAATTCATAAGGCATCGGATGACACCTCAGAGTTTGTGCCGATAACTGCCATCAACACTTCTGCCAAAACACTGACTGTTACCCGGGCCGCTGTGGATGCTGCTGTAGATCCAGCGGACGGTGATAGAATTATCAGAGTAGATTACATGTTGTATGTCACGGGAGGTGGTGCCGGCCCCCTGATAGGCAACGACGCTCCCCTGTTTATCGGAAACAAAGGGGAGGCGCTGAGCATATGGCTGGAGGAAATCGCTGACACGGCATCGCGCCTCAACGTCCTGTACTACTGAGGTATGACCGATGGCTCAGTATGCGAGACCAGACGGGGACGAGAGCGTCGATAACTGGACGACTTCTGGTGGTAGCTCGTCGGATCTGTTTGAAGAGATTGACGAAGAAACTGCGAACGACAGCGATCACATTGAAGCAACCGACTCAGGTATGTCTGACGAGGTTGCGATATTTACGCTTGGTGACGTAACAGACCCCAGTTCGTCCGCAGACCATAAAGTGATTTATCGGGTGCAAGGCACCGACGAGATGGAATCGGGAGGGCCGCAAATTACGGTCCAGCTTCTGGAGAATAGCACCTCTAGGGCGTCATGGACGAGAACACCATCGACAAGCGCGATTACGACGTACACCGAGACGCTTACGTCAACGCAGGCCGACAGCATCACTAACTACGCGAACCTGAAATTAAAGGTGACGCTGAATGCTGGAGCGGGCGGTGACACGATGTATGTCTATCAGGCATACTTTGAATGCCCAGACGCCAGCGGTGGTGGAGGTGGTGGTGGCGGAGGCGGTGGTGGCTCAACAAGGGGCGGTGCATCTTCAGGCCTGTCAGGGGTGTCCGCTTTAATCTGTTAGTAGGACATTCCTATGCGTGACCAGCCAATTGATGTTCCGTTTCCCATTGCCGGGCTGAATGAGTTTCCGGCATACGACGATCAGACTGCGGGCACATCGGCAGATATGCAGAACGTGGTGCCCGTTGATCCAAAGACGGGTCGCCTGCGGGGAGCACAGCGCCCAGGTACGACAAAGTACGCGACTGACCTCATCAATCTGGGTGCTCCGATTCAGGACATCATCCACATGATTGGGCCACGCTTCGGCTCCACGTCTGGTCCTGAACGGCAGATGACGAATAACCCATCCGGGGCAAGCTGGGGCCTCATTAAGAAGGGTGGTGATGAGTATCTGAAGGGTGGTCATCCGACCGAACAGTTTGAGATGGCTTGCTTCGATAGCGGGTCAAACTTCTATGTAGCAACTCGCCCAACTACCACTAGCGCATTCATCAACATTGATAAGTATGACAGGGAAGGCAAGTTCTTAGGGTTCTTGTCATCCTCAACGACGTTGACCGCAGATATATCGGCAAACCGTGGCCTGATAGATAATGTGAGAGCAACGGAAGAGCAGAAGATCTATGTGGCTGGTGCAGCAGGGGACTTCCCGGTCACGCCATTTGCTATCAGGGTCGCCGTGCCCGGTCGCTTGTCAGACGAATGGATGTGGGTGATCAACAAAACAGCCAGTGGCACCGGCACTGAGTTTAGAGTCTTGCGTGGCGAGGATATTGCGAAGACAAACAGCGAGACGGAACTAGACGGGGCAATAACCGACATCACGGCCACGTCCATCACGGTCGACGCGGTGCTCGACAGTGATGGCAACACACTGTTTCCCAGCAACGGTGAATTTTCGATACTCGTGTCTCCAGGCACGAGTGAGGAAGAAAAGATGACAGTGACTGCTGTCAACCTGTCAACGAACGTGCTGACGGTAGTCCGCAGTAGCTCGCCTCAAACACACGCCGACGACGCGCAAGTCATAACAAACACGCGGACGTGGGCAACGGGCTTGAGCGAAAGCTCTGTCAGGACGCACAAGGCTGGCGCTACGGTGTATGTGGCTGACCGGATTACTGTCGATGCAAACGTAAGCTCGACATCACATCGCCCCATCCGAGGCATGGTGCAGGTTGGACCTCACCTGTATACGCTATTCAACGGGAACACTACTGGTGACCCTTTCGCTGGTTCTCCCGCGTATGACTGTCGTGACACAGTGTTCCGATTCAACACTGCCAGCGGAAGCTGCCCCGAGGGCACGTTTAGCGTGGGCAAGCCAAAAGGGTTCGTACATTCATCCAGTACCGGGTACTCGGCAGGGACGCAAGAGGCCATCGGGACCCTGGAGCTATTAGAACATCGCGCAAATTTGTTGGTGAAGTCAGGCAGTGCAATTGTCTACCCGTCTATTAAGCAGATAGGCATTGTTACAACACTGGTGCTAAACGCAATCAGCCCGGCGACTGGCAAGAACTTTCGCAACAGTGTAGACAGCGAGGGAGTATCGACCAGGGACACGGACAGCACGGTTGCGGCGATGGGTCATGCGGCGGACACGATAACAGTGTACGCCATGGTAGCCGATGGCGTATCAGGGGTGTTTATCTCTACGCTGAACAAAGACGATAGTGCAAGCGCGCACTCCAACGTCATCTATTACGTGGGTGCGACCACAGACTTGGCCAGCGATGCAGGGCTGGTGTCGGCCACAGCGGATAATATAAGCGTAAATGGCAGTCCAGGCGCAGACAATAGAATCTTCAAACAAGATGACGCTGCGGCAACTGCCACAGCCTATGCTCGCGACATTGCTTACGATGCCACCAATAAAGAACTGGCGATAGTGGGGAAAGAACTGGAATTTGAAGCCGGCAGTCCAAGCATGATTGTCTACGACGTGCCAACGGGGGCCAGCAAAATAGCGTTTAAGCCTGCCGCAGACGGCACAAACGAGAACGTTGATGAGTGGCACCGAATACAAGCCGGGGCCAGCCCTCGCTCCTACAGGTTGTCACGAAGTATCGCCTCAGCAGGGAGCAACAATTTCATCTCACTGTCGCTGGACGCCAACAACAGTTACAGCCGCACTTACAACTGGAATGTTGAAGTTGACAATAAGGATCAGGACTACCCGCTTCCGATTGACACAATAGATCAAGATGCTTCTGACATTAATCGCTCGCGGGACGTGCGCCTATTGGCGGTTGCCGGCGGGCTGGTAAAGCGGATCAACCCAGAGGACAAGAACGTAGAAGAAATTGCGGGCCAATCAACCGGGCCACAGTTTTCAACGATTAGGCCGCAGGTGTTTTCCGCTCGCAGCTACCCCAATATCTATTTTGCAGATGGCGATGCCAATCGCTACTACGACAGCGCGACGAACGAACTAAAAACGTGGGCAGGGACGGTGGGCGGAAATGAAATCCCTAGCAACGCCGGATCATACTGCCGACTGATATGTGAATGGGGCGCAAGAATTGTGCTGTCAGGGCTAGAGGCTGAGCCGCAGGCGTGGTTCATGTCCGCCATTAATGACCCGGAAAATTTCAACTATGCGGAAGGGTTTGAAACATCGGCTGTAGCGGGGAGCACACTTATTAGTAGCGGGAGCCCTGCCGGGGAAACTCCAGACATTATCAATGCGTTGGTGCCGTGGTCAAATGATGTCATTCTGTTTGGTTGTGACCATTCGATTATTGCGTTAAGCGGCAATCCGGCTGGTGGCGGACGGGCGGATACTGTGACGCAAATTACAGGCATGGCGTTTGGTCGCCCGTATGCGTTTAACCCGGACAGGAGCTTGTGGTTTATTGGCTCGCGTGGCGGCTTGTACCGAATGGCCAGCCCAACCGCACCACCAGAGAGAGTGTCATCCACCACGGTTGACGACAGATTAACAAATATAGACTTCAGCTCAACAATTGTCCGAATGGCATGGGATGATCGGCTCCAAGGGCTGTTGATCTTTTTTGCGTCAATCGAGGGTGGATCGGAAGATCAGCACTACTTTTTTGATGCGCGGACTGGCGGTTGGTTTCCGTGGAAGTTTACGGATGCGGATCACAGCCCTACAATACTGCATACATTTGACGGTGACAGCCCATCGGACAGAACGATCTTGTATGGCTGCCCCGATGGGTTCATTAGACAGATGGACTACGAGGGGGCAAGTGACGATGGGGTCGCCATCTCGTCTCACGTATTGATTGGTCCCATCAGGAATCCCAACGGCGTCCCCGTTGTCATGACGGGCTTAACTGGTATCCTTGGCAAGGAGTCGTCCAACGTAACATACTCTATTCATCCCGGGGATTCCGCTGAGGAAGCATCTCGTGCTGCCAGTATTGGCGGCGGCACATTTGGGGCGGGCCGAAACACATGGGATCGACGCAGGACCTCGGCGGCGGCCCTGTACATTAAGCTCGCCAATCTCACACTCGATCAGACATGGTCAATTGAGCGATTGACGGCATCATTGAGGACCACAAGTAGGACGTTTGAGAAGGCGCACTAATGGCGGACTCACTGACAAAGATCGGTCAGGTTCCACCGACAGTTGATCATCGACTGCGGCTGCTGTTGAACGCTCTCATCAACGAACCAGATCGCTGGTTGACGGGCGGCTATTTGCATGTAGAGCAGTCTGGGACGAGAGTAGGGAAGGTCGACTTAAGCACCGCTGCTGTCGCGGCGTTGAATTCGTATACGTCAATTACTTTGCAAACCGATGTGGCGGCAACGAATCCTTTGGCGTCCGGGAATCCAATCGCGGTCACGGACAACTCTCCGATCACTCCTGTTGATTTTACACTGGGCGGCGCAACGCTAACGTCAGCTCCCACTATTGCCGCAGGGCGTGATGGGCAGTTGGCAATTATTTTTAATGCGGGAAATAACAGCGTGACGCTGCAGGATGAAGGCGTTCTGTCGGGCTCTAAGTTGAGACTCGGGGAGACGACGAGAACGCTAACGTCGGGCGCGTCACTCACACTGGTGTACAGCAGCACGCTGGCGGCGTGGGTGGAACACGGATTCAACACGTTGGTCACGGTAACTCCTGCAATTGATTCGTTTACCGTGTCGCTCGACGGCGGCACTGCTGCCAGTTCCCACAATGCAGAAGTCGGAAGTGGCTCCACGACTCAGACACCGACATTTGCCCTGTCGTACACGGGTGTGCCGAGTGCAGCATCCATTAGCGTGACGCCGTCCAGCTCTAGCTATCCGGCTACAGTGTCGTCCCCTTTTACGAGCTTGACTGCCCCGTCCTACACTAGGCGTACTAGCGTCGATGATACTGTTACGTTCGCCCCCACGGTTACGATTAATGGCGTATCGGTAACGACGCCAACAATCGTGGTCACTTATATGTATAGCCGGTATGTGGGTGCCGTGGATGACGATACCACAGACAGCCTCAACAATACTCAGATGCTGGCCCTCACGCCGGAACTGTCAAAATCCGAATATGGGACGTTTGAGATTGACGGAAGCGAGGTGACGCTCACGGAATACATTTGGTATTGCTATCCATCAGAGACAGGGAATGAAATTCCAGATGGCGGGTTCGCGATAACCGGAAAGAGTACCTCGGGATTGAAACCGCGAGGAAGCCTGGTGGCGGGGTTTACGGAAAAGGAAAGCGACTTCTCGCACACAAACGCAGCCGGCGGCGAAAAAAATTACCGCCAGTATCGGTCAGGTTTCAGGCACATTAGCGACGACGTTGTCCTGACTGTGTCGTCTACCAAGCAGCCGAATTACATTGTGATGTTTGCATCAGGCTCTGCGGGGGGCTCGGCGGCAAATATCCAAAGTGCTATAACGGCGTCGGAAAACGCAGAAGACGGACATGCGGTCATATCAGACACGCCGGTGCGCACATACACGGGGTTAATAACTAGCGAGCTTCAGTGGCTGTACTTATGTCATCCTGCACGTGCAGGTTACGACATAACGGCGGTCATAGATACGGTAACGGGCCTGGCAATTGACGGCTTATACCTAAGCAATGTAACCGACTATTCAAACGGGGAAAATTATACGGAAGAGTACCGGGTCTGGAGGTCACTGAATAACGGTATTCTTCCGACCAGTACAGACGTGAAGGTGATTTAATGACGATACGTGTCAGTGGACAATTTGAGCCCGCATCGCCCGACAGGGATTTTGCGCTCTACGATCCTCAAGATATTGACGCGGGTGACCTGAGGCGTGCGATACAAATCATTGCGGGTGGCAGCATTCTCGCGGGGTCGGGCACAACAGGTGAGTCGGCTCCGGTGGGAGAGTTGGTCGTTCAGCGTAAAACAAACACGGGCGCACCATCTCACAGTGCTACTGAGGGTACGCTGTGCTGGAATTCCAATGACGATGCCCTTTACTGCAATACAGGAGGGGCCAACTGGGCCGTTGTTTCATCTGAAGACCTGCAAGCGATTGCGGCACTGTCGAATGCAGACGGAAATATTATTGTTGGGTCTAACGATGGCTGGGTGGTCGAGTCTGGAGCAACAGCCCGGACGTCGCTGGGGCTAGGGGCAGACGACGACGTCACTTTTAATGACCTGACGGTAAGTGGAGACCTGACGGTAAGCGGAACGACGACAACAGTCGACACAGCTACGCTGACAGTCGAAGACCCGCTTATCAAGCTGGCAACAAACAACAACGCGGCAGACTCTATTGACATTGGATTTTATGGCCTCTACGACACCAGCGGGTCACAGGATCTGTATGCGGGGCTGTTTCGCGATGCAGATGATTCTGGGAAATGGAAGCTGTTTAAGGATTCTCAGACAGAGCCAGACACTATGGTCGACACGGACGCAGACGGGTACGCGATGGCGACACTGGTCGCCAACATAGAAGGCGGCACAGGAACATTAAATGAACTTGTCGTTGATAATGTGGCCGTAAATGACAAGGCCATAACAATGACTGGCAGTGAAGGGGACACTGCTACATTTACTGTCGGGGCCAATGGCGCATTATCAATTGTCACTGCCGACACTGCTGGTGCTAATGCAAATATACAAATTACTGCCGATGGCACAGTAGACATAGATTCAGCAGGCGTATTAACTCTGGATTCAGGGGCCGCAATAAATATCGACCCAGCAGCAGACTCGGCCATTGTACTGGATGGCACGATTAGCATAGATGGAGGCGTAGTAACGGGGGCGACTTCGATAACCAGCACAGCGTTTGCGGGCGATCTCACAGGCGATCTCACAGGTAATGTCACAGGCAATCTCACAGGCGATGTGACAGGCGATGTGACAGGCGATGTGACAGGCGATGTGACGGGCGATGTGATGGGCAATCTCACAGGTAATGTGACAGGTAATCTCACAGGTAATGTGACAGGCACTGTTAGCGATATTAGCAATCATGGAATTGGCGACCTGTCAGATGTCACCTACGGCAGTAACGACTTGGCAATCACCGCCTTGAGGACGTTTTCTACGTCGGACACTGCTGACGACGCTGCCGGTCAGAGTTTGACTGTGTCAGGTGGAAATACTACTGCAGGCGGCTCGGGGGAAGAGTCGAATGACCTTGCCGGGGGAGACCTGATTATTGAGGGCGGTCTGGGCAAGGGAGCAGGGGCAGGTGGCGCAGTCCGAGTTAAAGTCGCGCCTGCGGGAGCTACTGGTAACTCGCTCAATTCGCTCACTGAAGTGATGACAATCCTCCCCAACAAAATGATTGGATTGAATGCCGATCCATCGGCGGCAATGGGGACCCTTACGATAGACGGAATCCCCACCGCATCAGTCAATGCGTTTGCATTTGGGTCTGCCCCGGATTTTTCTGCGTCACCACATACTGTGTCGCATGACGCTGATTATTCTGCGGCAGGGTCCTTGGAAGCTACCATAGTACCAACGGCAGATTTGATTGAAGGTGAGAATGGACAGAATGGCGGGACCTCGGGGCTGAACCTAGTTGCCCAGACGGCTGCGAACACAACATTTGATATAGACGATAACAAGGCTATTGTCGCAGGGGATTTCGTAGCTAAGCATCGAGGGACAGCGTCGAGTACGATCAAGAGGGCAACGGCAGGCAACTTCACAATTTCAAACACGGGCCACATCGAGACTGCACAGGTATTAGCCGTAGGGTCGTCTGGAAATTTGGACGCCGGTTCAGCTCAATGCGATAATCAGTTTGGCATATATGCGTTCAATGCAAATGACAGACATTACTTTGCAGGAACCGTTGGCCTGGGCACCGAAACCCCAGACGAGTCGAACCGAATTCACATTGTTGGGGACAGCGAGCTGGACGGTGTCGTAACCATAGACGGCAACGTGTCAGACGAGGAAGGCAGTCACCCTTCCCTGTCTGTGCCTGCGGGCGAATTGGCATCAGGAGCGGGGCTTGCCACCACACTGTCTGCTACTCTCGCCGCCAGTACAGGATCAGTAAGTGACGCGGTAGTGAATGTAGCAAATGGTAATATATTTTTGAATCGCCTGGCGGAAACCGCTGATGGGCGAAAGGTTATTATGCGACTCAGTCAAGAGGCAACCGGAAAGTCGGAGGATATAGTTGTTAAGGCGGCAGATGGGTCGCCCGACAGCATAACAATAGAGGGGGGAGGTCGCGGGGCGTCACCACAAACCTTTACCGTCAGCGAAGGAGAGCCGGTTACTGTTTCTCACCTCATCACCTTGCCTTCACAGGTTCGGCTGTATCTGAAAAATACGTTTACGGACCCGGCTAGTTCTACGGTAGAAGGGCCGGATGAGGCGGGAGAGTCGCATCTGATTATCAAAAGAAGGCGAATGGCAACTGGGACTGGTAGCCAAACTGCAACCGATGTCTATCTGTCGATGGATGTGCTGTCCCCAGCAACCCCCTCTACGGTGGCGATGGCACCTACCAGTGCTGCAGACTTTCAGGATGTAACGATACACGCGCTCCATGGTTCAATAACCTGCTCTGCGGCGAACGCAGCTATTAACGGCGGTGATTTCGGTGTGTTTACAGTCACCAACGAAAAGGTGTCGGCGGGAGACGTTATAGTGTGCAGCTTAGGCAGTAACTTTCTGTCGTCAATATCTCTGGTGGTTAGCACACATGATGTTAGTGACGGATCATTCAAGATATTGGTCAATAACACAGGCAGCACAAACTATGCTTCTGCTCCTATGACAATTAATTTCCGCGTGATCCCTAGCAATGCTCTTCTCTGGAATGCCAGTACAACAGAACCGTAGGATACCCCATGGCACTCACACTCACATTCGATGGACCAGACGACATTCTGGAGGATGGGCTGCTGGCCTACGCAAAGTCACAAGGCTGGACGGAGACGATAGTTACAGAGAATAATGAGGTTGTGTCAAATCCGGTATCCGCTGCAAAACACGCAGAACAGGCTATCAAGGACATGGTACTTTCTGAAATAATTAGATATGAGCGTCGTCAGATGGCAGTTCAGGCCCAGCAGCAGGCTGCTCAGGCAGCTCACAACAAATACTCTGTAGTCAAGTAGGGGATATAGCATGAACAAGTTCGCTCTAAAAGACCTGTTGGGCATGGATAGCTCAAACGCACCGCTGCTTAGTTCAGGCAATCCGTGGAGTAGTGGTGGCAGCACACCTGCCTCGCAGGTCCACGACGGCTGGATGCGACAGTCGGGGATACTTCAGGGCGATCCGCAGGGGTCAGCACCCCCATCGAAGTTCCAAGCATCATTGCAGGAAATGATAAGCAACAGTTCGGAGGAGGAAGAGGAAGAGGGAAAGGAAAAACCAAAGGGCGGCACAGCATCGGACCCGCTGTCAGCACAGATTATGGCGGTAACATCCGCTGTGGGCCTTGCGGCAGACTTGATCGACAGGTACGGCTCTAAGGGTCGGGCAAGAAGGAAACTGCAGGATTCTCTCTTGGCCCAGCAGGCGCATGCAATCAACGCAAAGCATCAGTACAAGTACGGCTCAAGGGGCGCAATTGGTTCTGACGTCATAACGAAGCTCACATAGAAGGGTATATGATGGCAACGATAGGAAAACGAGCGAAAGCAACGCCTTGGCAGCAGAACTTCCTCACGAAGGCCAACAAGACGTTTGCTGACGCTGGCCAGGAAGAGCCGTATATCGTGAATCCGCTTGCGGGTCCCGTGCCGGGGCGACAAATGGCAGCGACTACCGGCCAGCCAACCCCACTCATTACATCAGGGTCAACGACGCCCCATCTGTCAGAAAGTCAGCCGGTGGCGACAGCTCCACCAGTGACGCATGGGTTTGAGACCGCAATGGCAGAGAGGAATGCTGACATTCAGAGCACTCCACCGGGAACGGAGACATTCGTAAATCCCGAAACTGGCAGGAGAGAAACTCGCGAAGTTCAGCGGGTGACTCCCGGTAAGCAGGGGGAGGCCGTCTTCGAGTTTGATAAGATTGGGGACGTCGGGGACGGTCAGGTAATAGATCTCGGTGGGGCAAACCCAATATCGGGTGCCGAAAACAGTACCATCTCGCTTGACGACGCGCCGCCCGAGGTGATGACCGGTGACTCGTGGAATTCCGAGCTTGGCATTCCTATTTGGAATGCGGAAGGCCAGGACAAGCCGCATTTCGTAGCACAGACTTCCGATGGGACAAAAGTTGCTCTCCCGGTAGGCCCCGGAACAGAAGCTCAGGAGAAGTGGGATGGATTCGTTAATGACTCATTCCAGTCCTCTCCCGAGACCCCCAAGGGTGTTGGGGCAAACAACCAAGCGTTACACAACGCCGCCCAAGCGGGTGGCCCAGGTTCCGTTGAAGGCAAGATCCTTTGGGAACGCTCTACCCGGGATAAGGCTTTGGAAGGAAGCGTATTCGGGCAGCAGATAGCAGCTACTATTGACGGTGTGACAAATGGCATGTGGGAACTTTTTCCGGGTGATGCGGCAGCCGCGCAATCTGCTGGCAATATAGCGTCCTTGGCCTATGCACAAGGGGAAATAGAGGCAGACGAGTTTGAGGAAATAGCCGGGGATATCCTCGTCGATATCACCGGGCAAATCACACAGCGAGAGGAAGACTTTGCGAACATCCTGAACGAGACGCTGCAGCGAGGTGAAGCACAGGTAGACCGTGCGAACAAAAGGAAAGACGTTCTGACGGGGAGAATCAACGAGGCCTACGATCAAGAGCAGGGCAGGATGGATGCCCGCAACATGAGATCGGGTCTTGGGCGAGGATCGACGGCATTGCGTCCTGCTTTAGCGAGACTGCAAGAGGACAGGGCAAGGGCATTGGCAGAGGCTCGCGCAGAAAACTACGACAATTTGACCCAGGCCGAGAGAACGAGAGACGTAGACTACCTGAGGGCACTGGAAGCGAAGGCGAATGCAACACAGTCCCTGAGGGCGGATCGAAATCTCGTGAATGCGCGACGGGCACAGTTCCGCGCTGGCAGGGCGATTTCCCCATTGGAAGGATTCGAGATGGCCCAAAATGCCATGCAGCCTTCGCAAATACGGATTCTATCGTAGGTCTCCTCACGGAATACTCCAGCACAGGTAAGTGGACGCACTATGAGTACACTTGAATCAATGCAAAACTCCCTGTTGAAGAATCTTTTGATTCGACAGCAGACTGATGCGGCGACCGACCCTCTGCGAAACCTGGAGCGATACGTCGCTCCTGTCCTGGCACAGATCAACAATGATATTGCCAGGCAGGAGCGGGAAGATGAGGTGAGGTATCAGCGGAGCCGGGACGCTGTGGCGGACCAGCGATACAAGCAGTCGGTCCAATACCAGAAGGAAAGGGACCATCAAGCAGATGATGTGGCAGCCAGGGTTGCCAAGCGAGAGCAAGAGCGATTCGACATAAACCTGAAGATGCAGAAAGCGGGCCTGCAACTTGAGAAGGACCGGGCGAGATCTAGCGCGTGGTTACAGGCGAGGAATCTGCAAGAGGATATAAAGAGGCGCAACAACGACGAGACGCGAAAAGACAGAGCCCTAAACTGGCAAGCAGGCGAGGAAGTTACCAAAGCTCTCAGAGAAATTTCTTCCAATCGCGTGGTTAAAGCGGCTGAGAATGAGGGCCTGGCAACGCTGTATGACCAGTACGCGAAGGCCTTGGCCGGTGATGACACGGATGGGGCCGCAAACATACAGAAGGTTATAGAGTTTGAAGAGGGAAGGCTCGCTGCCGATGCCGTCGTGACAGTAGACGACTATAGCGAGGCTTGGAATAATGGCGCAGGCGGCCACCCATACTTCAGGCAGGCCATAATAAACAAACTGGGGACGGCCA
>Ga0114932_10003429_pt1 | contig 15553 bp, 16 predicted proteins | sample 2SBtaG_2_FD_87286 | JGI IMG/M metagenome (GOLD analysis project Ga0114932, IMG submission 87286) | Deep subsurface microbial communities from Kolumbo volcano to uncover new lineages of life (NeLLi) - 2SBTROV12_ACTIVE470 metaG | ecosystem: Environmental > Aquatic > Marine > Volcanic ...
CCTACTTAAAGATAGTGATATTATTAGAATATATACCGGTCCACATCCGTCCTCATTACCTCGTAAAACTATTGAAGATGATCCAAACGCATTTGTATGTCAAGGAGAAGGACCTAAAACATTTGAAAGTTTTTTAAAGGTAACAGATTATACCGATAATTCTCAATTACAAAAAGTACCTGGGTTATGGTATACAGATAAAATTACTGGACAAATAGCTAGTACTCCACCTGCCCCTCTTATACATGATTTAGATGAGGAATTAGATATGTTACCGGTAGAGTTTTTAGATATAAATAGATATAGAACAGCTAACTGGCATAGTTGGACTAATAATAATGATGTATCCCCATTCGGTTCTATTTATACTAGCTTAGGTTCCCGTTTAAATGTAATTTTTGTATGATAAACTCTCCATTTAATAATGGAGATACAAAAAATAATACATTCAGACATTGGTCTCCAAAAAATATTCTTAAAAAATTAGATTTCTTTGCTGAGAATAATATTAAAAATATTAAAATCGCAGATGAAATGTTTGTGTTTAAGAAGCAACACTATGTTGAATTATGTAAATTAATAGCAGAGCGCGGATATGATTTCAATATATGGGCATATGCGCGTATAGATACAGTAAGAGAACAACATTTAGAAGTCTTAAAAAAAGCAGGAGTCAATTGGTTAGGATTAGGTATTGAGTCTGCTAACCAAGTAGTCAGACAAGAAGTAGTTAAAGGAAAGTTTCAAGAACTCAATATACGAAGTATTATTGAAAAAATATCTAATCACGATATTTATTCAACAGGTAATTATATTTTTGGTCTCCCAAAAGATACATATGAAACAATGAATGAAACTCTTGACTTAGCTTTAGAGCTAGAAACAGAGTGGGTTAACATGTATTGTGCTATGGCTTATCCTGGATCCCAATTACATAGAGACTTTAGTAAGAGTAACCCATCTGCCTTACCAGAAAATAATGGTGTTGGATGGATTGGTTATTCTCAACATGCATACGAAACATTTAACTTACCTACAGAAAGTTTAACTAATTCACAAATTCTAAAATTTAGAGATGACGCGTTTATAAAGTATTTTAAATCTCCATCTTACATTAAAACAATGACCGAAAAAATAGGTCTTGACTTTAAGAAAGAAGTAGATAAAATGCTTAGTATAACGTTAAAGAGAAAATTTACATAATGAGTACTGATAATAATTCACATGACGAAGATATGCATAGCCCTACGCCGGCAAAGGCTGTGCCATTGGGTCAATATATACCCACAGAAAAACCAACCTTACCTCCTCGTGGAGATCAACCTATTGAGGAACGAACTAAGGTTACAATATTAACTCTTAAGAATCATAAACGGAAAGGTATTAAAACCGTATTGTGTACTGCGTATGATTATCCTCAGGCTTTACTAGCTGATAGAGCTGGTATTGATGCTATTTTAGTAGGAGATTCCTTAGGTATGACTACTCTAGGTTATAAAACTACTATACCTGTTACTATGGATGATATGTTATCTCATTGTAAAGCTGTCTGGCGTGCTAATCAAACTTCATTCTTAATTGGAGATATGCCATTTATGTCATATCAAGAATCTAATGAGTTAGCTGTGAGAAATGCAGGTAAGTTTATTACGGCTGGTATGGATTGTGTAAAAATTGAAGGAGCTATGGTAGATAGGGTAAAAGCTATTTCTTCCGCTGGTATTATAACTATGAGTCATTTAGGGCTTACTCCACATACTCGTGCAAAATTAGGTGGGTATAGAGTACAGGGAAAAACTAAAGAGTCAGCAGATGTTATTTTAGATCAAGCTCTTCGTTTACAAGATGCTGGTTGTTCTTTCTTGTTATTAGAAGCAATGCCGCGAGAGTCAGCTCAATATATTGCTGAAAAATTAGAAATACCTATCTATGGCATTGGAGCAGGAGACCAAGTAGATGGACAATTAGTAATACAGCATGATTTAATTGGAATGTTTTTTGAATTCAAATCTAAATTTGTTAAACGTTATTGTGAAGCTGGAGCATTAATAGAAGAATCTTTAAAAGATTATGCTGCAGAAGTTAGAAGTGGTCAATTTCCTACATCAGAACAGTTTTATGAGATTAAAGAAGAGGAACTCGATAAACTTGTAAGTGATGATAGATGGAAATATAATACTCCTGATAATGTAAAAACCCATACATTTTAAAAGATGAAGTTAAAGTTAGCTGACTATGTTATAGGCTTCCTTGCCGATAAAGGAATAGATAAAATGTTTGTAGTATATGGTGCTGCAAACGGAGACCTAATAGATGCGTTTACTAGAAACGATAAAACTGATTATGTAGCTGTAATGCATGAGCAGGGTGGTGGTTTCGCGGCGGAAGGTTATGCTAAAGTATCAGGGAGACCAGGTGTCGCTATGGCGACAAGTGGACCTGGTGGTATGAATCTTCTTACATCTATGGGTAATTGTTATTATGATTCTATTCCTTGTATTTTTATTACTGGTCAGATTAACTCTCAATTCTTACGCCCGGATCCTTCTATAAGACAAGTAGGTTTTCAAGAAACAGATATTGTTAGCATGGCAGAGCCTGTTACTAAATATGCTGTTATGATTGATGAAGCAAAAGATGTAAAATACATTTTAGAAAAAGCTTATCATACTTGTTTAGAAGGTCGCCCGGGCCCGGTGTTATTAGATATACCATTAAACATACAAAAGACTGTTATTGATACTGAAAAGCTATTAGGTTTTGATGTTAAAACAGAATTACCTACTTATGATTATAAGGATATAGACGATAAAATAGATGATTATTTGTATGATTTAGTACGTAGTGAGCGACCTGTTTTAATGATAGGTGGTGGTGTTAAATTATCTGATGCAGTAGATGAATTTAGAGAATTAGGTAACTTATTAAAAATACCATGCTTTCCAACATGGAATGCTTTAGATGCTGTTACATCTGATTATGAATTCTATGGTGGTAGAATTGGTACATATGGCGGAGCAGGAAGAAATTTTGCTATACAAAATTCTGATTTATTATTAGCTATTGGAAGTAGAATATCAGGTAGAATTACAGGTGGTAATATTCATTCATTTGCACGAGGAGCTAAAAAGTATGTTGTAGATGTAGATAAAGCATTATTACAGCCAAAGTTACAACAAGTACCTTTTGATGTAAACGTTTATTGTGATGCTAAAGTGTTTATACAGCGTTTGATTAAACGTTATAAATTAATTACATCACCAACCGCTAGTGGTGGGTGGTTAAATCCTGATGGTACATTAGATGTCACTGCAACAGATTTACCGAATAAGTTTGAAAAATGGACTAAACGGGCAATGGATTGGAAAATAAAATACGATCCAGTTAAACCAGAATTTTTCGATCAAAAAGAAAATGTACACCCGTATGATTTTATGCGAACTCTATCAAAATATGCAGATAGTAATGCAGTATTGATAGGGGATTGTGGTGGTAATATTGTTGTTAGCAATCATGCCTTTGAAACAAAATATGGACAACGTAATTTAACTAATAATGGTAACTCACCAATGGGTTTTTCTCATTCAGGAGCTATGGGTTGTTACTTAGCAGACCCTGATAGACAAGTTATATGTACAATAGGAGATGGTGGTTTTAATATGAACATACAAGAGCTACAAACATATGTTAATTATAACATAAAAGCTAAAACGTTTATTATTAATAACCACATTTACGGTATTACAAAAGCTTTCCAAGAGACAAATTTTGAAGGTCGAGCTGAGGCTTGTGGTCCTGCAGGATATAATCCTCCTGATTTTGTAAAAATATGTGAGGCTTATGGTATAAAGACAGTCACTATATCTAATCATGATGAAATGGATGACAAAATAAAAGAAGTGTTAGATTATGACGGTATTGTTGTATGTGATGTTAATTGTCATGAATATCATACATATGAGCCTAGAATTTTTGGGTGGAAAACTCCTATTGAAGATATGTATCCTTATGTTAATCGGGCGGAGTTTTTTGAAAACATGACTATTGCACCTTTAGAGGATTGGTTGAACCCAGCTTACCCGGATATTGTTAAATGAAGACTCTTTTAGTTTATAATATATGTGGTTTAGGTAATAGCCCACCGTTAGATCATTATGTTAAATGTATTGATAGTTTTTTAGATCAAGATTTTAAAGACTATCAAGTGCTGCTTTCTGCATGTAAAAGTGACCCTGTATTATTTAACAATTTGTATAAAAAATACAAAGATAAAATATCTTATGTTTATCATCATGGTATATATACAGTTAATACTACGTTTAATAAAGCCGTACAAGAGTACGTAAAAGAAAAAGGCCCAGCTGAGTCTTATATGTTTGTAGATTCTGGTTGTAGTTTTTATAATCCTGAAATAGATACATTAGATACTACTATTTTAAAAAATACATACGATACATTTAAAAGGTATCATAATAGTATTATAAGCTTACAAACTAATTCTGATGAAGCTTTACAGACTATTAATCAAAAATACAAATATGAAAGCTCTAAGGTACAAATTGTTGCTGAAGATCTATATGTACCTCTAGGTAATGCTCTTAATTGTCATGTTACTATGTTTAGTCATAAAATGTATGAAGCTTATAATAGTAAACTTATACCTGATGTGTTTAGAGCTCATTGTACCGAGTCTACGTTTAGATATTTAGCAGCTGCTGTTAATACTAAATGGTATGTTATGAAGGATCAACAGGTAGAGCATTTAAAAGCTATAGAAGGACCATCTACAGGTTTCCAACATGTATCACCACAGCACGGAAATACATGGAATAATTTATTATATGATAGAGATGCTTTGGGATTTATTAAAGATACAGAGTTTATTAATTCTGGTATTGGTTATGAAGAATGTAATAATATATTACCGCATAATAAAACTGCGTATGATGAAAATGATATGCCGTTAGATCCTGAAGTTATGAAAAAGTTAATAAACAAATATTTCTTTCTAACTAAAGAAGAGTTAGATTATAATAGTATGAAAGTAGAAGCAAAGATATGATTAGTATACTGATACCTACTCGCAAAAGAGCTAAAAAGCTTAAGACTATGTATGAGAGCTTACATCATATGACTTCTGAATCTGATAAAGTAGAAGTTTTATTTTACATAGATAATGATGACTTACAAACAATAAAATTTATTGAAAATAATAAAGATAAATTTACAATACCAGTAAAGCATATTATTGGTCCGAGAGTATCTTTAGGAGAGGCATGTAATGAGCTATATAAAATATCTTCTGGGGAATTAATTATGGGTGGAGCTGATGATATTGTATTTAAAACTCAAGACTGGGATGTAATTCTTGAAAATAAATTTAAAAAAATAAAAGATAAAATATGTTTATTTTCTGTTAATGATTTATATCAAGACCCGTCCAAGCTTGCTACTCATCCTGTAATAAGTAGAGAGGCTTTAGATGTATTTGGTCATTATTTACCTCCAGAAATAGATTGTAATTATGGAGATGAATGGCTAACATATATTTTTAAAAAAATTGATCGGTATTTCCCACAACCTGATATAGTTGTTGAACATATGCATTGGTTAGTGGGTAAAGGGGATAGAGATAATACTTATGCTGAAGGTTCTGCTAATATGATTAGACATTCTTATCAAGTATTTACTGATAATAAAGATAAAAGAGATCTTCTAGTAGAAAAACTTCGTAAGTTATTAAATGAATAAAATTAATTTATATATTTATCCTCATGCGCAACCTCATGTCCATGATTCTGATCCGTATTATATTAATACTGTACCGTTAAGTTACGAAGGGATTAAAGAGCATTGTAATATTGTACCACCTCAGCAAGCAGATTATTTTTATATGGGTCAAATTACTAATGATTCAATTAGTAATAATTCTATTACATTATATGATAAACATAAATTTCCTTATTTCGAAGGTAATGAAGATAAACATATATGGGATTACGAAGGAGAAGGAGGACAGGAACATGGAGCTGGTGGAGAGCCTATACCAGATTGGTTACATAATAGTATATTAACTATTAATGGACCGTTAAAGCGTTATTCTAATATTAAAAAAATGTTTATTAGACCTACTTTCTCTCACATGTTAGTAGATTTAGCAAAAATGAATGAATCCTTTTCAATACCTACTGAAATAAGTATGGGCTTTAGAGGATTTATCAATCATAATGTCAGAGTAGTATTAGCTAATACTTTAAATCAATATAAAGATATAAAAAGCGAGCTTTATATTAATAATAAATGGGAAGGACCTTCAGAGTCTAATTCCAATATACAAAAACAATATAGAAGTACTATGAATAATAATATTATATCTTTATGTCCTCGTGGTTCTGGTATAGATAGTACGAGGTTGTTTGAGAGTTGTTATTTTACTCGAGTACCTGTACTTATATCTGATCATGATTTTTATATTGTCGGAGATGATCATTATGATACTAGCTTTTTTTATAGACTTTGTGATCTCCAGAACGGTCAACCTGGATTAGGAGAAAAGTCATTATATAATGAACTGTCAAAAATCTATAATACTAATATAAATGAATTAAACGAGAGAGCAGTATTAGCTCGTAAATATTTTGATAATGTATTACGAGAATATTTTAAAGATCCTACGTTATATTTTTTAAAATGGTTACAGAAATAAAAGAGGCACTTAGAGCAGGGACTAAAATTTTTAATCCTCAAGCTAAAATTGTCGCTAATGTGGATCGAGCAATCGAATTTATTAAAACAGGAAATACAGCTCCTGTATTAATAGAGCTAGATCCAAGTAATACATGTAACCATGGATGTTATTTTTGTATATCCTCTTACATACATTTACCAGAATCAAAAAATTTAGAAACATATAATAAATCTGTAATGCCCGAAAATATTTTATTAGGAGCATGTAAAGATTTTGTTGATATGGGCGTTCGCGCTGTTAACTGGACTGGTGGTGGTGAGCCGACTATTAACCCTCATCTTGGAAAAGCGATAAAATATTTAGGAGAAAATAATATTAAGATGGGTATGTTTACAAATGGTACTCTTCTTGATAAGCGAGATTTATTTGAAACTATAGTAGATAATATGACTTGGGTTCGTTTTTCTGTTGATGCTGGAACAAAAAAAACATATAATAGTATCCGACGAGCAAAAGACAATCAAGATTGGGATAAAATGATTTCTAATCTTACTACTTTAGTAGAAACTAATAATCGCAAAGGCAAAAAAATAGATATCGGGGTAGGTTTTGTTATTACGCCAGATACCTATAAGGAGATTGTTGACTTTGCTAATAACTTTAAAGACTTTGATATTAATTATTGTCAATATAAACCAGAAGTTGTTAATAGAGAGCGAGAGGGAGGAGTACAACGGGAAGTAGAATTTTGGAATAAAGAAGTACAACCATTACTTAGTGAAGCAAAAATCATACTAGGAGATAAATTTCAGATAAATGGTTACAAGATAACAGACTTAGAAAAAGACCCGTCTTTATATGGTAGAACATATAAAAAATGCTTAGGTTCTCAGTTGTCTCCTTGCGTGGGCGCCGATGGGCATGTTTATGTTTGTCCTAATCACAGAGGATATAAACAATATAGTTATGGTAGTCTACATGATAAAAGCTTTAAGGAAATATGGAATGATATTTCTGTAAGAGAGAATATAATGAACACTATTAATAATGTTGAGTGTTTTAAGAACTGTACTAAATTATGTAAACCTCATGAAAGTAATAAAATGATGTGGTACTTACATGAGAATATAAACAATATAAAAGAAGAGGAACTATTGTCCTTAGGAGAAAAGGTTAAAGACAGTATAACTCATCCAGAGTTTGTATAATGGTAAGTATAACTTTATATAATGGTAGAGGACAACTAGGTTCTGCTCTTCATAAAGAATATCAAGTTAAAATAGCAGACAAAAATCTCAAGAATATAAAAATATATGAGCTTATGTTACCAGATAATGTTAAAGCGTCTGTCGGTAACTTATCTAGAAATGTCAATATCTACCATACATGGAATTTCTTAGATAAAAGTAAGGAGACTCAATTAAATTGTTATAACAGTTTCGTTAAATTTGTTAAAAAAAATAAAGAAGAGGAAATCGTTTTTATATCCACATATAGTGAACAAACTAATCCATACACGTACTACAAACAATTAGCAGAAGCATATTTGTTATCTAATGTAACAAAAAGCAAGATTGTTAAATTACCGGTAAATGTAGGATATGGTATTTGTAAAGAATTACAGACTGGAAATAAATCTCCGTATGGCTTATTAGAGCTAATATCTCCTGAAGATGCTGCGAAAGAGACTTTAAATATTGCTTATGCCCCTCATACCGAGAACAGAATTTTTAGAGTAAAGGGAGAAAGTATTTCAGCTAAACTTGCTACTCAACTATTAACTTTTAAATAATTTTATGTATATACCGCTAATGGAAGATAATATTATTCGCGAAGATGTCGATGAAATAATATCTTTTTTATCTCAAAAGAAAATACCTAGGCTTACCAACGGACCCAAAGTCGTAGAATTTGAGAAAAAATGGTCTAAGTGGTTAGGTACTGATAAAAGTGTGTTCGTTAATTCCGGGCATAGCGCTAATCAAGTAACTATGCTCTCTATCAAGCACTTATATGGGGGTGGTGAGGTTATATTATCACCGTTAAATTGGATTAGTGATGTTTCTAGTGTTATACAAAACGGTTTTACCCCAGTTTTTGTTGATATTAACTACAAAAATCTCGCCCTGAACGAAAAACTAATACTAGAAAAAATTAATGATAAGACTAGAGCTATATTATTAACTCATATTTTAGGATTAAATGGCTTAACTGATAATATTATTAATATATGTAAAGAGAAAAATATTTTATTGATAGAAGATGTGTGCGAATCTCATGGAGCTACTCACAATGGACAGTTGTTAGGTACATTTGGAGATGTAAGTAACTTTTCTTTCTTTTTCGCTCATCATATGACTACTATTGAAGGTGGTATGGTATCAACTAATAATGAGGAACTATATGAACATTGTAGAATATTTAGATCTCATGGTATGCTACGAGAATGTACTAATAAAGATATAGTAGATAGATATCATAACAAATATCCTACTGTTAATAAAGATTTCTTTTTTGTTAATCCAGCATACAATATACGTTCAACTGAAATTAACGCTGTATTAGGTTTAAATCAGATTAAACGACTAAACGATAATGTTGAAAAGCGTACAAAGAATTTTAATTATTTTACCAAACGTTTGAATCCTCATACCTTTTATACTGACTTTAATACAGAAGGTAATAGTAATTATGCATTTATTATTATTTTAAATCCTTGGAGATTAGATACTAAAGTTCGAGATAAAGTTGAAAATATATTAATTGATAATAAAATTGAATTTAGAAGAGGTTTATCTGGTGGTGGTAATCAGTTAAGACAGCCATATATACAAGATAATTATAATTTTGATTTAAAAGAGTTTCCAGTTGTAGAGCATATACATAACTACAGTTGGTATATTGGTAATTATCCGTCTTTAGAATCGTGCAAAATAGACAAATTATTAGACTTATTGAATAACGTATGAAAATCTTAATTACAGGCGCCGGAGGTTATATTGGTTCATCTTTAGTTCCTTATTTAAAAAAACTACCAGTTGAACCACTTACAGAATATGATGACCCATGCTTAATTACCGGTTATGATAATTTAATGTATAACCAAGGCCCGTTAGTATATAATAACTTACAATATTGTAATTTCAAAAAACAAGATGTTACCGATTGGTCGGAAGAATTAATTAACGATGTTAAAGAAGCTGATGTAATAATACCATTAGCTGCTATTGTTGGAGCTCCTGCATGTGATAAAATACCAGAGTATTCTACTAGTGTTAATTATACTTGGTTTGAGCAATTATTAGAGCATATAAATTCAAATACATTAGTTGTATATCCTAACACTAACTCAGGGTATGGTAGTACAGGAGACGCTATATGTACAGAAGAAACACCATCTAATCCTATATCCTTATATGGACAAAATAAACAACAAACAGAAGATTTACTTTTAAAGAACCATAAAAACTCGATTGTTTTTAGATTAGCAACTGTATTTGGTTGGTCTCCTAGACCTAGGTTAGATTTACTTATCAATAATTTAACATTTAGAGCTAAAACTGAAAAAAATATAGAGATTTTTGATGCTCATTTTAGACGTAATTATATTCATATTAGCGATATATGTAAAGCATTCGCATTTGCAATTAGAAGTAGTAATGTTCTCACAGGAGAAGCTTATAACTTAGGCAACGATAATATAAACTGTACTAAAAAACAACTAGCAGAGATTATATCTAATACATTAGGTACATCTTACTCTATTAATCAGAAAAGAACTGACCCTGATAAACGAGATTATGAAGTTAGTAGTCAGAAACTTTACAAAACTGGATTTACACCAGATATTGACTTAACAACTGGTGTAGAAGAGTTAGATAATTTTTATAATTTTTTAACCTGTAATACTTACGATAGTATAATTAAGAACTATTAATGTTTATTTCTAGAGCACCATTAAGAATATCTTTTTTTGGTGGATCTACAGACTATAAAGATTTTTATAGTGAGCATGGATCCTTACTGATCGGAACAACTATAGATAAATTTGCTTTTACTGGTTTACGCTATCGTCCTAGGTTTTTAGATCGTCATACTTATGTAGCTTATAGTAATTATGATATTGTTGATGATGTAGAACATATTAACAATCCTTTAATTAGAGAAACTTTAAAATATTATAATATATTTCAGCATATAGATTTAATAACTTTTAATGATATACCTTCGCGAACAGGTTTAGGGGGTTCTTCTTCTTTTTGCGTGTCTTTAATTCATAGTATATATAAACTTTTAAATAAAGTTCCTGATAAAAATACTATTATTGATGAAGCTATTGATATTGAAAGAAACGTATTGAAAGATAGTGGTGGAATACAAGATCAAATATGGGCTGGTTATGGTGGTTTTAATAGTATTGTTATAAAAAAGGACGGTAAGTATATAGTAAAACCTTTACCTATAAGTAAGGAGTTTATTTTAGAGTTTAAACAATCGTTAACTTTAATATATACTAACATTCAAAGAGATACAAGTGATATAGCTAAGTCTCACGAAAATACTGATAAAACTCATTTATTAAAAATCGCAAAAGAAGGTTTAGATTATTTTACTAACGAAAACATACGAGGTATTGGTAAATTAATACAAATGTCTTGGGAAGAAAAAAAATCTATCTCTAATTTAATATCTACTAATGAAGTAGATGAGATTATTACCAATGTATTAAGTAATGGAGCTTATGGTGCTAAGTTACTTGGTAGTGGTGGTTGTGGTTTTGTATGTGTAGTAGGTCCTCCAAAGACAATTAGTAAAATTAATCACATATATAAAGATAGAATATTAAATTTTGAATTTGACACTGAAGGGAGTCAGACAGTATTATCATGAATGAGAATATACATATAGGTATTGTATCAGGATTCTTTAATCCTATACACAAAGGGCATTTAGATTATATAAACACTTCAAAAGTTTTTTGTGATCATTTAGTGTGTGTTGTTAATAATGATAAACAAGTTAAAGTTAAGGGCTCAAAATTGTTTATGGATGAAGATCATAGGGTAATAATTCTGAAAAATATAAAAGCTGTTGATGAAACTATATTAGCAGTTGATCAAGAATATCGGTCCGCAGAAACTCTTTTAGTTATTCGTAAAAAATATCCAAATAATAAATTAACCTTTTACAATAGTGGAGACGTTACGCTAGACTCATGGGATCCTGTTGAATTAGCTATATGTAAGGAGTACAATATTAATATTGACCTCATTAACTTACCTAAAACGTGTTCATCTACAGAGTTAAAAGATAAAGTATGAAAGTTTGTGCTACTATACCTATAAAGAGTAATTCAACAAGAGTAAAAGATAAGAATTTTAAACTCTTAAAAGGTAAGCCTCTTTATCAATATATTATTGATCACTGTATACAAGCAGAGTGTTTTGATAATATATATGTTGATACAGATAGTTCAGATATAAAGAGTTATTGCTTTCAAAATAAAGTTACATGGATAGAGCGAAAACCAGAACTCACATTAGACACTGCTAATGGTAATGATGTATTTCATTATGATATAGATCACATAGACGAGTATGATTTCTACTTTCAATTGTATGCTACAGCTCCTTTTTTGAAGCCAGAGACTATTAAAGCATGTGTAGACAAGCTAACTCATACAACAAAGTATGATTCTATATTAACAGCTACAGAAGAATATGGATGGCATTGGTTTCAGAATCAGCCAGTAAATTATCAGCCTAATATTTTACCTAGATCACAAGATGCACCACCAGTAATTAAAGAGACAACAGGGCTATACGGTATATCTAAAAGGGCTTATGAGCGTTATAGATGTAGGGTAGGTGCTACTCCATACTTTTATATTATACAGGATAGAATGGAGTGTATTGATTTAGATACACAAGTAGATTTCGACGTAGCGGAAGGTTATTTACAATGAATATTTCTTGTTTAGTACCTACTCGTGGTAGAGTAGTTGGTATGACTGAATTTGCAAATAGTATTTTTACTACTGCAAATAATCCTAAGGAAGTAGAAATAATATTTTATATAGATAATGATGATTTACCTTCGAAAGAATGTGCAGATAAATTAAAAGAAGATTATAATATAAAATATCTCTTCAAAAATAGAGTACCTTTAAGTAAAGCAATAAATGATTGTCATACATTGTCGGAAAGTGATATCTTTTTTTGTGGTAGTGATGATATAGTAATGTTAACTAAAGGGTGGGATGATGTTATCATACATACATTTGATAAAATAGAAGATAAAATTGCATTATTATATGGTCTTGATAAGATTCCTCGTACAGCTTTATTTGGTACTCACCCTATAGTACATAGAAGATGGTTAGATGTTTTAGGTTATATAACACCGCAATATTTTGGCATCGGAGATTATGGAGCGTTTAGTACAGTAACAGATAAATGGCTTAATTCAATTGCGCGTGCTGTTAATAGACAATTTTTTATTAATATATTTAACTGTCACATACATCCGCGATATAATAATCTTCAAAAAACTCCACCTGGTTATACTACTAGACAAGGTGGTCATCAGACAACAAGAGATTTAGCTTTATTACATAGAGACAAAAATAATAATCCAACACAATTATATAAATCTCTCAATAAAGAGAGAAAAATCGATAGCGATAAACTAAAACAAGCTATAACAGATTTTCAATTTAGTAAGATAAATAAGTTTATAGAAGAGAACCACCATTATGTCAATTAAAATTTCCTGTCTAGTACCTACTCGTGGTAGAGTCTCTGGTATGAATAAATTTGTAGATAGTATTTTTAATACTGCCAGTAACCCTGATAATATAGAAATAATATTTTATATAGATAATGATGACATGCCTTCGAAAGAATGTGCAGATAATTTAAAAGGAAGATATAATATAAAATATATATTTAAACCTACTATTATACAGAGCCAGACAATAAATGAATGCGCAAAAGAAGCCATTGGTGACATATTTTTTCTAGGAGCGGATGATGTTGTAGTATCAACTAAGAATTGGGATGAATTAATAATAAATGCTTTTAATGGAATAGAGGATAAAATTGCTTTATTTTATGGGTATGATGGTCGGCAGCCAGCTAAACTTTTAGGTACCCATCCTTTTTTGCATAGGAAGTGGTTAGATGTAGTTGGTCATTTATTCCCATCAAATTTTCATAAAGGTTATTCTGATCAGTGGGTGAATAAAATAGCCGTTAAACTCAAACGTCATTTTTTTATTAATATTTTTACTAATCATCTTCATCCTGGTCCGATTGAGAAAATTTTAAGAAAAAATATCTTAAAAGAGTATGGAAAGGAATATAATGATCTTCGATTAGGAAATATTATATGTGAAAATAAAAAAGAAAACGAAACAATATATAAATTGTTTAATATTGTAGAGTCTGGATATAAGGATGATACATATTTAAATAATAAAACAGAAAAGCAAAAAGAGTCCCATGACATGTGGGCTAGTGAACAAACGAAAATGGGTCGAAATAGTGATTATGAAAAACTACAACATTATATTGATCAATACCAGAGAAATAAACTTAATACTTTTGCGAGTAGTTTGACAATAAATGACTACATATAATATAGCTCTATGTTTTTATGGTGAAGCTAGAAACTGGCAAGTTGGAGCAGAAACTATTAAAAATTTTCACAACTTATCTAAGGATAAATTTAATGTAGATGTGTATTGCCATTTATGGGATAATATTACTCGTAGATCTAAAAATATTCGAAGTTTAATAAAACGAAATATTAATTTAGATGATAAATGTGTTGTTAGTTCCAACTTACAACACGAAGAATTATTAGATAAATATAATCCTGTTAATTATAAGATTGAAAATAAACAAGTTTTAGATGATTGTATCGATAAATTTAATCCTAACGACCAATATATGTCTTGTGAGGAGTATAAATTAGCTATAAAATATTCAAATACACCTTGGTTCTCACAATTTTATAGTACAGCGCAAAGTTATTGTATTATTAATAATAAAGAAAAGTATGATTTAATAATTATATTGCGAACAGATTGTTTGTTTGATAATAAATCTGTTATTGATAAAACTTTACAATTTTATTGTAAATATATTACCCGTAGACGGTGTTTATTAGTAGAGCGAATGTCTTTTGTACCTTCTAGAAAAGAACCTTGGTTGTATAGTGGATATATGCTTGGTAATTCTATAGTGTTTAATAATTTATTTGAGCGTTTTCCTAAAATACCTGTAGGTATGGGTCAGTATCCGGGGGCTAATTGGAGAGGTAGTAGTCATGCGGAAATGGCAAATTATATTTTAAATTATACTAATGTACACCGGGTTTGGCCTTTATTAATTCGTAGTCATCCTCGGTTTATAGGTAAATATAAGCAGTTTAAATTAGAAAGATTATGACTAAATTAATTATATGAAAAGGATAGCAGTTATTATTTTTGGTCAACCGAGATTTTTTAATATAACATGGCCTTTAATTAAAGAAGAATTTCAGTTTGAAGATGTTCAAGTTGATTATTATATACACTTTTGGGATCAGGTAGGTTATACTCCTGCTAGTACTGAAGTTGAAGCTACAGATATTTACAAGGATCTTGATAATGTTTTATCTAAAGAATTTGAAGGACACAATGTACAAATCACTGATTATACAGAGTTAGATAAACTTTGTCTTAATTTAAAAACCTTTTATAATAATATAACATATAATATACCATTAGAAGACTATCAAGATGGTTTAAGATATAGATTTGGCCAGCATTTAAGTATAAAAAAGGCATATAATGAAATATTAAAACATGAAAACAAGAAA
>Ga0114932_10003434_pt1 | contig 15540 bp, 10 predicted proteins | sample 2SBtaG_2_FD_87286 | JGI IMG/M metagenome (GOLD analysis project Ga0114932, IMG submission 87286) | Deep subsurface microbial communities from Kolumbo volcano to uncover new lineages of life (NeLLi) - 2SBTROV12_ACTIVE470 metaG | ecosystem: Environmental > Aquatic > Marine > Volcanic ...
CGGGGAGGTTCCCGAGTGGCCAAAGGGAACAGACTGTAAATCTGTCGGCTCAGCCTTCGGAGGTTCGAATCCTCCCCTCCCCATCCTGAATTTTGAGGTTGGTTGAACTTGCGGGAATAGCTCAGTTGGCTAGAGCGTCAGCCTTCCAAGCTGAGGGTCGCGGGTTCGAGTCCCGTTTCCCGCTCCACCTTTTCGGGTAGGTGAATGAGCTTTTTGCGCCCACGTAGCTCAGTGGTGGAGCACTTCCTTGGTAAGGAAGAGGTCATCGGTTCAATCCCGATCGTGGGCTTCGGGTTTTAGTTGAGGCGGTAATAGTTTTGTAGTTTACTTTTAATTTATGCGAGTCAAAAACCGGGGGGTTGGTCGCATTAAATAAATAGGGGTGGTTTGGTATTATGAGAGTGATCGTTCATTTCGCATGTTCTGACTGTAATCGAAAAAATTATTCGAATACGAAAAATAAAAAGACCACCACTCAAAGGCTGGAATTTAAGAAGTACTGTAAATTTTGCGGAAAGCACACCCCCCATAAGGAAACAAAATAATTAAAAATTAGGCGGTAGGGAGCTGGATGTCGATATGGCATCGCGCGAGGATATTTATTCCCCTTCCTGGGCTGGCGAGGATTTCATTTTTAGGCCAGTAGCTCTAATTGGTAGAGCATCGGATTCCAAATCCGAGGGTTGGGGGTTCGAATCCCTCCTGGCCTGTATTAACGTTTGAGGGTTATGTTTTCAAAAGCGGTCGAGTTTCTGACGGAAGTGAGGGCGGAGGTAAAAAAAGTAACGTGGCCTACTCGTCGGGAGGCTATGAGTGGGACTGCTGTGGTCGTGTTCGTGGTTTTGGTGATGGCTTTGTTTTTGGGAATTGTTGATGCAATTCTTTCCAAGATCGTTCAGGGACTCATAAATATTTAAGCGGGTGAATATTGTCTAAGCAATGGTTTGTTATTCACACCTATTCCGGATTTGAGCGGAAGGTGAAGTTGAGTATTGAGGAGCAATTCGGGCACTCTACTTTTGGTGAACGTTTTGGTGAGGTGGTGATTCCCACCGAAGAAGTTGTCGAGGTTCGAAAGGGTAAGAAAAAGGTTTCCTCGCGGAAATTTTTTCCGGGTTACATCCTTATCAGCGTCGAAATGAATCAGGATATTTGGTACATGATAAAAAATACCCCCAAGGTAACGGGTTTTCTTGGGGGCAGTTCTGAGCCAGTTCCTCTTTCAGAGGATGAGGTCAAGACGATCATGGATCAGATTAAAGGTGAGTCCGCCAGGCCGAAGCCGAAATTCTCGTTTGAGAAGGGTGAAAGCGTGCGGGTTATTGATGGGCCTTTCCTTAACTTCAATGGCGTGGTGGAAGATGTTAATCACGACAAAGGTAAGGTGAGGGTGATGGTTTCGATTTTTGGTCGTGCCACCCCGGTTGAGCTTGAGTTTCCTCAGATCGAGCGCGTTTAGAATTGTTGGTTAAATAATCAGGTTGTGAAAAAAGAGGTATAGAGAGTGGCTACCAAAGAAGTGACGGGTCAAATTAAGCTTCAAATCCCTGCTGGGCAGGCGACGCCTTCTCCACCTGTCGGGCCTGCGCTCGGACAGCATGGTGTGGCAATAATGGATTTTTGTAAGGCGTTCAATGCAAAAACCCAGGGACAGGAAGGAAGTATCATACCTGTAATTATTGATGTCTATAAGGACAGGAGTTTTTCTTTTATTACAAAGTCGCCCCCCGCATCGGCTCTGCTAAAGCAGGCGGCGGGCATTGCGAAGGGTTCCTCTAATCCCAGTAAGGAATTTGTGGGCAATGTGACCCTGGAGCAGGTGAGAGATATCGCGAAAGTTAAAATGGAAGATTTGAATGCCGAGGATTTGGATATGGCCGTTAACATCATTAAGGGCTCGGCAAAAAGCATGGGATTAAAAGTCGAAGGTTAACCGGGAAAAAATTATGGCTAAACATGGAAAAAAATATCGGGCTTCCGCGCAAAAAGTGGATCCTGATAAAAAATATGAATTGAAGGAGGCCATTGAGCTTGCCAAAGATTCTAATTCTGAAAAATTTGATGAATCACTCGATGTGGCGGTCAGGTTGAGCTTGGATCCTAGAAAAGCAGACCAGAATATTCGCGGAAGCGTGGTTTTGCCTAAGGGAACAGGTAAGAAATTTCGCGTTCTTGTGTTTGCTAAGGGCGATAAGGAAGCGGAGGCGAAAGCAGCTGGTGCAGTAGAGGTCGGCGGTGATGATTTGGTTGCCAAGGTTCAGGGTGGTTGGATGGAGTTCGATCGGGTGGTTGCGACTCCAGATATGATGGGTCAAGTGGGTAAGCTGGGTAAAGTCTTGGGCCCCAGAGGCTTGATGCCAAACCCGAAAACGGGAACGGTGACCTTTGATGTCAAGCAGGCCATTGAGCAGATCCAGGCGGGAAAAGTGGATTACCGAGTCGACAAATCAGGGATTGTTCATGCCTCATTGGGGAAGGCCAGTTTTTCGGTTGAAGATCTTACGGAAAATTATCAAACCCTTATTGCTACATTGGTCAAGGCCAAGCCGGCATCGAGTAAGGGGCATTATGTGAGAGGAATATCGGTTTCAACCACAATGGGGGTTGGGGTCCGAGTGGCGTACACGGCCTAATTAAATTGAAATATCCCCCGTTTGTCGGGGTCTGTAAGTGAGAGGGGTGGCAAAAGTGCCAAATGCAGAAAAAATTAAAAAGGTTGAAGAGCTTAACGGAGTTTTCCTGAAAGCTAAGTCGGCGGTTCTTGCGAATTATCAAGGGATCGAGGCGGCGGAATTGACTCAGTTGCGCAGTCACATGCGTGGCAGAGCGATAGACTTTCGAGTTGTTAAGAATACTTTGGCGAGGCAAGCTGCTAAAAATACTCCCTTCGAGTTGTTGGATGAGGAGTTCAGTGGCCCTGTATCCTTGGTTGTTAGTTTTGAAGATGCGGTTGCGCCGGCAAAGGCACTTGCGGAATATGCAAAATCTGGAGCCACAAAAAACCCCAAGGTGATTTGTGGTGTGGTTGAGGGGAAAAAGGTTTCTCCTGAAGAAGTAAAAGCGTTGGCGGATTTGCCATCGAAGGAAGTACTGATTTCGCAGTTGTTGGCGACCATGAATGGCCCGACCACAAACTTCGTTGGGGCTCTTGGCGGATTGTTGAGAAAACTGGTTGGAACGCTGGACGCGATTAAAGAGAAAAAGGCATCCGAATAGACCGATTCCTGGATTGGGGATCGTTGTGAATAAATTATTGAATAAAATTTTTAGAAAAAACAATTTTTGAAAGGAGGGCGTAATGGCCGCCACTAAGGAAGACGTAGTTTCCTTCATCGATAACATGACTGTTTTAGAAATGTCTGAGTTTGTAAAAGAACTGGAAGATAAATATGGTGTGACTGCTGCTGCACCTGCTGTTGCTGTTGCTGCACCGGCTGCTGGCGGTGGAGATGCTGCTGCAGAAGAAAAAACTGAGTTTGATGTTGTTCTCACCGCTGCTGGTGATAAAAAGATTCAGGTGATCAAAGAAGTCCGAACCATCACTGGGCTGGGACTGAAAGATGCCAAGGATCTTGTTGAGGCTGCTCCGAAGGCGATTAAGGAAGGCGTGAAAAAAGAGGAAGCGGAAGAAATTAAAAAGAAAGTCGAGGAGGCCGGCGGTTCTGTGGAAGTTAAGTAACGGAGATTTTGCTCTACGATTTTGTATTTGCTTTAGCAGAAAAATTTTCCGTTAATCTTTCTTCCAGAAGGATGCTGCCCTATGTCAATAAACCGTTCTCAGAGAGCGCTTGGCAATCTTAGACAAAGAAAAAATTTCGCCCGAATTCCGACCGTCATTGGTATCCCCAATTTAATCGAAATTCAAAAAAAATCATTCGAATATTTCCTCCAATGGGATGTCGCTCCCAATGAGCGTCAGATGAGAGGATTGGAAGATGTCTTCAGCGATGTCTTTCCCATCTCAGACTTAAATATAAACGCCCGTATTGAATATGTCGGCTTCGAGGTCGGTATATGGGAGTGCGGTTGCGGTGAGTTTAAGGAGCTCGGTGGGCCGAATATCTTCTGCGACACTTGTAAGCAGGAAGTCGCTTATAAAGAAAAGCATAAGTTCAGCGAATGCCGCCAGAAGGGTCTTACCTACTCTGACCCAATTAAAATCATGGTTCGGCTCGTGCTTTTTGATCGTGAGGCGGTGGACATTAATGCTCGCGTGCTGAAAAACCTACTAGGAAGAATAATTATTGAAGAGGTCAAGAAACCGGGCACCTCAAAGAATCTTATTCCTGCTAAAACGGAAATCACCGAAGATATTGTAAAGGTTCTGGAGAAGGAAAAAGTACCTCAGATAACTATCAACACGGTTCGCGAAGTAAAAGAGCAGAAAATTTTTCTAGGCGAAATGCCTGTGATGGGCCCAACGGGTACCTTTATGATAAACGGTGTGGAGCGCGTTATTGTGAGTCAGATGCATCGCTCACCGGGTGCTTTCTTCTCGCACGATAAGGGTAAGTCGCACGTCAGTGGCAAAATTCTTTATTCTGCGAGGATTATTCCGGATCGTGGTTCTTGGGTCGATTTCGAATTCGATATCAAGGATTTGCTTTATGTGAAAATTGACCGCAGACGCAAGCTTCCGGCAACCATTCTATTGCAAGCTTTCGGGATGGATGTCAAAACCATTCTTGAAACCTATTACTCTGTTGAAAAAGTAAGTATCACAACAAAAGACTTCCGCCTATTTATGGGAAGTAAAAATCTGCTCATCGGATTCAAGGTTAAAGAGGATGTGATAGACCCGAAAACCGATGATGTGGTTCTCAAGGCAGGTAAGAAGGTGACCATTGGTGCTGCTAAAAAATTGAGTCGATTGTCTAAGTCCACCAAGGTCGAGATTGATCCGGAAAGTTTGATCGGTAGATTTTTGTTTGAGGAAATCATTGATCCTGAGACAGGCGAAATTGAAGTCGACACCAATCAGGAAATTACGGAGGGTGTTCTTGAGGTAATCAAGAAAAATAAGCTCAATGAGATTCAGATCCTGCATATTGATGAAGAGATGTCGGATACGGTTATTCGCGATACCCTGGCGGTTGCAAAAACTCAAAGCCAGGAAGATGCTATTAAGGAAATTTATAAAAGGTTGCGTCCGGGAGATCCCCCAACTCCAGAAATAGCGCGTTCTCTTTTTGCTAATCTGTTTTTTAATCCCAAGCGGTACAATCTATCCGTTGTGGGCCGTATCAAGTTGAATCAGAAGTTTGGCCTGGATATTCCTTTGGAAAACCGGTTGCTGACTTTGGAGGATCTGGTGGCGGTCGTGCGGCATATCGTCGATCTCAGAAATGGGATTGGTGATATCGATGATATTGATCATCTGGGTAACCGCAGGGTGCGGGCAGTGGGAGAGTCTTTGGAGAACCAGTTCCGTGTTGGAATAGTGCGAATGGAGCGGGCGATCATTGAAAGGATGTCTATTCAGGACTTGGATGTCTCCATGCCGCATGATTTGATAAATTCCAAACCAGTGACCGCTGCTATTAAAGAATTTTTTGGCAGTAGCCAGTTGTCTCAGTTTATGGATCAAACCAATCCGCTTTCCGAGGTGACTCATAAACGAAGATTGAGTGCATTGGGTCCGGGCGGCTTGACCCGCGAGCGAGCGGGATTTGAAGTCCGCGATGTTCACCCGACTCATTACGGTCGTATCTGTCCGATTGAAACACCGGAGGGTCCAAACATTGGTCTGATTGCATCCCTTAGTACGTATGCAAGGGTTAATGACTATGGATTCATTGAGACACCCTATCGAAAAGTAAAAGACTCTGTTGCTCAGAATGATGTTGAGTTTCATACCGCTTTGGTGGAAGACAATTATGTTATCGCCCAGGCCAATGCAAAGATGGACGATAAGAAAAAGTTTTCTGACCCAATAATTTCTGCGCGTAAAGGTGGGGACTTTATTTTGTCTCCGCGTGAGAAAGTTGATTTTATGGATGTGTCGCCGAAGCAGTTGATCAGCGTGGCAGCGTCCCTAATCCCCTTTCTGGAAAATGATGACGCGAACCGGGCTTTGATGGGATCCAATATGCAGCGGCAGGCTGTCCCTCTGCTGCAGTCAGAGGCGCCCCTGGTGGGTACCGGCATGGAAGCGATTGTCGCACATGATTCCGGTGCTGTGGTGATTGCTGAGAATGACGGTGTGGTCATCAGCGCTGATGCAACTCGAATCGTGATCCGTACTGATAAGAAACCGGCAGGAAAAGTTAAAACTCGCCGAAGTCAGTTGGATTCGAACGTTGATATTTATTCGCTGAATAAGTACCAGCGGTCTAATCAGAACACATGTATCAACCAGCGGCCCCGTGTTTCTTCCGGAACTGTAGTGAAAAAGGGCGATGTGCTGGCAGACGGTCCTGCAACCGATCACGGTGAATTGGCTTTGGGGCGAAATATTCTCGTCGCGTTCATGCCTTGGGATGGTTACAACTTTGAAGATGCAATTATCGTTAGTGAAAAACTGGTTAAAGAAGATGTTTACACTTCCGTTCATATTGAAGAGTTTGAAGTTGAGGCCCGTGATACCAAGCAGGGTAAAGAAGAGATCACCCGCGATATTTCCAATGTAGGGGAAGAAGCCCTGAAGAATTTGGATGAAAGCGGTATCATTCGGGTAGGCGCGAACGTCAAGCCGAACGATATTCTGGTTGGAAAGATCACCCCGAAAGGGGAAACCCAGCTCAGTCCTGAAGAAAAACTCCTGAAAGCGATATTTGGTGAAAAGGCGGGAGATGTTAGGGATACCTCACTCCGAGTGCCGCCGGGAGTGCATGGCACGGTTATCGATGTGAAGGTGTTCTCAAGAAAGGGAATCGATAAGGACTCCAGAACGCTTGCGATTGAAGAGGAAGAGATTGCCCTGATCGAGAAGGACTATAACGATGAAATAGCTATCGTTAAAAGTGAAACCGCAAAAAAAATTCGTAGTCTTCTTGCAGGTAAAAACGCTTCCAAGTCAACCACGGTTGGCAAGGTGAGTTTTAAAAAGGGCGAGAAAATCCAGGAAGAAGACATCGCGAAAATGAGTATTAAGGATCTGGTTAAGGTTCCAGGGCAGGGAGTGGATGAAAAAGCCCTTCTTGGAATGGAGTCCAGTTCTAAAGACCAGGTGGCCATTCTTAAATCCATGCTGGAAGAAAAAGTTACTCGTTTGAAAAAAGGAGATGACCTTTCCCCGGGTGTGATCAAGTTGGTAAAAGTCTTCATGGCGATGAAGCGTAAGCTTCAGGTCGGCGACAAAATGGCGGGGCGGCATGGTAACAAAGGTGTCGTTTCAACCATTGTTCCTGAAGAAGACATGCCTTATATGAAAACTGGTAAGCCGATTGAGCTCATATTGAATCCATTGGGTGTGCCTTCGCGGATGAACGTTGGGCAGATTCTGGAAACCAATTTGGGGATGGCGGCGAAGGCCAATGATAAACATATGGCGACGCCTGTTTTTGATGGCGCAAAAGAAAACGAAGTCAGGGAGCTCTTGCAGCAAGGAGATTGCTCAGAGACAGGTGAGGTGGCTCTGATTGATGGTCGTTCCGGACAGCCGTTTCGCCAGAATGTGATGGTGGGTTATCTCTACATATTAAAACTTCACCATTTGGTCGATGATAAAATTCATGCGCGTTCAACAGGGCCTTATTCTCTGGTTACGCAGCAGCCTCTGGGCGGTAAAGCTCAGTTTGGCGGGCAGCGACTGGGGGAAATGGAGGTCTGGGCATTAGAGGCCTATGGTGCAGCATACACGCTTCAGGAGATGCTGACCGTGAAGTCCGATGATGTTGAAGGGCGTAAACGAATGTACGAAGCGATAGTTAAGGGTGACACGCATCTCAATCCAAGTTTGCCGGAATCCTTCAATGTTTTAGTGAAGGAGTTGCAGAGCTTGGCCATTGATGTTGAGTTGATCGAATCGGGAAAATAAAAATTCTGTTTTCCCTCGGACCCAGTTTGGTTCTGAGCTGAAGTTGTAGCGCAGAGCCTTTAAAGATTAAAAAAATTATAACGGTTTGCGAAAACCTTAAAAGGAGAAATCCCTAGTGGATAATCTGACACAATTCGATAAGCCAAAAAACCCTATTTTGTTTGACGCGATTCGGGTTCGCATTGCTTCTCCAGAAAAAATCCGTTCATGGTCTTATGGTGAAGTAAAAAAACCGGAAACCATTAACTATCGTACTTTCAAGCCGGAGCGTGATGGACTGTTCTGTGCGAAAATTTTTGGTCCGGTAAAAGATTGGGAGTGTACCTGCGGAAAATACAAGCGGATGAAACATAAGGGTGTCATCTGCGAAAAGTGTGGTGTTGAAGTCATTCTTTCCAAGGTTCGAAGGGAGCGCCTGGGTCATATAGAGCTTGCAACCCCTGTTGCGCATATCTGGTACTTCAAAGGACTTCCCAGTCGACTTGGGCATTTGTTGGATATTCCTCTCAAAGACCTTGAGCGAATCATTTATTTTGAAAATTATGTGGTCACCGATCCAGGTGATTCGGAAATGGAAGTGGGTCAGATTCTGACCGAAGAAGAATATCGTGAGATGGAGATGGAGTTTCCCGATACCTTCCGCGCGATGATTGGGGCAGAGGGTGTGGCGGAGCTTCTCAGGCCAATGAACCTGGATGATATCTCTGTGCAGTTAAAAGAAGAGATGATCACCACCAAATCGGTTATGAACAAACGCAAAATTGCCAAGCGTTTGAAGATTGTCGAAGCGTTCAGGAAGTCTGGCAACAAACCGGAATGGATGATTCTTCAGGTTGTGCCTGTAATCCCTCCTGAATTGCGTCCTTTGGTTCCATTGGATGGTGGGCGTTTTGCAACGTCCGATCTGAACGATCTTTATAGAAGGGTGATCAACCGCAATAACCGACTCAAGCGTTTGCAGGAGTTGAAGGCACCGCAAATCATTATCCGTAACGAAAAAAGAATGTTGCAGGAAGCTGTTTCGGCCTTGTTTGATAATGGTCGTCGAGGTCGCACTCTCCGCGGTACCAATAAGCGACCGCTGAAATCCTTGAGCGATATGCTCAAAGGCAAGCAGGGTCGGTTTCGCCAGAACCTGTTGGGAAAGCGTGTAGATTATTCAGGTCGATCCGTCATCGTGGTTGGGCCGCATTTGAAGTTTCACCAATGCGGGTTACCGAAAAAGATGGCCTTGGAATTGTTCAAGCCTTTTGTGTTTAACCGTCTGGAAGAAAAAGGTTATGCGACGACAATAAAAACTGCGAAGAAAATGGTTGAGCAAGAGCGGTCTGAGGTTTGGGAGGTTCTTGAGGAAGTGGTTAAAAACCATCCGGTGCTTCTTAATCGCGCGCCCACACTGCATCGATTAGGTATTCAGGCCTTCGAACCATTATTGATAGAAGGAAAAGCGATTCAAGTGCATCCCATGGTTTGTACGGCTTTTAATGCGGACTTCGATGGCGATCAAATGGCCGTCCACGTCCCTCTTTCCATGGAAGCGCGAACTGAATGTAAGTTGTTGATGATGTCGTCCAACAACGTTTTGTCTCCGGCGAATGGCAGACCCATTGCTGTGCCAACTCAGGACATTGTTCTGGGTTGTTATTATATGACGAAAATTCGCGGTGATGTGCAGGGTGGTGGCAAGGTTTTCTCCGATCAAAAAGAAGTGATCGCAGCCTATAACGCAGATGAGCTTGACCTGCAGGCGCTGATCATGGTGCGCATCGGTAGGGTTTTAACGCAGACCACGACAGGTCGAATTCTTTTGGGTGAAGTGCTCCCTGATGGATTGCCTTTTGAACTGGTTAACCGGTTGATGGATAAGAAATCACTTTCCGAACTTATTTTTCAGGCTTTTTTGCAGGTGGGTCGGGAAAAAACAGTTACCTTGCTCGATGACGTGAAGAGGCTTGGGTTTAAATATGCGACGGAAGCCGGTCTCACAATTTCCATCGATCAAATGCGGATACCAAAGACCAAAGTTAAATTGGTAGATAAAACCAACGATGAAGTGCTTAGGGTTCATAAGCAGTATCGCGATGGACTCATCACCAACGGTGAGCGGTATAACAAGGTCATCGATATTTGGGCGCATGTCACGGAAAAAGTTTCTGAAGAAATGTTTAAAGAGCTGGAAAGCGAAGACGAAGCGACCGTCAATGGAAAAACGGATAAGGATTTTAATTCGATTTTCATCATGGCTGATTCGGGTGCAAGAGGAAGTGCGCAGCAGCTCAGGCAATTGGCGGGAATGAGGGGGTTGATGGCAAAACCTTCAGGGGAAATTATTGAAACACCTATCACTGCAAACTTCCGCGAAGGTCTATCGGTAATTCAATATTTCATTTCAACTCATGGTGCTCGAAAAGGTCTTGCGGATACCGCGCTCAAAACCGCAAACTCGGGTTACCTCACGCGTCGGCTGGTTGATGTGGCGCAGGACATGATTGTTCAGGAAGATGATTGTGGCACATTAAAAGGGATCGATGCGATTTCTCTGGTTGAGGCCGGTGAAATTATTCAGCCTTTGGGTGAAAGAATTCTAGGGCGAACTGTTCTTGAAGATGTGGTCGATCCCTTCACTGGAAACGTTTTGGCGGAAGCTGACAGTCTGATTGAAGAAGACACCGTTACCGCTATTGAAAATGCAGGTATCGAAAGAGTTAAGATGCGCTCTTGTCTGACCTGTGAGTCGAAGCAGGGTGTTTGTATTAAATGCTACGGTCGCAACATGGCGACTCTCAAGTGGGTTGAGGTTGGTGAGCCTGTAGGTGTTATTGCGGCGCAATCTATTGGTGAGCCTGGCACACAGTTGACGATGCGTACCTTCCATATTGGTGGAACCGCAAGTCGGGTGGTTGAGCAGACAACTTTGAATACCAAGCGTGGAGGAGTCGTCAAGTACTTGGGACTCCGTACCCTGAAAAATCAGGCTGGCGAAATCATTGTAATGAATCGAAACGGAAGCCTGGTAGTTCAAGACGAAACCGGTAGAGAAAAAGAGCGGTTCTCCGTTGTGTATGCTGCGAAACTGAAAGTCAACGATGGCCAGGAAGTACAGGAAGGGCAAACGCTGATTGAATGGGATCCTTATACCAACGCCATACTTACTGAGGTGGAGGGGACAATTGCGTTCGGTGATATCGTCGAGGGTGTGACCATGAAAGAAGACTTTGATGAAATCACAGGTCTGTCTACCAAGGTTATTATCAGTCACCGTGATGAAAAGAAACAGCCGAGAATTTCGCTTAAAGATGCAAAGGGTGAAACAGTTCGTCGTTATATTCTTCCTGCGGGAGCAAATATTAATGTCAGCGAAGGCGATCATGTGAACGCTGGTGACTTGATTGTAAAAATTCCTCGTGAGTCTGCAAAAACGAAAGACATCACAGGGGGTCTGCCCAGGGTTGCAGAACTTTTTGAGGCAAGAAAGCCGCATGAGCAGGCAACCATCACTGAGATTACAGGTAAGGTTAAGTTTGGTGGATTCGTGAAGGGAATGCGAAAAGTTATCGTTGAAAGTGAATCGGGGGATGAATGCGAATACCTGATCCCGCGCGGTAAGCATATCAATGTTCATGAAGGTGATGAAGTGGTGGCCGGTGAAGCGCTGATGGACGGTGCTTCCAACCCGCATGATATTCTTCGTGTTCTTGGTGAAGATGAGTTGCGTAAATATCTAGTCAATGAAGTGCAGGAGGTTTACCGACTGCAAGGTGTGGCCATTAACGATAAGCATATTGAAGTTATCGTTCGGCAGATGTTGCGCCATTTGATCATTGAAGATTCAGGTGATACGGAATTCTTGATGGGCGAACAGGTCACTAAGAAAGTATTTAATGCTGCAAATCAGGAAGCCATAAAAAATAAGAAAAAACCTGCTAAAGGGGCTGCGGTTCTCTTGGGAATAACCAAGTCATCGTTGAGCACAGAAAGCTTTATCTCGGCAGCATCGTTTCAGGAAACCACTCGCGTGTTAACCGAGGTGAGTGTCAGTGGTAAGCGAGATAATTTAGTGGGTTTAAAAGAAAATGTGACAATGGGCCGGTTGATTCCTGCTGGAACAGGGTGCCGGGCTTATAGCGGAATTCGCATTGAAGAACCGGAAATGGAAAATAGTGGGGAAAAAGAAGAAGAAGAAACGCCTGTAGCGGCAGAGTAAATTTTCGCCTTCTTTTTAGCTTGACTCCGGGATTTTCAGTGGTACAATTACACCTTTTTCACGCCATATTCTACCTGATTTAACCCTTTGTTTTTATTGACTTCATTGGGTACGTTCAGTTTTATTTGATGGGATGAGCTCGGTTTTATTTGATGCCCATGCGTGTTTTTCATTTGGGGGGACGATTTTTTGCCAACAATTAATCAATTAGTGAAAGCCGGTAGAAAGAAACCGGTACAAAAAAGCGATAGTCCGGCGTTGAAATCCTGCCCTCAAAAACGAGGTGTTTGTGTCAGGGTTTATACATCAACGCCCAAAAAGCCTAATTCGGCACTTCGAAAAGTAGCTCGTGTGCGATTGACTAACGGAATGGAGGTTACAACGTATATTCCTGGAGTGGGTCATAATTTGCAGGAGCATTCAATTGTTATGATCCGGGGAGGCCGAATTAAAGATTTGCCGGGTGTCCGGTATCACGTGGTTCGCGGCAGTCTCGATACCTTGGGTGTTGAGGGGCGTATGCAGAGCCGTTCCAAATATGGGGCCAAGAGGCCAAAAAAATAAAGTAAAAAAACTATGGCAAGACGAAGAGAAGCTCAGAAGCGGAAGATTACTCCCGATCCAAAATTCAACGACATACTGGTAGCCCGGTTTATCAATTGTATTTTGAATAAGGGGAAAAAGGGTCTGGCGGAGACTATATTTTATAAGGCTCTCGAAAATATTGAAGCTAAGGGAAAAGAAGAGCCGTTGCGCGTGTTTCGAAAGGCAATTGAAAATGCTGCTCCACTACTGGAAGTGCGGTCTCGCAGAGTGGGTGGTGCTACCTACCAGGTTCCTGTTGAGGTGAGGGAGAATCGAAGGCTGGCTCTCAGTATTCGCTGGGTAATTCAGAATGCCAGGTCGCGATCGGGTCGAACCATGGCCGACAAACTGACCGGAGAAATTATGGACGCCTTTAATAATTCAGGCGGAGCGATCAAGAAAAAAGAAGAAGTCCACCGAATGGCAGAAGCGAATAAAGCGTTTGCGCATTATCGGTGGTAATAGGAGCTATAGGGCAAGAGAATGAGTAAGAAAACCGAATTTGAAAAGACTCGCAATATAGGAATTATTGCGCATATCGATGCGGGTAAAACCACGACGACCGAAAGAGTCCTGTACTACACCGGTAAGAGCCATAAGATTGGCGAGGTTCATGATGGCAATGCCACGATGGACTGGATGGAGCAAGAGCAGGAGCGAGGGATTACCATTACATCAGCTGCGACGACCTGTTCCTGGTTGGATCATAAGATAAACATCATTGATACACCTGGGCATGTGGATTTTACGGCCGAAGTTGAGCGGTCATTGCGGGTGCTGGATGGCGCGGTTGGTGTCTTTGATGCCGTCAGCGGTGTCGAGCCTCAGTCGGAAACTGTTTGGCGTCAGGCCAGCAAGTACAATGTGCCGCGAATTTGTTTTGTAAACAAAATGGATCGCGCAGGTGCGAACTTCATCGGTTGTGTCGAGCAGATGGTAGAAAAATTAAATGCGCATCCGGTTCCCATTCAGCTTCCTTTGGGGGCTGAGGCGGATTTCCTCGGTGTGATTGACCTCATTAATATGAAGGCCAACACTTACTCGGATGAAAAAGATAAGGGTGAGACCTATGAGGTTATAGATATCCCGGACGAGTATAAAGATCAAGCTGATGAGTACCGTGAAAAACTCATTGAATCGATTGCGGATGTGGATGACGCCATTATGGAAAAATTTCTTGGCGGCGAAGAGGTCACGGTAGAAGAAATCAATGCCGCGTTAAGAGTGGGAACGCTTGAGTCTCGCTTCACGCCGGTATTATGCGGCGCCGCCTTTAAAAATAAAGGTGTGCAACAACTACTAGACTCTGTGGTAGCCTACCTTCCTTCCCCCCAAGAATTAAAAAACATCACAGGAACTAATCCCAACACACAAGCTGAAGAGAGTCGCAAGTTAGATGTCAGCGATCCTTTTTCTGCGCTGGCGTTCAAAATAATGACTGATCCGTTTGTTGGGCAGTTGGCGTTTGTTAGGGTTTATTCGGGAGAGCTGAGCAGTGGTTCTTATGTTTATAATTCCACGAAGAATTCAAAAGAGCGAGTGGGTCGAATTTTAAGGATGCACGCCAATAAGCGAGAAGAGGTTGATTCGGTAAAGGCGGGCGATATCGCTGCGGTAATTGGGTTGAAGAAAACTTACACCGGAGACACGCTTTGCGATAAGGATAATCCGATTATTCTGGAAGCTATCCAATTTCCCGAGCCGGTCATTTCTGTGGCGATTGAGCCGAAAACCAAGGCGGAGCAAGATAAGCTTTCAGATTGTCTGGTTAAGCTTTTGCAGGAAGATCCTACATTTCAGGTGCGTGTTGATCCGGATACCAATCAGACGGTTATCTCTGGAATGGGCGAATTGCATCTTGAAGTTTTGGTCGATCGAATGCGTCGCGAGTTCTCGCTTGATGTGGATGTTTCCAAACCGCAGGTGGCGTTTAAGGAAACAATCACCAAAGCGGTTGAGCATGAAAATAAATATGTAAAGCAATCGGGTGGTCGAGGCCAATACGGCCATGTTGTTATTAAGGTCGAGCCGAGGGAAGCGGGAACGGGATTTGAGTTTATAAATAAAATTGTCGGTGGTGCAATTCCCAGGGAGTTTATCCCGGCGGTGCAAAAGGGAGTTGTTGAATCGATGGCGCGAGGGATTCTTTGTGGATACCCTGCGGTAGATATTTCAGTAACGTTGCTCGATGGATCTTTTCATGATGTGGATTCCTCCGAGATGGCGTTTAAAATTTGTGCGTCGATGGCATTCCAGGAAGCTTGTAAAAAGGGAGCGCCGCAGATGCTGGAGCCGGTAATGGATGTGGAAGTGGTCACCCCTGAAGATTTTATGGGAGATGTGATCGGTCGGCTCAATTCCAAGCGCGGCAAGATCAAGGATCTGGCGGATCGTGCCGGCGCAAAAGTAATTCGTGCTGAAGTGCCTTTGTCGGGAATGTTTGGATATTCCACCGATCTTCGATCGGGGACTCAGGGGCGGGCCAGTTACTCTATGGAGTTTGCTAAATACGATGCCGTTCCAGCTTCGGTAGCGGAAGAGTTGATTGCGAAGTCCACCGGCGCCAGTGAGAAATTAGCAGTTTAATAAATAATACATATATTGGAGTGAATCAGCATGGCTAAAGAAAAATTTGTTCGTGATAAACCGCATTTGAACGTTGGGACTGTTGGTCACGTTGACCATGGTAAAACAACCCTCACCGCTGCGATCACAGAGGTTCTTTCGAAAAAAGGATTCGCGGAAACCATTGCCTTTGATCAGATCGATAAAG
>Ga0114932_10003436_pt1 | contig 15535 bp, 9 predicted proteins | sample 2SBtaG_2_FD_87286 | JGI IMG/M metagenome (GOLD analysis project Ga0114932, IMG submission 87286) | Deep subsurface microbial communities from Kolumbo volcano to uncover new lineages of life (NeLLi) - 2SBTROV12_ACTIVE470 metaG | ecosystem: Environmental > Aquatic > Marine > Volcanic ...
CCATGCGGTAACCCAGGGCAAAAAATCGGTCCACTATATTTTATTGCATGTGGTAGAAAGCGTATCGGCCAGCTACCTGGGATCGGCCAGCGATGACGACGAAACCCGCCGCGACCGCAACCGTTTGGAGGCCTATGCCCACCAGCTGCGCGACATGGGTTACCATGTAGAGACCGCATTGGGATACCGTAGCCGGGTGAATGAGATCATCCGGATCGTGAAGGATTCGAAGGCCGATCTGCTGGTGATGGGCGCCCACAGGCACAGCGGTCTCAAGGATTATCTCTTTGGGGAAACCATTGAAGACGTAAGGCACGCGCTGCCCATACCGGTATTAATCGTGAATGTTTAGCCAAATTTTGAAACTTCATTTGACGTACATTTGCTCCGTTTTACAATCAATAAAAGCAATCGTTCATGCCACAAAAAATCAAAGTAGCTAATCCGGTCGTGGAACTGGATGGAGATGAGATGACAAGGATCATCTGGAAATTCATCAAAGAAAAACTGATACTTCCTTATATTGAAGTTGACATCAAATACTATGACCTTGGCGTGGAATACCGTGATGAAACAAACGACCAGGTAACGATAGATGCGGCCAATGCCATCAGGCAATATGGCGTTGGTATCAAATGTGCTACCATCACACCCGATGAAGCGCGTGTGAAAGAATTCAACCTGAAACAAATGTGGAAGAGCCCGAACGGAACCATCCGTAACATTCTCGATGGTACCGTTTTCCGTGAGCCCATCGTTTGTTCCAATGTGCCCAGGCTGGTGCCCAACTGGACTGCCCCCATCTGCATTGGCCGTCATGCTTTTGGCGACCAGTACCGCGCCACCGATTTTGTGACCAAAGGAAAGGGCAAGCTCACCGTTAAATTCGAAGGAGAAGACGGAACCGTTCAGGAATTCGAAGTGTACAATTTCAAAGGCGATGGCGTAGCCCTCACCATGTACAATACCGATGAAAGTATCCAGGGATTTGCACGCGCCTGCTTTAACCAGGCCCTCATGAAAAAATGGCCCCTCTATCTTTCTACCAAGAACACCATCCTCAAAAAATACGATGGCCGTTTCAAAGATATTTTTGAAGACATTTACCAGAAAGAATTCAAAGCTGCTTTCGATGCAGCCGGTATCACTTACGAACACCGTCTGATCGATGACATGGTGGCTAGTGCACTGAAATGGCATGGTAATTTCGTATGGGCTTGTAAAAACTACGATGGGGATGTGCAAAGTGATACAGTTGCACAAGGTTTCGGTTCACTCGGACTGATGACTTCCACACTGGTAACACCCGATGGCAAAGTGATGGAAGCTGAAGCCGCACACGGTACCGTAACACGTCACTACCGCGAATACCAGAAAGGGAAGCCTACTTCTACCAACCCCATCGCTTCCATCTTTGCATGGACACGTGGACTGGAATTCCGTGGTAAGCTGGATGGTAACCAGGAGCTGATCAATTTCTGTCAAGCACTGGAGCAGGTATGTGTAGAAACAGTGGAAAGTGGTAAGATGACCAAAGACCTCGCTGTATGTATCCATGGCAATAAAGTGAACCATGGTGAACATTACCTGTACACCGAGGAATTCCTCGATGCGCTGGACCAGAACCTGAAAGCCAAACTGGGTAAATAAAATTTTCGGATAAAATGCAAAGAGCATCCCCCGCAGGGATGTTCTTTGCATTCACCCACTCATCACATTTCCAAAGTGCATAAAGTTGGGGGGCAGATTGTTTGAGTATCTTCGGACGCTTTCAAACCTCGACTAGATGAAAAAACTACTGCCGGCTATTGTCTGTCTTTGTGCTGTAACCGTTTATGCACAGAAAAAGCCATTGGATCATTCTGTGTATGACCAATGGCAATCCATCACCGAAAGAACCATTAGTAACGATGGAAAGTATGTAGCTTATACCATCAACCCGCAGGAAGGTGATGGCGTGCTGGTGATCCAGGCTGTGAATGGTTCTTATAAGCAGGAAATAGCCCGGGGATACAGTGCAGTTGTTTCGAACGATAATCGCTTTGTGATCTGCCGCATTAAACCTCCATTCAAAGACACCCGCGACGCGCGCATTAAAAAGAAGAAGCCAGAAGACATGCCTAAGGATAGCCTTGGCATGATAGACCTGGTTACCGGCCGTGTTACGAAAATGGCCGGGGTGAAGAGTTTCAAAATGCCAGATGAAACAGGGACCTGGCTGGCCTACTTGCTGGAAAAAGCATTGCCGGAAACGAACAGACTGTTACCAGTCGATTCATTGACTCGTATCAACAACCTGCTGACCATGGCCGACAGTCTTGCACATGCAGCAGATAGCCTGCGCAACAAAGCCAATGCAGCCAAAGAAAAAGGCATGGGTGAGTTACAGGTAAAAGCTTCGCGTAACACAACAACTAAAACGCCGGACGAACCCATTGAAGAGGGCACCGACCTGGTCCTTACCAACCTGGCTACCGGGGAAACACGTACATTCCACCAGGTGAGTGAATATTTTTTTAACAGGAAAGGCAATGCGCTGGTGTTGGAAACCACCCGGAAAAACAATGATCCTTCACAGAAAGCATCCGTTATATATTTCAACCTCGATCAACGCACGCATCATACCATTCTTGTTGGTTTCAATGATGCCAAAGGATATCAATTCGATGAAGCAGGCAATCAACTTGCATTTGTAGCAGAGCGTGACAGCAGTAGCAAAGCCCTGCAGAAATTTTACCGGTTATATTATTACAAAACCGGCGCCGATAGTGCAGTAGTTGTGGCAGACAGGAAAACAAAAGGCATTCCCGCCAACTGGACGGTGAGTGAGAACAGCAATATCAGTTTCAGCAAAAACGGAGCAAGACTTTTCTTTGGAACTGCTCCCATATTGCCTGCAAAAGATACCAGCCTGCCTGAGTTTGAAAGGGTGAACGTAGATATATGGCATTATAAAGATGATTATATCCAGCCGGTGCAATTGAAAAACCTCGACAATGAACTGAAGCACAATTACCTCGCAAGGGCTGATCTGGTGAATAATGAAGTAATACAACTGGCTACGGATAAAATGCGCCAGGTAGTGTCAACAGGAGAGGGAGATGGCCAATGGTTTTACGGAACAGCAGATGATGGGAAACGCATCGCCACGCAATGGCAGGGCTTTAGTTTGAACGATGTATACCGCATCAACCCTGAGAGTGGTGTAGTTACGCTGATCAGGAAAGACCTGAAAGGAACGGCATTGTATCCTTCCTATTCCGGTAAATACCTGCTGTTCTTCGATGAGCGCAAACAGCATTATTATGTGTATAGTGCTGTAAGCGGACAACTCCATCCTGTTGCTGCCGATATCACTTCCAAATTATACGACGAAGACAATGATGTGCCCGACGATCCCAATGCCTATGGTGTGGTGAAATGGATGGAGAACGACCAGTATGTGTTGGTGTATGATCGATATGATATCTGGAAAGTAGACGCTGAAGGAAAAGAAAAATCGATTCGCCTGACCAATGGCCGGAAAGATAAAATACAGTTACGTTATGTGAATACGGATCCCGACGAACGCATCATCAAAGATTCTCAACAACTGCTGCTGCGCCTTTATGATGAAAAAGATAAAAGCAGCGGCATTGCCCTGCTCAATTTGGCTAAACAGCAGGAAACAACAGTGCTGTTCAAGGAGCCGAAGAGCCTGGGCCTGGTTATCCAGAAAGCAAAAAATGCAGGGGTGATCAGTTACACCAAAGAATCATACACCGAATCGCCGAACCTTTATGTGCAACCTTTGCAGGTAACCACTGCGAGCAGGTTATCCAATATCAACCGTCAACAGGCAGACTATAACTGGGGAACAGCCGAGTTGTTCAAATGGAAAGCTTATACAGGAAAAGAAACGGAAGGTGTGTTGTATAAACCCGAAGGGTTCGATTCGCACAAGAAATATCCCATGATCGTATATTTCTATGAGCGGAATAACAACACACTGAACAATTATATTGCACCGGCGCCTACGCCTTCACGGTTGAACATTTCATTCTTTGTCAGCCGCGGTTATATTGTATTCGTACCCGATATCTGGTACAAAACAGGGTATCCCGGGCAAAGCGCTTACGATTATATAGTAAGCGGAACAAGGGCTGTGGTAAAACAGGGATTTGTTGACAGCACGCGCATCGGCTTACAGGGACAAAGCTGGGGCGGATACCAGATTGTGTACCTGATTACCAAAACCAATTTATACGCAGCCGCCTGGGCCGGTGCACCGGTAGCCAACATGACCAGTGCTTATGGTGGCATTCGCTGGGGAACAGGACTCAACAGGCAGTTCCAGTATGAAAAAACACAGAGTCGTATCGGCGCTACTTTATGGGAGAAGCCCGAACGCTATTTACAGAATTCAGCGCTGTTCTCTTTGCCCAAAGTAACCACACCACTGGTGATCATGGCCAATGATGCTGATGATGCTGTACCTTGGTATCAAGGCATTGAAATGTACACCGGCATGCGACGTTTAGGTAAGAAAGTGTGGATGCTGAATTACAACAATGAAGCCCATAACCTCATAGAAAGAAAGAACCGCAAAGACATACAGGTACGCGAACAGCAATTTTTCGATTATCTCCTCAAAGGAGAAAAACCTGCTAAGTGGATCAGCGAAGGTGTTCCTGCAGTGATTAAGGGTAGGGATTGGGGACTAGGATATTGAATAATTGTTAGATGTTAGTTGTCAGATGAATTTCTTTCTGACAACTAACATCTAACAACTACTCTTCGAGCGAAATAAACTTCACCAAGCTTCTCTTCGCTATGGGCAACAATGTCTCTTCCATTGGAATGGTGAGCGCAGTTTCTACCGAGTACACAGCAGGGTTGGGGAAGTCCGATCTGTTCTTGATCAGTTGTGCTTTGATACTTTGGTAAGAGTTGACGAAGTTCCGCTGCCATACGTCTACGAACTCGGTCTTGATGCTGCGGTATTTCTCATCATGTTTTTCAAAAATACTGAGCCGGTACTGGTACACCCAGGTATTCTTACAAGCTCCTTCACAAAGCATGAAATATCCTTCTGTATGATCCATCGGCATAATACCGATGGGCTCGATGGTAAGGGTGCTTTCTACAAATTCATAAATCTGTGTGGCGCTGGTAATGGTACGTTTCATGTTGGAAGAAGCATAATTGATAATTTCTTCCAGTTCCTGCATCAATTCATCGTCCTGTACCAGCGATTCATACAGTAGCTGTAATTTTTCGATCTGGATGCCGGTCAGCTTCTTGGGAAACTGCTCCTGCAGGTATTTCTTGTTTTCCCGGAAAGCCACCAGGTTGTTATAGTGGAAGATGAGGTCGGCCAGTTGCGGATAGAGCTTGTTCTGGTTGAAATAACTGTTGATCTCCTGTAAATAAGCCAGCAGCGTGTATTTTTTCAGCTCAAAATCGATGTACCCATCGGCAAACCAGGTTTGTGATAAGGTTTTCATATCCATTCATTTGGTTACTGAATTTACCAATAGGATGCAGGAATACCTGAATTGTTTACTAACACTATGTGAAAATCAGCCAGGTTCGCATTCTTTCTTTACCTTTGTCCTCCCTAAGCTGCCGCACAGTTTTAAAACTAATGACGCACATACGTAAGCCATTGATGAGACTTCTGACTTACCTGCCAGTGATGGTGGTATACTGTGCTTTTTTTTGGGTAGAGAATACCTATAATTTCGATCTTATTTCCAGCTCCTTTTCTTTATTCAAAAAAGGGCATACAGCAGACACTGACAAAGCTTCCCGTCATTATACCAGTACAACGCCTAAAAAAGCCGGTGATCACAAACCCAGGCTGAACAAAAGATTCCAGCCGCAGGACATCATTGTTACTCCCTTTGTAACGGCTGAACTGCCTGTTATACATTACATCACAAGTGTACATACCGGATACCAGGCGCCGGCTTATGATTTTAAACTGGTGCACTTACCACAGCACCGGGGCCCACCTGCAATGGCCTGATTCCATTGCAATCATTCCCTTTTTTCATCTAAATAGTTTTTATGGGTTCTTTCTATAGCAGAAAGGGTTTTATGCTGTGCATAACACTCTTGTTTTTTCACACGCCACAAGCACAACAACATTATACATTACAACAACTGATCGACAGCGCTACTGCGAACCTGCCCCTGATCTTACAAAAGAAGGCATTGGTCAACAGCAGTATGGCCGGGATCACAGAAGCACAGCACAGTTCGCTGCCCCAGATACGGTTGAGCGAACAACTGAATCTGAGCTCCGATAATTCGCTGGCAGGAAGCTACTTGCCACTGGGTGGCATACCTTCCACTTCGGGAGGTATCAGGAAAGACGGTAATTACCAGGCTGCCAGTGGTAACATGGCTGTATTATATGGAGAGTATGACCTGGTTGATTTCGGACTTCGTCAGGCAAGGATCAACCGGGCAAAATCAGACCTGGCGTTGAAACAATCTGATCTTGATCGCGACGCTTATATTGTACAACATGAAGTAGCCAGATTGTACCTGATCATTGGTAAGGACCAGTATCAACTCAAAGCCGATCAGCAGAACATAGACAGGTATGAAAATATTTTCAGAGTAATACAAGCGCTGGCTTTGAGCGGTATCAAGCCCGGGGCTGATTCTTCTCTTGCCAAAGCAGAACTGGCCAGAACAAAGATCAATTACAACCAGACGCTGGGCCGGCTCAACCAGTTGAAAGAACAATTGGGATATCTCACGGGTATACCGGGCAAAACGATCGGCATCGATTTCACGGCAGAAGAACTGCCCAACAAAATGATGTTGGATACCTTGGCCAACAATGACACCTCGGGTAACCCGTTGATCCAATATTATCTCCGCAAAAAAGAAGCGGTGGATGCAGAAGGTAAGCTCATCAGCAAGTCTTACCAGCCCAGGATATTACTGGCTGCAGGAGCCTGGGGGCGTGCATCGAGTATTGAATACAACGACCAGTATAAAGCACTGTCAGACGGATTCGCTTACCAGCGTTTCAATTACATGTTGGGAGTGGGCTTTACGTATAACCTGTTCAACAGTACATCCAAACACGATAAGCTCGCTATCAACCGCTTTCAGTCAGAAGCCAGTGCACAGGAAACCAACCTGGCCATCGCCCAATTGCACAGCCAGGCAAGACAGGCTGACCTCGCTTTACAAACAACATCGCTGAACCTGGAACAGATACCGGTTCAGTTGCAATCGGCCGAAGCCACTTACCAGCAAAAACTGGCCCAATACAGGGCCGGTATGATTTCGCTGATAGATCTTACCAACGCCTCTTATGTATTGTATCGTTCACAAACGGATCATGCAACCACACTGAGCGACTGGTTCCTTTCCAGGTTGGATAAGGCAGCGGCAACAGGTTCTCTTCATTCATTCATCCAAACAATTCAATAAGCATGGTAAGAGCAGCATTAAAAAGACCCATTACAGTGCTGATACTGTTCATAGGTCTACTGCTGGCAGCCGTGCTGGCTGTCAGAAAAATACCGATCGATATATTTCCCAAGCTGAACCTGCCCACGATCTATGTGATCGAATCTTATGGCGGTATGTCGCCACAGCAAATGGAAGGATTCTTTTCCACTCGTATGCAGGATCAGTTTCTATACGTGAACGGTATTAAAACTATTGAGAGCAAGAACATACAGGGACTTACCCTTATCAAACTCTCTTTCTACGAATCTACCGATATGGCCGAAGCATCGGCACAGGTAGCATTGCAAGTGAACCGGGCGTCGAAGTTCTTTCCCCCAGGTGCTTTGCCGCCACAGGTGGTTCGCTTCGACGCTTCCTCTTTGCCGGTAGGCCAGTTGGTATTCAGCAGTAAAACAAAATCGCTGAAAGAAATTTACGACCTCGCGGCTACCCGTATACGACCCAGTTTTGCTGCGGTGGCCGGTTTATCGGCTCCGCCGCCCTTCGGCGCCAACGCTCGTTCAGTGGTAGTAAGTGTAGACCCGGAAAAACTCAGGCGATTTAATCTCTCGCCCGACCAGGTGGTGGAAGCGATATCCAGGAACAACGCCATGACGCCATCGGGCAACCTGCGGGTAGACAGCCTGATGTATGTAACCACCGTGAATTCTCTCGAAGAAAAAGTGCAGGAGTTTGAAGACATACCCATTGTTACCAATGGATCGGCAACAGTGGCCATACATGATATTGCTACAGTAGCCGATGCGATGGACGTAACGGTTGACTATGCGCTGATCAATGGTAAACGTTCTGTTTACCTGCCGGTAGTAAAAACAGCCGACGCTTCTACCTGGGGCGTGGTGCAGGACCTGAAATCAAAACTGCCCGAAATGCAGAACCTCTTACCCGATGATGTAAGGGTGAGTTACGAGTTCGATCAGTCGGTCTTTGTGATCAACGCGGTAAAAAGCCTCATGACGGAAGGTGTGCTGGGTGCTATTCTCACCGGGTTAATGGTACTGTTGTTCCTGCGGGACTGGCGCAGCAGTATCGTGGTGATCATTACCATTCCGGTATCGGTATTGAGTAGTGTGCTTTGTCTGCACCTGTTTGGACAAACAGTGAACATCATGACGCTGAGCGGACTGGCATTGGCCATCGGCGTACTGGTTGACCAGGCCACGGTAACCATTGAAAATATACACCAGCACCTGGAAATGGGTAAGAATAAACGACAGGCGATTCTCGATGCCTGCCAGGAGATATCATTTCCATTGTTGCTGATCCTCTTGTGTATTCTCGCCGTTTTCGCGCCTTCCTTTGTGATGACGGGTGTACCCAAAGCCATGTTCCTGCCGCTTTCGCTGTCTATCGGCTTCGCGATGATAGTCTCCTTTATTGCAGCACAGACACTGGTACCGGTTATTTCCAACTGGTTGTTGAAAGAAGAGATGTTCCAGTACCATGCGGGCCAGCCGCATGCTCATGCGGGACTGGCACTCGACAACGAGGAAGTCAGGGAGATCAATGTGCATACCAGTGAGGAAGAAAAGCAAGAAGCACACAACGATTTCTTTCAGCGTATTAAATTGAAATTAGCTTCCTGGCTTCGCAACAAAATGCCTGCACGTAAAAGGATCGTCAGCCTTTATTTGCTGCTGGGTTTCACCACAGCGGGTATTTGCTTCTACATCATTGGTAAAGACCTGCTGCCCAAGATCAACAACGGGCAGCTGCAGATACGGATAAAAGAACCCGATGGTACCCGACTGGAACAAACAGAAAGAACGGTGAAGGGAATACTCAATGTGATCGATAGTACGGTGCAGGGACATGTATCGGTTAGTTCGGCTTATGTTGGATTGATCCCCAGTAGTTATGGTTCCAGCAACCTCTATGTTTTCAATAGCGGTACACACGAAGCGGTTTTGCAGGTGAATATCAGCGAAGAATACAAGACCGGGTTAGATGATTTGAAGGATGAGTTGCGCAAGAATATTGGTAAAGCATATCCCGAAGTAAGGTTGTCTTTTGAGCCGGCCGAACTGACAGAGAAGATCATGGCGCAAGGCGCTTCTACGCCAATTGAGATACGCGTTGCAGGCAAGAATTTCGACCAGATCAAAACAGTTGCTGCACAGTTGACTACCAGGATGAAGGAGTTGCCTTACCTGCGCGATGTGCAGATTGCACAGCCTTTGCATTTTCCCACCATCCGGGTGAATATCGACAGGGCGAGGCTGGCGGAAATGGGACTCAGCCTTACAGAAGTAGCGAGAAGTATTACAGATGCCACTTCATCGAGCCGTTTCACCGAGAAAGTACAATGGCTCGATCAGAATGCAGCTTATACTTACCAGGTGCAGGTGCAGATTCCCGAATACCTGATGAATTCAATGGAGCAGTTGCGATCCATTTCATTGGTAAAAGGAAAAGCGAGACCGCTTTTATCTGATGTGGCCGATATTTCTATTAATGAAGCGCCGGGAGAATACGATAGGGCAGGACCCAGGCGATTCCTGACGGTAAGTGCCAATATTTATAAGAAAGACCTGGGTACGGCTACTGCTGCAGTACAAAAGATCATCAAAGAGGCAGGAACACCACCCAAAGGCATTGTAGTGGAACTCAAAGGGATGTCTTCCTTGTTAACAGAAACATTGGACTCATTGCAAACAGGTTTGCTGGCAGCGGTGGTAGTGATCTTGTTATTGCTGGCGGCCAATTATCAATCGTTCGGACTGGCCATTTCAGTATTGTCTACCGTGCCGGCTGTATTGTTGGGTGCTTTATTGTTGCTATTAGCAACAGGCTCTACACTGAACCTGCAGTCATATATGGGTATCATCATGTCGACCGGCGTTTCGGTGGCCAATGCGATCCTGATTGTTACCAATGCCGAAACATTACGACTCACGTATAAAGACCCGTTCAAAGCAGCCGTGATGGCGGCAAGTGTTAGGTTGCGACCCATTCTCATGACCAGTCTTGCTATGATTGCCGGTATGATACCGATGGCCAGCGGACTGGGAGAGGCGGGCGATCAATCGGCACCACTGGGCCGTGCGGTGATCGGTGGTCTCGCCGCTTCTACCTTTGCAGCGTTGTTCATTGTGCCGCTTGTTTACGCCTGGGTACGCCAGCGGTCGGCATTTGAACCCGTTTCATTATTACCGGAAGATTCAACTACTAAATAATTTACAAAATGAAATACATACTCATATCCATTACTGCAAGTGTTGTGCTGGCCGCCTGCTCAACGAACCGTGCGGAAGAAAAACAGCAGGTTGCGAACATCCCTGCCCATTATCCGGTAGCCACCGTGAAGAAAGCAGGTGTTGCAAAAGAAGTGAAACTGCCTGCACAATTAAGCGCTTATCAGGAGGTAAGTATATTCCCTAAACTGAATGCTTATGTGCAGACAGTGAAAGTGGATATCGGCAGCGCCGTTAGCAAAGGCACTTTACTGATGACCCTTGAAGCGCCTGAACTGGAACAGGCTGTGGTGCAGGCAAAGGAAAAATATACGCGGGCACAGGCTGACTGGCTCATCGACAAAGAAAAATACCATCGTTTGCAGGAAGCAGCCCGCACAGCAGGTGCGGTATCTCCGCTGGACCTTTCTTCCGCCGCAGCTAAAGTGTCGGCAGACAGTGCCATATGCAATGCACAAAAAGCCGAATGGCGTTTGCAGCAAACCATGATCGACTATTTACAGGTGAGAGCGCCATTCGATGGCGTAATCACTGAACGAAATGTACACCCCGGCGCCCTGGTAAGTGCTGCTGTGAAAGACAAGCCGATGCTGGAACTGAAGCAGGTAGATCATTTGCGTTTGCAGATAGATGTGCCCGAAGAGATCGCCATATCGCTTCACGAAAAAGACACACTTTTCTTTTCAACCAGCACAGCGCCCGGCAAAAAGATAGCTGCCGTACTGAGCAGAAAATCGATGAACATGAATACCCAGTTCAGGTCTGAGCGTATTGAAGCAGATGTACAGAATAATGGCAACACGCTGGCCCCGGGTATGTATGCAGATGTATTGCTGGAATCGAAGGGCAATGAAACCGCTTTGTCTGTTCCGAGATCTGCAGTGGTTACTTCAACCGAAAGAAAATATGTTTGGGTGGTACGTAATGGTGCGCTTACGAAAGTAGATATCCGAACCGGTAATGAAACTACGAAAGAAGCCGAAATATTCGGTGATATCAAGGAAGGCGAGCAGGTGATACTGACGCCGGCAGATGATATGAAGGAAGGCGTTAAGTGGTGAGTTGTTAGATGCTAGTTGTAAGAAAGGGATCTATATCACTCAACTCTAACAACTAGCATCCAACAATTATATGTAATGGAACCATTGCTTATTGACATCCCATTTCTCAAACTCTTTAGCCACTTCTGTTAGGAAGCTGGCGCCAATGCTGCCATCTACAATGCGGTGGTCATAGCTGAGTGAGAGGTACATCATGTGCCGGATGCCGATGGTATCGCCATTGGGCGACTCAATAACCATAGGACGTTTTTTGATGGCGCCAACGGCCAGTATGGCTACCTGCGGCTGGTTAATAATAGGTGTGCCCATGAGGCTGCCGAAAGTACCTACATTGGTGAGCGTAAAAGTGCCGCCATTGGTATCATCGGGCTTGAGCCGGTTATTGCGTGCAGCATCGGCCAGGTTATTTACGGCTTTACTCAATCCTACCACATTTAATTGATCGGCCCCTTTGATCACAGGTACGATCAGGTTGCCGCTGGGCAGTGCGGTAGCCATGCCAATATTGATATCTTTTTTGATGATGATCTTATCGCCTTCGAGCGAACAATTCACCAGCGGGAAACGTTTGATGACGTTTACAACGCACTCTATGAACATGGGAGTGAAAGTGAGTTTGGTACCTTCTCTCTGTTCAAAATCTTTTTTCACGCGCTCGCGCCACATGACCATATTGGTTACATCGGCTTCGGCAAAGCTGGTCACATGCGGACTGGTATGCTTGCTGTCAACCATGTGTTTGGCAATCAGCCTGCGCATTCTGTCCATCTCCATTATCTCGGTGCTGCCACTGAGTACCACCTGGGATGGGTCGGCCACCCTGCCGGAATAGCTAATAGCTACCGCTGGTACACTTGGAGCTGGTGTGATGGCAGTTTGTACAGGGACAGTGGTGGTTGTTTGCGGCGCCGTGTAAACAGGAATATGTCCTTCTTTTTTCTGCTGTATATATTGCAGGATATCTTTTTTGGTAACCCTTCCTTCGTTGCCGCTACCCTGTACACGTTCCAGTTCGCTCAGGCTGATGCCTTCACTGTTGGCAATATTCAACACCAGCGGGGAATAGAAACGGGCGCCGGAAGGCTTACTGGGTATTTCTACGGCATTGGGTACATAGGGTACTTCTTCGGCGGTCAGTTCCGCAACCGGTGCTTCCTGCTTTGCAGGTTGTTCTGTTGGCACAGGCGCTACAGCTTCCTGGCGCTCGACTGTAGGAGCAAAAACAGGCTCATGGTCAGCAGGCGCTTCAGCAACACCGGTTTCAATTTTAGCAATAACAGTGCCAATGGGTACTACTTCATTCACCTGGAACAATAATTCGGTAATAATCCCTTCAACGGTGGAAGGCACTTCACTGTCTACTTTATCGGTAGCAATCTCAAGTACCGTTTCATCCAACTGCACACGGTCACCCACCTGTTTATGCCATTTGAGAATGGTGGCTTCCATGATGCTTTCGCCCAGTTTGGGCATCACCAGTTCCGCTATTGCCATACTATCGTACTGTTTTTAATGGTCTAAAAAAAAACGATCAAGTGTTAGTTTTGCGCAATGTTAAAACAAATCGGATAATCATCGGCCAAAACTTTTCCTGACTCGAAAAACAGGTATGCACAAGTGCTTATACCTCAACAAAAATAATGGTTCGGGTGCGATATTTAATCAACTCTTTTGCAGGATGAACTGGCGTAAAAGGTTCAGGGCATTGATAGCCGTTAATTCAATATTACGCATCCGGTCGAACCGGAAATGGAATTGCCGGGCAATGGTTTCAGAGTGGTCGCCCACAGCGATCCACACCATACCTACCGGCTTTTCCTTGCTGCCACCATCAGGCCCCATGATGCCGCTCACAGCAACAGCATAATCAGTCTGCATTACCTGCAAAATGCCCTGGATCATTTCACGAACAGTCTCTTCGCTTACGGCTCCCTTGCTTTCGAGCGTAGCAGCCTTTACATCCAATACCCGTTGTTTGATGCTGTTGTCATAACTCACCACGCTTCCCATAAAATAAGCCGACGAGCCGGCATGGGAGGTAAGCTTATGGGCAATATAACCGCCGGTGCAACTCTCGGCAGTAGTCAATGTTTTTCCCCTCTCTTTGAGGAGATGCCCCACCACCAATTCCAGGGGAATATCATCATCGATCACCAGGTAATCTTTTACTGCTGTAACCAGCAAACCAAAATGATGGTCGATCTCCTTTTGTAATAGTTGCGAATCGTTACCAAAAGCCGTCAGGCGAAGCCGCACCATTCCATAATTGGGGAGATAAGCCAGTTTAATATGTGCGGGCAGTGCTCCTTCAATGTCTTTGATCATATCGGCCAGGGATGATTCGCCGATCCCTGCCGTAAGTAAAGTTCTGTGTTCAATATGGCCGGTTTGGTACCAGGAAGATAATTGTGGTATCACCTGGTGTTCCATGATCCATTTCATCTCCTGGGGTACGCCGGGCATGGAAATAAAGCGGGTGTTCCCTTTTTTGAACAACATGCCGGGCGCAGTACCCAAAGCATTCCGCAACACGGTGCAAACATCGGGTACTTCTGCCTGTTTGCGGTTTCGCTCTGTGAGCGGTCTTTTAAAAACGCGCTCGAATAAATGCTGTACATGCAATAAGGTGGGCTCATGCAGGATCATCCTGCCTCCAAAGTAATCACAGAGCAACGGCTTGGTAATATCATCGGCAGTAGGTCCCAATCCGCCTGTGATCAGCACCAGGGGCGCCTTTTCACTTTCTTCATCCAATGCTTTCCAGATATCATCCCGCACATCGCCAACCGCCACCCTGTTGCGAATCATGATCCCTGCTTTATTTAATTCCTGTGCTATCCAGGCGCTGTTGGTATCCACAACTTGTCCTATCAGTAACTCATCGCCAATCGTAATAATTGAGGCAAAAACTTTTTCCATAAATTAGCCCTGCTGAAATTTGGCACAAGGTAACAGGATAATCAATTGGATCATGAGAGGTATAATGAAAAAGCTTTTAGCAGGAACGGTCTGTTCATTGTGTATGATGGTCTTGCACGCTCAATCTGTTAAATCAAAACTGGAAACTGCAACCACTGCTTTGCTGGCCGACCCGCAAATGAAACACGCCATAATGTGTATGAAATTGGTGAATAGTGAGACGGGCGAACTGGTGTTTGAACTGAATTCGGAGACCGGGCTTGCTCCTGCCAGTTGCCAGAAGATCATTACCAGCGCTACTGCGATGGAATTACTGGGCCCCGGTTTCCGATATAAAACTGAAGTCGGCTATGATGGCTACCTGATTAACAACAAGTTGAAAGGGAATATTCACATTACCGGTTATGGCGATCCCACCATGGGAAGCTGGCGTTATAAGAATACCCGAGATTCTGCCATCATGCGGCAATTGACGCAAACTTTGCAGGCGCGGGGCATCCGCCGGTTGAAAGGCGCTTTGATCGGGCATACGCAGAAATGGGAAACCAATACGGTGCCAGGCGGATGGCCCTGGGATGATATCGGCAATTACTATGGCGCTGGTACATCGGCATTGAATTGGCATGAAAACCAATTTGATATTATATTGAATTCAGGGTCACAAATTGGTGATTCTGTACATATTGTAAAATCAGACCCCGAATTGTATCATGTACAGCTTGTTAGTGAGCTTACGGCTGCGGATAAAAGTTCCGGGGATAATTCCATTGTATACACTTCCCCTTTAAGTAACCGCGGATACCTGCGTGGAACGATCCCAGCGGGTGAGCAGGCTTTCGTAGTGGCAGCCTCCATGCCCGATCCGCCTATGCAATTATTGTC
>Ga0114932_10003443_pt1 | contig 15526 bp, 3 predicted proteins | sample 2SBtaG_2_FD_87286 | JGI IMG/M metagenome (GOLD analysis project Ga0114932, IMG submission 87286) | Deep subsurface microbial communities from Kolumbo volcano to uncover new lineages of life (NeLLi) - 2SBTROV12_ACTIVE470 metaG | ecosystem: Environmental > Aquatic > Marine > Volcanic ...
CATCCATCGAGAATCGACCGCTGCCGGGCTGACACCGTTACTACTGCTGCCTTCGCCATCTGTGCTGACCTCCATGCGAGAGATCGGGGCAGAATGAGGCAACGGGATCACATGGCAAGAAAACGATTCAGCACTCGTGCCCGGCACATCTAGTCGTGCCTGAGGGCAGCTCGCCGCCGAAAGCGACGGTCCGCCACGTTCCGGTCGCCGGGTCGAGCGCCACGATGCGGTGGTTGCCCGTGTCGGCGACAAGGAGATGTTCCGCCGCGACGACCACGTCCGATGGGTCGCATAGCTCACCGTTGCCGCCGAGCACGGTGGAGACAACGCCATCGGCGAGGCCAATCCGCTTGACTTTGTGGTTGTAGGTGTCGGCGACAAGCAGCTGGTCGCCATCGACGCAAAGGCCAAGGGGATGCTGCAGCCTCGCCGCCTCCGGGCCGCCATCGACGTCGCCGAAATCGAACAAGCCACGGCCCACGACTGTCGCTACTTTGCGTGTCTGGAGGTTGCCGACGCGAACGCTGCTGGTTTCCGCGTCCACCCAGAACAGGCCCGCGCCGCGCGCCACGAGTCCGGACGGCTGGGCGAGCGCCGAAGCGTCGAACGCACCGTCGACGTGGTCTTCGCGACCAGTGCCGCAGATCGGGCCGAGCCGCTCATCACCTGGGTCGTAGATCCACAGCTGGTGACTGCCCGCCATCGCGATGACGACGACGCCAGCTGTTGTCGCGACATCCCACGGTGAGCGCAGGTCGACATCCAGCGGATGTGTCGAAACCGCCGGGTGTCCCGAGCCGCGGTTGCCCGTTCCGGCGACGGTTGTGACCAGGCCGGTTTGTCGGTCAATGGCGCGAATAGCGTGGTTGTCGGTGTCTGCCACAAAGACCGTGGTGTCGGTGACCGCGACGCCCTGCGGCCCCCGAAAACGCGCGTCGACCGGTTCACCGTCACGGAAGCCGGCGGCCTGTCCGCCCCAGTGCCTGCGTTCGTCCAGGCTGGGCCAGCCGCCTCCGTCCTTTCTCAGCGTCGCTTCGATGATCCGGTTGTTGCCGCTATCGGCGATGAAAAGCGCATCGCCGTGCAACGCGAGTTTGCCCGGAAACCGTAAACCGCCGGTTGGTTGCCCGGACGTTTCGGCCCCCACGTTCGCTCCAGCCGGTTCAACGATCGCCTCTTCGCCGCTATCCAGGAGCCGCTGCACAACGCGCGCGAGCGTGCGGCGGTCGGTCTCTCCTGATCGTCGCCACGCGATGCGGCCCCGTGGGTCGATCACGACGATGGTCGGCCATCCCTTGACGTCGTAGGCGTCCCAGGTCTGGCGCTCCGAGTCGAGGACGACCGGGTGATGGATGCCGTGCCGTTGCATCGCGCGCCGCACGTGCTCGGCCGACGTCTCGGCGTCGAACTTGGCGCTGTGCACCCCGACGACGTGCACAGGGCGGCCGGCGAACTTGCGCTCAACGGCGGCGAGCTCGGGCAGAACGTGCAGGCAGTTGATGCAGCAGGAGGTCCAAAAATCGAGGACAACGACGTCGCCCAACCACTGCTCGAGCCGAATAGGCTCCTCGCTGTTGAGCCACATCGCCGGATCGGCGGGCAAAGGGGGCGCGCGCATCTTGGTAGGCGCTGGCTCTCGACGCGCCCGTCTTCCCGGCTCCTCGAGGTGCCGTTTCAGTTCGTCGCGATCCGCGGTGGGGAGCTTGCAGGTCTTGTCCTGGCATACCCAGGCGAGCGCCGCCTCCGCCAGCGCGTCCTTGCCGGCCAGCCAGGGCAGGGCGACATCGGCCGCGCGATCGGCGACGACGGTGATGGCAAACGGCCGCGGCTCGGACCGCACCTCGCGGAGCAGGACGTCGCGCTGAACCGCGGTGCCGCCGACGATCGCGATCTCCAGTCCGCCTCGATGCAGCCAGTGCCCGGCAAGCGCCTCGATGCCCAGCGCAGCGGGACCGTTGTCGAGCAGGACTTGATACGACCGCAAGACCCGTCCGGCCCGCTCGCTCCAGTCGGGACGGTCCAGCAGCGCGCCAAGCTTGACGAGGGCCAGGGCAGCGGCGCCATTTGCTGCCGGCAAAGCACCCCCGAGCATGGTCTTGCTGCGGTAAACGAGTCGCTCTGCATCGTCGCCCGTGTAGAAGAAGCCGCCCCCATCGGGGTCCCAGAACAGCTCGATCATCCGCGCAGCGAGAGAGTCGGCCGCGTCGAGCCAACGACGGTCAAAGCGCGCGTGCCAGAGCTCGATGAAGCCGAGCAGCACGTACGCGTGGTCGTCGACGAACCCGGGAATTCTGGCGATTCCGTCCTTGTACGTACGCATCAACCTGCGCCTGCCGTCGATGCCTTCGACGACCGACAGATGCTCTGCCAAGAACGTGGCTGCTCTCTCCGCGACGTCCAGCCAGTCGTCCCGTTCGAAGACGACGCCGCAGCGCGCCACGGCGGCGACCATCAAGCCATTGCAGCCGGCTAACACCTTGTCGTCGCGGCCCGGACGGGTCCTTCGCTCCCGGGCCTGAAAAAGCAGCGGCATCACCCGCCCAAGAAACGCCTGGTCGTCGGCCGAGCGACGCTCCAGCTCAGGCTGCAAACGCAAGACGGACGTCCCGTGCTCGAATGTGCCGCTGTCCGAGACCTCGAAAAGCTCGGCCGCTCTGAGCCCATCCGCGTCGCCCAGGCAGTCGCGCAGCTCATCGAGCGTAAAGACGAAGAACCGGCCTTCATCGCCGTCCGTATCGGCGTCCTGCGCGGTGTAGAAACCGCCGCCGGCGTCCCGCATCTCCCGCATGGCCCAGCCGATCGTCTCTTCGACGATGCGCTTGTAGTAGGGAGCCTTGGTCAGCAACCACGCGTCTGCGTACAACGGCAGCAGCTGGGCGTTGTCGGACAACATCTTCTCGAAGTGGGGGACGCGCCAGTGATCGTCGACGCTGTAGCGCGCAAAGCCGCCGCCCAGCAGGTCGTACATCGCCCCATATGCCATCGCATCGAGGGTCCGTGTCACCATCTCGAGCGAGCGTGTGGAGCCGGTTTCGCCATGGTGAGCCAGCAGCACGGCAAGACGTCCGTGGGGCGGAAACTTCGGCGTCTTTCCGAACCCGCCCCACACCTCGTCAAAGTCCTCGTTGCAGGCGGCGACGACACGTTCGAGCCAATCGCCACGCAGCTGCTCCTCGGCGGGCGGTAGATCGCCCTGCCGCGCCACCCGGGCCAGCACTTGGGACGTCAACGTTCCGAGCCGCTCCTGGTCGCCGCGGTAGATGTTCAACGCGTGCGTCATCACCTGCGAGAAGCCGGGCATGCCGCCGCGAGGACGGGCGGGAAAGTAGGTCCCCCCGAAGAACGGGCGCCCGCCAGGTGTCGCGAACACGGTCATTGGCCAGCCGCCGCGTCCGCCCGTGAATGCCTGTACCGCCTTCATGTAGACCGAGTCGATGTCGGGGCGCTCCTCACGATCGACCTTGATGCACACGAAGTCGCGGTTCATTTGTGCTGCGATACCGGGGTCTTCGAACGACTCGCGCTCCATCACGTGGCACCAATGGCACGACGAATAGCCGACCGAGAGCAGGATCGGACGATCTAATCCACGCGCGCGCGCGAGAGCCTCGTCACCCCATGCAAACCAGTCCACGGGGTTGTGGGCGTGCTGCTGCAGATACGGGCTGGTCTCGTCGATGAGGCGATTGGCCATGGCGCATGCTTGCACAGCGGGGCGTCCTGTGGCAGCCGTGATCGGCAATCTGAGTCGTTGAGGAGGCCCCGGCATGTTCGATGCGCGCCCGTCCAGTCCCGTTACCACCGTGATCACCGCGTTGCTCGTCGCCGCAGTCGCAGCCGGATGCGGCAAGGACCGCACCGAAAAGCGCATCGCGGAAGCGACCAAGCGCGCCAAAGCCAAGGAAAAAGCCGCCGAAAAGGAGCCCCCGCCTCCCCCTCCCCCGCCGCCTGCCCTCAAGGTCACGGCTCAAAGTGGAGCGGCCGCGCTGGGCAAGGAGCTGCCGAAGTTCGTGGCCGACGAAGCCATCAGCGCCGACGACGATCTTCGCGAGCGCATCATCAAGTTGGCTTGGAAGCCGCCAAACAAGCACACCGTGAAGATGCTGAAGGGCAAGGGACCCGCCGCGATCGACGCCCTTTCCAATGGTTTGTGGCACCGCAATGGTCAGGTCCGGGCTCACTCCGCGCGTCTGCTGTCGAAGCTTGAGGGCGATAAGGCCAAGGCGGTCGCGAATCTGACCAACGTCTTGCGGATGGATCCGGTCGCCACAACGCGCGCCGCTGCGACCGCGGCGTGTGTCGATCTGAAGCTTGACGCCCTCGGTGCGCCGCTGATCGACGTGCTGCGCAAGGACAAGGATGACTCGGCTCGCGCGAACGCGGCATGGGCGCTCGGCAAGATGCGTCACAAGGCGGCGGTTGATGCCCTCGTCGCCGCCACCCTGGACTCGGCAACGTGGGTTCGAATCCGTTCCGCGACCGCTCTTGGCCGGCTCAAGGCGCGTTCGGCGGTGCGGCCGCTCGAGAAGGCCCTGTCCGATCCAAACGGCGAGGTTCGAAAGAGCGCCGCGCGGGCGCTGAAGAAGCTGACAGGCAAGAACTACAAACAGCGCACACCACGTCTGTCGGTGAAATGAACCCGTGCACAGGTGATGTGTTATCACAAAACATCATAGTTCCAGCCGGTTGAACATAATTCGCATTATTCGCTTGACTATCGACGCGGCGGTGAATTGAATGCCCCCGCCCAAGCGCACCCCTTTTCGAGGCGGTCGGCACTCTGACGCCGTCGAAAACGTGACCTACGACCTGTAGCTGGCCACAGCCCGCCGGCTATTTGGACATGCCCTGATGAATACGTTCCGTTACACCACGACCAAGTGGACCCGTGTCTCGCGTGCACCTCTGGCACTCGCACTGTGTTTGACCCTCGCCAGCTACGGTTGCGGCGACGACACCGGCGTCGATCCCGGCAATGGGGAAGGCAACGTCGATCCCGACGTCGGCAGCCTCGGCGATTCGTCGCTCGGCGACACCGGCGGTACCGATACCGCGACCGGAACAGACGCCGGCAGCGCGACCGAAGACGGCAGCTCCGGCACCGTCGACACCGGCTCGACCGACGGCGGAACCACCACCACAGACGGCGGCACGACGACCGACGACGGCGGCACGACGACCGACGACGGCGGCACGACGACCGACGACGGCGGCTCCACCGATGCGGGCTCTGATGACGGTGGCTCGACCGGTTCAGACGCCGGCACGACGGTCGACTACGAACACTCCTGCAACCCCTGCCAGAAGAACGACGAGTGCAAAGACGCCAACGTCGCTGGCGCGGCGTGCGTGGTTCAGAGCAAGGCGATCGGCGCGTACTGCGCGGCTCCCTGCGGCACGGGCGACGCTTGCGGCGCGGACGAGGTCTGCAAGGAGCTCGAGGACGTGGACGGCACCAAAGCCAAGTTCTGCATCCCCAAAGATGACAAACAGTGCACGTGCAGCAAGGCGGCGGTCGACAAGGGCATGACCACCGTTTGCAGCGTCACCTCCGACATCAACGGCACGCCGGCGACCTGCTCCGGTACCCGTAAATGCGAAGCGGCCGGGCTGTCCGCTTGCGACGCGCAGACCCCCGCGCAAGAGAAGTGCGACGGCGTCGACAACGACTGCAACAGCAAGATCGACGAAGCCAAGGACTGCGACGACAACAACGTCTGCACCGACGACACCTGCGCGGGCAAAGACGGCTGCAAGAACGCGCCGAACAAGGCGACCTGCGACGACAACGACCCCTGCTCCGAAGGCGACGCGTGCAAGGAAGGCAAGTGCGCCGCCGCGCCGAAGAACTGCGACGACAAGAACGCCTGCACCAACGATAGCTGCGACGCCAAGAAGGGCTGCGTCAACACCAACCTCTCCGACTCGCCTTGCGAAGACGGCAACGGCTGCACCGCCAACGACAAGTGCAAAGACGGCGCCTGCGTGGCCGGTGACCTCACCTCCTGCGACGACGGCAACGCCTGCACCAAGAACGCGTGCGCGGTCGACACCGGCAAGTGCGCGACCGTGACCGTCGCCGACGGCACCGGCTGCGACGACAACAACAAGTGCACCAAGGACGACGCCTGCGCGGTTGGTATCTGCACCAGCGCCACCCAGGTCGACTGCGACGACGGCAACGGCTGCACCGCCGACAGCTGCGCGCCCGCTACCGGCTGCACCGCCACCAACGATGACAGCGCGTCCTGCGACGACAACGACGCCTGCACCAGCAGCAGCAACTGCTCGGGCGGAGCCTGCAAGGGCGCCAACCCCGTCAACTGCGACGACAAGAACCCCTGTACCGCCGATTCCTGCGACGCCAAGGACGGCAAGTGCCTCAACAAGGCCGCGCCCGGCAAGTGCGACGATGGTGACAAGTGCACCGAGAAGACCGCCTGCGCCGCCGGCAAATGCGTCGGTTCCGCCGTGAAGTGCGACGACAACAACGCCTGCACCGACGACAAGTGCGACAGCGACCAGGGCTGCCAGACGACGAACAACGCCGACAAGTGCAAAGACGGCAACCCGTGCACCACGGGCGACATCTGCAAGGACGGCACGTGCGCCGGCAAGCTCGACGCCAAGGCCTGCGACGACGAAAACGACTGTACCAAGGACAGCTGCGACCCGACCAACGGCTGCCAGTACGCCAACGACGACGGCGCCAAGTGCGACGACGGCGACGCCTGCAGCGAGAACGACAGCTGCAAGTCCGGCAAGTGCGCGCCCGGCAAGGACGTTTGCCAGTGCCAGAGCAACAAGGACTGCAAGGACGACGGCAACCTCTGCAACGGCACGCCCGTCTGCAAGTCCAACAAGTGCGTCATCGACCCGTCGACGGTCGTCAAGTGCGACACCAGCAAGGACACCGACTGCCGCAAGACCAGCTGCGACGTCTCCGAAGGCCAGTGCAAGACCAAGACGGCTGCCGACGGCAAGGACTGCGACGACGGCAAGCTCTGCAGCACGGACAGCAACTGCAAGAAGGGCATCTGCACCGCGATTCAGAACAAGAACTGCGACGACAGCAACCCCTGCACGGCGGATTCCTGCAACCCGATCGGAGGCAAGTGCGTCCACAAGGCGCTGCCCGACTGCAAGTTCTGCAAGACCGACAAGGAGTGCAACAACGGTGACGCCTGCGCCGATAGCTGCGTCGCGAGCAAGTGCGAGTACGTCGACAAGAACGTGTGCGCCAAGCTCCCCGACTACACCGTGACCGGCCTCGCGCTCGGCCAGAAGGGCGCCGCCATCGCGGGCCGCACCTTCAAGCTCAGCCACGTCATCGCCAACCTCGGCCACCAGGTCGGGACCGCCGCTCCGGCGCACGGTCTGTACCTGTCCTCCGACGCGAAGTTCAGCGCTGGCGACCTGCCGCTCAAGCTCTATGGCTCGCTCAAGAAGGTCGCGGGCAAGAATGTTTGGACGCGCGTTGGCTACACCGTCATTCCTGCCAACGTGAAGGCTGGCAAGTACTTCCTGCTGCTGGGCACCGACCCGGCCGAGAAGGTCAAAGAGCAGAAGGAAGACAACAACTGGCGCGCCGTCGCGCTGACCGTTATCCGTGTCGCCGACCTGTGGATCCCGACGCTCACCTCGAAGAGCTCGGCCTACAAGCCCGAGACCGTGATGGGTCTCAGCTTCTCGGTCCGCAACAGCGGCACCGCCAACGCCGGCGCCCACAAGGTCGGCTTCTGGCTCAGCAAGAACAGCAGCGGCTCCATCGCCAAGGACGACATCCTGGTGAAGTCGCTCACGTCGACCGGCCTCACCGCCGGCAAGACCGTGAACGCGAGCACCTCGTTCAAGCTGCCCAAGGCCGCCGGTGAAGGCACCTGGTACATCAAGGGCTGGATCGACTACGAGAAGAAGGTCACCGAAGTCAGCGACTCCAACAACTGGCGCTTCTTCAAGTTCGTCATCGCCAAGGACAAGCCCGCTAACCTCAAGGCCGGCCCCATCGCGATTCCGAAGAAGACCTACGTGCCCGGTTCCTCGGTCTCGGCCTCCTGGTCGGTGAGCAACACCGGCGGCAAGACCGCTTCGGGCTACAAGATCACGTTCTACATCGGCACGTCGTCGAAGCTGCCCATCGGCCTCAAGGCGCTGCGCACCATCAGCGGTCCGACCGTGGGTGCGGGCAAGTCCGCGAAGGGCACGACCTCGCTGACGCTCCCGACATCGCTGACGAAGAAGACCTGGTACATCTGGGCCCGCTTCGACTCGGCCAACAACGTCGCCGAAGGCAGCGAGACCGACAACTGGGCCACCGCGCCGGTCGTCATCTCGACCAACGGCCCGGATCTCCGTCTGCAGGCCTACAAGCTCGGCCTCCCGGCGTACAAGCTGAACCAGAAGATCGGCATCGTCGCCAGCACGCGCAACTACGGCGGCATCACCGCTGGCACGCACGGCGACCGCATCTACCTGTCGGCCGACACCAAGCTGGGCAACGACAAGCAGATCTACGCCGCCAAGCGTCTGCCCATCGCGGCCGGCAAATGGAAGACCCACAGCATCAACGCGACGATCCCGGCCGGCACCAAGGCGGGCACGTACTACGTCATCTACGTCGTCGATGCCGACAAGAACGTCGGCGAGTACAACGAGAACAACAACGTGACCGTCGCCAAGGTCGTGCTGCTGCCCAACACCGCCAAGCCGGACCTCGAAGCCAAGACCTTCGCGACCGTCGACAAGGCGGGCAAGGCCAAGACCGCGTTCGCGCCCGGCCAGGCCGTGTACGTCAGCAACAAGACCATCGTGCGCAACCCGACGCTGCTCAACGCCGGCGCCTACACGGACGCCTACGTTGGCTCGACCAACAGCTTCATCAGCACCGCGGACCCGGTCATCAAGACCATCGCGCGCAAGGGCCTCGGCTACGGCAAGAGCTACAGCGCCGCGACCAGCTTCACGCTGCCGTGGAACCTGAAGAAGGGCACCTACTACCTGGCGCTCTACACCGACCGCTACAACAAGGTCTCGGAGTCCAACGAGGGCAACAACCGCCCGTACGCGAAGATCACGGTCACCGCCAACGGCGTCGACCTGACCTCGACCAAGCTCACCGTGAGCAAGACGACGGTCAAGCAGGGCGAGTCGATCACCATCGCCTACACCCGCCGGAACATCGGCGGCGTCACCAGCCCCGGCTTCCGCGACGGTTACTACCTGTCGTCCAACACCACGTGGGACAGCAAGGACACGCTGCTCAAGCAGTACGACCGCGGCCCGCTCGGCGCTGGCAAGACCGTCTCCGGCTCCATCGGCTGGGCCGTTCCCAAGACCCTCAAGCCCGGCACCTACTACGTGCTGTACGTGCAGGACACGCTCAAGAAGGTTGCCGAGCTGAGCGAGAGCAACAACGTCCGCGCCGTGAAGGTCTCGGTCATCTCGGCCAACGCCGCGCCTGACCTCACCACGTTCATCGGGTCGGTCAGCGCCAAGCTGCCCGGTCAGAAGTTCACGCTGCCCGTCCAGGCCAGCAACAAGGGCCTCGTGCCGTCCAAGGCGTTCAAGGTCGACGTCTACGTCTCGACCAACAGCATCATCTCGACGTCCGACATCTGGCTTGGCACCGCGAGCTTCTCCGGCCTCGCCGCCGGCAAGAGCGCGACCGCCAACGTCAGCGTCACGCTGCCGACGAGCCTGTTGAAGAAGAACTACTACCTCGGCGCGTGGGCCGACCGTGCCAACGCGGTCGCCGAAGCCAACGAGTCCAACAACAAGTACGCGCGCGTCTTCGCGGTCTCGGCCAATGGCGCCAACCTCGAGGTCACCTCGTTGCTGCCGCCGAAGTCGCGCTGGGATGTGAAGACCAACAGCTTCAAGTACCGTGCTGGCGACGTCTTCTCGGCGACCTCCGCGCACAAGAACAGCGGCGGCATCTCGACCGGCAAGGGCTACAAGATTGGTCTGTACCTGTCGACGAACACGGCGGCCTCGAGCTCCGAGAAGCGCTGGGAGTACTCGTACACGACCGCGCTTGGAGCCGGCAGCACGCGCAACCGCAACGGCGCGTTCACGATCCCGACGAGCACCAAGCCGGGCACGTGGTACGTGGGCTTCTGGGCCGACAACGGCAACGTGATCAAGGAGACCAGCGAGAGCAACATCAAGTGGGTCAAGCTGACCATCGATCCGCCGCTGTCGCTGCCGGACCTGACCATCTCGTCCTTCAAGACGACAAAGACGTCGTACAAGCCCGGTGAGCGCGTCTACTTCTCCGCGTCCGAATACAACAAGGGCAAAGCTGGCGCTGGCGCGCACTACATCGGCTACTACTGGTCGACCAACTCGATCATCAGCACCGGCGACACCTACCTGGGTCGCAAGTACGTCTCGTCGCTGGCCGCGGGCAAGGTCCTGCCGCTGTCGACCTCGCACTACATGACGCTGCCGACCAACCTCAAGAAGGGCCAGACGGTTTACGTCGGCCTGTACGCTGACTACGGCAAGAAGATCACCGAGGCGTCGGAGACCAACCAGTACCGCGCTCAGAAGGTCACCGTCTCGACCAACGGTATCGACCTGCAGCCGACCTCGGTGAAGGTGTCGAGCGCCACGGTTCAGGCCGGTAAGTCCATCACGTTCACCATGAACGTGAAGAACAACGGCGGGATCACATCGGGCAGCCACTACAACGCGGTCTACCTGTCGACCGACTCGGCCATCACGTCCAAGGACACCTACCTCGGCCGCGTCTACGACTCGACGCACGCCGCGGGTTCAACCGAGACGAAGAACTTCACCGTGACCATCAAGTCGACCCTGAAGCCGGGCACCTACTACCTCGGTACCCGCGTCGACTACTTGAACTACCGCAAGGAGTACAACGAAGGGAACAACACCAGCGCGGGCGTGAAGATCACGGTCACCGCCCCGCCGAAGTTCCCGGACCTGGCTGTCACGGCCCTGCTCGCGTCGTCGTCGTCGACCTCGTACAAGAAGGTCACGAGCGTCAAGCCCGGTCAGGTCATCTACCTGTGGACGTACCTGAAGAACCAGGGCAACGGCACCGCGGTCGGCAAGCACCGCACCGGCTACTACGTCTCGACCAACACGACGATCACCACCGGCGATCAGTACGTCACGAACTACTACTACAGCAGCACCATCGCTGCCGGTAAGACCGTGGTTCTCAAGCGTTCGTTCGTGGTCCCGACCAACTTGACCAAGAAGACCTACTACTTCGGCGCCATCGCCGACTACAGCGGCAACATCGTCAAGGAGTCCAACGAGAAGAACAACACGCGTTACGTTGCTCTCACCGTGAACGCGACCGGCGTGGACTACTGGCCGTCGTACCTCAAGACCACCAAGGCGCTGTACAAGGCGGGCGAGAAGCCGACGATGCAGTACCGTCGCTCCAACAATGGCGAGACCAACGGTGGCACGGCGTACGACGCGTTCTACCTGTCGACGAACACCAGCTACGGCAGCGGCGACGTCTACCTTGGCCGCAAGCTCCTCGCGGGCCAGAAGGCAAAGACCTCGTCGTCGACGCAGACGTTCACGGCGACTACGGCCATCCCGACCAAGACGAAGCCGGGCACGTACTACATCCTGGTGCGGGTCAACTACGCCAACCAGGTCAAGGAGACCTCGACCGTCAACAACGTCCGCGCCTACAGGATCACGGTCACGTCGACCACCGGCACCGCCGACCTGCGTCCGTACAACCTCTACGTTCGCAACTCGTCGGGCACCAGCACGCTGTCGTCGGCCAAGCCCGGTGACACGGTCCGCATCTACGTCAGCACCAAGAACTACGGTAACAAGGCGTCCGGCACGTACCTCGACGGGTTCTACGGCTCGACGAGCAGCTCGACGTCCTCGCTCGGTAGCTACTGGGGCAACCTGACCCGCAGCAGCCTGAACCCGAACGCGGCTTCGACGTACTACAAGACGGTGAAGATCCCGACCAACCTGCGCAAGGGCTCGTACTACGTGAAGGTCTTCAACGACTACAACGCGAAGATCACCGAGCTGAGCGAGACCAACAACCGTCGGGTCCGGTCGCTGCCGATGTCGGTGGACGGCGCTGACCTGCAGCCCACGTCGGTCGCGACGTACCTCGGCAGCACGCCGCGGACCACGTTCAAGCGCGGCGAGACGGTCTCGATCCGCTACATCCGTCGCAACAACGGTGGCATCTCGATCACGTCCGGCACGCAGGAGATGCGGGCTTCGACCAACACGATCTACTCGACAGGCGACACGCTCATCACGACGTTCTCCGGTGGCACCGTTGCTGCCGGCAAGACCGTGAGCGGCACCCGCAGCTGGAAGATCCCGTCGAACTACCCGACCGGCACGTACTACATCGGCTACAAGGTCGACTCGAAGAACACGGTCAAGGAGTACAACGAGAGCAACAACCTGCGTTGGAGCGCCAAGATCACGATTACGTCCGCTGCGGGCAAGCCGGACCTCCGCGCCGACAGCCTGACGATGACGGACTACACGGTGAACCCGCTGCAGGGCATCATCGCTCGCTCGGTCATCAAGAACGTTGGCAGTGGCGCGGTTGGTAAGACCTGGCGCATCGGCTACTACATCTCGACGAACTCGACGATCACCACCGGCGACACGTACCTCGAGTACCAGGCGCTGAGCTCGATCAACGCGGGCGCGACGAGCACCTGGAACGAGGGCATCACCATCCCGACGAACCTCGCGAAGGGCACGTACTACCTGGGCATCATCGCCGACTACAACAAGCAGGTCTCCGAGGTCTCGGAGTCGAACAACACGCGCGCTGTGAAGTTCACGACCAACGTCAACGGCCGTGACCTCTCGCCGTCGACGTTCTACGCGACCAAGGTTGCTCACCTGCCCGGCGGCGTCGTCCAGACCATCGGCTACATCAAGAACACCGGCGGCATCACCAGCACGTCGCACCGCGCGACCGTCTACCTGTCGACCAACAGCACGTACGGCAGCGGCGACATCGCGCTCGCGAACACGTCGACGTTCGGTGCGCTTGCTGTCGGCAAGAGCCAGTACGCGCCGCTGAAGGTCACGATTCCCAAGTCCACGAAGGCCGGTACGTACTACCTCATCATTCGCGCGGACAGCACGAACGCGAACAAGGAGTACAACGAGTCGAACAACTACCGGGCCTACAAGATCACCGTCACCTCGGCGTCGGGCCTGCCCGACTACGATCCGACCGGCCTGACGTCGTCGACCTACAGCTGGAAGCCGGGCGACACGCGCACGGTTCGCCCGTACGTGAAGAACATCGGCACCAAGACGGCGCCGGCACGCCGCGACTACTACTACTGGTCCACGAACTCGACGATCTCCACGGCGGACACGTACCTCGAGTACTACTACCGCAGCGCCTCCATCAACGTGAACTCGACCGACACCTACAGCAACGCCATCAAGGTTCCGACCAACCTCAAGAAGGGCACCTACTACATCGGTGTCTTCTCGGACGCGAACAAGGCGGTCAGCGAGGTCAACGAGAACAACAACACGTACGCCCGCAAGATCACCATCACGGTGGACGGTCTCGACATGACGCCGACGGTCTTCACGACCACCGGTAGCAGCTTCAAGGCTGGTCAGTGGCTGTCGTTCAAGAGCACGCTCAAGAACGCCGGTGGCATCTCGGCCGGCTCGAACACGGCGCGCTACTACCTGTCGACCAACAGCGTTATCTCGACCGGTGACACCTACCTGGGCCGCGCGTACACCTCGTCGTACACGGCGGGTCAGAGCAAGGCGTACAACAGCACGCTGCGTATCCCCGAGAGCACCAAGCCGGGCACGTACTACGTCGGCGTTCTCACGGACTACAGCAACGCGCTCAAGGAGCACAACGAGAGCAACAACTACCGCGCGGTGAAGATCACGGTCACGGCAGGCAACAAGGACCTGGCGTCCTACGCCACGCCGTACTCGTTCGACATTACGGTTGACCCCGGCCAGACCGTCAAGATGCGCGCCTACGCCCGCAACTACGGCACGCTGGCGTCGGGCTCGTTCCGCATCGGCTACTACGTCTCGACGAACACCACGATCTCGAAGTCCGATACGCTCGTCGCCACGTACGACAACGGTTCGCTCGCATCGGGTGCCCAAGTGTACCGCGACCGCTACATCAAGATTCCGACGAACGTGACGAAGGGCCAGAAGCTGTACCTCGGCGTTTGCCACGACATTCTCAGCAAGGTCGCGGAGAGCAGCGAGACCAACAACTGCCGCTACTACCGCACGGTCACCGTGAACAAGAACGGTATCGACCTGCAGCCGACGGCGATGACCACGACGGCGACGAAGTACATGGCCGGTAAGACCGTGTCGTTCAACTTCAAGATCAAGAACAACGGTGCGACGAACTCGGGCTCGGCGACTGCGCGCCTGTACCTGTCGACCAACAGCACGATCTCGACCAGCGATACGTACCTCGGCAAGGCGTACACGACGTCGTACACGGCGGGCCAGACCAAGAGCTACAGCAGCAGCTTCAAGCTCAGCACCTCGCTCAAGGCCGGCACGTATTACGTTGGCGTCGTCTCCGACTACAGCAACGCGCAGAAGGAATACAGCGAGACCAACAACACCCGCGGCTACAAGATCACGGTGACCAAGGCGCAGCCGGACATACGCCTGTACAGGACGGCGGTGGTCTCCCCGGTTTCGTCCAAGTACGGCCCCGGCGACCAGGTCACGGTGTACCTCTACCTTGAGAACATCGGCACGCTCTCGACGGGCTCGTTCGATGTCACCTGGTTTGGCTCGACCAACAGCACGATCAGCGGCTCGGACACCAACCTCGGCAAGTCCGCGACGTCTTCGTTGTCCGCCGGTGCCAAGCGCACGATCTCCAAGAAGGTCACGCTGCCCATCAACGTGGGTGCCGATAGCACGTACTACCTCGGTGGCTACGCGGACATCGCCAACAAGGTCGCGGAGCCCAGCACCGCCAACAACAACGACTACGCCAAGGTGATCAACTTCACGGAAGCGCGCCCGGATCTGAAGGCCGACTACCTGTACGTCTACCAGTCGGGCTCGACCAGCGTCCGCATCCGCTACCGTCGCAGGAACGAAGGCACCGCAAGCGCGCTGACCGGCTACTACGACCGCTACTGGCTCTCGAGCAAGGCGGACTGCTCGGACAACAAGAAGTCGCTCAAGGAGTACTCGCGCTCGACGCTCGCGGCGGGCAAGTGCTACCCGAGCAACTGCGGCAGCTACACCACGCTGTACCTGACCAAGGGCACCGGCGCCGGCAAGGTTCCCAAGGGTACGTGGTACTTCTGCTACAAGGTCGACTCGAAGGACAAGTACAAGGAGTACGACGAGAAGGACAACGTCCGCAGCTACAAGCGGACCATCAACTAGATGTGCCGGGCGAGAATCGCGATCCGCTTTCCCGCTCCCGCTCCCGCTCCCGGCTCAACGCTTCTGATGCCGCTTGGCCAGACCGACAAGCATCGCTGCCATCCGGTCGAGGAGTTCC
>Ga0114932_10003444_pt1 | contig 15522 bp, 9 predicted proteins | sample 2SBtaG_2_FD_87286 | JGI IMG/M metagenome (GOLD analysis project Ga0114932, IMG submission 87286) | Deep subsurface microbial communities from Kolumbo volcano to uncover new lineages of life (NeLLi) - 2SBTROV12_ACTIVE470 metaG | ecosystem: Environmental > Aquatic > Marine > Volcanic ...
CGATCGGACGTCCCTGGCGATCGTCGACAGTCATGTGTGGATCGACCCCCATCAACTGGTAGATCGTCGCCACAAAATCGGCCACCTTCATCGGGTGACTCTCGGGGTAGGCGGCCTGCTTGTCAGTTCGTCCGTGGACATGCCCTCGCCTCACACCACCACCGATCATCAGGCTGAAGCCGCACTGTGGCCAGTGGTCGCGGCCGGCCCGGCCGTTGACCGTCGGAGTCCGCCCCATTTCCCCCATCACGATGACCAGGGTCGACTCAAGCAATCCCCGGGCCTCAAGATCTTCCAGCAAGGCGGGAATCACCTTGTCGAGAATCGGGAGGTTGAAGTCCTTCAACATGCCAAAGTTGTTGGTGTGCATGTCGTAGGCATGGCCGTAGTGCTTGTAGATGTCCTGGTGAACACTGACGAACGGCACTCGGCGTTCGAGCAAGCGGCGGGCAACCATCATGGTCGACCCCCACAGGTTGTCGCCGTAACGCTCGCGGGTCGCCTGGGATTCCCCGGAAAGGTCAAAGGCATCACGGGTCCGACTCGACGTCAGCATCTCGAAAGCCCGTCGCTGGAACCCGTCAAGCCGATCAGTCGCACGACTGCCACGAACCAATTCAAACTGCTGGTCAAGCTGCGTGAGAATCGATCGACGACGATCAAAACGATCGGCACTCATCGACGGCAGTGAATCGAGTGCCGGCATCTTCGGTGCACCGTGGGGCATCACCGGATAATAATCCTTCGCCGTGGGTTCCTTCTTGAACTTCGGATCGCACACGGCAAACAGGGGGTCGTACTGGCTACCAAGGAATCCACCATACGGCCCACCACGACGGTAGCTCTGGCCAGAACCCGGGAAGTTGGGCAGGCAAACCGACGCGGGAAGATCCCGCGACCCGCGTCCCAGGTACTCACAGATGGCACCGATATCCGGTGGATCGGTCGGCTGCGCGGGCAATCGGGCATTGCCGTCATCCCATCCGGTCATGATCGCCAGCGGATCGTGCGAGTTGTACTTGTGAGTGACGGTGCGAATCAGTGTCGCCTTGTGCATCCAGCGGGCGATGTTGGGCATGTGTTCACAGATCTGAACACCCGGCAACGACGTGGAGATCGGCTTGAATTCACCACGCACCTTCGCAGGCGCCTTGGGCTTCATGTCGAACATGTCCATGTGGGCCGGGCCACCAAGCAGGTTGAACAACACGACCGACTTGGCCGTCCCCTGCCCCTGGGATGCATCAGCCGCCCTCAGCAGACGAGGCAACGTCATGCTGCCAAACAGCGACAACCCGCCAACCTGCATCAGGTCGCGTCGGGTGATCCCGTCGCACAACCGCTTACGTCGTCCCAGGATTTTCAACATCACCAGTCTCCAATGTGTCCCTCTGTCGCACTATATCGAAATTCTCGCATCGATGTCATTGGTTTTTCCCTGCCAACTCGTATTGCGGTTGGCTTGCCAAGAGAACCTGATTCCCCGACAAGAAAGCCGCATTCGATTTCAGCAACGCATTGTTCCCCGGTACCACGGCATGATTATCGACTCCTACACCCATTGTGGTGTCAGCAAATACCATCCCGTCGACGTGGTCTCGGCAACCATGCAACAGGCTGGTGTGCATCGTGCCGTGCTCGCCCAGCACCTGGGAGAATTCGACAACAGCTACATCCAGGATGTCGTGGCCGAGAATCCGGACCGATTCGCCGGCGTCTGCCTGATCGATCACGAATCCCCATCTGCTGAGGAGGATCTCAGGATGCTGGCCAGATCGCCGTCATGCCAGGGCGTGCGTTGGCCCATCGCCCCGGACATCAACAACCTCGAACTCGTCGGCCGGACCCTGGAACTCGGCCTCGTCGTCGTGGCCTATTTCCCCGAATCAATTGCCACCTGTGTCACCGGAATGAAACAACTGCTGGAATCGCATCCCGACGGGATCGTCGTGGCCTCTCACCTGGGCAACCCCACCGAAAACCAGCCAGACCCGTTGAGAGACTTTCACCAGGCCGGTGTCTTTGATCTCGTGTCGGCCAGCGGACTGGTCATCCAGTTGTCGGGCATGGAGATGACCACCGAGTTTCCTCACCAGGGCCTGCACCCACTGGTGGCAGCGTTCTTCGAAGCGGCGGGGCCGACGAGATTGACCTGGGGATCGAACTTCCCCGTCGTCGGCAGTGCCCGGGAATACCTGGCAGAACTGCAGTTGGTCAGCAGCGGCCAGTTGCCCATTCCCGAGGAGGCCATTCCCGCAATCGTCGGCGGCAACGCCGAGCGGATCTGGTTTGACCGACCTGCCTGACTCGCCTACCCAAACGCCCCGGCCTTGAGTGTGCCGGTGCTGTCGGCAAAGCGTTCCGAGTGGACACCCACCGTGTTCAGCATGCTGACATAAAGGTTGGACAGCGGCACCGAGTCATCAAACTTCTGGTAGGTGCCGTGTTTCAGTCCCATGTTCTTGCCACCAGCGAGAACCAGTGGGTAGTTGCGAGCATTGTGGGTCGTGCTACAGGCACTGCCAAAGAGCAGCAGAGTGTTGTCCAGCAACGGCCCATGCTCGTCTCGCACTGTCTTCAGGCGATCCAGCATGTAGGCATAATGGCTGGCCAGCCAGCGGTCGTAGTTGCTCCAGTTTTCCCAGTTCGTCGAGTGGCTCATGCCATGGTGGCCCTGGTTGATATCACAGGCCAGCTTGGGGAAGTGGTCACCAAACCCGATCCCGTCCTCGCGGCCGAGCATGTAGGACATCACGCGGGTGATGTCGGTTTGGAATCCGAGCACCATGATGTCGATCATCGACCGGATGTAGGCCTCGGGCGTTTTCTTGGGATCCACATCGAAGTTGATGTGTTCGGCATTGAACGGCTTCATCGGAGTGTCGAGCCACTTTTCATTCCGCTGGATCTGGCGTTCGACACTGCTGAGCGATTCCAGGTACTCCTGCAACTTGGCGCGATCGCCCTTGCCAAGCAACCGACTCAGCCGGCGGCTGTCCTCCAGCACCAGGTCCACGATCCGCTTGCCACGGCGAATCTGGGCCCGCCGTTCCCTGGTGGCAGCTCCACCACCGGGCGAGAAGTATCGCTCGAAAATTTCGCGGTGCCTGTGCTCGGCTGGAATCGGTTTGCCCTGGTCGTTGAAGGAGAGCGTCGACACCCGGGACTGGTAACCAACACCGCCGTCGACCGAGACAACCAGTGACGAGTAACGGGTCTTTTGTCCGATCCGCGAGGAGGCGACCTGGTCGACCGAAATGGTGTTGCGGTAGTTGCTGCCCGAGACGTCACCGCCGGTCAACCACGAATCGCCGGCAAGATGGCCCAGGACCTCACGACTCCTGGGATGACTCAACCCGCCCAGGATACTGATGTCGGAGCGATGAGGTTGGAGAACATCAAGCGTGTTGGTGAACTGGTAGTCGGCCCCCTGCCCCATCGGGAACCAGCTCCACTTCTGGTGTTCACTGGCGTACTTCTTCTTATCGGGAATACCGCACCCGTTGGGGAAGTACATGAAACACAGTCGCTTGGGCTTCTCGGCCGACCTGGCTGTCGAATCGGCCATCGCGTCAAGATACGGCAGGGTCAGAGCGACACCAGCTCCCTGAAGAAACGAGCGGCGATCCAGTTGCCAGGACTTTTGTGACATTGCATTTCCCTGCCAGTTATTCAGCGCCGGAGCCAGTGCCCCGGTCGTCTCCGCCTCGGCGGCTACTTCTCTTGTCGGCCTATCGTAGTGTCGGACCGGTCCTCTTTCTTCCCCAATTCCACAGATCGTTCCTGCAGGAACAGGGGACTCTGAACGATTTCTTCCATCACCACCTGCAGCGTCCCGCCTCGACGTGTCACCGCCGCAACAATTCGCTGGATCTCGGGTTCGTCAACAAACGACATGTCCCGCCCCAGGGCGTACACGAGCAAGTGTTCCACCAGTGAGCGGGTGAATCCCTGCCGTTGCGACTTCAGGATATGCGCCTTCATGCCGGCGACGCCGTCAACAACCGTCCCATCAGGCAACCTGGCCCTGGTGTCGGGGTTCTTGCCGGCGGTGCCACTGAGCAAGCCGGCACCGTTGTAGTCCTCGAACACCAATCCGTAGGGGTCCAACTTCTGGTGACAATTCCGGCACGAGACGTTCTCGCGATGGACGGCCAATTGCTGGGCAATCGTCAATCGGGCGTCCTTCTTCTTCTGTTCGAGACCGGGAACATTGGGAGGTGGTGGTGGTGGAGATTCACCGAGAATCCGTTCCATCATCCACACGGCTCGTTTGATCGGGTGAGCGTGCCGGCCATCGGAGTGACCGCTGAGGAACGAACCCTGGGTCATCAGGCCGCCACGGCCCATCTCGGGAGACACCCGAACAGGCCGGAACCCCGTCCCCTGGACTCCCTCGATCCCGTAATACTCGGCCAGGTTCTGGTTGACCATCACGAAATCACTGTCGATCAGCGTGAACAGATCCAGGTCCTTCTGAAGGCAATGCTGGACAAAACCGTAGGTCTCCTTGGCCATGTCCTCCTTGACGAACCGGGTGAAGGCCCCGTACTGCCGGACATCCACCTGCATCTCCTTGTGGCGATACAGTTTCAACCACTCGTCACAAAACGGTTCGACAAATCGTCTCACCCGCGGGTCCTCAACCATCCGGCGAGATTCACCGGCCAGCGATTTCCGCAACGTCCCCGCGGCAGCCAGTTCATAGAGTCGCTTGTCCGGAGGTGAATTCCAGAGGAAGTAGGACAACCGCGATGCCAGTTCATAATCCCGTTGACGCTCGGTCTTTTGCTCGGCATTGGATTCGGCCAGGAACAGGAATTTCGGTGAGCACAGCACCGCCACCAGCACCTCCTTGACGCTCTCCTCGTACCGTTGAAACTCCCCACGAACCCCCTTCCAGAATGCGTGGTAGAGATCAATCTCCTCGGCACGCGGCGGACGCCGAAAGGCCCTGGCCAGGAATCGATCAAGAATCTCCCGGGTGTAAACACTCTCGTTCGCCCTGTTGGGCGAATCCAGGAAGATGCTCGTGTGGCTGTCGGGTGGCCACTTCGGGAAGTAGGGAGCCTCGAATTCCATCGACTCAACCAGCACCCGCGATCCCGGCTGCTTCTGGTCCTTGACGAAATCGCCATTCCAGACGGTCAGCACCATGATGTTGGCCAGGTTGCTCAACTCGGCCAAGTCGACCTGCGGGAGCGGCAGATTCTCGAGCCGCCCCGTGAACTCATACGACGCCATCTTGCCATCCGGCACGGTGATCGCCTGCACCGAATCGAATCGCCGGGCGTCCTGGCCGTCGTCGGTCCTGTTGCCCAGCGACACCTGCAAGACGGGACGACGACCGGCGGCCGCCTGCTGACGCTTCTCCAGGCTCGCCACCTGGCTGGCCCGCTCTTTGCGGATCGCGTGTTTGCCGACCAGTGGAGTCAACACGACCCGCTCGATCCCCAGCCCCCCCTTCCACTTCAACTGCAGTGCCACCTCGCCCTTGGGGAGATCCAGGATCCCGAGGCTGGCCACGCTCAAGGCCTTCTGCTCGACACGCTTCTGATCCACCGGACCTTTACGGAACCGGTGATTGAGCCGTCCGGAAGTGCCAACCACTTCCAGTTTCATGTCAATTCGTCTCGTGTCCGTCTTGGCCGTGGTGACGACGTCGACGTGAAACAGGTCGCGACCGGGCAAGGCGAAACCGAACTTCGCCGACCGTTCCATCTTGGACGTGTTGTTGGGCACCAACCGATCGTCGGTCAACAACAACAGGTAGAGATCGGTGGCCTGGGCAGCGGTGACTGTGATCGCCCCTTTTCCCAGGGACACCACCTCGTCACCCATCAGCAGGGTCTGGCGTTCCTTTCGGTTGTAGGAAGCTGGCAGAACAGATTCTCGACCGGCAACAGATGCGGCTCGGACTCGCAGGGCGAAATCTCCGGTCAACGGAAAATCTCGACGGATCAGCATCTTGAGATTGGGGGACGGGCCGTGCCACGACCCCGGTGCCACCTCGCGATGAGGCACCGCCGAATCCAGTAACATGCCGCCGTTTGCGACCTGGTAACGGTGCTTGTGAGACCCCCGCATGCCAATCCCCAGGTTCTGCAGGATATTGGCATACGGCCCACTGCGAGCAGACTGGTCAACGGTGACCGGCTGGCCATCGGCACCAAGAACTTCCGCAACAAGGTGTGCCGGGTCGACCGGCTGGGACACGTACCCCCCGAAACGACCGGCAGCCTTCTCGCGAGGCAGCCCCTTGCCGATATCCGTCCCGATACGAATCCGGTAGCGGGTCACCACCGGCTTTTCGGTGAAGATCGCCTGGTCGAGTGCCCGTCTCGCAATCGACTGGTAGTACTCCAGGTGAAGCGGTGTTGCCTGCAGCACGGTTGCGTTGTTGGAAAACCCGGACTTCGACTTGCCGTCTGCGGGCAACAGTTGGCCGAAATTGATCGAGAGGCCCAGCAGTTCCTGCAGCGTGTTGGTGTATTGCTGGCGAGTCAAACGACGAATCACGTTGCGCGAGGTCGTCCGTCTCGCCTTAATCGCCTTGGCCAATTCGGCCTGGATCCAATCGATCATTCGTACCAGTTGAGCCTCGGGCACCTTGTCGGCGTCCTTGGGAGGCATCTTGCCCAGGTTGATCATGTTCAACGCGTGGTGCCATCGCTCGGCATCGGGCCCCTTGACCAGGTCGGGGTCCAGATTGTCCAGGCGGGTCTTGCCCTCCGACACCTTGGCGTTGTGGCAATCGACACAGAAGGCCTTCAGCGCCGGCAACACATCGACAGCAAACGTGGGTAGCGGTCGCTCGGCAGCAGCAGCTACGGATCCGACCACAGCCAGCATGGTCACGGTCAACAGGGAACGCATTGGATTCACGGAAGCAACCGTCCTTGGCGCCCGGAACGGCACCGTCGAAGGCATGACGTGAGGATGTTCACGGTGGGAAGTCCAGTTTAGGCACTGACCCCGATTGGCGACAATGGCGAGATGTCCCGGCCTGGTTGCGTTGGCATTCGTCCACCAACTGGCCCCTCAACCGGGACTCTACCCGTCGCCCCGGCCAACGCCAGGCTCCCAGGCCACGTCTGTGTCGAACGGAAAAATCGGCCGTGGCGTTCGGGTCCACGTGAAGGCCGCCAGGTCCGACTGCGTCATCCCGGGCGTGTCCACACGCACCAGGGCTCGCCGCCAGCCATCGAAATACTGAAAATTGCTGGCGGTCTTGACGACCACCGCGCGGGCCTGGTCGACATCCAGCCCCAGGTGCTGGTACAGCACCGGATGACAAATGGCGAAACCGGCCGCGGCCATCACCACGATGTTGACCGGCCCCACTCGCAACAGCACGACCGGACCGATCTCCACGCTCCCCCGTTCCCCCACGTCCATCACGTGGTTCTCCGAAATCGCCACCACCCGTGCGGTTGTCTCGACCGGCTGACTGAATTCGTTGTCGATCTTGCCCCCCAACGACACGGTCACCTCGACTCCGATTCCCGCCGTACGAGCCACGTCGACTGCCGCCGGATCGACAATCGGCACCAGCATCAACCGGTCCGACTCGGGTTGGTCTCCCGCCTGGGCCAGGAGTTCCCTGAGAATCCACGTGCTATCTCCCGGGGCACCTCCATACACCGAATCGCCCGTGTCCGAGAGCACCAGCAATCCGTCCTGGTGGAGATAGGCACGCCGCACTGCCTCGGACACCTCCACTCTTTCGGATTTCCAGAATTCCTCGCGCAACTCCCAGGCCATCGCCCCCATCTCCGCTGCCAATCGGTCGGCCAACTCCGCATCGCCGTCGGTGTGCACCACGACCGCCCAACCGCCCTCGGCCACGTCGAGCCAGGGCTGCATCGGGTAGGGTGACACATCCATCACACCGTCCTGCTGCTCCAGTTCCCGGGCACGATCGAACCAGGCTTTCATCGGACCTCCCGATGTCAGGAACTGGTCCTGCGGAGTGATCATGGGAATCTTTCGCCAGCCAATTGCCGGCTTGCGACCGCTGTCGAGCCACTCGAAAAGCAATTTCGCGGCCTTGAAACCTGTGCCAAACGTGTAATGGGGCTGGGTCTCGTGCCCAACGAGCATGTCGGCACAATCGACCATGCGGGCGGTGATGTTGGCGTGATGGTCCAGCGGGCAGACCAATGGCACATCCGGCCCGATCACCTCACGAACGGCTTCCAGCACCGCCCCTTCCAGGTCATCATCCCGCTCGATACTGGCGGCCCCGTGCAATGACAGGAACACCGCGTCGAGATCACCTGCCTCGCGGAGCGGGGCCAGCAGCATTTCCAGAAGCTCATCGTAGGTCTCGTCGAGTATCTTGGCTCCCGCACCGGCCCACGCCCGTGACAGGGGCACCACCTCGACCACCTCGTCTCGCTCGGCCACCACCTGCAGAAATCCTCCCGGCGGCCCCACCCCCAGCAACTGCTCGAGCAGTTCGGCTCCCTGGAACAGCCCGTACGCCTCGAAAGCCTCGCGTCCCGTCCGCGACGGCGTGAAGGTCCCGGTCTCCTGAACGATCTCGCCCAACGCAATTCGCATCATCTGCCTCGTTCTCTGGGGAATCAAAATGACCTAGATCACTCGCGACAGCAATTCACCGTTGGAAAGTGCCACGGGGCGACCGTCGGGCGAATGAATTGCCTGGTGAGGATCGATCCCGAGTAGGTGGTAGATCGTTGCCGACAGGTCCTCGGGAGCCACCGGGTCCCGTGCCGGGTACGCCGCCTGCCGGTCGGACGCCCCGTAGACTTGGCCCCCCGGAATTCCGGCGCCGGCCAGCAGCACCGTGTTGCAGGCTGCCCAGTGATCTCGCCCTGCCTTGGCATTGATCTTGGGTGTCCGGCCAAACTCGGCCAGCCACACGATCAACGTCTCATCGAGCAAACCTCGCCGTTGCATGTCCTCCAACAACGCCGAAAAACCCCGGTCGAGATTCGGCAACAGCGATTTTTTGTGCTTGTTGAAATTGTCGGCGTGAGTGTCCCAGAAGGCGTCATCGCGTTCCCAGTTGACCGTCACCAGTCTCACCCCCGACTCGACCAACCGCCGCGCCAACAGGCAACCCTGTCCAAACGGAGTCTGTCCATAGCGATCGCGGAGGGTTCGAGGTTCGGTCCCGAGATCAAATGCCTTCCTCGCCCGTGGTGAGGTCAACAGTGCCATCGCCTGTTGGTAATACTCACCCAGGTCCGCCACACGAGATGACCGATCGGCCAGGCGGGCCTGGCCATCAAGCCGGGACAACAATCGCTGCCGGTCCAGCAACCTCTCGGGTCGGTCAACCGGGGGAAACGGTGAGAACGACTTGTCGTTGGGATGTTGCGAAATGAACAGAGGGTCCGACCCCGGCCCCAGAAAACCGCCAAAGAAACCCGGGAAGATGTGATTGTTCGCCGAGACCTGGTTGGCCGGGGCGTTGAGGCTGATTCCCGGCGGCAGGCCTCCGGCGGAATCCCGACCGCCGACATGGTTGGCCACGGCACCGAAACAGGGGAAGTCGTCAGCAGCGTTCTGAGGATTGGTCCGGGGCCGACGGTGGCGCATTCCCGTCAGCATGTAGTGCATCGCCACGGTGTGCGTGTTGTCCGGATGAGTGACCGAGCGGAGTTGAGCCAACTGCGAGGTGTGGCGGGCCAGCAGTGGCAGGTGCTCGCACACCGAGATCCCGGGCACCACGGAGGGAATCGGCGAGAACTCGCTGCGAACCTCCGACGGAGCATCGGGCTTCATGTCCCAACTGTCCTGATGAGCCGGCGCCCCGAACATGAACAACACGATGCACGACTTGGCCCGGCCAAAAGATGCCGGTTGCCCGATCGTGGTCCGGTCTTTTGCCCCGGCACGACCGGCCAGCAAAGCGTCCATCCCCAGCCCCAGTGACGAGAGCCCCCCCAGTCGCATCCATTCACGACGCGACACACCCTCGCACGTTCGCTGTGGTCGTCCGGGAATTGAGAGCATGCGAAAAGACCAGGAGACAATGACTTCGGCTGAGGCCGTCCAGCATATCCAAGCACCCCAGCGACTCCAACAAAAGAATGCGTCGGGCGGTTCGATCGAGGTACAGGAGTACGATGAAGATTCCAGATTCGGCTTCGGCTACCATGTCGGAACCGGAGTGCCACAAGAATCGACGACTTGGCCTACGCCGAATCACACGCGTGGCCGATCACCAACCGCTTTGACACACCCCTGAAACCGACCGCCACCCCCTGACGTCATGGCCCCGGAGTTGCTCGAGGGTATGAATTCCAGGTCCCGGACAAACACGTCACCGAGATCTTGACCAGTTCCATCTTCGGGAACGTGTTTGTTACCTCGGCGTTTGCCGATACACTGCATATGGGTCTCAGTGGAAACCGACGAGCCAAAACCAGGCACAACATGTTCCCCCCTGCCCTTCACCGCCGGCTATTTCTGCAAGGCACGCTCACGTCGGCCTTGTCGATCGGCTCATCCCGTCTCACCTGTGCAGCATCAACACATCCTGGTCGTTCGAACAAGAGCGTCATTTTCCTGTGGATGAATGGTGGCCCGAGCCACATTGACATGTGGGATCCCAAGCCGTCAGCCCCCGCAGAAATCCGTGGCCCGTTTGCCCCGATCCCCACCGCGCAGCCGGGCATCCAGGTGACCGATCACCTGCCCGGTCACGCCAGATTGCTCGACAAGTTGACGCTCCTCAGAGCGATCGACTGCTCCGATTGTGAACACGACCCAAACACGGTGATCCAGACAGGCAACAGCGAGGCCAGGAAAACCAATCCTCGGGCCAATCGGATCCCGGCAATAGGATCGGTGGTCTCGCGGTTCCGTGGTCCGAATCGACCCGGGCTGCCCTCCTATGTCAGCTTCCACGTCACCGAGGGTTCCATCGCTCGTGGCGGTGCCCTGGGCCGACAACACGACCCGTTCCACGGCAACCTCGGGGCCGGTCCTTTCCAGCGAACCGACGGGCTGACCAACGGTGTTCTGAAACGCCGCCAGGGGCTCCTCAACAAGCTCGACCGTTACACCGGTGGCCCCGACCTGACGGGTTCGACCGACAGCGTGCCACGTTTGCGAGACGAGGCCATCGAGGTGCTGCTGGGCGGACACGCACGAGCAGCCTTCGACCTGGACGCCGAACCCAAATCGATCCGACGCCGCTACAACAGTGTGCCCTGGATCGACCAGTTCGGCCGAACCGGCAAGATGAACGACCAGGTGCTCCAGGCCCGTCGGCTGGTCGAACACGGCGTGCCTTTTGTGACCGTTGTGCTCAGCGCCTACGGCAACTCGGCCACCTGGGATATTCATGGCAACCCCATCAAGACGGCCTACGGCGGAGTGGAAACCGGCCTGAAACCCCTGCTGGCCCCGTTCGACCATCTGCTGACCACCCTGGTCGAGGACCTGGACGATCACGGCCTCCTGGACGACACGCTCGTCGTGGCCCTGGGCGAATTCGGCCGCAGTCCTCGAATCAACAAGAACACCGGCCGCGATCACTGGCCGGCGGTCGGTGGAGGCGTGCTGGCCGGTGGCGGCTTGTCACACGGTCGCACAATTGGCAGCACCGACCGCCAGGGCGGCAGCATCACATCGCAGAAGGTGAGTCCCGCGGACATCGCAGCGACCATTTACCGGCACCTGGAAATCCCACTCGAGACCACCTACGTCGATGCCGCCGGCCGCCCGCGGTTTATCGTCGATTCGGGCACGCCCATCGATGAACTCTTCGCCTAGACCCCGACATCGCCAGCCGCTCCTGTCCCAGGCAGCGGCGTGACTTGCCACATCCGCCATGATCGCAGGTCCTGGTTGAAGACCGTTGGCAGCTGCCTGTTGGCTCCGGCAACCGGCAGCGCTGCCCGGACAACCGGCAAACCACCCCTGGACACAAAAACGGTGGTCCGGTGGCGCGACCACTATGCCGAAGAACTCTTCGCTCGTGCGTTACCATTCTGGGACCGTCACGGCATCGACCACCAGCGAGGTGGCTTCCAGTGTGCCCTGGATTACGACGGCCGGAAGGTCGATTCGAACAAGTTCCACTGGTACCAGGGCCGTGGCATCTGGGTCTACAGTTACCTGTACAACCATTTCAAGGACCGGTTGCCCGGTGGACAACATCCGCGGACGTTGTCCATCGCTCGCAAGGCGGCCAACTTCTGGCTGGACCATGGCCCCAACAAACAGGGATGGTGGCCCGAGTTGCTCAGCCACGACGGCCGCGTGATCCAGGCCTTTCGGGGCGACGTTTACAGTGCGTTCACCACGATCGAAGGTTGCCAGGAACTGGCCTTTGCCACCGACGACGACGCACTGCGTGACCAGTCGTTCCGTTGGCTCAAGAAAGCCTACGCCCAGGTCACCCGCCGAGACTATCACGACCCCTACGCCAGGCAACCGGGCTGGCGCGTCCAGGGCATCTGGATTTACGTGCTCAACTGTTGCACCCAGATGCTGGCACGTTGGGACGACAAGTCACTGAAAAACATGGCCGACACCTGCATCGAAGCGCTGCTCGAACGCCATCACAATCCGGACATCGGCCTCAACAACGAATTCCTGGACCACGACTTCAGCAGGATTCCCGAGGAGGCCAATCGCTGCCTGGTCGGACACTGCCTGCAGGGACTCTGGCATGTCGTCAAGGAAGCCCGACGCCGGGGAGACCGGGGTATCCAACAGACCTGCCACGAACGCATCCGTCGGCACCTCGACATCGGATGGGATCACGTGCACGGCGGACTGTGCGAGTGGGTCAACGTCGGACAATTTGACCACGAATGGGGACCTCAAAAACTCGGCAGCCAGACGATCCCGCTGAAGATGAAGGGGGAATACAACTACGTGAAGTCCTTCTGGGCCCTCAACGAGGTACTGGTGGCAACGTTGATGACCTACGAATCGACCAGGGCTCCGTGGGCCGCTCGCTATTTCGCCATGGCACAGGACATCGCCGACCGACACTTCTCTCGGCAGGCCCACGGGCAAGCCAGTTACCGCCTGGCCACCGACCGACGCTTCCGGTTCGTTCCCCGTAGCACTCGCCAGGACAACTACCATCCACTGCGTCGCCTGATGATGAACCTGCAGGCCCTGGACCGACTGGCCACCTCCTGACGCCGGGCCGCTTGAACGGCATCCGTCGCAAAATTACAGTGCCACACGACTGCCACACCCATTCCAGCTTGAGGAAGCATTGCGATGAGCATGCCCAATCGCCAGACCACCGTCCCGGTCCTCCTGGTCGTCCTGGCCAGTATCGGCGTGGTGAGTCCACCAGGGATCCAGCAGTGCCGTGCCGCCGACACGCCGGCCGTCACGACGACCTGGGCGGAGGGCCATCCCGAGGTCCTGGAACTTTTTGGACGTCCGTTCTCACCAGAGGGAATGCGTCACCGGAAAAACACATTCCGTTCGTGGCCATCCAAAGAATTCCGAGCCAAGCTGGCCGCCTCGCAACCCACGCTGGTCCTCGGGCCAAAAAATCAGTTGATTGCCCACTGCTGGTCGGTGATCGCCCGATCGCGTGACAGAGGAGCCAGTTGGACGAGCCTGGGTTCACCGCCACGAGGCCTGCGAACACCGGCGGGCTCCAAGTTGCTGAACAACAGTTTCGACGGGTGCGGTGTCACGCCCCGCGGCACAGTGCTGGCCCACCTCACGGTGCAATACAACGACGGTCGCCCCTACACAGGGTACTCCGATCCGAGTTACCATTCCGACCTCTACGTGACACGATCGACCGACGGTGGAGCCACCTGGGAAACTCCCGTTCAACTCAATCGCGGTCCACGGGAAAATGCCGGGGCCCACCGTTGTCGCTTCGCAACGCTGGCCGACGGCAGTGTCGCGTTGGCCATGGGAGCGTGGTTCCAGTCCGACAGCGGCCCACTGCCCAAGGCGGAACAAATCGGGCGGGCCTTCCTCTGGCGATCCAGCGATGATGGCAAGACCTGGCAACGCGACGATCGCACGATGTGCCGGCACGGCGCCGAACCGGACCTGCTGGCCCTGCCCTCGGGTCGCCTGTTGGCGACGGTCCGTTACCAGCGCCACAAATTGCCCAACGACCCTGGTTCGCTCGCCTCGCCTCACCTCCTGCGTACCGACACGGCCCCGTTCACCAAGAGCAAGCAGGTCGGCGCGGGGCTGATCGTCCGCAACACCGCCATCCTGCACTCCGATGACAATGGCAAAACCTGGAGCACTCCACGACTGGTCACCGGATTCGATGAACAGACCGCCTGCCTGGTCCGGCTGCCCGACAACACGATCCTGCTGGTCTTCGGACACAAGACCGATGGATCGGGACAACGGTTCATGGTCAGCTACGACGAGGGCCGCAGTTGGAGTCGCACCGTCTTCCAACTCGGCAGGAATTGCCAGTACGCCAGCACCGTCCTGTTGCCCGGCAATCACCTGGTGTCGGTGTCCCACAGGATCATCGACGGCGTCGGGATCTTTCACTCCCGCCAGTGGTCACCTCCCGACAAAAAAGCCACCAGCGCAGGCGGCTTTTGGACTCCCAGGCCGGCCGAACCACTGGGAATCGCCAGGACACGCTGACCTCTCACCACGTCGACGGGCACAGGGATACTCCGCCCAGGATCGGCGTCGGCCAGAAGGCAGTGTTTCTCAGCCGGAGTGATGCCGATATACTCGATGTCGTTGCACGCCCCCCCGGTCACCGAGCAATTGTGGACCATGACACGACGTCACTCCGACTACTGTGACGGAATCACCCGGCGGGATGCGATCCAGGCCGGGATGGGAACCGCTGGTGCCCTCTCGCTGCCGGGCATCATGGCCTTGCAGGCCGCCAGCCGGAACGACCAAAACAATCGGTCCAACAATGCGGTGATCTTCGTCGAACTGGCCGGTGGGCCGACCCAGCACGAGACCTACGACCCCAAGCCGAAGGCCCCCGCCGAATACCGCGGCCCATTCGGCGTCATCAACACCACCCTGCCCGGCGTGCAATTCAGCGAACTGATGACACGGCAATCCCAGGTCACGGATCGGCTGGCACTGGTCCGGTCGGTCCACCACCAGACCGGCAGCCACACCGTCGGCAGCCACCTGGTTCAGACCGGTTACTACCTGCAAAACGCGTCGAACGTCGAAAACGACATGCCGTGCATGGGCTCGGTCATCGCCAAGGTCCGGGGTGCCAATGCCCCGGCAATGCCGCCCTTCGTTTCCATCCCCTCCTCGATGCGTTACGGCCGCTCCGCGTGGTTGGGCAAGTCGTTCAACCCATTCGAAACCGGTGGCAAGTTGACCTCCAAGGATTTCCAGGTCCCCAATCTCGAGTTGATCAAGGGGATCAGCACCTCACGACTCGAGGATCGCCGCCGCCTGCTGGCCGGTTTCGATTCGAGCCGCCGCATCCTCGACAACCGGGGATTCGCCACCGCGCAGGACAGTTTCACCAAGCAGGCCTACCAGATGATCACCACCACTGCGGTGCGTGACGCGTTCGACCTGAAACGCGAGGGCCAG
>Ga0114932_10003446_pt1 | contig 15494 bp, 9 predicted proteins | sample 2SBtaG_2_FD_87286 | JGI IMG/M metagenome (GOLD analysis project Ga0114932, IMG submission 87286) | Deep subsurface microbial communities from Kolumbo volcano to uncover new lineages of life (NeLLi) - 2SBTROV12_ACTIVE470 metaG | ecosystem: Environmental > Aquatic > Marine > Volcanic ...
CGGCGGCGTAGGTGTCGGCCCGGCGCACTTTCGGCCGGGATGGCACCCCATCGGCGCCGTAGGTGTCGGCCCGGCGCACTTTCGGCCGGGATGGCACCCCATCGGCGGCGTAGGTGTCGGCCCAGGTCCGCGGCCTGACCCCCAGGGAGGCGCCGCCTCTCCTTACAACAACCCGGACGGCAGGTCCGTCTCCCACTCCACCAACGCCACCTGGGTGTTCAGGATCCGCGTCCGGCGGGTCTCCCGCAGCGGTGGCGGCAACGTCGGGGCCTCGACCAGCGGCGAGTACCGCAGGGCCGTCGCCTGGGCCACGGGGCCGGCGTCGGTGGCCGTGATCTCCACCTGGACCTCTTCGGGCGCTGGCTCCGGCTCGGGCTCGAGGTCCGTGAGTCTAAGGTGCGGTGACCAGCACTCGTTCAAGGAAAAGGTGGAAGGTCGCTTGGCCATGTCCGTGTCCCCAGGAGTCACTCTGCACTATTTGCAGCTTTCGTACCATGTCTAAACGAGGGAATTCCTGTCAAGAACACGCCGATCCGGGGTGTCGGTGTCCCAGTCCTGTCCCCCTGGGACCGGGGTCACGGGTCAGCGGCGCCGGCGTCGACGCCTGCGCTGGCCACCGCCACCGCCACCGCCGCCACCGCCGCCACCGGCACCCCCTCTCCGCTGGCCCCGGTTGCGGCGCCGATCGGCCTCCTCTCGAAGAGCCATCGCCCCGTCGGAGTGCCAGGGGTGGTCGGTCACCGGGCGGATCGGCCGGCCGGTCAGCCGCTCGATCTGCCGCAGCAGCTCGGTCTCGGTGCTGTCGCAGAAGCAGATGGCCACGCCGTCCCGCCCGGCGCGGCCGGTCCGTCCGATCCGGTGCACATAGACCTCGGGCTCGTTGGGCAGGTCGACCTGGATCACGTGGGACACGCCGTCCACGTCGATGCCCCGCGCGGCCACGTCTGTGGCCACCAGCACCGGCACGCTGCCGTCGCGGAAGGCCTCGAGCGCGCGGGTGCGCGCGCCCTGAGACTTGTTGCCGTGGATGGCACGGGCCTCGATCTGCTGTCGGTCGAGCTGCTTCACCAGCCGGTTTGCGCCGTGCTTGGTCCGCACGAACACGATGGCCCGCTCCACGTCGGGCTCCAGCAAGAGCTCCGCCAGCAGCCGCTTCTTGTCCGGGCGCTCGGCGTAGTAGAGCTCTTGGGTGATCGCGTCGAGGGTGGGCTCCTCGGGGGTCACGCTGACCTGGATCGGGTCCCGCAGGTACTTGGCCGAGAGTCGGACGATGCTGTCCGGGAGCGTGGCCGAGAACAGGGCGCTCTGGCGCTTGCGAGGCAGCTGCTTGAGCACCCGCTCGACGTCGCGCACGAACCCCATGTCCAACATGCGATCCGCCTCGTCCAGGACCAGGAAGGTCACGTGCCCCAGGTTCACGTGGCCCTGTTCCATCAGGTCCAGGAGCCGCCCCGGCGTCGCCACCAGCACGTCCACCCCGCGCCGAAGCTCCCGCACCTGGGGGTTCTGGTTCACCCCGCCGTGGATGACCACGTGGCGGCAGTCCAGCTGCTTGCCATAGTCCCGAAAGCAGGCCCCGATCTGGGCGGCGAGCTCGCGGGTCGGCGACAGCACGAGCACTCGGATCCGCCGGTGCCCGCCCGGGTGCTCCTGGGCCAGGTGCTGGAGCGCCGGCAGGCTGAACGCGGCGGTCTTGCCCGTGCCCGTCTGGGCACAGCCCAGCAGGTCCCGACCCTCGAGCAGTGGCGGGATGGCCTGGGCCTGGATCGGGGTGGGCTCGACGTACCCGCACTCCGCGACAGCCCGCTGGAGCGGGGGGATCAGGTCGAGATCGGCAAAGGTCGTCAAGGCCCGCCCTTGTAGCGGTGCCCGACCCGCAGGGCCACCCGGTGCCGTCGACGATGGGCCCGAGCGGCGCGTAGACTGCCCCACCCTGGAGGCGAGATGACCCTGAGCATCCTGGCCCTGGCCATCGGCTGCGTGTCCGGCACCATCGACACCACCCTGACCAACAGCGGCGCGACCGAGACCGACGTGGACACAGACACGGACACGGACACAGACACCGACACCGACACCGACACCGACACAGACACAGACACGGAAACAGAAACGGACACCGACGCGGACACCGACACGGACACCGACGTCGAGCGGATCGAGGTTCCCTTCGAATTCCACGGCGGTGACCCTTCGGCCCTCACCTTTGGCGCCTTCCCCTTGATCCTGGCCGAAGAGGACTTCGAGATCCTCGAGGCCGTCGCCACGGCGCCCTATGTCGAGGACCTGGTGGTGACTGTCCCCGTGCCGGCCGAGGAGGACCTCTACGAGCTCACCCCCGACGCGCCCGGGCTGCTGGCTCTGATCTACGCCGGTCTGGGGTTCGAGGACACCGACGGCGACGGTGACCACGACGAAGGCGATGAGCCCATCCCGGCAGTGCCCCGCGAGCGCTCGCTGATCTACCTGGGCGGCGCGGTCCAGGACTACACCGGCGAGCCCCCCGGCTTCTACATCATCTACGAGACCGCCATCGGCGAGACGGTCATCGCCGACGTCGCCTTCGGGGTCGACATCGCGGTCTTCGATCCGTCCCTGTCGCTCACCCTCTCCGGCACCGCGGCGAACCTGCCCGCCGTGGGCAGCCCAGCAGCGGCGCTGGTGCCCCTGACCCAGCTCCAAGGTGCGCCCGCCGACCCGCTGGCCGATGGCGAAGACCCGGATGCCTGGAGCTTCACCCTGGCCGGTGAGCCCCCCGAGGACCACACCTTCGACATCGCCGACGAGTTGGGCCGCTCGCTGACCCTGGGGTACGAGGTGCCCCTGGCCTACCGCGACACCGACGGCAGCGGCGGCTTCACCGTAGACGACACGCCCCTGGGCAGCGCCTGCGACGGGGCCAACGCGGCGATCGCCGTCTACGCCTACCCGCCGGTGTTCCGGGACTTCGCCTTCTACTTCGCCTCTGGCGGGCTCACGCTGGGGTGGTCCGCCCTGGGCACCATCGCCGGTACCGACGACACCGAGCCCATCGACGATCCGACCGCGCTGGTGATCGACCCGTCGGCCTGCTCTCTGTAGACGTCATCCGTGGCAGCATGGCGGCCCTCTCCTGGAGCCCCCATGTCGACCGACATCTCGATCGCCCGCTCCGTCACACCTCGCCCCATCACCGACGTGGCGGCGGACCTGGGCCTGGAGCCCAGCCGGCTCGTGCCCTACGGCCACGACAAGGCCAAGATCCTGCCCGGGTCCGGCAGCGGCGACCAGGGCCGGCTGATCCTGGTCTCGGCCATCACGCCGACCCCCGCCGGCGAGGGCAAGACCACCACCAGCGTGGCCCTGGCCCAGGGCCTGGCCAAGATCGGCAAGCGCGGCTGCGTGGTGCTGCGGGAGCCTTCCTTGGGCCCCTGTCTGGGCATGAAGGGCGGCGCAGCCGGTGGCGGCCACAGCCAGGTCATTCCGATGGAGGACATCAACCTCCACTTCACCGGCGACTTCCACGCCATCACCAGCGCCCACAACCTGCTCGCCGCGACACTCGACAGCCACCTGCACTTCGGCAACAAGCTCCAGCTCGAGCCCCGGACCGTCATCTGGAAGCGCGTCCTGGACATGAACGACCGGGCCCTGCGCCAGGTCCTGGTCGGGTTGGGCGGCCGAACGATGGGCATCCCGCGGGAGACTGGGTTCGACATCACCGCAGCCAGCGAGATCATGGCCATCCTGTGCCTGGCCACCGGCTTCTCGGATCTGAAGCAGCGCTTGGAGAACATCCTGATTGGCCAGCGGCGTCGGACGGGCGAGGGCATCTACGCCCGGGACCTGGGCGTGACCGGGGCCATGGCCATGCTGCTCAAGGACGCGATCCGGCCGAACCTGGTCCAGACCCTCGAAGGCACCCCGGCCATCGTGCACGGTGGGCCCTTCGCCAACATTGCCCAAGGCACGAACTCCGTCATCGCCACCCGGACCGCGCTCGGTCTCGCCGACTATGTCGTGACCGAAGCGGGCTTCGGCTTCGACCTGGGCGCCGAGAAGTTCCTGGACATCAAGTGTGTGTCGGCCGGGCTCGCGCCGTCCGCTGTGGTCATCGTGGCGACCCTCCGGGCGCTCAAATCCCACGGCGGCGTGGCCCTGGCCGATCTGGCCCAGCCCGACGCCGCCGCCGTCGAGCGCGGCCTGCCCAACCTGGCCAGACACCTGGCCACCGCGCGCACCTTCGAGCTGACGCCGGTGGTGGCCATCAACCAATTCACCGCCGACACCGACGACGAGATCGCCGTGGTCCGTGCTTTCTGCGAGGCCCAGGGTGTGCGCGTCGCCCTGTGCAGCGGCTGGACCCACGGCGGCGACGGTGCCACCGAGCTCGCCCAGGCCGTGGTCGACACCGTCGACGCCGCCACCCCCGGCTTCACGCCGCTCTACGACTGGGGGGACTCGGTCCAGGACAAGGTCGCCCACGTGGCTTGTAAGGCCTACGGCGCCCGCGGCGTGGTCTGGGGTGGCCGCTCCGACAGGGACCTGCGCCGCATTCGCCGCCTGGGGCTCACCGGGCTGCCGGTCTGCATCGCCAAGACCCAGGCGTCGCTGTCCGACGACCCCAAGGGCGGGGGCTTTCCCACCGACTTCGACATCACCATCCGACAGATCGAGATCGCTGCGGGTGCGGGCTTCCTGGTCCCGATCACCGGCGACATCATGCGCATGCCGGGGCTGCCCAGGGTGCCCGGCGCCACACGCATGGACATCGACGAAGAGGGCCGGATCGACGGGCTGAGCTGAGTCTGACCCCGCCCGACTCTGCCCATGCAGCACATCGTGCGCCGGGCGCTGTCGCTCTCCCGACCGCGGACCCGAACCTTCTCCCTAAGGATCTCCTTCCCAAGGGCCGATCAGCCGATCAAGCCTGAGGAGGTGGACCCGTGGCGAGTGGTTGGCCAGGCCGCACCCAGCGAATGCGCCGGATGCTCGACGCCGAGGTGAACTGCGACGGCGGGCTACGCAGCGGGACCGTCACCTGGCTCGATGGGGACCGGGTCGTGCTGTTGACCGGGCGTCCCCTGACCACCACCAGTCGCCTCGAGGCCTTGGTGGCCCTGGACCCGGCCGACACACCCGTGAGCCTGGTGCTCGCTGTGGACTCGGTGCACACCGGCTCCGACAATCCCTGTGGCATCGGGGCCCTGCACGTCTGCCGCTACTCTGCAGAGTCTCCCCGGGACCGACTGCGAATTGAAGAAGCGCTCGCCCGCCTGCACCCCACGACTCGGCGCCGAACCGAGTCTGCCCCCGAGTCGGCGGCCAGTTCTGGCAGCACGGTCCCGTGCACGCGCCGGGCTCCCAGGATCGCCAAGCCAGAGACCCCACCCCCCGTCGACGTGGCCCCGGTCCTGTTCGCCCCGGGCTCCCCCCCCAGCGTGATGGTGCCGTTTCGCGGGTGGGACCAGGTCAACAAGACCGTGAAGACCTGTGGGTCGGGCCTGCGCATTCACCTGGCCCCGGTGCCCGGGCTGACCCCCGATCACGAGCTCGCGGTCGTGGTCCAGCTGCCCACCGGCATCACCGTTCAGCTCGACGCCCGGATCGTCGAGGCAACTCCCCGCGCCCTGGTGGTCGAGGCCTGGAGCGTGCCGCCGTGGGCCCCGGACCGCGATGCGGCTGGCGGGCTGAGCTACTCCGCGAACTGGATGTAGAGCGCACCGGCCGCCGACCCGCCGGTCGACTCCCCAGGCGCGCCGATCAAGAGCTCTCCGAAGCCGTCACCGTCGATGTCTGCCTGGCCCACGCCGCCGCCGGCCTGGTTCTGGCCGCGCTCGCCGAAGAACGTGGCGTCGGCGTCCGCCAGCGCGACCGTGCCTTCGAGGGGGCCGATGAACAGGTGGGCCGAGCCCGAGTAGCCGCCGTTCTCGCCGTCGCCGCTGGCCCCGATGAACAGGTCGCCGACGTCGTCTCCGTCGATGTCCCGGGCCGACACCGCCGTGCCCAGGTTGTCGTTGCGGCCGCCGCGGATCTTGACGTGGGCGTCGCCCAGGTGGATCCAGCCGGCGGCCGGGCCGAACACCACGTAGACCGCGCCGGCGTTGTTGTCGGCGACGAAGGCCGAGACGATGGCATCGGACAGTCCGTCGCCGTTCACGTCGCCCTGGCCGATGATCTCGCCGGCGTAGTCGTAGTTGTTCTCGCCGAGCAGCTTGCCGTCGGCCTGGTCCATGTCCTTGACGCCGATGGCAGGGCCGTAGTTCACCAGCACTGCACCTGCGTAGTACCCGGACTCGGAGTCATAGGACGCCGACGCCATGATGTCGCCGATGCCGTCCCCGTTCATGTCGTCGCCAGCCATGACCACCCGGCCGGTCTCGATGCCCGCCGACTGACCGATCAGCTCGGCGTCGGCCCGGGTGTCCAGGTCGTGGGTGCCGGTCTCCAGGGGCCCGTAGATGAAGTAGACGGACCCGCTGCTCGAGCCCCCGTGGGTCTGCTCGCCGGCACCGATCACGGCATCGGCCACCCCGTCACCGTCGACGTCGGCGAAGTCGGCGCCGTGACCGCACTCGATCGACGCCTGACAGGTGAAGCGCAGAGGCGCGTCGGACCAGGCGATGGTCTCGGTGATCGGGCCGAACATCAGCACGGTGTCGTACCCGGGGCTGTCGGGCCCGCCCATCAGCACGTCACCGAGCCCGTCGCCCGTGCCGTCCGCCAGAGCCAGGGACCGGGCGCCCTCGTACGAGGCAGAGTCTCCGGGCAGCCACACGCCGGCCTGGGTCAGGGTGTCGCGCTCGGGCAGCGGGCCGTCCAGGATGTAGGCCCCGCCCTGGTAGCCATTGGCCCACATGGCGCTCACCGCGATCTCGTCGTCGCCGTCGCCGTCCATGTCCATGGCGTCCATGCGCCGGCCCGCGTCGTAGCCGGCGGTGTCCGCCCACAGCTTGATGTCCGCGTCGCCCAGGTCGAGCTCGCCCTCCCACAGGGCGTCGCAGGCCTTGTCTCCGCCCACGCAGTCGTTGTCGACGCCGTCTTCGCAGATCTCCTCGGCGTCGGGGTGAATGGCCGGATCGGCGTCGTCGCAGTCGATGCCAGTCGGGCAGTCCAGGCTCTGGAAGCCGTCCTGGTCCTGGTCGAAGCCCTCGTCGGCCTCGCCCGTGCAGTCGTCGTCGACGCCGTTGCAGATGTCCACCATCGCCGGGTTGACGGTCTCGTCGCTGTCGTCGCAGTCCAGGGCGTTGGTGACGAAGCCCTCGACCACGTCGCAGGACTCTGTCGGTTCCTCGGGATCGCCGAAGCCGTCGTGATCGAGATCCCGGTACCAGGTCCGGCACTCGCCGGGATCGCTGTCGTCGTCGGGAATGTCGACGTCGAGCACCACCCCACCACAGCCGGCTGAGACAGCCAGCGGCAACAGGACAGGCGCGAGCAGGAAGGAACGCAGGGCGACAGCTTAGCCAAGGGGAGGTCGGGGAGGGGCCCCGAGCTGGGATACGCCGCCAGCCAACGGAACGTGACGGGGGGCGCGATCCCGGAGCTTCCTGAGGTCTCGGCTCAGGGACAGTCGGCCAAGGTGGTCCGGGCTTCGGTGATCAACACGCCGTCGCGATCGGTGTAGGCCACCACCAGCGTGGCGCCCAGGTCCAGCAACAGCCTGGGATCACGGCTGCCGCAGGCGCTCGCCCGGGCCATGGACTGGATCGTGTCCCCGAATGCGCCCACGTCCAGGTTGGCCACCGGGACCTCGGGCAGGCTCACCTGGTAGATGAGGTTGGCGCCGGTCACCTGGACGCCGGTCATGACGGAGACGTCGTCGATCTGGATCGGCAGCATCGCGGTGAGCGCCCGCCGCTGGAGCTCCAAGACCTGGGCCAGGGGGGTGCCGGCTCCCTCGCAACTGGACAGCTCCCAGGTGTCCATCTGCTCCTCGCGAATGCGCCAGGAGCCCTCGGCGTCCTGGACCCAGAGCTGGTTGAACGCGGTGTCCAGTGTGCACTTGACGTTGTTGGCGCGATGGGCCGTGACCCGCCAGCCCGCGTCCTCGCGGGTCAGCTTGACCTGGGTGAAGGTGTCCTGGTCGCCGACGGCCTGCGCCTCCTTCATCAGCATGGCGACCATGTCCCGCCACTGCTGGCCGTCCAGGGTCAGCACCTGGACCTGGCCGTCGGCGCGGGTGCGGCGGGCCTGGAGCCTGGCGTCGGGCAGGTAGAGATCCGCGACGGCGGGATCGTAGGCGGTCCCCAGGGCCTGCCACTCGGCAAAGGACTGCTTGACGGCCTTCTTGGGTCCGGCGTTGGCCGGGTGCGCCACCAGGACAAGGGCTCCGAGCCAAGGGATCATCAGGGCGTCCTCGAGAGGGGCCTTCCCGCATTAGTCCGAGGCGATGTCGCCGGCGAAGATCGCGGTCGCAGGGGCCGCAGTGGCCCTGCTGGTGTGGCTGGTCGGACCCGTGGCCACGAGCCTGGCTTCCGCCTTTGTGGGGGTCGAGTACACCGATCACTACGGGACCCAGTGGTTCTATTGGTACGCCGAGCAGGTCCTGCGCGGTCAGGCATCGCCGTCGTGGACCGAGCTCCAGTTCCACCCCTATGGCAAGGACCTGTACACGCACACCGGCGCAAACCTGCTGGACGCGGCGCTGGCGGTGCCCTTCCGGCTCCTGGCCGGCCCGGTGCTCGGCTACAACCTTTTCGTGGCCGCCGGCGTGGCCTGTGCGGCGCTGGCCTTCCACCGTCTCGCCCGGGTGTTCAGCGACGACTTCGTGGCGACCGGCCTCGCGGCCCTGTGCTTCGCCACGTCTCCCTTCCTGCTCTACGAGCTCCAGGAGGGCCGCCCGACCCAGGGCCTGCTCATCACCCTGCCCCTGCTCCTGCGGCACGCCTGGCTCGCCGGCCAGGAGCCCGGGTGGCGGCACCCGCTGTTCGGCGGCCTGTGGCTGTGGCTGACCGGCATGACCTACTGGTTCTACGCCTTCTTCGCCGGTCTCGCGATCCTGGGCCTTGGGCTCGTGCGCACGGTCCAGGCCCCCCAGGGCGACACCGTGTTCGCCCGGTACGCCGCGCTAGGGCTCCTGGGTGCTGGACTCAGCCTGCCCCTTGCCCTGCCCCTGGTCATGGCCACCGCCGGGGCCGGCCCTGAGGTCCCGGGCCTGCTCGACCCTTCCGCCTGGTCCTGGTCACGGCTGACCCCTGTCACCGAGCAGGGCTTGGCCATCGGGCTGTTCTCTTGGCAGCCCCTCCACGGCGTCGCCGGCCTGTACACGTCCGACGGCCCCCTCGAGCTGTTCCTGCCCTGCCATCGGCTGGTCTCTCCCGCCGCGCTGCTGGCCGTCGCACTGTGGGCCCGGGACCCAGGGCGGCTGGACCGGGCGGGTTGGGCGGCCCTGGTGCTGCCCTGCGCCCTCTTCGCCGCCGGGCCTCTGCTCCTGTGGGGGCAGACCTATGTGATCAACCCCTGGTGGGCGGGGTGGACGGCGGCTGTGCCCTTCCTGAGGCGGCTGTGGTGGCCCTCTCGCGCCTTCGTGATCCCGGTGGTGGGCATCGGCCTGTGCCTGGTGGTCGTGCTGGATCGGCTGGGTACGAAGAGCCGACGGGGCCAGCTCGCTGGCGCCATCGCTCTGTGTGGGCTCTGGGTCCACCACCTGGTGCGAGCTGAGCTGGCGCCCTTGCAGGCGTGGGACGCCACCGTGCCCGCGGGCTATCGCTGCCTGGCCTCGGGGGGCCAGGAGGCGCTGATCGAGCTCCCGTACAGCTGGACCCAGGCGCACCTGTACTACCAGACCCACCACGGCCGGCCGGTGCTCGGCGGCATGCTCGAGAACAACCTGGTGTTCACCCCCCACGAGTCGGTCACCCTGCGCAGCGACAACAGCTTCCTACACGCCATCCTCGGGGTCGCCACGCTCCAGACCGACGACTTTGGCTGGACGGTCCAGGATCGGGACGCCCTGGGCGCCATGGGCTTCGGGTTCGTGGTCCTCCAAAAGGACGCCTTCCACGATCCCCAGGCCCCGGGCGCCGACAAGGCCGCCACCGCGCGCCGGGCCCACCTGCGCCGGACCCGGGACCAGCTCGGCCAGCTCCTGGGTCAACCGGTCTACGACGACGCCCGCACCACGATCTTCTCCCCGTGGGGCAACCCCCTGCCGTGCGACGTGCAGAGCCTGGCTCCGGACTTGTCGCCTGGCCCCGGGGAGACCCTGCGGCACACAATTCTCTCCCTGCCCGATGAAGACGCTCCGGTGCGCCCCCTGTTCGGCGGATAATGTCCGACCCGATGCGCGCCGTCCCCTCCATCGGCCTCCTCTGCGCCCTCGCGTCCCTCCAGGTGGCCTGCCTCGATCAGGGTTTTTCCCTGCTCAACCAGGAACCCTGGGTCCAGATCGATCGCCCCGTTGCGGACGCCGACTTCGTGATCGGCGCCCAAGACCCGGTCTTCGAGGCCACGGTCGAAGACGACAAGACCGAGACCCTGGCCCTGGCCCTGGTCTGGAGCCTGGCCGACGGCACGGTGATCGAGGGCGAGAATGGCGTCGAAGGGGACCAGGTCTCCTTCACCGTCTTCGATGCCCTGCCGCTGGGCGAGCAGGCCCTGACCCTGAGCGCGACCGACGCCAAGGGCGAGACTGGCACGGACACCGTCGTGTTCAACGTGGTCCAGGGCGAGTCCCCGGTGCTGACCTTCAACATCCCTGTCCAGGGGGATCTGCTGCCACTAGGCGACGACGTCCAGGTCCAGCTCGCGGTGACGGACGCCGACGAAGGCGACCTGTCCGACCTGGTGCTCTCCTGGGACGCCGACAGCGCTGGCGCTGGCGCCCCGGCATCCCCCGACGAGGCCGGGCTGGCCGGCTGGACGCTGCAGACCCCCGCAGAGGGCGACCACAGCCTGACCGCCACCGCCACGGACAGCACCGGACTCAGCGGCAACGCCAGCGTCGACTTCACGGTGCTCGATCCAGACAGCGACGGCGACGGGTTCCGCAACGCCCTGTTCGGGGGCGACGACTGCGACGACGAGGACGCCGCGGTGAACCCGGACGCCGTCGAGGCGTGCAACGGCGTCGACGACGACTGCGACACCGACATCGACGAGGACGCCGGGGACCGGACCTCCTTCTACGCCGACGCCGACGGCGACACCTGGGGCGACGACACCACCGAGGTCCTGGCCTGCGCAGCCCCCAAGGGCCACGTGGACCTGTCGGGCGACTGCGACGACAGCGAACCCGCGGTCAACCCGGACGCGATCGAGATCTGCGACGACATCGACAATGACTGCAACGGCACCATCGACGGGGCCGACGCCACCGACGCGACCACCTGGTACGTGGACGCCGACAACGACGGCTACGGCGACCCGTACACCAACGTGGTGGACTGCGAGCAGCCGTCGGGCACCGTGGCCGACAACACCGACTGCGACGATGGCATCTACGAGGTCAATCCGGGCCACGCCGAGATCTGCGACAGCCTGGACAACGACTGCAACGGCACCGTCGACGACGGGGCGGTCGACGCCCCGACCTGGTACACCGACGCCGACGGGGACGGCTACGGCGACCCCGCCCTGTCGACCACGGTGTGCGATCAACCCTCCAACACCGTCGACAATGGCGACGACTGCGACGACGGGGCCGCTGACGTCAACCCGGCGGCCACCGAGCTGTGCAACGGGGTCGACGACAACTGCGACGGCACCATCGACGAGGACACCGCCGACGACGCCGGGACTTGGTACGCCGACGCCGACCTGGACGGCTTCGGCGACCCGGCCACCGCGGTCACCCAGTGCGAGGCCCCCAGCGGCTACATCGCCGACGACCAGGACTGCCTGGACTCGGACGCGACGGTGAACCCCGACGGCACCGAGCTCTGCAACGGCCTGGACGACAACTGCGACGGCACCATCGACGAGGACACCGCCGCCGACGCCAGCACCTGGTACGCCGACATCGACGGGGACGGCTACGGCGACCCCGACGTGCCGACCCAGGCCTGCAGCGCCCCGACCCGCACCGTGGCAGACGACACCGACTGCGACGACGGCACCGCCACGGTCAACCCTGGGGCCACCGAGCTCTGCAACGGCATCGACGACAACTGCGACGGCACCATCGACGAGGACACGGCGGCCGACGCCAGCACCTGGTACGCCGACGGCGACGGCGACGGCTTCGGCGACCCCGACGACAGCCAGAGCGCTTGCAGCCAGCCCACCGGCACGGTCGCGAACCCGGCCGACTGCGACGACGCCGACGCCACCATCAGCCCCACCGGCACCGAGGTCTGCGACGGCGCCGACAACGACTGCGACAGCACGGTCGACGAGCGCGGTGCCACCGACGCCAGCACCTGGTACGCCGACGTCGACATGGACGGCTACGGCGACCCCGACGACACCCGGACCGCGTGCGACGAGCCCACCGGCTACGGCCCCGACGCCAGCGACTGCGACGACGGAGACGCCGCGATCAACCCGGACGCCACCGAGCTGTGCGACTCGGTGGACAACGACTGTGACACCACGGTCGACGAGGACGGCGCCGCCGACGCCAGCACCTGGTACGCCGACGCCGACGGAGACGGCTACGGCGACCCGGACCTGAGCTCGGTGGCCTGCTCTGCACCGTCGAAGACCGTCGCCGACGACACCGACTGCGACGACACGAACTTCTTCGTGAACCCCGGCGCGACCGAGCGCTGCAACGGGGCCGACGACAACTGCGACGGGGTCATCGACGAGGACACCGCGGTCGACGCGAGCACTTGGTACGACGACAACGACGGCGACACCTACGGGGATCCGGCCTCTCCTTCGACCGCGTGCAGCCAGCCGGCGAACACGGTCAGCGACGACGCCGACTGCGACGACAGCAACGCGGCGATCAACCCGGCGGCGACCGAACTCTGCGACGGTGTCGACAACGACTGCGACAGCGGCGTCGACGAAAACGACGCCGATGACGCGACCACCTGGTACCTGGACAGCGACAGCGACGGCTTCGGCGACCCGGCCAACACCTGGGTCAGCTGCGAGGCCCCCACCGGCTACGACGACGACAGCGACGACTGCGACGACGGCGACGGGGCGGTCAATCCGGACGCCACCGAGCTCTGCGACAGCATCGACAACGACTGCGACGCCACCATCGACGAAGACGGCGCCGCCGACGCGGTCGCCTGGTACCCCGACAGCGACAGCGACGGGTACGGCGACGAGAACGACGCGGGTTCGGTCTCCTGTGATCCCGGCTCCGGCTACGCGACGGACAACACCGACTGCGACGACGGGGACACCGCGGTCAACCCGGCGGCCACCGAGATCTGCAACGACATCGACGACAACTGCGACGGCACCATCGACGAGGACAGCGCGGCCGACGCCAGCACCTGGTACGCCGACAACGACGGCGATGGGTACGGGGATCCCGCGTCGTCGTCGACCGCCTGCGAACAGCCCGCGAGCTCATCGAGCGACGACAGCGACTGCGACGACGGCGACGCCGGCATCAACCCCGTCGCCACCGAGCTGTGCGACAGCGTCGACAACGACTGCGACAGCACGGTCGACGAGGCCGGCGCCGCAGACGCCGCCACCTGGTACCTGGACAACGACAGCGATGGCTTCGGCGACGCGGCCACGTCGGTGGTCAGCTGCGAGGCCCCCACCGGCTACGACGACGACCCGGACGACTGCGACGACGCAGACGCGGCGGTCAACCCCGACGCCACCGAGCTCTGCGACGACATCGACAACGACTGCGACAGCACCATCGACGAGGACGGCGCCGCCGACGCGACGGTCTGGTTCACCGACGCAGACGGCGACGGCTTCGGTGCGAGCAGCCACGCCGGCACCACGTCCTGTGACCCTGGCAGCGGCTTCAGCACCGACAACACCGACTGCGACGACGGCGAGGCCACCACCTTCCCCGGCGCAGACGAGGTCTGTGACAGCGTGGACAGCGACTGCGACAGCGCGGTCGACGAAGACGCCCTGGACGGCTCCTTCTGGCAGGTCGATGTCGACGGCGACGGGCTCGGCGACCCCTCCACGGTCGAGTGGGCCTGCGATGGCGTCACCAACGACTGGGACTGCAACGACAGCGACCCGAGCGAGCCCCAGGTCGTCGACATCGCCACGGGCAGCAGCGGCGGCAGCGGCGCCCTGGACCAACCCTGGGACACGGTCCAGGCCGGCATCGACAATGCGGCGGAGTGCGTGTTGGTGCTCCCGGGCACCTATGCCGAGTCCATCGACTTCGGCGGGCGCAACCTGGTCGTGGAGAGCACCGACGGCTCCAGCACCACCACCCTCGACGGCTCCGCCCAGACCGCGCCGGTGGTGACCCTGGCGGCCGGCGAGACCGATGCCCTGCTCCGAGGGTTCACCCTGACCGGCGGTGTGGGCGCGTTCAGCAGCACCTCGAACACCTACTCCTGCTCGTCGGCCGGCACCTGCACCGATCACTTCGACACCTGGTGGGGCGGCGGTCTGTACATCGACGGCGCCACGGTGTTGCTCGACGATCTGCTGATCCAGGTCAACAACCTGGCCGCGGCGTCGACCGTGCGCAGTGGCTCGGAGACCTTCTACACCTACAGCTTCGGCGGCGGTGTGGCGGTGCTGTCTGGGGCGGTGACCGCCTTTGGCGTGCACGTCCAGGGCAACTCGGCAGACCAGGGCGGCGGCATCTACGTGGACGCGGCGTCGACGGTCGAGTGGATCACGGCCCGCATCGCCGGGAACCTGGCCCGCGACGGCGCCGGGATCCAGGTCGACGGCGGGTCGGCGATCCTGACCAACGTGCTGGCGGTGGACAACGGCGCCCCCAACGGCTGCGGCGGTGGGGTCCAGGGCATCGGCGGCAGCCTGACCCTGACCAACGTGACCGTGGGCCTGAACCTGGCCCGCAATGGCGACGGCCTGTGCCTGACCGCGGGCACCAGCTCGGTGGTCTCGTCGTCGATCGTCTACGGCGACGGTGCCGGAGACGGCGTGCTCGACGACGGCACCTCGGGCCACACCCAGACCTACAGCACCGTGTTCGGATTTGCGACGAACTACAGCGGGATCTCGGACCCCACAGGGGTCGACGGGAACTTGAATGGCGACCCGCTCTTCACCGGCGTGGTCAACGACAGCGACTTCACCAACGACGACTGGCACCCAGACGCCGCGTCGCCCACCCTAGACGCCGGGGACCCGGACACCGCGCTGAACGACGACGACGGCACGGTGAACGACCAGGGCGCTTATGGTGGGCCCTTCGGAGGCTGGTAGCAACGGCTTCCGGCCTCACTGGAGCAACCCATGCACATCCTCCCGATCTCCCTGCTCCTCGCGCTCGGCTGCCCCCCCACCGACTCCGGCACGACCACCGCCGACGCCGACGCCGACACGGACACCGACACCGACACCGACACCGACACCGACACCGACACCGACACCGACACCGACACCGACACCGACACCGACACCGACACCGCCACCGACACCGACAC